>Ga0066710_100000463_pt1 | contig 24665 bp, 19 predicted proteins | sample GraSoiAngelo_159_FD_79666 | JGI IMG/M metagenome (GOLD analysis project Ga0066710, IMG submission 79666) | Grasslands soil microbial communities from the Angelo Coastal Reserve, California, USA - 14_1009_16_40cm | ecosystem: Environmental > Terrestrial > Soil > Grasslands | place: USA...
ATCCCGCGCTACCTCGACTCCTCGGAATACATCCGCGCGGCACGCCAGACCGACGCCGTCGCCATCCACCCGGGCTACGGCTGCCTCGCCGAAAGCCGGACGTCCGCGGCCGGGACGATCGAGACAGGGTTCACGTGGATCGGACCGGCCGCGAAGGCGATGAGCCTCGATGGAGACAAGCTCGCAGCCAAACGGATCGCCGCTGCCGCGGGCATCCCGACCCTTCCGCAAGGCGATCCGGAGGACGTCGGCTTTCCGCTCGTCGTCAAGGCCGCGGCGGGTGGCGGTGGTCGGGGCATGCGCGTCGTGCGTTCGCGGCATGAGCTCGACGACTCCCTCGCAGCTGCTCGCAGGGAGGCCGAGGCCGCGTTCGCGGACGACACCGTCTTCTGCGAGCGCTACCTCGACCGCCCCCGCCACGTCGAGGTGCAGATCATCGCCGACACCGTGGGCCACGTCGTCGTGTTCGGCGAACGCGACTGCTCCGTTCAGCGCCGGCATCAGAAGATCGTCGAAGAGAGCCCGGCGCCCGATCTCGCGCCGGCTACGCGCAGCCGGCTGGAACGGGCAGCAGGCATGTTCGCGCGGGCGATCGGCTACTCCAACGCCGGCACCGTCGAGTTCCTGGTCGACGGAGACGACTTCTACTTCCTCGAGCTCAACGGGCGCATCCAGGTCGAGCATCCCGTCACCGAGGAGACCTACGGCGTCGACCTCGTGGGGCTTCAGTTCGAGGTCACCGAAGGGAAGTCGCTCGACGCGCTCTACCCGGAGCCGCAACGCCATGCGATCGAGGCCCGCGTGTACGCGGAGGATCCGCAGACGTTCCTCCCCCAGGCAGGCCTGATCGAGCGGCTTCGGCTGCCGACGGCCATCCGCGTCGACTCGGGCGTCGAGGAAGGCGACACCATCGGCACATCCTTCGACCCGATGATCGCGAAGCTGATCGCCCGCGGGCAGACCCGCGTCGAGGCACTCGACCGGCTCCGGGAAGCACTCGCCGAGACCGTGGTCGAAGGGGTGCACACGAACTTGCCCTTCCTCCGCTGGCTCGTCGGGCACCCGGTGTTCGTCGAGGGACGGACGTCGACCGCGTTTCTCGTCGACTATCCACCGCTCTCCCCCTACCCGCGGCGTCTACCCACCGGCTCGTGGCGCGCACCGTGGCGGCTCAACCTCCCCGCCCCGGCTCCGGCATCGCCGCCGACCGTCGACGGGCACCACGCCGCCTTCCACGAGCACGGCGACAGCGACGTCACTGCGCCGATGCCAGGGACCGTGCTCCGCGTCGAAGTTGCCGCGGGCGACGCCGTCCGGGCGCACCAGCCGCTCGTCGTGCTCGAGGCGATGAAGATGGAGACCCCCGTCACGTCCCCCTTCGACGCGACCGTCAAATCCGTGCACGTCGCAGCCGGCGACCGCGTCGACGGAGGAGCGCTGCTCGTAGAGCTCGCTACCTGAAGGAAAACCGCTTCTTGCCCTGGCGCCTGCGCGCGTGGCCGCGGACGCCGAACACGCTCTCGATCACGACATTCACGACCCAGACGAGAAGGGTCGCGCCAACCAGCGTCCAGAAGCCGTCGATCACGAGCCCGTTCACGACCCAATCGGTGAGCGCGAGCATGAGCATGTTGACGAAGAAGAGCGCGATCCCGAGCGAGAGCAGGATCACCGGCAACGCGAGCACGGTGACGATCGGCTTGACGACCGTGTTGACGACCCCGAAGACGACGCCGGCGAGGATCAGCGCACCCCAGCCGTCGACGCGGACTCCGTCGAAGACGCCCGCCACGACGGCCAGTGCGGCGACGTTGACGGCCGTCGCAACGGCGAGGCGCCGAGCTAGCTCCATCGGGTCTCCGTCACGGGACAGTCCTAGAACAGCTTCTGCAGCTTGAGTGCCGCACCCATGTCGCCGGCGATCTTGAGCTTGCCCGTCATATACGCCGTCGTGGGATTCTGCTCACCGTTGACGATGCGCGTGAGCGTCTCCTCGCTCGCCGAGATCGTGCAATCGGCGTCTTCCGCGCCCTCGGCGACGGTCACCGCGCCGTCGGCGACTCTGACCGTCCACGCGCCGACGCCGTCGACGTCGAAGACGTACGAGTTGTTCATTCCGGCCGTCTTGGCCGGATCCACCGCAGTGGGGAGCTTCGCGAAGAACTCCTGGACTGTCGCCATGCTCGAAGGAGCCTAGCCGACCTGCGCGAGCTGCTCCGCCGTCACGCGTGCACGTTGCGCGGGCGCCGGCAGCATGAGGCACAGCACAACGCCGAGCGCGGGCGCGAATGCGGAGATCGTCAGGGCCGTCTTCAGGTCGACCGCGTCGGCCACCGCGCCGAGCACGACGGCGGCGACGCCGCCGACGCCCATCGCCAGGCCGATCGACAGACCCGAGGCCATGCCGACGTGACGCGGCAGGTAGAGCTGGCTCAAGACCATGGTCACGCCGAACGTCCCCACCACGCACATCCCGACCAGCATCAGGGCGGCGGCGCCGACGAGACCGCCCATGTAGACGAAGACGAGGATCAGGGGCGTCAGGAGAGCCTGGGTGACGACCAGCGTCCGCCGCAGGCCGATCCGGTCGGCGACGGCGCCGATCAGGAGCGTTCCGACGGCGCCCGCGAGCAGCATCAGAAAGAGGAGCCTGCCGCCGTCCGCCTTGGAATGCCCTTTCGACTCCACCCACAGCGGCACGAAGGCGAGCAGTGTGAACCAGGCGATGCTCCGCAGTCCGATCACACAGCCGAGGAGCGCCATCGCGCTGCGGCGGTCGTCGCCGCGCACGTACGGGGACGTGCTGCGCTCCGGTCTGAGCCGGCGGAGATGGGGAATCAGGCGGGTGAGCGCGAAGGACGCGATCACCACCGGAACCATCGCGAACATCCCGCCCACGAGCCCGAACGGGTGGACGAGCAGGCTCGTCACGAACGCCCCGAACGCATAGCCCGCGTTGCCGCCGATGTTGAAGTAGGACATGCCCTTGGCGAGCTTGCGACCGCTGGAGTACTTCGCGAACTTCGCGCCCTCGGGATGGAATGCGGCGACGCCGAGGCCGCCGGCCAGCACCAGCACGAGCACGAGCGGGTATGCAGGCGACACCGCCGCGAGGCCCACACCGACGGCGGCAAGGGCCACTCCGCCGGGGATCAGCCAGAGGGCCTCGTTGCGGTCGGACCAGAGACCGAAGAGCGGCTGCACGACCGACGACGAGAGCGTGGCTGCGAGCAGCAACATGGCCGCGAGTGCGTAGCTCAGGTCGAACTTGTCGGTGAAGTACGGGATCAGCGCGGGGACGCTGCCGGACGCGAAATCGACCGCGAGATGGCCGCCCGACAGCGCCGCCATCGCTCGCTTGTCGATCGCGGCCCTCACACAGCCATGCTAACGATCGCGCCCCTCCGGCCCCGCCCACGTAGCTCCTCGGTAGCATGCCCGCCGGCCGTGGACCTCGACCTCGCCCCCGAGCACGAGCTGATCAGGGACACCGTGCACGCCTTCGCGCGCGACCGCGTCGCCCCCGTGGCCGAGGAGCTCGATCGCGAAGGCCGGTTTCCCTACCAGCTCGTGGCCGAGCTGGGCGAGCTGGGGCTGATGGGGATACCCGTTCCGGAGGAGTACGGCGGCGCCGGCGCCGACACGCTCTCGTATGCGATCGCCGTCGAGGAGCTGACGCGCGTGGACTCGTCCGTCGCGATCACGGTCGCAGCGCATACCTCGCTCGGGACGATGCCGATCCTGCTCTACGGATCGGAGGAGCAGAAGCGGGAATGGCTCCCCGACCTCGCCGCCGGACGCAAGCTCGCGGCCTTCGGGCTCACGGAGCCGGACGCGGGGTCGGACGCCGGCGCCACCCGGACGACCGCCGAGCTCCGCGACGGCCGGTGGGTCGTCAACGGCGCGAAGATCTTCATCACCAACGCCGGCACCGACATCACCGGCTGCGTAACCATCACCGCCCGCACCGGCCCGGACGAGATCTCGAACCTGATCGTGCCCAACGGAATCGCCGGCTACCGAGTCTCGACGCCGATGAAGAAGATGGGCTGGCGTGCCTCGGACACGCGCGAGCTGTCCTTCGAGGAATGCGCCGTTCCGGAGGGCAACCTCCTGGGCGAGCGTGGCAAGGGCTTCCACCAGTTCCTCGAGATCCTGGACGGCGGCCGGATCTCGGTCGCGGCGATGGGCGTCGGGCTGGCGCAGGGCGCGTTCGACCTCGCAGCCGCCTACGCAAAGGAGCGACGTCAGTTCGGCCAGCCGATCGCATCGTTCCAGGCGGTGCGCTTCAAGCTCGTCGACATGGCGACCGAGATCGAAGCCGGCCGCAACCTCGTCTACAAGGCTGCCTGGCTCAAGGATCAGGGCCGGCCCTTCGCCCTCGAGGCGGCGATGGCCAAGCTGTACACCGGGGAGCTCTCCAACCGTGCCGTCAACTGGGCCTTGCAGATCCACGGTGGCTACGGCTTCATGGACGAGTTCGCCATCTCCCGTCTCTATCGCGACCAGAAGATCCTCGAGATCGGAGAGGGAACCAACGAGGTGCAGCGCATGGTGATCGCGAGGCAGCTCGGCTTGTGAGGAAGGCGCTACTCGCGGGCGCACTCCTCGCGCTCGTGCTCCCGACCGTCGCGCACGCCCATGTGACCGTGCTCCCGGCCTTCCTCGAGGACGGACAACGCTCGACGCTGACGTTCACCGCGCCGAACGAGCGGCCTCCGCACAGCGTCACGCAGCTCACGGTGACGTTCCCTGCAGGCTTCGAGCTGACGGCCGACCCTGCGCCGGCAGGCTGGCGCCTCGCCGTCGCGCCCGGCAATGCCGTCTGGAGCGGCGGCGCCACGCGACCCCACGAGATCGGCCGCTTTCGGCTGGAAGCGAAGACCTCGTTCGCCCCGACCGGGATGGTGCTCGAAGCCGTCCAGCGGTACGACGACGGCGGCGCCGTCCACTGGACGATCCCGTTCACGGTGCTGCCGGCAGCACACGCGCCGAAGCAGCACCTCGTAAGAGCGCTGATCGCAGGGATCGTCGGCGTTCTCGTGATCGTCGGCGGGCTCGTCGCGCTCCGGTACCGGCACGGGACGCGCGCCTGAGCGGATCAGCCGCGCTCGGCGAGCGGCTCGAAATCGCGCAGATCGTGTCCGACGTAGGTCTGCCGTGGGCGCGAGATCTTCTGCTCCGGATCGTCCAGCATCTCGTTCCACTGGGCGATCCAGCCCGGTAGCCGGCCGAGTGCGAAGAGCACCGTGAAGTAGTCGGTCGGGTACCCCATCGCCTGGTAGATCAGACCCGAGTAGAAATCGACGTTCGGGTAGAGCTTGCGGGAGACGAAGTACTCGTCCTCCAGCGCGATGCGCTCCAGCTCGAGCGCGATCTCGAGCTTCGGATTGAGGCCGGTCTGCTCGAAGACGTCGTCGGCGACCTGCTTGATCAGCTTCGCGCGCGGGTCGTAGCTCTTGTAGACGCGATGCCCGAAGCCCATCAGGCGGCCACCGCCGCCCTTCACCTGCTCGATGAAAGCCGGCACGTTCGAGACCTCGCCGATCTCGTCGAGCATGCGCAGCACTGCTTCGTTGGCGCCGCCGTGGAGCGGCCCGTAGAGGGCCGCGATGCCGGCGGAGACGGCCGAGAACGGATCGACATGAGAGGAGCCGACGCCGCGGACCGCGCTCGTCGAGCAGTTCTGCTCGTGGTCCGCGTGGAGGATGAGCAGGATCTCGAGCGACCGCTGCAGGACCGGGTTGGGCTCCTGGCGATCGAACGTCATGTTGACGAAGTTGCCGATGTAGCCGAGGTCGTTGCGCGGGAAGACGTACGGCAGGCCGCGTAGGTGCCGGAAGACGAACGCCGCGATCGTCGGCAGCTTCGCCATCAGGCGTACGCGCTGGAGGTACCGGTTCTCGGCGTCGGCGATGCGCTTCGCATCGGGATAGAACGTCGACAGCGCGCCGACCGCACCGAGGAGCATGCCCATCGGATGCGCGTCGTAGCGGAAGCCCTCGAGAAACTTGGTCACGTTCGTGTGCACGTAGGTGTGCGTGCGGATGTCGTCTTCCCAGCGCGCCAGCTCGGCGGCCGTGGGCAGCTCGCCTTCGAGAAGGAGATAGGCCGTCTCGAGGAAGCTCGCCTGCTCCGCCACCTGCTCGATCGGGTAGCCGCGGTAGCGAAGGATGCCGGCGTCGCCGTCGATGTACGTGATCGCGCTCCGGCACGATGCGGTGTTCAGGTACGCCGGGTCGTACGACATCAAGCCGCCGTCGCCGTCCTCGACGTTGATCTGCCGGAGATCGGTGGCCCGGATGGTGCCGTCGACGATCGGCAGCGTGTACTCGCGGCCTGTGCGGCTGTCGACGACTGTGAGCGAGTCCGAGGTCACGCGATCCGGATACTACGTCGGGCCGCACTTCAAGAGAGATAGCGGGTGCCGCTGCTAGCGTCGCCCGCGTGATCTTCACGCAGTTCGTGGACGAGGACCTCGGCTGCGCGTCCTATCTCGTGGGGGACGAGGACGAGGGGATCGCGGTCGTTGTCGACCCGCCGTACGCGATCGAGCCGGTCCTCGCCGAGGCCGAGCGCCGCGGCGTCCGGCTGACGGCCGTGCTCGAGACGCACACGCACGCGGATCACGTCTCGGGGCACGGGCGGCTGGCGCTGGATCACGGCCTGCCGGTGCACGTTCACCCGGCCGCAGAGGTCGACTATCCGAACACGCCGCTCGAGGACGGTGCCGAGGTCGACGCCGGCTGCGTCCGGCTCCGCTGCATCCACACGCCCGGACACCGGCCCGAGCACTGCTGTTTCGCCGTGATCGACCGAGCACGTGCGGACGAGCCGTGGCTCGTGCTCACGGGCGACTCACTGTTCGTCGGCGACGCGGCGCGGCCCGATCTCGCCGTCGGCGCCACCGAGGGCGCGGAAGGACTCTTCCACTCGCTCCGCCGGCTGATGGAGCTGCCCGACGGGGTCGAGGTGTTTCCGGGGCACGTCGCAGGGTCGCTCTGCGGCAAGGCGATGAGCTCGAAGGCATCGACCACGATCGGCTTCGAGCGCCGCTTCAACCCGATGCTGTCACTCGCCGAACTGGATGCGTTCGTGGCCGAGTCGGCGGCGATCGCCGCGCCGAAGCCGCCCAACCTGGGTCGCATCGTCGCGCTCAACCGCGGTCAGTTCGTCGGTGCGCCCCCCGTGGTGGAGGAGCTGCCGGCTCCCCCGACCGAGGCGCAGCTGCTCGACGTCCGTCCGGTGTCAGACCACCTCGCCGGCCACGTCCACGGCGCGGTGAGCGTGCCGGTCTCCGGCACGAGCTTCGCGACGAAGGCCGGGTTCGTCATCGACCCGGACGAGCCCGCGTGCGTGCTCGCCGCGACCGCCGCGGAGGCGGAGAGCGCGATCCGCGGTCTGCGCTCGGTCGGCTTCCTCGAGATCGCCGGGTACGTGCTCGGAGGCGGCCTGGAGCAATCGGGATCCGTGTCCGTGGACGAGCTGGACGGCCTCATGGCGGACGGCGCGGATCTGATCGACGTCCGCGAGAAGGACGAGCGCGACACCGGCTACATCCCCGGCAGCCGCAACATCCCCTACCGGCTGCTCGGCATCTGCGGCGCCGACCTCCCCACCGATCGGCCGATCGTGACCATCTGCGAGAGCGGCGCGCGCGCTGCGGTCGCGGCCAGCATCCTGGTCGCAAAGGGATACGACGCCCGACCCGTCCTGGGCGGCGGGATCGCGACGTGGCGCGAGCGCGGCGGTCCGACGGTCAGCTTCCGCCGCTGCGGCGGGTCAGACCGCCGGGTCTGATCCACCCTCTCTACCCTGCCGCCGGCAGCAGCTCCTCCGCCTCGCGGATCGCGCCCGCCGCGCCGACGCTGCGGTAGAACGCGAGCGCGCGCGCAAGCTGGTCTGCCGCCTCCGCTCGCCGGCCGTCTCGCGCGAGCCGCTGCGCCGCGCGCAGGCGCGCGTGCGCCTCGAACGCGACGGCACCGAACGACTGGAGGATGTCCGCGGCGCGGACGACATCACCGTCACCGATCGCAGCTGCGGCCTCGAACCAGGGAGTGGGTTTGCCCGGCCCCGCTGGTGCGCTGCGAAACTCGGACTCCATCCCGAGTTCCAGTAGGGCGAACGCTGCGAGCACCACGGCTGGGCTTTTTTGCCGGCGATCCTCGCCGAGCGCGTTCTCCTCGGCGAGGAGCTCCGAGAGCGCGGCCCGAGCTGCACCTACGTCGCCGGTCGAGGCGGCACAGAATGCAAACCCCGCCAGCGCGGGCATGAGCGACTGAGGATCGCGCACCTGCCGCGCGAGATCTGCGCACAGTTCAGCGTCCGACCGCGCACCGCCGGCGTCTCCGCGAGCAAGCCGGATGAGCGCTCGGTCGAGCAGACTCGCGCTCGTGAGGTAGTTGGCCTCACTTTGCTCGATCACCTGCCCGGCGAGCTCGAGCGATTCGTCCCAGAGGCCGCCCTGGAACGCCGAGTCGGCAAGATTCGCGCGAAACCAACGTTGAGACAGGGCAAGACCCATGCGTTCTGCGTGGCCGAGGCCTTCTCGAGTAAGCCACTCTGCCCTCTCGAGCTCTCCGTGATTGTCGAACAGGACGGAGCCGAGATTGAGATACGCGCGGGTCAGGAACGGGGAGTTGGCCTTGAGCCCGAGCTCGAGACTGCGTTCGAGGTCGGCGATGCCGCCCTCGTCGTCGCCTCCGTTGGAGCGTGCTACTCCCCGGGTGTTGAGAAGGTCGCCGACCAACTCGTCGGCGCCGACCTCTTCGGCCATCGCGATCGCTTCCTCGACGAGTGCGAGCCCGGCCTTCGTGCGCCCGGCGAGCACGAAGAAACGCCCCACCTGACCCACGACGTACGCCTTCTCGCGGCACGCGGGCAGCGGCTCGACGACGGATGCCGCCCGTTCGAAATGAGGGAACGAGCCATCGCGGTCGCCTCGCTGCCAGATCGCCTCCCCGTACTCGATCTCCGCCTCGGCAGCCGCAGCCGGGTCGACGTCGCGAAACAGCGCCGCAGCGCGTGCCAGCTCCTCCTCGCCCTCGCCGGTCACCATCAGGCGCGCCCGGCCGGCGCGGAAGAGCAAATGGGGATCGTCCGCCGGTGCAGGGTGAAGGGCCGCTGCTCCGTCGTAGTGCGAGAGAGCCGCGGTGACAGCTGCGAGCGACCAGGCTCTGTCACCCGCGGCAATGAGCGCCTCGACCGCCTGCGGGAGCAGCGACTCGACGTCGAGGCTCGCGGCCCGGCCGTACTCGACCGCCGCCACGAGATGGTGTGCGAGCATCTCGGCCCTGTCCTCGGCCCGCTCGGCGCCGAGACTTTCGATCCATGACGCCGCGGCGGCATGGAGGCCGGATCGGCGTGCTCGCGGTATCTGCGAGTACGCGACGTCACGGACGAGGACGTGCCGGAACGCGTACTCCGTCTCGCCTGCGACCGATGCACGCCGCTCCCGGCGGATCAGCTCCTTCCGCTCGAGCGCGTGCAACAGCTCCTCCGCCTCCCAGACGGGAACGTCGGCGAGCTGTGACACGGTGCCGAGCCAGAACACCTTCCCGACCACCGACGCCGCCTGCGCGAGAGACTTCTCGGCCGGCGGGAGCGCGTCGAGCCTGGCCGCGATGATCCCCTGCACGGTCTCGGGCACCTCGACGTCGCCCGCCCCGAGCCGCCACACCTCGCCCTCGCGTCGAAGGAGCCCGCGGTCCTGCAGCATCCGGATGTACTCCTCCGCGAAGAGCGGGTTGCCTTCGGCTCGGCTCAGCAAAGCGTGCTGCATGTCGGCAGGCAACACCGTCTGAGACAGAAGCTCGGCGATCAGACGCGATGTCTCTTCGTCCGAGAGAGGTGCGAGCGACAGCGTCACCGCGTTCGCCTTACCGCCGCCCCAGCCCGGCCGCCTGGTCAGGAGCTCAGGACGCGCGCTGCAGACGACGAGCAGAGGCACGTCGGCGGCGCGCTCGACGAGACGGTCGATGAACTCGATGAGGCCGTCGTCGGCCCAGTGCAGATCCTCGAACACGAGCACCGTGGGATGCTGCTCGGCCATGGCCTCGAGGAAGCGCCGCCAGGCGGCGAACGCTTCCGCCTGGCCGTCGGCTCCCATGCGCGGGTCGCCCGCGAGTCCGAGCAGCGGCCGGAGATGTCCGCTGACCCAGCCGGCGTCGGCCTCATCCGGTATCAGGGCCGCGACGGTCTCGCCGAGCTTCCGCTCCGCCTCCTCGGCAGAGTCGTCCTCGAGCACGCCCACCTGCGCCTTTGCCATCTCGCCGAGGGCCCAGTAGCTGATGCCGTCGCCGTAGGGGAGGCAGCGGCCTTGCCGCCAGAAGATGAGATCCGGGTCCTCGTACACGACTCGGAAGAGCTCTGCGACGAGCCGGCTCTTGCCGATGCCCGGCACACCGACCAGCGTGACGAGTTGGGCCGAGCGTTCGGCACGCGAGCGGGCGAGGGTGTCGCGCAGCAGATCGAGCTCACGCTGACGGCCGACGAGGGCGACGGTCGGCGCCTGCTCGACCTCGAGGCCGAAGCTCGAGCGCGCGCCGATCGCCTCCCAGACCTGGATCGGCTCGCTCTTGCCCTTGGCGACGACCGGCTCCGCCTCCCTGTACTCGATCACGTGCGCGGTCGCCCGAAACGTCCCCTCACCGACGAGGATGCCGTCGATCGGCGCGGCGGACTGCAGCCGCGCAGCCGTGTTGACGACATCGCCCGCGACCATGCCCTCTCCCTCGGTCGGCCTCGCATCGAGCGTGACGAGCGCTTCGCCCGTGTTGACGGCGATCCGCAGGCTGACGTCGGGGCCTGCGACCGAGTCGCGGATCGCGACAGCCGCGCGAACGGCGCGCTCGGCGTCGTCCTCGTGGACGACCGGGGCGCCGAAGACGGCCACGACGGCGTCGCCGATGAACTTCTCCACCGTGCCGCCGTGCCGCTCGAGCTCACCGCGCACACGCGCGTGGTAGGCGGCGAGCTTGGCCCTCACGTCCTCCATGTCGAGCCGCTCGGCCTGTGCCGTCGACCCGACGAGGTCGACGAAGACGACCGAGACGACCTTGCGCTCCTCCCGTCTCGGCGCCTGCTCGACGAGCGCGGCGCCGCAGCCGGAGCAGAACCGCGCGTCGTCGGCGTTCTCGCGACCGCATGTCTCACAGACGCGCACGGCGCGAGTCTACGGCCGCGTCAGCGCAATCGGGTGACGAGAAAGCCCGCGTCCGTGAGCGCACGCAAGACCGTCTGCGAGTGCACCTCGTCGCGCGTCTCCAATGTCAGCTCGGCTTCCGTCTCGAGCACGCCGATGTTGCGCCCCTCGCGGTGGTGGGTGACCGCGAGGACGTTGGCCCGCTCCTCGGCGATGATCCGCACGATCTCCGCGAGCTGACCCGGGCGGTCGGGGATAAGGAGCGCGACGACGAGGTAACGGCCGTCGACGGTGAGCCCTCGTCTCGTGACGGAGACCAGCGTCGTCGCGTCGATGTTCCCCCCGGCGAGCACGGCGCAGACGTGCCCTTCGCCGCCGACGCGGCCGTCGAGCAGCGCCGCCACCGGCGCGGCGCCGGCGCCCTCGACGACGAGCTTCGAGCGCTCGAGCAGGAGGACGATGGCCCGTGCGATCACCTCGTCGTCGACCGCGACGATCTCGTCGAGGAGGTCGCGCAGGATCGACGACGTCAGCTCGCCGGGTCGCTTCACGGCAATCCCGTCCGCGATCGTCAGCCCGGCGGGCTCGAGGCCCGCAAGCGGCGCGCAGGCCGCCGCCTGCACGCCCACGAGGCGCAACTCGGGCCGCAATTCCCGGAGCGCGAGAGCGATGCCGGCCGCCAGCCCACCGCCGCCGATCGGGATCACAACCGTGCCCGGTCCGCCCGGGAGCTGCTCGGCGAGCTCGAGCCCGAGCGTTCCCTGACCGGCGATCACCCGTGGATCGTCGAACGCATGGACGAACGTCGCCCCCGTCTCGCGCTCGAACGCGCGCGCGGCGTCGACCGAGTCGTCGAAGTACTCCCCCACCAGCTCGACCGATGCGCCGTAGCTTCGCGTGGCGTCGACCTTCGCCATCGGCGCCGCCTCGGGCATGAAGATCGTCGCAACGATCCCCGCCTGCCGCGCCGCCCACGCGACCGCCTGTCCGTGGTTGCCGGCACTTGCCGTGACGACGCCGGCCTCCCTCTCGGTCGGCGACAGCGATCCGATCGTGTTGACGGCGCCGCGGATCTTGAACGAGCCCGTCCGCTGCAGGTTCTCCGCCTTGAGCGACACAGGTCGTCCGCAGATCCGCGCCAGCGTGTCAGACGAGTGGACAGGCGTGACGCGCGCGATCCCCTCGATCCGGTTGCGCGCGGCGTCGATGTCGGCAAGCGTCGGCCTAGCCACGGCCGTCTCCCACCCGGAACACCTGCTCGAGGATCTCCTCGACCGCCGTGAGCGGGTCGAGCTCGCGCGACTGCACAGCGTCGAGCAGGCGGCGGAGCGCGGGGTCCTCGGCCACCGCCTCCTCGATGTGGGTCTTCGCCCTCGCGGACGCGACGGCGAACACCTCGGCCGCGAGGTTCGCGCGCCGCCGCTCCTCGAGCGCGCCGTCGGCCTCGAGGTGCCGGCGGTGCCGCTCCAGCGCCTCCCACAGCTCGGCGATGCCCTCGCCACGCATCGCCTCCGTGAGCACGATCGGCACCTTCCAGTCGCTTTCGCGGTCGAGCGCCAGCACCGACCGCACCTCCGACAGCATCGTCTTCGCAGCCGGGTGGTCCATCTTGTTGACCGCGATCACGTCGGGAATCTCCATGATCCCGGCCTTCAGCGCCTGTACCGAGTCGCCGGAGCCGGGCATCAACACGAGCAGCACGGTGTCGGCGATCCTGATCACCTCCACCTCGCTCTGACCAGCCCCGACCGTCTCCAGGAAGACGAGGTTCTTCCCGGCGGCGTCGAGGAGGAGCAGCGCCTGCAGCGTCGCCTCGGCAAGCCCGCCGAGATGACCGCGTGTCCCCATCGAACGGATGAAGACATCGGGGTCGAGGAAATGGTCGGCCAAACGAATCCGGTCGCCCAGTAGCGCGCCGTGTGAGAACGGGCTCGACGGGTCTACGGACACGACCCCCACTCCTAGCCCGAGTTCTCGCACATGGCCGATCAGCGCGCCGATCAGAGACGACTTGCCCACGCCCGGCGGCCCGGTGACGCCGATCGCATACGCCCGGCCCGTGTCCGGGTAGAGCTCGCGGACGAGGGGCTTGGCGCGCGGATCGCCGTTCTCGACCAGCGAGATCGCGCGCGCCAGGGCCCTGCGGTCACCCTCGCGAACGCCGCTGACCAGCTGGGCGTGATCCCACTGCCGCCTCGCCATCGCGCCGACTGTACGTGACGGACACGTCCAGATCGGCCCAAAGACACCGTGTGACGAACGGTGTACCCTCGTCGCGATGTTACGAGGGCTCGCTGGGCAGTTCTCGATCGTCCTCGTTCCCGCGCATCGCTACTACCGGGATCTGCTTCTGGCGTGGCTGATCTCCACCCTCGGGACGTGGACGGCGTTCTTCGCCGTCCGCATCGCCCTCTATCAACAGACCAACTCACCAATCTGGATAACAGCGCTTCTCTTCTGCGAGCTGGCCCCCGGAGTCATTCTCGGCATCACCGTCGGCCCCCTGATCGATCGCTGGCCCAGGCAGCGGATGATGATCCTCTCCGACCTCGGCGGAGTCGCCGCGTTCTCGGCGCTTCCGTTCGTCCACAGCCCTGCCGGGATCTGCGCCGTCTGTGCTTTCGCGGGTCTCGCCTCCGCGTTCTTCCGGCCGGCGTGCTACGCGTCGCTGCCGAACCTCCTCGGTGAGGATTCGCTCGTGGCCGGGAACGGGCTGATGCAGGCTGCCGAGAACCTCGCGACCCTCGTCGGCCCGGTCCTCGCCGCCGCCGGGGTCATCACCATTGGCGCGCGCAGCGTGTACGGGCTCAACGCCGTCAGCTTCCTCCTCTCTGCGCTGCTCCTCGTCCGTATCGGCAATCGCCTGCAGGCCGCGGCGCCGGCGCGTGTCGGCAAGTCCCACTGGCGTGAGGTCCGCGCAGGTTTCTCCCTGGTTCGCGACAACAGCTACCTGTCGTCGATCTTCCTGATCTGGAGCTGGGCGACGCTGGCATACACCGGTATCAACGTCGCCGAGATCGTCCTTGCCAAGAGCAAGACTCAAGGATACGGAACGGGTTCGCTGGGGTTCGGCATCTTTGTCGCAGCCTCCGCTCTGGGCGCGCTCGTCGGAACCGTTTCCGCAAAGCGCTTCATGGAACGGCTCGGGATGTACGGGGCCTATCGGGCCTCGTTCCTGGTAACTGCCGCTGGAGTCGTCGTCTGTGCCCTGAGTCCCGGACTGGCAATCGGTTGCGTCGGCGCCGTGGCCTACGGTGTCGGGAACGGCGTCGGGCTCGTGTGCAACATCACGCTGATCCAGAAGATGGTTCCGGACGAGCGCCGTGGTCAGATCTTCGCCGTGCTCGGAAGCCTCGTCCGGACGTTCACGCTGCTCGGCACACTCGCCGCCGGGCCGATCATCGCCGCGATCGGACCGCGGCTGACCTGGGGCGCCAGCGCCGCCCTCCTCACCGTCGGCTACGTGAACGCCGTCGCCGTCACATCGCTCAGTGCACGTCGTGAGAAGCGCCACGGCGTACTGGACGACGACAATGCGACCTCGTCCAACGGCCAAGGGCGCGGGCGCCCGTTCGAGCGGATCGGAGCTTTGCTGGACGAGATCGACGAGACCCGTAAGGCCGAGGAGGCGCGGGGCTTCGTCACCCGCAGCCGCCGGCTGCACGAGCGGACTAGGAGACGTCGCCGAGGTTAGGCCGCAACCACCGCGCCGCCTCGTCGACCTCGATCCCCTTGCGCGTCGCGTAGTCATCGAGCTGGTCCAGGCCGATGCGGCCGAGTGAGAAGTACCGCGATGCCGGATGCCCGAAATACATACCGGCCACTGCAGCCGGCGGGGTCATCGCGAACGACTCGGTCAGATCGATCCCGGCCCGCCCGGCGTCGAGCAGCTCGAAGAGACGGCCCTTCTCCGAGTGGTCCGGACAGGCCGGGTACCCGAACGCGGGCCGTATCCCCCGGAAGCGCTCGTCGATCAGCTCGACGTTCCTCAGATGCTCCGCAGGCTCGTACCACTCCCGCCGCGCATGTTCGTGCAGCCACTCCGCGAACGCCTCCGCAAGCCGGTCGGCCAGCGCCCTGGCCATGATCGAGCGGTAGTCGTCGTGCTCGGCCTCGAACCGGGCCGCAATCTCGTCGGCGCCGTGGATCGACACGGCGAACGCGCCGACGTGGTCGGGCAACTCCGTCTCCACGGGCGCCACGAAATCGGCAAGCGAGCGGTTGGCCCGCGAGTCGCCGAAGTCCGTCTGCTGGCGCAGCATCGGGAACCGGACGGACGAGCCGTTCCGCACGACCACGACATCGTCTCCCTCGGCCGTCGCCGGCCAGAAGCCGTAGACGCCGCGGGGCCGGAAGAGCTCGCCCGCCTCGATCTCGTCGAGCAGCTCGTTCGCTGCCTCGAACAGGTCTCGGGCGGCCGGGCCCTTGTCGGGATCGTCGAGGATCGCCGGATATCTGCCCTTCAGCTCCCAGGCGTGGAAGAAGTACGTCCAGTCGACGTAGCGGCGAAGCTCCGCGACCGCGGGCTCAATGACGCGGGTGCCGGTGAAAGCGGGGGCGTCGATATCCTCGGCCCTCCAGACGATCGGCGTCCTGTTCGCGCGCGCCTCGGTCAGCGGCAGCAGCACCTTCCGCGAACGCTCGCCGTGCTGTTCGCGCAACTTCTCCTGCTCGGTACGGTTCTCCTCGTCCAGCGCCGCGCGGCGGTCGCGGTCGAGTAGCCCTCCCACGACGCCGACGACCCGAGACGCGTCGAGCACGTACAACGTGGGCGACGAATACTCCGGCGCGATGCGGACAGCCGTGTGCTGGCGCGAGGTCGTCGCTCCGCCGATCAGGAGGGGCAGCTCCATCCCGCGACGCTCCATCTCCTTCGCCACCCCGACCATCTCGTCGAGTGACGGCGTGATCAGACCGGAGACGCCGACGATGTCGCACGCCTCGTCGGCGGCCGTGTCCAGCAGGGTCTCGGCAGGCACCATCACGCCGAGGTCGATCACCTCGTAGCCGTTGCAGGCGAGGACGACGCCGACGATGCTCTTGCCGATGTCGTGGACGTCGCCCTTGACGGTGGCGAGCACGATCTTCCCCGACGATCTGCTCGTCCCGTCCTCGAGCTCGGCTTCCATGAACGGCTCGAGGTAGGCGACGGCGCGCTTCATCGCGCGGGCGCTCTTGACCACCTGCGGCAGGAACATCTTCCCTTCCCCGAAAAGGTCGCCGACGATCTTCATGCCGTCCATCAACGGGCCCTCGATGACGTCGAGCGGGCGTGCCACCGCCTGCCGGGCCTCTTCCGTGTCGTCCTCGATGAAGTCGACGATGCCGTGGACCAGTGAGTAGGAGAGTCGCTCGCCGACGGACGACTCGCGCCACGAAAGGTCCCGCTCCCGCTCGGTTGCCCCGCCCTGGACGCTCTGGGCGAACGACACGAGCCGCTCCGTCGCGTCCGACCGCCGGGCGAGGATCACGTCCTCGACACGCTCCAGCAGCTCCGGCTCGATGTCCTGGTAGACGACGAGCTGGCCGGCGTTGACGATCCCCATGTCGAGCCCGGCGTGGATCGCGTGGTAGAGGAACGCAGAGTGCATCGCCTCCCGCACGGCGTCGTTGCCGCGGAAGGCGAAGGAGAGGTTGGAGACGCCGCCGGAGGTGAGAGCGCCCGGGCAGCGCTCCTTGATCAGCTGGATGGATTCGATGAATGCCTTGCCGAAGAGATCGTGCTCTTCCATCCCCGTGGCCACGGCGAGGATGTTCGCGTCGAAGACGATGTCGTCGGGCCGGAAGCCCGCCTGTCGCGTGAGCAGGTCGTAGGCGCGGCCGCAGATCGTGACCTTGCGCTCGACCGTCTCCGCCTGCCCCTGCTCGTCGAACGCCATCACGACGACGCCGGCGCCGAAGCGGCGGATGTCGGCCGCCTTCTCGAGGAATGCCTCCTCCCCGTCCTTGAGGCTGATCGAGTTGACGATCCCTTTGCCCTGGATGCAGCGGAGCCCCGCCAGGACGACCTCCCAACGTGAGCTGTCGATCATCACCGGCAGCCGCGCCGCCTCCGGCTCGGTGGCGAGGAGGTTGAGGAACGCCGTCATCGCCTCGACGCCGTCGAGCAGGTCTGCGTCCATGTTGACGTCGAGGAGGTTGGCGCCTCCGCGCACCTGCTCGAGTGCCACCTCCAGCGCGTCCTGGTACTCGCCAGCCTCGATCAGGCGCCGAAAGCGGGCCGAGCCGGACACGTTCGCGCGCTCGCCGACCATGACGAAGTTCGTGTCCGGCTGGATCGTGAACGGCTCGAGCCCGCTGAAACGAGGCCGCGTGCTGCGAGGAGGCACGACGCGGGGCCGCAGGCCCTCGACGGCGAGCGCGATCTCGTGCACGTGCTCCGGCGTCGTGCCGCAGCAGCCGCCGACGCCGTTCACGAGCCCCGCCTCCGCGAACTCGCGCAACAGCTTGCTCGTCGTCGACGGCTGCTCGTCGTAGCCGCCGAAGGCGTTCGGGAGGCCCGCGTTCGGGTAACAGATGACGGGGACGTGCGCCGCGCGCGAGAGGGCGGCCAGATGCGGCCGGATCTCGGTCGCGCCGAGCGAGCAGTTGACCGAGACGGCGAACGGCTCGGCGTGCTCGACCGCGATCCAGAATGCGTCGATCGTCTGCCCGGAGAGCGTCCGGCCGCTCGCGTCGACGATCGTGACGCTGACCACGAGCGGAACGTCGAGCCGTGTTTCCGCGAGCACGTCCTTGGCCGCCGCGATCGCCGCTTTCCCGTTCAGCGTGTCGAAGACCGTCTCCACGATGAGGAGGTCGACGCCGCCGTCGAGCAACCCGCGGACGGCCTCCGCATAGCCGTCGCAGAGCTGGTCGAACGTCACCGCCCGGTAGCTCGGGTCGTCGACGCGAGGCGACAGCGAAAGCGTCACGTTCGTCGGCCCCAACGACCCGGCGACGAACCCCGCACCGTGCGCGTCGACCGCGCGCCGGGCGATCTCCGCGCCCGCCCGGTTGAGCTCGCGGACGATTCCCTCGAGACCGTACTCGGCCTGCGAGACGGGGGTCGAGGTGAAGGTGTTCGTGGTGACGACGTCTGCGCCGGCCTCGAGGTAGCGCAAGTGGATCCGCTCGACGTCGGCCGGGCGGGTCAGGTTCAGGACGTCGACGTCGCCGCGGAGATCGCGCGGGTTGTCGCGGAGGCGCTCGCCGCGGACGTCCTCCTCGGTGAGCTCGAGCGCCTGCACCTGGGTCCCCATCGCGCCGTCGAGCACGAGGATTCGCCGCGCGAGGATCGTCTCCAGGTCGTGTCTCGTTGCCAACCGCCGACTCCTTCGGCGACTGGGCGACGTGGCGCCTACGGAGGCGGGAGCCGACTGGCTCACGGGCTCTTTAGGCGTTTTTCTCCTGGTCGCCAAGCCGCCACAAAGCTTTCCAGGTGCTTCAGCGTAGCTGACCTGCGCGACGTCTATCGGCGAAGATCGAACGTGCGGACGATGCCGAGCGCCTGGTCCACGGTCCGCTGCGACGCGCCGTCGCCGATCAGCACGTTCACCTGATACGCATGCCGTCCGAGCGAGAGCTCGACGGCGCCGCCTCGATGGTTGGGCCGGCACTCGAAGCCCAGCGCGTCGAGGACGACGTGAAAGAGAGGTCTGCGAGACCTCGGTGGGCGCCCGCCTCCGGAGGTCTCGGTCCGCCAGCGGACCACGACGATCGCCGCGCCTGCGCGGGGTATCCGGTATGCCGAAACCTCGCACGGGACCAGGCGCGGGCGAAGTCCGTGCGTGCCCACGACGAGCACGGTCACGGGATCGGTGATCGCCGTCGGCGCAGGTTCGACCCGATGCCAACCCGCCGGAACCGAGATCTTCACACCGTTACCCGCGATGGTCGTCGGGCCGGCGGCGGCGAATGCCGACGAGACCATGGCGACGACGATGACGCGGCGCACGATCGGGTTACGTCGGAACGCCTCCTACGGGTCCGGGCACGAGTTGGGTCAGACCGTCGGGTCCGACCCAGCCGCCGCCGCCAACGCTCGAGGACGGCGACACGCCTCATGGCCGGCCTACGACGCCGAGCGTCCGGTGGCCGAAAGCTGGTTCTCGGCGTGCTTGACGCGCTGCTCGAGCTGCCACCGGTCGGCGGTCGACTCGCCGGCGTCGATCTTGGCGAGCTCCGCCTGTGCCGCCTCGAGTTGCGCGCGGGCGCGCTCGTCGTCGATGTCGTTCACGTCGACCGCGTCGTCGACGAGCGCAAGAGCACGGTCGGTCTCGACCTTGAAGAACCCTGGACCGGTGGCGAACGTCCGGATCTCGGTGCCGCCGAGGTACACGCGCGTCGACCCCGCCTTCAGCGTCGCCACGAGCGGCGCATGCCGGGCGAGGATGCCGATCTCACCCGCAGCGCCGGGCACGATGAGCATCTCCGCCTCACCGTCGAACGCCGGGCCGTCCGGCGTCACCAGCGACACGGAGAACAGCGGATGTCCGTCGGCCACGTCAGGCTCCGGCTCAGGCGGCGACCTTCGCCGACTGCTCCGCCTTCTCGACGGCCTCTTCGATCCCGCCGACCATGTAGAACGCCGACTCGGGCAGCTCGTCGTGACGTCCGTCGATGATCTCGCGGAAGCCCTTGATGGTGTCCTCCAGCTTCACGTAGCGCCCCGGCGTGCCGGTGAACTGCTCGGCGACGAAGTTCGGCTGCGACAGGAAGCGCTCGATCCGGCGTGCCCGGGAGACCACGAGCTTGTCCTCGTCGGTGAGCTCGTCCATGCCGAGGATGGCGATGATGTCCTGCAGGTCCTTGTACCGCTGCAGGATCTGCTGCACGGCGATCGCGGTTGCGTAGTGCTCGTCGGAGACGATGCCCGGCTGGAGCGCCCGCGACGTCGAGTCGAGCGGATCGACCGCGGGGTAGATCCCCTTCTCCACGATCGCGCGCGAGAGCACCGTCGTCGAGTCGAGGTGCGCGAAGGTGTTCGCGGGCGCCGGATCGGTGAGGTCGTCGGCGGGGACGTAGATCGCCTGCACCGAGGTCACCGAGCCGGTGCGGGTCGAGGTGATGCGCTCCTGCAGCTGCCCCATCTCGGTGGCCAGCGTGGGCTGGTAGCCGACCGCGCTCGGCATGCGGCCGAGCAGCGCGGAGACCTCGGACCCCGCCTGGACGAAGCGGAAGATGTTGTCGATGAAGAGCAGCACGTCCTGCCCTTCGTCGCGGAAGTACTCGGCCATGGTCAGCCCGCTGAGCCCGACGCGAAGGCGCGCACCCGGCGGCTCGTTCATCTGGCCGTACACGAGCGCCACCTGCCCGATCACGCCGGACTCCGTCATCTCGAGCAGGAGGTCGTTGCCCTCGCGCGTCCGCTCGCCCACGCCGGCGAACACCGACACACCCGAGTGCTCCCGGGCGATGTTGCGGATCAGCTCCTGGATCAACACCGTCTTGCCGACGCCGGCGCCGCCGAAGAGACCGACCTTGCCGCCCTTGATGTACGGGGCGATCAGATCCACGACCTTGAGGCCCGTCTCGAAGATCTCGATCTTCGGCGACAGCTCGCGGAACGCCGGCGGATCACGGTGGATCGGCCAGCGCTCGGTGCCCTCCGGGGCGTCCGGCTTCTCGTCGATCGGCTGGCCGATGACGTTCCAGAGCCGGCCCAGCGTCTCCTTCCCGACGGGAACCGTGATCGGTCCGCCGGTGTCCTTCACCTCGACCCCGCGGGCGAGCCCGTCGGTGGAGTCCATCGCCACCGCTCGCACCCGGTCGTCTCCGAGATGCTGCTGCACCTCGGCGATCAGCGTCAGCGTCGAGCCGTCCTCCTTGGGGACCTGGATCTCGAGCGCAGTGAGGATTTCCGGAAGTCGGTCCGGGAAGACGGCATCGATTACGACGCCCTTGATCTCGACGATGGTGCCGGTATTGGCAGGCATGAGTCTCCTGGGACGGGGCGGCGGTTGCGGGGCGACGCAAGCAGTGCGCGAACGCGCCTGCCGAGCCGGCGTATCCTAGCGGAGCCGGGATGGAGCTCAATGCCGGAGCGCGCCAGTCGCGAGCGCTCCAGACCGGCCGCAACGCGGTCGGCGTGATCGAGCGCTCAGCAGAGAGAGGCGAGTGGCGGATACATCCGAGATCAGGGTACGCGAAGCGACGGCGCCTGCGCGGACGGGATCAGTTGGTGACGCCGGACGTGTACAGCCCGCCCGGGACGAGCTGCACCATCCGCGGCGAGCGAGGCAGGCCGGCCGGCCAGTCGTAGCGGCCGCCGGCGGCCGCTACGGCAGCGGCGTTCGGTGTGAAGGCGATGACCGGTGCACGGGCGCGCTCGGACGAGGCGATGCCGAACCACACCCCGACCACCGCGACGGCCGCCGCGGCCATCGCGCTCTGCGCGAATCGTCCCACCCGGCGGCGTGGCCACCGGACGACGACCGGGGACGGGAGACGCTCGAGCGGAGCCGTACGCAGGCGCAGCGTCAGGTCCCTGATCATCGTCGCTTCTGCCGCGCAGCGCGGGCACGTCTCGAGATGACGGACGAGCATCGCGCGCTCGAACCGCGACAGCTCTCCGTCCAGATCGAGCGAGACGAACCGGGCCGTCCGCTCGCACGCTACGCGACGCACTTCCATGGCAAACGTTTCGACGCGACGCGGTGAAAAGAGTTAGGGCTGCGCGGAGGCGACCGCGGCGTCGCGCCGCTCTGCCGGCCGGCGCTCGATCTCCTCGACGGTCATCGGCCAGCGCTCGAGCGGGTAGTAGCACTTGGCCACATGTCCGTCGCCGAAGCCGAACTCCGGCGGGTCCTCGACGTCGCAGACGCCCTCGTGAAACCGCGGGCAGCGCGGATGGAAGACGCACCCGGACGGAGGGTTGATCGGGTTCGGCACGTCGCCCTCGAGCACGATCTGCTTGCGGGCCCGCCCGAGCTTCGGATCGGGGATCGGCACGGCCGAGAGGAGCGCACCCGTGTACGGGTGCTTCGGCGCCGCGTAGAGCTCTTTCCCGTTCGCGAACTCGGCCATCTTGCCGAGGTACATGACCATGACGCGGTCGGAGATGTAGCGGACGACATTGAGGTCGTGCGCGATGAAGACGTACGTGAGTCCGAAGTCGCGCTGGAGGTCCTTGAGCAGGTTGAGGATCTGCGCCTGGACCGACACGTCGAGCGCCGAGACGGGCTCGTCGCACACGATCAGCTTGGGGTTGACTGCGAGCGCCCGGGCGATGCCGATGCGCTGGCGCTGCCCGCCGGAGAACTCGTGCGGGAATCGATTGTAGTGCTCCGGGTTGAGCCCGACCACCTCGAGCAGCTCCTCCACGCGTCGTTTGATCGCGGTCGGACTGCCGGCACGGTGGATCTCGAGGGCCTCGCCCACGGTGAAACCGACGCGTTTGCGCGGGTTCAGCGACGCATACGGATCTTGGAAAATCATCATCATCTCGCGCCTGATCGGCCGCATGTCGGGGCGCGAGAGCCGCGTGATGTCGCGGCCGTCGAAGTCGACCCGCCCCCCAGTCGGATCGAGCAGCCGCATCACGCAGCGGGCCATCGTTGACTTGCCGCAGCCCGACTCGCCGACGACGCCGAGCGTCTCACCACGCCGGACCGTGAAGCTGACGCCGTCGACGGCCTTCACGGCCGCGACCTGCTTTCGGAAGACGATGCCCTGCGTGATCGGGAAGTGCTTCTTGAGGTTCTCGACCACCAGGATGTCGTCGCTCATCGCTCGCCCTTCATGCCGTCACCTGCGCCAGTGTCCTCGCCGCCTCGCGTTCCTTCGTGTCCTCGTCGAGGAAGCACGCTTGCAGATGTTCGTCAGCTCCGGTCACCGGCCGTAGCTGCGGATCCTCTTCCCTACAGCGCTTGAAAGCATACGCACAGCGGGGGTTGAAGCGGCAGCCACGGGGCGGGGCGAGCAGCGACGGCGGCTGGCCAGGGATCTGGACGAGCCTCTCGACGTCGGCCTCGAGCCTTGGCAGAGACCCGAGCAGCCCCCACGTGTACGGGTGTCGCGGCCGCCCGAAGAGATCGTCCACCGGCGCGCGCTCGACCACCCTCGCCGCGTACATGACCACGATCTCGTCGGCGATCTCCGCGACGACGCCGAGGTCGTGCGTGATCATGACCACCGCCGTGCCGTGCTCCTTCTGGAGCGAGGCGATGAGCGCGACAATTTGCGCCTGCGTCGTCACGTCGAGCGCGGTCGTCGGCTCGTCGGCGATCAGGACGTCGGGGTCGTTGATCAAGGCCATGGCGATCATCACGCGCTGTCGCATGCCGCCGGAGAACTGGTGCGGGTAGTCGTCGATCCGGCGCGCGGCCTGCGGGATGCCGACTTCTTTCAGGGACTCGAGCGCACGCGACTTCGCCTCAGCGTGGGAGACGTCGTGGTGGAGCAGCACCGCCTCCACGAGCTGGGCGCCGATCCGGTGCACCGGGTTCAGCGAGGTCATCGGATCCTGGAAGATCATGGCGATCTCGTTCCCCCGGATCTCGCGCAGGCGACGCGGCGAGGCCAGGAGCAGGTCCTCGCCTCTGAACAGCGCCTGGCCGGACACGCGCGCAGTCTTCGGGTTCAGGCCCATGATGGTCAGGTTGGTCACGCTCTTGCCGCAACCGGACTCGCCGACGATGCCGAGCGTCTTGCCGGCGGCGAGCGAGAACGAGACACCGTCGACGGCGCCGACGACTCCGTCGTCGGTGAGGAACGCCGTACGCAGGTCGCGGACGTCGAGCAGCGGCTCGGCAGTCGTCACTCGAGCCTGATCCTGGGGTCGATGAAGGCGTAGAGGACGTCCACGACGAGGTTGAGAATGATGATGCAGAGCGTGGCGAACACGACCACGCCCTCGATCGTCGGCAGGTCGAAACTCATCAGGCTCTGCACCGCGAGCCGGCCCAGGCCGGGCAGGCCGAAGATGTACTCGGTGAAGATCGCCCCGCCGAGAGCGATCGCGATGTCCATGCCCAGCATCGTTACCACCGGCAGCAGGGCGTTCCTGAGCACGTGTCGCGTCATCACCCGCGCTCCCGGCGCCCCCTTCGCCCAGGCGGTCCGCACGTAGTCCTCGCCGAGCGTGTCCATCACGTTCGAGCGGATCATCCGGACGTAGATCGCCGTGAACAGGATCGCGAACGTGACCCAGGGGAGGATCATGTGCGTGAACCATTCGGCGGGCCCGCCGCAGGTCGCCCCGAGAGGCGGGTTGATCACATCGCAGTACCCTGCGTTCGGCAGCACGTTCCACTTGAAGCCGAAGACGTACTGGAGGATGAGGCCGATCACGACGACCGGCATCGAGATCCCGATCAGCACGAAGACCATCGCCGCTCTGTCCAGCAGGGATCGGGGCCGGAGCGCGGACAGCACGCCGATCGGGATCGCGAGCAGCATCCAGAGGATCGCGCCGCCGAAGACGAGCGAGGCGGTCACGGGTGCCGCCTGACCGACCATCGAGTTGACGGCGCGGCGGTTCACGAACGACCGGCCGAGCGACTGGTCGACGATGAGCCGCTTCAGGAACAGCCCGTACTGG
>Ga0066710_100000464_pt1 | contig 24665 bp, 23 predicted proteins | sample GraSoiAngelo_159_FD_79666 | JGI IMG/M metagenome (GOLD analysis project Ga0066710, IMG submission 79666) | Grasslands soil microbial communities from the Angelo Coastal Reserve, California, USA - 14_1009_16_40cm | ecosystem: Environmental > Terrestrial > Soil > Grasslands | place: USA...
CTCTTGCCGAGCCTGGATTCATTCCAGGCGAGGCGAAATGGCAATGAAGTGCCCGAGCGAGGACGCGGCTCTTCGGCGACCGAAGGTCGCCGCTTGAATGGACGTGCGCCCGCAGCTCGGGCCTCCTCTTGCCGAGCCTGGATTCATTCCCGGCGAGGCGAAATGGCAATGAAGTGCCCGAGCGAGGACGCGGCTCTTCGGCGACCGAAGGTCGCCGCTTGAATGGACGTGCGGCTCGTGGTCGGGCTGGGCAACCCCGGCGAGCGTTACCGGCGGACGCGGCACAACGCGGGCTTCATGGTGGTGGACGCGCTGGCCGCCCGCTCCGGTGCGGGCCATGGGCGCGAGGAGGCCGACGCCTGGCAGGTCGACGCCCGGGTGGGCGGCGAGGACGTGCTGCTCGTCAAGCCCCTGACCTTCATGAACCGCAGCGGCCTCGCGGTGGACGCGCTCCTGGCCGCCCGCGGTGGGTCGCCGGCCGACGTGGTGGCGGTGCTCGACGACGCCGCCCTGGAGCTGGGCGAGCTGCGGATCAGGCCGCGGGGCAGCCACGGAGGGCACAACGGCTTGCGCTCGCTCATCGAGACGATGGGGACGGACGACTTCCCGCGGGTGCGGGTGGGGATCCGCAAGGGCGAGCTGCCGGACGACCTCGCCGGCTACGTGCTGTCGGACTTCCCGGAGGAGGACGTGCTGGTGGTGCAGGAGGTGATCGGCCTGGCCGCCGACGCCGTGGACTGCCTGCTCCGCGAGGGGGTGGGGCCGGCGATGAACCGATTCAACGGCCCGCAAAAAGGCTAGAATACCCTTCTCCTTGCTCCCGGTAGGGGCCCCTGCGGGCACCCCAAAGGGGCTTCAGATCCAGAAGGAGGATCAAGCGCAGTGAGCGACCGTGTCTACGAGATCCTGTTCATCGCGGACCCCAACCTCGGGGAGCCGGAAGTGGACGCCCTGGCCGATCAGATCCAGGGTTACGCCGAGAAGGAAGGGGGCCGTGTCCAGAAGGTCGAGAAGTGGGGCAAGAAGCGCCTCGCCTATACCGTGCGCAAGCACGAAGAAGGCTACTACGTCCTGCTCGTGGTCGAGGGCCGGGGGGCCCTCGTGAAGGAGGTCGAGCGCCGGATCCGCGTCACCGACGGCATCGTGAAGTTCATCACGGTCCGGGTCGACGAGGAGCTGCGCAAGGCCGAGAGACGCAAGGCCCGGCGCGCGCAGGAGGAGGCGAAGCGCAAGGCCAAGGGCCTCCCCCGGCCGAGCCCGGCGGAGAGCGAGGAGGTGTCGCTGTGAGCTTCGGGGGGGGCGGCGGGCGGGGCGGCGGGCGCGGGGGAGCGGGAGGCAAGGGCGGAAGCGCCCGGGCCGGCCAGAAGGAGGCGGGCAAGCGCTATTTCTTCCGCCGCCGCAAGGTCTGCAAGTTCTGCGCGGACAAGATCGACTACGTGGACTACAAGGACGTGAAGCTGCTCGCGGGCTTCGTCCCCGAACGGGGCAAGGTCCTCCCCCGGAGGATGTTCGGGACCTGCGCCGAGCACCAGCGCAAGCTGACCCTGGCCATCAAGCGCGCGCGCAACATCGCGCTGCTGCCCTTCGCGGCGGACTAGAAGGGCCAGGCGCCGATGCCAGTCTCGGCCCCCGCCCGGGAGAGGCCCGATCCGCGCACGAGCGGGGTGCTCGCCGCCGCGGTGGCCTCGGCCCTCGTCTTCTCGGCCGGGGCGGGCGTGCCGTTCCTCGGCTTGCTGGCCGTGGCGGCGCCCTTCCCCCTCATCGTGCTGCGGGTCCGCGGCAGCCTGGGCGCGGCGGTGCTGGCCGCCCTGCTGGCGGCGGTGACCATCGGCACCGTGTTCTCGACCGTCCAGGCGGTGGGTTTCCTCGCGATCCTCGCCGCGCCCGGATTGCTGATGGGCGAGACCATGGCCCGCGGCCGGGGGCTGCGAAGGGGTTGCGCGTGGGCGTTTGCTCTCCTGGCCGTCCAGATCGGGGCCGCGCTGCTCTTCGCTGGACCGTTCATGCAGAACCTCGCCCTCGAGCCCCTCAACGTGTGGAGCTCGCCGCAGTTCCAGGCCGAGATGCGCTCCAGCGGGCTGCCCGCCGAGCGGGTCGAGGACCTGTCGCAGCAGTTCCTGTGGCTGCGCGAGGTGCTGCGGGTCGTCTACCCCGCGGTCTTCGTGATCGGCGCCGCGCTGACGGTGATCGCCAACGCCACCCTGCTGGCAGGTTATCTTGCCCGCCGGGATCCCGGCTGGCTGGAGGGCGGCGAGTTCGAGGAGATCCGATGGCCGCTCGGCCTGTCGGTCGTGTTCGTGATCGCGGGAGCGGCCGTCCTCGCTCCCGACCTGCGGCCGGCCGCGTACAACGTGCTCCTGGTGGTGGGCTTCTTCTACGCGCTGCAGGGTCTGGCGGTCGTGGCCTACTACGCCTATCGCCTGGCCGCCCCGCCCCTGCTGCGCGTCGCGCTGATGGTGCTGGTGCTCGTCAACCCATGGGCCCCGCAGATCCTCGGCGCCATCGGCCTGTTCGACACCTGGTTCGATTTCCGGAAGTACGCGCGGCCGCCGGCCCCGGCGAGCTGAGCGCCGCCGGTCGCGGAACGGTGACCGCCGCCAATCGGTCTGGAGGGACGACGTGGAAGTGATCTTGAGGGAGGACGTCGACAAGCTGGGCCGCCGCGGCGACGTGGTCAAGGTCGCCGAGGGCTACGGGCGCAACTTCCTGCTCCCCCGGGGGCTGGCCATGGCGGTGAGCGAGGCCAACAAGGCCATGATCGCCAAGGAGCGCAAGGCCCACGAGCTGCGCACGGCCAAGGAGAAAGCCGAGTTCCAGGCGGTGGCCGAGCGCATCGGCACCCTGCGCTTCATCGCGCCGCGCAAGGTGGGAGAGCACGACGTGCTCTACGGCTCGGTGACCGCCGGCGACATCGCCGATTTCCTGAAGGCCAAGGGCGTCGAGATCGACAAGCGCAAGGTGCACCTGGACGAGCCGATCAAGAAGCTGGGCGAGCACGAGGTGAGCGTCAAGCTCCACCCGGAGGTCTCGGCCAACCTGCGCGTGCTGGTGACCAAAGAGGGCTAGCGAAAAATTGTCCTCGCGAGGACGGGGGCGGCGGTAAACTAACGGCCCGTCGCGGGAGGCAGCCCTGGCCACCGAGGTCGCGCTCAAGGATAGAACCCTTCCCCACAACGCCGATGCCGAGCGCACGGTGCTGGGAGCGGTGCTGGTCGACAACGCCGCCTTCAACTCCGCGGCCGAGGTCCTCACCCGCGACGACTTCTACCGCGAGGCGCACCGGCGGATCTTCGACGCCATGGCCGCCCTGGCCGAGCGCTCCCAGCCCATCGACCTCGTCACCCTGAAGGACGAGCTGGCCCGCGGCTCGGCGCTGGAGGCCATAGGGGGAGCGGCGTACCTGGCCTCGCTTGTCGACGGGATCCCCCGCATCACCAGCGTCGAGCAGTGGAGCCGGATCATCAAGGAGAAGGCCGTCCTCCGGAACCTGATCCACGCCGGCAACCGCATCGTGCACTCCTGCTACGAGGCCGAGGAGGACGCGGGCCTCCTCCTCGACAAGGCCGAGAAGGCCATCTTCGACATCGCCGAGCACCGCATCCGCCAGGGGTTCGTCGGCATCCGCGAGATCGTCAAGGAGAGCTTCCGGACGATCGACCAGCTCTCGCAGTCCAAGGAGCTGGTCACCGGGCTGCCGACGGGATTCGTCGATCTGGACGAGAGGACGAGCGGGCTGCAGAAGGGCGACCTCATCATCGTGGCCGCGCGGCCGGCCATGGGCAAGACGTCCTTCTGCCTGAACGTGGCCCAGCACGCCTGCGCGCGCACGGGCGAGACGGTGGGGATCTTCTCGCTCGAGATGGCCAAGGAGCAGCTGGTGCTCCGCATGCTGTGCGCCGACGCGCGGGTGGACGCGCACCGCCTCCGCACCGGCAACCTGCAGGAGAAGGACTGGGCCCGGCTGGCCAAGGCGTACGCCGACCTGTCCGCCTCGAAGATCTTCATCGACGACTCGGCCACCCTCACCCCCCTCGAGATGCGGGCGAAGTGCCGCCGGCTGAAGGCCGAGCATGGCCTGGGGCTCGTCGTGGTCGACTATCTCCAGCTCTGCTCGGCGGCCGGGCGGACCGAGAACCGCCAGCAGGAGATCGCTTCCATCAGCCGCTCGCTCAAGGGACTCGCCAAGGAGCTGAGCGTCCCCGTGCTCGCCCTCTCGCAGCTCTCGCGCGCGCCGGAGGCGCGCACGGAGAAGCGGCCGCAACTGTCGGACCTCCGGGAGTCCGGCGGCATCGAGGCGGATGCGGACGTGGTGATCTTCATCTTCCGCGAGGAGGAGTACAAGCCTTCCGACGAGAACCGCGGCCTGGCCGAGATCATCATCGGCAAGCAGCGCAACGGCCCCACCGGCATGCTGAAGCTCGCCTTCATCAAGGAGTTCACCCGCTTCGAGAACCTCGAATGGCGAAGCCAGTAGGGCGATGAGCGACTGGCTGCTGCCGATGCTGCGGCCGGCCCGGGCCCGGATGGACCTCGATCGCCTGGCCGCCAACTACCTCGCCGTCGCGGCCGCGGCCGGACGGCCGGTGATGCCGGTCGTCAAGGCGGACGCCTACGGCCACGGTGCGGCGCGCCTCAGCCGGCACCTGGCCGCCCTCGGCGCGCCGATGCTGGCGGTGGCCTACGTCGAGGAGGGGACCGTCCTCCGGGCGGCCGGCGTCCGGTCGCCGATCGTGGTGCTGGCCGGCTTCGGCCCCGGACAGGTCCGCTCGCTCCTCCAGCACGACCTCACGCCGGTCGTCTCCACGCCGGACACGCTGGCGGCCGCGCTGCAGGCGGCGGGCGAGGGCGGACGACCGCTCTCCGTCCACCTCGAGGTCGACACCGGGATGACGAGGCTCGGCTTCACGCCGTCGGAGGCCGGGCCGGCGGCGGCCAGGCTGTCGGAATCGGGCCGGGTGGAGGTCGCCGGTGTCATGACCCACCTGGCCCGCGCCGACGAGGACGCGGACGCGACCCGCCGGCAGCTCGACCTCTTCGATCAGGCGGTGGACGAGCTGGCCGGAAGGGGCATCCGTCCCCGCTGGGTCCACGCCGCCAACAGCGCGGGCCTCGCCTTCCTGCGCCCGAGCCATACCCTCGTCCGGCCCGGCCTCCTCCTCTACGGCGTCAAGCCGCGGCCGCTCGCGCCCGCTATCGACGTGAAGCCGGTGATGGCGGTCTCGGCCGACGTCGCCCTCGTGAAGGAGGTGGCCGTCGGCACGCCGGTGTCGTACGGGGGGCGGTGGGTCGCTCCCCGCCGGTCGCGCATCGCGACCATTCCCTTCGGGTACGCCGACGGCGTCCCCCGCACGGACGGCATGCGCGACCATGGAGAGCTGCTCGTGAAGGGCCGCCGGGTGCCGGTGGCGGGCGCGGTCTGCATGGACCTCACGATGGCCGACCTGACCGACCACCCCGAGGCGGGGGAGGGCGACGAGGCGGTTCTCTTCGGCGACGATCCCACCGCGTGGGACGTGGCGGACCACGCCGGTACCAACGCCTGGGAGGTGCTCACGAGCATCGGTTCCCGCGTGCCGCGGGTCTTCATCGAGCGAGGCCGCGTGGTCGGCGTCGAGTCGCGCTTCACTCCCCGGGCGGGCGACCGGACCCGCTGAGGCCACCGGCTCCGTTAGCATCCCTCATGTCTCTGCGGTCCTCCGCGAGCTCTGCGTTGAGCCCGTTGGGCGATAACCGTTGAGCACGCGGGTCAAGTCGGTCTTCGCCTGCCAGGCCTGCGGGTTCGAAAGCTCGAAGTGGCTCGGTCGCTGCCCGGACTGCGGCGAGTGGAACTGCCTCGTCGAGGAGAGGGTCGTCCCGGAGACACCCGGCCGGGGCAAGGCGCCCGGCCCCGCCCTCGGCGGCCGGCCCCAACCCTACGACATGGTCGACGGCGCGGACGCGGAGCGCGTCGCGACCGGCCTGGCGGAGTTCGACCGCGTGCTCGGAGGCGGCATCGTCCCCGGGTCGATGGTCCTCATCGGCGGGGAGCCGGGGGTGGGGAAGAGCACGCTGCTCCTCGCCGTGGCCCATCTCCTCAGTCGCCGGGGCGCCTCGGTCCTCTACGTGTCGGGCGAGGAATCTCCGCGCCAGATCAAACTGAGGGGCGAGCGCCTCGGCGTGACGGGCGGCGGCCTCTACCTCATGGGCGAGACTTCGCTGGAGCGGATCCTGGAGCAGGTCGACGAGCTCAAGCCCACCGCCCTCGTGGTCGACTCCGTCCAGACCGTCTACTCGTCGAAGTTCAACTCCGCGCCCGGCAGCATCAGCCAGGTGCGAGAGGTGGCCACCCAACTGCTGTTCCTGGCCAAGGGCCGCGGCGTCACCATCTTCCTCATCGGCCACGTCACCAAGGACGGCGCGCTCGCCGGTCCGAAGTCGCTGGAGCACATCGTGGACACGGTCCTCTATTTCGAGGGCGAGAAGCGCCAGCACCACCGGATCGTGCGCGCGGTGAAGAACCGCTTCGGCGCGGTGTCCGAGCTGGGCATCTTCGAGATGACCGGGACCGGCCTGCAGCCGGTGGCCAACCCCTCGGCGCTCTTCCTGTCCGAACGCCGCGAAGGCTCGCCCGGATCGGCGGTGGTGGCCACCGTCGAAGGGTCGCGGCCCATGCTGGTGGAGATCCAGGCCCTCGTGTCGCCCACCTCCTTCGGGACGCCCCGCCGGATGTCGCTCGGCATCGACCCCAACCGGACGAGCCTGCTCCTGGCCGTCCTGGAGAAGCGCGTCGGGCTGGAGCTGCTGGGCGACGACGTGTTCGTGAGCGTCGCCGGCGGGCTGGAGATCGCCGAGCCGGCCGCCGACCTGGGCGTCGTGGCCGCCGTCGCCTCGTCGTTCCGCAACCGGCCCCTGCCCGCCGACACCATCGTCTTCGGGGAGGTGGGCCTGGCCGGCGAGGTGCGCAGCACCGGCCAGGCCCTCCTGCGCGTGCGCGAGGCGGTGCAGATGGGCTTCCGGCGCTGCATCCTTCCCGCCCGCAGCGTGCCTCCGGACGTCGACGGCATCGAGCTCGCGGGCGTCCACACGCTGAGCGAGGCGTTGGACCGGCTGGGCGATTCCAACTGACGAGCCGGGTCGCCGCCCGCGCTTTCCCCGCGGCCCCGCGCAGTCTATGATGGGCCCATAAATCCGGACCCTTCGAGGTCAAGAGCATGTGGCTCATCCTCTTCCGCCTCTTCATAGTCGCCCTCCTGGCCCACGCCGGTTACGTCTACTCGCCATTCGCGGACCAGCCGTGGCTCGGCGTGGCCCTCGGGATGGTGGCCGCCATCGGCGTCATCACCCTGGAGATGAAGCTCCGTTCGGTTCCCGGCCATCACATGGTCGGAGGGCTCATCGGCGGAGTCATCGGTCTCTTCGGCGCCCGGCTGGTGTGGGGGGCGCTGGACGGTCTCGACATCGTGGGCCAGCACTTCGTGCACGCCTTCCTGGTGATGTTCCTCGGCTACATGGGCATCGTCGTCGGGGGCTCGAAGGGCGAGTGGTTCGAGCCGGCCCGCATCATCGCCGCCTTCCGCGACTCGGCCCGCCTCCACCAGTACAAGGTCCTCGACACCTCGGTGATCATCGACGGCCGGATCGCCGACATCTGCGAGACGGGCTTCCTGGAGGGCACGCTGGTCGTTCCCCAGTTCGTGCTGCGCGAGCTCCAGCAGGTGGCCGACTCCTCCGACTCGCTCAAGCGCAACCGCGGCCGGCGAGGCCTGGACATCCTCCAGAAGATGCAGAAGATCGCCCATCTCAGCGTCCAGATCGTGGAGACCGACTTCCCCGAGGTGCGCGAGGTGGACCTGAAGCTCATCGAGCTGGCGCGGCGCATGAGCGGCAAGATCGTCACCAACGACTTCAACCTCAACAAGGTCGCCCAGCTCCGAGGCGTGCCGGTGTTGAACATCAACGAGCTCGCCAACTCCCTGAAGCCGGTGGTCCTGCCCGGCGAGGTCATGCGCGTCTTCGTCATCAAGGAGGGCAAGGAGGCCGGCCAGGGAGTCGGCTACCTCGACGACGGCACGATGGTGGTCGTGGACCAGGCCAAGAAGGCCCTGGGCAAGACGATCGAGGTCAGCGTCACCAGCGTGCTCCAGACGACGGCGGGCAAGATGATCTTCTGCCGCTGGCTGGACGCGCCGCCGTCGGAGGAAGCCCTGCGCCGCGACCTGAGGGTCGGCGACCGCCGCGAGCCGCGCAACGGCCGCGACCCGCGGGCTCCCGACCGGCGCGAGGCCGAGCGGCGCGAGGTCGTCCCGGTGAGCGCCGGCCCCGAAGGCGCGCCGGCCCCCGCGCCGGCCGCGGCGGCGGACCTGCCTCCCCCCCTGCCGCCGGGAGCCGAGGCGGGCTCGATCCGACCGATCGTCAAGCCCGACTAGGCCGCCCGTGCTCAGGGTCCTCCTTTCCCTGCCGATGCTCGTCGTCGGCACGCTGGGGCTCGGGATCCCCTCGATCCTGGCCGGCCTCGTCGACCCGCGGGGCGAGCTGCCCTGGCGGCTGGGCCGGCAGTGGGGACGGCTGCTGCTGGAGTCCTGGGGCGTGCGCGTGGTGGTGCGCGGAGGGGCGCCGGCGCCGCGGGGACCGGTGGTCTACACCGCCAACCACGGCAGCGTCCTCGACATCCCGGTGCTCTTCGCCCACCTGCCGGGAAACTTCCGCATCGTCCACAAGCGCTCGCTGTACTTCGTCCCGCTCATCGGCCTCTACCTCTACTGCTGCGGCCACGTCGGCATCGACCGCGGCAAGGCGTTCCGGGCCCGCAAGAGCCTGGAGCGAGCGGCCCGGCGCATCGCGGCCGGCACCAGCGTCGCCGTCTTCCCGGAAGGGACCCGCAGCCCCGACGGTTCGGTGCGCGCGTTCAAGAAGGGCAGCTTCGTCCTCGCCATCCGCGCCGGCGTGCCCGTGGTGCCGGTCTCGCTCGCCGGGGTGAAGCGCGTGGCTCCCCGCGGCCTGCTGAGCCTGCGGCCGGGTGAGCTGACCATGACGCTGCACGCGGAGGTGTCCACGGCGGGCCGCGCAGTCGACGACGCCCCCGCCCTGGCGGAGGAGGTGCGCGGGATCGTGGCCCGGGGCTGTGCGGCGGCCTGAGGCGGCGACCCGCCTGGCCCTCGCCGGCGCGCTCGGGGCGCTGGCGCTCGGCGCCGTGCCCGCCGCGGCCCGCGAGCCGGCTGGAACTGCGCTGCAGCGGGCCGTCGACGGCATCCTCGACCGGCCCGCCTTCGCCGGCGGCTTCTGGGCGGCCGAGGTGCGGAGCTTCCGGACCGGCCGGGTGCTGTACGCCCGCAACGCGGACAAGAACATGAAGCCGGCCTCCACGGCCAAGCTCGTGACGACCGCGGCCGCTCTCGACGCGTTCGGTCCCGACGACCGGCTGCGGACAACGCTGGAGACGGCGGGCCGCCTCGACGGCCTGGGCCGCATCCTGGGCGACGTCTACCTGGTGGGACGGGGCGACCCGAACCTTTCCGGCCGCTTCACCGACGGGCGCATCACCGCCGCGTTCGAGGAGCTGGCCGACGCGCTGAGGGGCCAGGGCGTGAGGCGGATCGAAGGCCGGCTGGTCGGCCACGAAGGCCTCTTCAAGGGGGATCGCCGGGGCGACGACTGGGCGTGGGGCGACCTCGTGTGGTGGTACGGAGCCGAGGTCTCGGCCCTGGCCTTCAACGACAACTCCGCCGACTTGAGGGTGTCGGCCGGGGAGCGGGTGGGCGAGCCGGTGCTGGTCGAGCGCAACCCGGTCTCCTCCTACTACCAGGTCGTCTCCACCGCGACCACGTCTCCGGCCGGCACCGCCTCCGACCTGCGCGTCGACCGGCCGCTCGGCGCGAACGTGATCCGCATCTCCGGCAGCTTCCCCCTCGGCCTCAAGCCCTGGGAGAACTCGGTCGCCCTCGAGGACCCGGCCCGCTACGCGGCGACCGTCTTCTCCGAGGTGCTGGCGTCCCGGGGGATCGTCGTGGCCAGGACGGTGGAGACCTCGTCCGACCCGCTGCCGGCCGGGCTGCGCGTCCTGGCCGGCCACGACGGGCCGCCGCTGTCGGAGGTCCTGAAGGGCGTGAACAAGCCGAGCCAGAACCTCCACGCCGAGATGCTGCTGAGGCTGCTGGGAGCGCGTTTGAAGGGCGACGGCACCGTGGAGTCGGGCCAGGCCGCCGTCGAGGATTTCCTGCTGAGGGTCGGCGTGCATCCCGAGCGGTGGTCGCTCCAGGACGGCTCGGGCCTGTCGCGCTCCGACATCCTGTCTGCCCACGAGATGGTGAGCCTGCTCGCCGCCATGGGCCGCCACCGCTACGCGGACGCCTTCCGGGCCAGCCTGCCCGTCGCCGGCGTCGACGGCACGCTGAAGAACCGCATGAAGGGAACCGCGGCCGAGGGACGGGTGCGGGCGAAAACCGGCACGATCCGTCACGTCAACGCGCTCGGCGGCTACGTCGATGCGCGCTCGGGCGAGCGGCTCGTCTTCTACATCGTCGCCAACCACAACACCGCGCCCGCTTCCGAGGTCACCGGCGCGATGGACGAGGTCTGCCGGGTCCTCGTCGGCCGGTGAGCGGCCTCGAGATGGAGATCGCGCCCGACCTGGTGGGCAAGGTGCGGCTCGGCGTGTTCGCGCTCGACGGCCTGAGGGTGAACGAGCAGGACGTGGCGCTGGCGGCCGAGGTCGAGGCCGCCGCCGCGGAGCTGCGGTCGCGCCATGGCGGCGGCCGCAGCGCGGAGGTCCCGGGTGCGGCCGACGCGCGGTCGCTCTACAAGGCCCTCGGGCTGGACCCCACCAAGACACGCCCATCGAACGAGGCGCTGGTGCGGCGGGTGCTGAAGGGCGAGGCCCTCTCCCGCGTCAACACCCTCGTCGACGCCCTCAACCTCTGCTCGCTCCGCTATCAGCTCCCCTTCGGCCTCTACGACCTGTCGCGCATCCGCCCTCCGGTCGTGCTGCGGAAGGGACGTCCCGGCGAGAGCTACGAGGGGATCCGCAAGGGGCCCGTGAGCGTCGAGGGCCGGCCGACCCTGGCCGACCAGGAGGGACCCTTCGGCAACCCCACCTCCGACTCGGCGCGGACGATGATCACGCTCCGGACGGCGGCGGCGCTCGTCACCTGCTACGCCCCGGCCGCCTTCGCCCTGGCGCGGCTGCGCGAGGTGCTGGAAGGGACGGAGGCCACGATCACCCGCCATTGCGGCGGGAGGCGGACCGACCAGCGGGTCCTGCCCGGCTCCTGATCCCGGCCGGAGCTCACTCCGCGCCCGGCGGCCACTCCGTCTTCGGGCGGAAGTTGTAGGTCAGGAACCGGCGGTTGATCACCGCGCTGTTCCAGCGCGACACCAGGGCCATCCGGCGGTCGCGGAGCAGCGCCGCCGCGTCGGCGGGCCGCGAGAAGTCGACGAACTCGTCCCAGGTGCCCGCGAACCGCGACGGCCACCGCCCGCGCCGAGCCAGGGGATGGTCGGCCATCCGCGCGCCGGCCGTCGAGAGCTTCCGGAAGGCCCCCTGCATGTAGCGGCCGACCGTGACCGGCCGGCCCACCGGCACGAAACCGGCTTCGGCCTCGTCGGCGTGGGCCTCGATGCGGAGGCGCGCCCAGCCCACCGGGAGCGAGCCGTGCTTGCCCCACTGCACGTTCACGCGCGCCCGCATCGCGTGTCGCCGCGCGTCCTCCAGGGCGGCCGGGCCGCCGGAGAGGATGCGGCCGTGGAAGTAGGTCCACATCGCCTCCAGCGAGGCGCCGTCGGGGCCGTAGCGGATCCAGGCCACCTCGTGGTCGCAGGGGTCGTTGTCGTCGGGGAAGTCGACGTCGTCGTCCCAGAAGAAGTGGAAGGCGACGAGCCGCGCCGCGGGATGGAGCACGGCGGCGAAGTCCTTCAGGCCGAAGGGCTCCGTCGTCGTCACGAAGACCCGCGGGACCAGCCTCTCCAGCACGCGCCATTCGTCGTCCCGCAGCTCGCGCGGCGGATCCAGCTCCAGGACGCGGTCGTACTCGCGGCTGGCGTCGTCGAGGCAGCGGCGGAGGTGGTGCTCCAGCGCGCGCTCGTTGTGGGCGGCCGGGGTGTCGACGTCGAGGGCCGCCCCGAGGGAGACCGCCGCGGCCACGACGGAAGCGAGGCAGGCGAGACCGCGCATGGGAGTCCAATCTACCTGATATGCTCAGCGATCCGCCGATGCGTCAGGTGCTCCCGGCCTTCCTCGCGATCGGTCTCACCGCCGCCGTCCCCGGCATGGGGGCCGAGAGCCGGCTCGAGAAGGGCTCGTCACCCCGATACCGCACGCTCGACGACCGCTTCGCCGTCCGTCGCTATTCCTCCCTCCCGGAATGGCAGCGTCGCGCCGCGTATCTGCGGGAGCACGTGCTGGCTTCGGCCGGCTTGCTGCCCATGCCGGAACGGACGCCTCTCCGAGCCGAGGTGTTCGACGAGCAGAAGCACGACGATTACTCGGTGTCCAAGGTGTATCTCGAGAGCCGGCCCGGCTTCTTCGTCACCGGCAATCTCTACCGTCCGTCCGGCTCCGGCCCGTTCCCGGCGATCCTGTCGCCCCATGGGCACTGGGCCTACGGGCGTCTCGAGAACACGGAACTCGCCTCCGTGCCCGGCCGCGCCATCAGCCTGGCTCGCCAGGGATTCGTGGTCTTCAGCTACGACATGATCGGCTACAACGACTCGCGCCAGCTCACCCATGCCTTCGGCGGCAAGCGGGAGAGCCTGTGGGGCTTGAGCCTGGCCGGCCTGCAGCTCTGGAACAGCATCCGTAGCCTCGACTTCCTGCAGTCGCGGCCCGAGGTCGACCCGGGCCGGATCGGGTGCACGGGGGCGTCCGGCGGCGGGACGCAGACTTTCCTGCTCGCCGCCGTCGACGAGCGCGTCAAGGTGGCGGCGCCCGTCAACATGATCTCGCTCCACATGCAAGGGGGCTGTCTCTGTGAGAACCCGCCCGGGCTGCGCCTCGACACCAACAACGTCGAGCTGGCGGCTACCATCGCGCCCCGGCCGCTCCTGATGGTCTCGGCCACCGGCGACTGGACCGCGGAGACTCCCCAGCTCGAATACCCCGAGATGAGGAGGTTCTACGCGCTCTTCGGCGCCGAGGACCACCTGCATGCGGTCCAGTTCCAGGCGGAGCACAACTACAACCGCGAGAGCCGCGAGGCGGTCTACGCCTGGATGGCGCGCTGGCTCCAGGATGCGCCGGCCGACGTCCACGTCGCGGAAAAGCCCTTCCAGCCCGACGCCCTGCCCCGTCTCCTCGTGTTCCATGGACGGCCGCTGCCGGAGGGCGCCGTCACCGCCGCGCAGTTCACCGAGGACTGGATCGCTGCCGCCCAGACGCAGCTGCGCAATTCGGACCCCCCAGGCTTCCGGGCGGCGCTGCTCCATGCGCTGGCGCCGGAGATCCAGGACGACCGCCCCCGGCCGGCCCGCTCGCGGCCGGCGGTCGTGCTGGCGAGCGAGAAGCCGGAGCTTCGACGCGCGCTGGCTCGCGCCGGCTACACGGTCCGCCCGGTGAGCTTCACGCCCCACGACGCCGAGGCGGCGGCGAAGGTCGCGCACTTCGAGACCTACAACCGCACGCCGGCCAGCCAGCGCGTCGCCGACATCGCCATCGCCCTCCGCGAGGCGCCCGGAGCGGCCCTGGTCGCCGACGGCGATGCCGCCCTGGCCGGGCTGCTGGCCCTGGCGGTGGCGCCGGCCCGGCGGGCGGTCCTGGACGTCGGCGAGTTCGACACGTCCAGCGACGACGCCTACCTCGGGCACCTCTACATTCCGGGCTTGCGGCGCGCGGGCGGTCTCCAGACCGCGGCTTCGATGGCCCAGGGCTCCATCCTGATCCACGGCGCCGGACGCCGCTTCCATCTCGAGGGGCCGACGATCGAGCCGCGCCAGCTCAGCGTCGCGGAGATCGTGCAGGCGCTAGCCGGCGGAACGTCTCCGCCGCCCCGAGCGAGGTGAAGTCGAGCCTCCGATCGCCGACCGTCCCCGACACGTGATAGAGGGCACGCAGCTGGAGGAACTGGGTCGGCCCTTCGCCGGGCCGGCCGGGCCGGCCGACCGGCGTGCGGATCATGTCCTCGACCCGTACGTCCATCGAGACGTCGATCCCGGCGTCGCGGGCCAGGACCCGGATCGTCTCCGGCCGGCCGCTGCCGGCCGAGGACGTCTCCTCGATGAGCGCGTCCCTGGCGAAGGCGATCGTTCCCGAAGGGCCGATCACGGCCAGCACCCCGGGGATCCGCTCCGCCTGCTCGGCCGGAACGGCGTCCGGGGGAGGGCGGACGCGCCCGTAGAGGAACGAGTAGCCTTCGTGCGACACCTGTCCCCACTGCCACGAGACGCCGGCCCAGAAGCCCCAGTTGTGGTCGTGGTAGCCGACCGCGCCGTCGAGCGGCACGTCGACGCCGCCGGCGGAGAGCGCGCCGCTGATCGGGCCGGAGAGGACCGGCACCACGTAGCCCGACAGCCATCCGCCGAGCCCGCGCAGCACGAAGGGCGGGACGGAGCGCCCGGGCGGCGCCTGGAGGCTGAGGTCGCCCTTCACGCCGGGCCCGCCGTGCTCGGAGGCGAGGTCGAGCGAGATCCGGTAGCGCAGACCCTCGAGCCGGACGCGGTTGCCCGCGACGTCGAGGTCGGGAGCGCCGGCGAGGAGCACTCCTTCGTCGACGGCCCCGCGCCGCGAAAAGCTCTCGACCCGCCCGTTGCGCTCGAGCTGCAACCGCACGCCGGCCGATCGTCGCGCGCCGGCCTGGCGGGGGCCGGCCACGAACGTCAGGTAGAAGCGGACCGACCCGTCCGGGCTGCGGCCGTTGAAGTAGAGCCACTCGGCCCAGGAGTCGGCGCGACCGGGTGCGTCGGGGATCGCGTGGAAGCGGTCCATCACCCGCAGCAGCTCGGCCGGATCGGGCGAGGTCCAGCTCCGGTCCGAGGGCGCGTCCCTCCATCCGGACACGCCCATCACCTCGCGATCGCCCACCGCCTTCTCGAGGCTGGGGATGCCGCCCCGCGCCCGCAGCCGGGTGACGCGGTCGCCCTGGACCAGGTAGAGGACGCGACGCTGGGCGGGGGACGCGGCGGCGATCCTGGCCGCCAGCGGCGGCGCGCCGAGGATCGAGCAGAGCAGGAAGCGAGCGCTCGCGACGTCACCCGACCGGCCCGTGACGACCAGATCGCCCCCTCCGCGCAGCGCCGGCGAGCGCGACTGCTCGACGATCACGTCCCCCACACCGAGCAGGGCGGCCATCACCGCTACGCCGAAGCCGAAGCCGCCCGCGAGCACGGCCGTCCGCACCGGCCGGGCGGCCAGCGTGCGCAGGACGAGGCGGAGGGTCACGTCGCCGCCACCGCGGCCGGCTCGGCGAGCCGGCCGCTGCGCATCGCCAGCCGGCGCCGCGCCCGGCCGGCCAGGGCGAGGTTGTGGGTGACGACCACCAGGGCGGTGCCGTCGGCGTTCACGCGGTCGAACAGGTCGGCGATCTGCTCGCCGGTCTCCTCGTCCAGCTCCCCCGTCGGCTCGTCGGCCAGGACGAGGCCGGGGCGATTGGCGAGCGCGCGGGCGATGGCCACTCTCTGCATCTCGCCCCCGGACAGCTGCGAGGGCCGGTGGCCGGCGCGGTCGGCGAGGCCGACGTAGGTGAGCAGCTCCCTCGTCCGCGCCCTGCGCTCGGCGGCGGGCAGGCCGGCTTCGCTCTGGACCAGCTCGACGTTCTCCCAGGCGGTGAGCATCGGCAGCAGGTAGAAGCGCTGGAAGACGAACCCGATCCGGCGCAGCCGGATGCGGCTGCGCTCCTCTTCGCGGAGGGCGAGGACGGGCCGTCCTTCGAAGAGCAGGCTTCCCGAGGTGGGCGTGTCGACGCAGCCCAGGAGGTGCAGGAGCGTGGACTTGCCGCAGCCCGACGGTCCGGAGATGGCGACGTAGTCCCCGGGCTCGACGGTCAGCGATACCTCGCGCAGCGCCTCCACCGGGCCGGCCGGCATCGGGTACACCTTGGCGAGGCCGCGGGCCTCGACGATCGCCGCGCGAGCGCTCACGACACGCTCTCCTTGCGCAACGTGGCCGCAATCGGGAGGCGGGCGGCCAGCAGCACCGGATACGCGGCGGCCAGGAGAGCGGCCAGGACGAGGAAGCCGGCGTGCAGCGCCAGGGCGCGCGGCTCGAACACGAAGAAGTGCAGGCGCTGCGGCAGGTCGGGCATCCGGCGCAGGATCGAGTCCAGGGCGCGGGCGAGGGCGAGGCCGAGGGGGACGGCCACGATGCCGCCGCCGCCCACCAGCAGCGCCGACTCGGCCACGAGGTCGGCGGTGATCCGGCGGCGCGAGAACCCCAGGGCGCGCAGGGCGGCCACCTCGCCCAGCCGCTGGTTGACCGACACCGTCAGGAGCGTCGTCACGAGGAGGAGCGCGAAGAAGGACGCGATCGTGGCCAGGACGACCGACACCTGGCGGAAATAGGAGAACTCGGCCTGGCGCAGCCGCTCCAGGACGTCCTCGATCGAGAAGGTGTGCAGGTCCGGCCGCGCGCGGCGGATGGCGGCCACCGCCGCCTCCGCTCCCACTGCGGGCCGCGACGCCACCAGCAGGAGGTCCGCCTCGTCGCGGCGGGCCGCCGGGAAGGCGTCCAGGAAGCCGGCCAGCGTCACCCCGGCCATCCGCTCTCCGGCCGCCTCGAAGGGGAACTCGACGATCCCCGCCACGCGGAACTCGCGCGCGGGCGGCGCCGAGCCGAGGCGCACGAGGGACCCCGGCTCGACCTTCTCTTCTCGGGCGAAGGCGCGGTTGACGACGATCTCCGGCCGGCCGCCGGGGCCGCGCTCCGCCAGGTCGGAGCCCTGCACGACCTTCCACTCGGCCCGCCGGCGCGGCTCGCTCGCCACGATCGCCAGCCCGCGTCTCTTCGCGCCGCGCAGGCCGCCGCCGTCGGCGTCGCCGTCATCGAGGGCCACCGACCCGAAGCGGACGGGCACCACGTCGGCCAGCTCCGGCAGGCCGCGCAGCCTCTCCGCGGTCGAGGCCGCGTCGGAGAGCGCGGGCCCCATGCCCGGGAGCGCCTCGGTGGCGGTCACGCGAATATCGAAGCCGGTGCTCTCCAGGAGGTCGCGGAACGACACCAGCAGTCCCCGGGAGAGCAGGAGCATGTCGAAGAGGAGCGCCCCGACCACCGCCATTCCGGTCAGGCCGAGCCAGGCGCGGGCAGGCTGGCGCGAGAGGCTGCGCCAGGCGAACTGGAGCGGGCTCACCGGCGCAGCAGGTCCAGGACCGGGCGGCGGAGCAGCGTCCAGGAGGCCATCAGCCCGGCCATCACGCCCAGCGGGAGAGCCAGGGCGACGCACCGTGCGGCGATGGCCGGGGTCACGCGCACGAAGACCAGCGTCGTGTCGTAGCGCCACTGGAAGAAGGCGTTGACGGCTCCCTGGGTGGCGGCCGCGAAGAGCACGCCGAAGACGGCGCCGGCCGAGGCGATGGCCAGCCCTTCGAGCAGGGCCTGGGCGAGGATCCGCCGCCGCCGCAGCCCTAGCAGGCGGAGCAGGCCCGCCACCTCCCGCCGCTCGTCGGCCCGGATGACCATGAGGGCGAGGAGGAAGGCGGTGCTGCCGATCATGGTCACGACGGAGATCGCCAGGTGGAACCGCTCGATGATCACGAAGTGCTCGTCGTCGGCCGCGGCGGCCGGGACGACCGACATCGCCGGCGCGCGCGCGGCCAGCTCGCGCGCAAAGGCGGGGGCGTCGGCCGGGTCCTTCAGCGCGATGTTGATCGCGCCTACCGCGTCGGCGGCGGCCGCCTCACCCGGGTCCGCGGTGAGGGCGAGCAGGTCGGGCAGGTGCATCCGCGCCTCGAGCCGCTTCGCGGTGAAGCGCGCCGGGTCGGGGACCGGCTCGTAGACGCCGGCGACGCGGAAAAGACGCGCATCCGCGCCGTGGGGGTCGGCGGAGAGCATCACGACGTCGCCCGGCGACAGCCCGCATTCCCTGAGGAGCCCTCGGGAGACCAGGATCTCCGGCGCTTCGCTTCCGGAGGCGGCGCCGGCGGCCGCCCGGGCGGGCGCGCCGAGGCCGAGGGCCAGGAAGAGGACGAGCAGGCGGACGCTCACAACAACGGAGATTGTAACCTTCAGACGGCGGGCCCGAGCCTGGCGTCTCGGGGACGCCCATTGGTGAACATGCCTGGGCTTCGTATGATGCCGGGATGAAGCGAAGCGCCTTCGTGCTCCTCGGGTGTCTGCTGCTGGCCGCCGCGCCGCCGGTCCGCGCCGCCGAGCCCGAGGTGAGGGTGATCCTCTGGTTCGACACCGAGGACTACCTCCTCCCCGCGAGCGACGAGGCCGCAAAGCGGGTGGCGGAGATCCTGACCGCGCGGGGGATCCGCGGCACGTTCAAGGTCGTGGGCGAGAAGGCCCGCGTCCTCGAACGGCGCTCCCGCGCGGACGTCATCGCGGCCATCAAGAAGCACGACGTCGGCTACCACTCGAACCTCCACTCCGTCCACCCGACGCCGGCGGAGTACCTGGCCGAGTGCGGCTGGCTCGACGGCATCGCGGAGTTCGTGCGGCGCGAGAGGGCCGGGGCGCGCGACGTGCGGCGGATCTTCGGCGTACCCGGCCTGAGCTGCTACGGGCAGCCGGGCTCGTCGTGGGCTCCGCAGGCCGTGGCGGCCCTCCGCCAGATCGGGGTCGTGGGCCCGGGCGGCGTCTCCTGCTACCTCGACGAGGGGAGCCATGTCGGCGTGGAGGAGAAGCCCTTCTGGTACTGCGGCGTGCTGACCGTCTACAACCTGGGCCGCAACCAGGCCCGCATGGACCTCTTCGGGCCGGGCGGGCTCGAGAAAGGCTGCGCGGAGTTCAGGGCGGTCTACGATCGCCTCCGGCGGGAGGGCGGCGGGCTCGTCAGCATCTACTATCACCCCGCCGAATGGGTGCACCGGGAGTTCTGGGACGCCGTGAACTTCCGCCGGGGGGCGAACCCGCCCCGCGAGGAGTGGAGGGAGCCGCCGCAGAGACCGCCCGATGAGACCGAGGCCGCGTACCGGCGGTTCGAGAAGTACCTCGACTTCCAGCTCTCCCTTCCGGGCGTGAAGCACGTCACCGCCTCGGAGCTACCCGCCATCTACAAGAACCGGATCGGCGCGGAGGGAGCCGACCTCGCCACCGTCGCGGACGTGGCCGAAAAGATCGCGCGGGCCGGCGCGCTCGACATCCTGCGGGACCGCCGCGGACGGCTCGTCTCGCCCGCCGAGCAGTTCTGGCTCATCGCGTCCTTCCTTGCGCGGTCGATCGGGGAGGACAGGATCCCCCTCCAACTGGACGTGCAGGAGCTGCTCGGCCCGTCGGAGAGGCCGCCCCTGACCGAGGTCGCCGATCTCCCCTGGCGCGCGTTCCGCGACGCGCTCCTCGACGCGTTCGACGAGGTGCGCGCGCGCGGGCAGGTGCCGGCGATCGTCTTCGCGGGCGTAAAGAAGATCGCGCCCGCCGATTTCCTGCGGGCCGCCGCCTCGGTGGCCCAGCGGGCGATCGCCGCCGGCCCGGGTAGCCGGCCCGCGTTCCCGGAGACGGTCGAGGTCCCGAGGGGCACCACGCTCGCCACCGAGCGCTTCGTGGCCGAAGACGCCCCCGACCTGTTTGGCGGCTGGATCATCCATCCCGAAGGCTTCCGCGCTCCGCGCATCGTCGAGATGGCGAAGCTGCAGGCCTGGACGCTCAAGCCGGCGGAGCAATGAGCGGGCCGGCCAGCCCCGGCTCGATCCGCGTGAAGCCTTCCTTCGCCGCCCACAGGTCCATGCTCAGCGAGACGAGGTCGTCCACCTCGGGGACCGCCCGGGCGTCCAGCGTCAAGTCGATGGACTTCACGTAGCGGCGGCAGGCCTCGCAGGCCTCGATCCGCACCGCCGGATGGCTCTCGCTCTGGAACGACGGCAGCTTCGACGGATCCTCCTCCGCGCAGGCCGGGCAGCGGATCCGGCCGAGGGGCCACTCGTCTCCGCAGAGGGCGCAGCCGAGCAGCCGGCTCGCGGCGTCCGCTCTCCCCCCGGCGCCCCCCGCGCCGGCTGCCCGTCGGGCGCCGATCCAGGGCGACCCGCCGCAGAACGGGCAGCGACCGGCGCGGTGGGGTCGATCCGGAGCGATCCCCAGCCCGGCCAGCACCTCCACGTAGGGCCGAAGCAGGCCGCGGGAGAGATAGTCTTGGATGGAATCGACCTCGCCGCTCCACCAGCCGGACAGGCGAGACCGGGAACGGACCGGGTCTTCCTCGCTGCGAACCAGTGCCTCATCCGCCAGGGCGGGGGGACCATGCTCCGCGGCGAAGCGGAGCAGCTCACCGAGACGGCCTATGAATCGGCTCACGTCCTCCTCCAGCCGGCCGCAGAGGGAATGGTCGGCGTGAAGGACCCGGATGGCTGCCGCCAGCCGGCCCTGCGCCCGATGGAGGCCGGCGGCGAACCGAAGAGGCTCGGCGACGGTCACTGACCCGCGCGCGAGCAGCTCGGCTCGCGCGGCGCGTCTCTCGAAAGCCGTCTCCACGCCCTGGTCAGGGACGGCGCGTCTCCTCGCCGAGGACCTCGCGGTGCCAGCGAGGGTGGTGAAGGCGGGCCCAGGGCTTGGTGACGGTGCCCCGGATCATCGAGTGGAACGTCCCCGGCTCGGCCGCCGTCCCGAGGTAGATGTGGAAGACGACGGCGAGCACGAACAGGATGAACGTCACGTCGTGCAGGAGGATGGCCAGCTCCCTCAACATCCTGGGGAACTCGAGGGGGAACCACATGACGAGGCCGGAGAGGAGCAGCCCCACCGCCCCCAGCGCGGCCGCGAAGAAGAACAGCTTCTGCCCGCCGTTGTACTTCCCCCCTTCCGTTCCGTCGTCCTGGTGCTTCATGTAGGCGGCGACCTTCTGCGGCCGGAGCCATTCGCGGTCACGCGGCTCCAGGCGCATCTCGCCGAGCCAATGGACGAACATCACGGCCATCGACGCGAAGAAGAGGGCGCCGGCCCAGGGATGGAGCCAGCGGCAGACGTTGAGCCCGCCCAGCAGATGCGCCATCCAGCCGAAGAGCGGGGTCCAGATGGGAAGCCCCGAGAAGAGGGCCAGGAAGAAGAAGAGGGCCACGGTCCAGTGGATGACGCGGGTCGCGAGACGGTGCCGGACGATCTCCTCTCCCACGACGACGTCTTCGGCCCGCCGGGCCCGGAGGATCGCGGGATCGGCCGAAGGACGCGAGGCGGTGGCGCTCATGCTCCTGGCGGCGGGGGCGGCTCGCCGTCCGTCGCCCGCGGCTCCTTGGGACCCTGATACATGAAGTGACCGATGGCGCCCAGCACGGCGCCGATCATCGCCACCACCCCGAGGGGGCGCAGGACCGACTTCCAGAACCGCACTCCGACCGGGACGTGCGGGTCAGCCGGCAGACCGTACCACTCCGGATGGTCGCCGTGGCCGAGGACGGTCACGACGCCGGTGCCGCCCACTCCCGGGGGGTCGTACAGCACGGCATTGGCGAAGCCGTTGCCCTTGAGCTGCTCGACCCGCGCGTGGCCGAGGGCGACCATGTCGTCCTTCGTCCCGAACTGGAGGCAGCCGGTCGGACAGGCCTTGATGCACGCGGGTTCCAGGCCCGACGTGACGCGGTCGACACACAGCGTGCACTTGGCCATCTTGCCGGTCTTGGCGTGGAACTTCGGCACGTTGAAGGGGCACCCGGTCGCACAGAAGCCGCAGCCGATGCAGGCTTCCGGGTTGACGTCCACGATGCCGTTCTCGTACTGGACGATGGCGCCCGGAGCGGGGCAGGCGGCGAGGCAGCCCGGGTCCTCGCAGTGCATGCATTGGTCCTTGCGCATCAGCCACACCACGCCGCCGTCGAAGTCCCTCTCGTTGAAGCGGATCAGGTTCCAGAACTCGGCGTCCAGCTCGGGCATGGTCTGGTAGTTCCCGGTCTGCCGGGTGGGCACGGCCTCGAGGTCGTTCCACTCCTGGCAGGCCACCTCGCACGCCTTGCAGCCGATGCACGTGGTCGTGTCGATGAACTTGGACACGACGGGGAGATGCCGCATCCCCGTCTTCTCTCCCCAGAGCGACGCCGAGGAGCGGCGGATCTCGAGGTTCTGCGTGGTCATGGCCGTCCTCCTACGCCTTTTCGAGCTTCACGAGGAAGGCCTTGTACTCGGGCGTCCAGGTATTGGGGTCCATGGCCGAGGGCGTGAGCATGTTGGCGAGCGGCCCCGTATGCCCGGGGTCGCCCGCGAAGCCCCAGTGGATGGGGAAGCCGATCTGCCACATCTCCTTGCCGTCGACCTTGAGCGGATAGAGGCGTCGCGTGACCATCGCCACGCCCTGGATCTGGCCCCGCGCCGAGGTGACCTTGACCTTGGAGCCGTTCTCGATGCCCTTATCCCTGGCCAGCCCTTCGGGGATCTCGACGAAGAAGCCCGGCTGCAGCTCGTTGAGCAGGCCCTGGTGCTGGTGCTGGGTCCAGTAGTGGAAATGCTCGGTGAGCCGGTAGGTCGTGCAGACGATGGGGAAGTCCTCTTTCGTGCCGTAGACGTCCTTGTCGGAGGTGAACTTCTTGAAGGCCGGGTTCGACGTGACGCCGGGGTGCAGCGGGTTCACGACCGCGGCCTCCACCGCCTCGTAGTGCTCGGGGAAGGGCCCGTCGTTGAAGGTGGGCGCGTACAGCCGAGCCACGCCTTCCGGGATCATGATGAAGGCCCCGTAGGTGCCCGGAGGAGCGTCGGGCTTCATGTCGGGCACGTCGCCCACCCACTTCTCGCCGTTCCAGGTGATGCCGGGGCGCTTGGCGTCCCAGGGCTTCCCCTCGGCGTCGGCCGAGGCCCGGTTGTACATGATGCGGCGGTTCGCCGGCCACGAGAACGCCCAGTTGTGGAACATGCCCAGGCCGGTGGGATCGGCGTTGTTGCGGCGCTGCGCGTTGTTTCCGGCCTCGGTGTAGACGCCGGAGTGGAGCCAGTTCCCGCACATCGTCGTGCCGTCGTCCATGAGCTGGCCGAAGCCGTCGAGCTGCTGGCCGGCCGTATGCACCTTGGTCTTGTCGTTGGGGTCGTGCACCTCGGCCAGGGCCTTGCCGCTCATCTCCTTCAGCACGTCGCCGAGGTCGGGGCTGGCGGGGCTCGTGTAGTCCCACGACACGCTCGTGACCTGCTCGGGCAGCGCCCCGCCCTCCTTCTGGTAGAGGTCGCGCACGGCCAGGAAGATCCGGGCCAGGATCTCCTGGTCGGCCTTGGCCTGGCCCGGGGGATCGAGCGCCTTCCACTTCCACTGCAGCCAGCGGGCGGAGTTGGTGAAGGTGCCGTCCTTCTCGGCGAAGTCGGCGGCGGGAAGCAGGAACACCTCGGTCTGGATCTGCGAAGGCGGGGGCCCCTCGTACTCCTTCGGCGCCTTCCAGAAGATCGAGGTCTCGGTCTCGACGTTCTCGACGACCACCATCCACTTCTGCTTGGCGAGGGCGGCCACCATCTTCTTGGAGTTGGGGCCGAGGCCGACCGGGTTCATGCCGAACGTGATGAGCGCCTCGGGCCCCGGCTCCTTGCCTCCGGCCCGCGTGGTGTCTCCGCGGTACATGTCGTCGAAGATGTACATCCAGGAGTAGTTCCCGTCGACCTTGGGCAGCCAGGAATAGCCGAAGTCGTTCTCCTTGGTCGCCGCCTTGCCGTAGGCCGCCTTGAGCAGCGAGACCATGAACTTCGGAGTGTTCTGCCAGTAGTTCATGGAGGCGGCCTCGAGCGGCTTGGGGGTGTTGGCGTCCAGGTACTCCTTGAGGCTCTGCCACGGGCCGGTCGGCGTCTTGAGATAACCCGGGAGGATCTCGAAGGTCCCCGCGGTGTCGGTGGCCCCCTGGATGTTGGAATGGCCCCGGAAGGCGTTCACGCCGCCCCCGGGACGGCCGACGTTGCCCAGCAGGAGCTGGAGCATCGCGCCGGTGCGGATGATCTGGACCGCGGTCGAATGCTGCGTCCAGCCCAGGGCGTAGGTGATCGTGCCCGCCCGCTCGGGGTTCCCCGTCGACGTCACGACCTCGGCCACCTTGAGGAAGGTCTCCTTCGGCACCCCGCAGATCTTCTCGACCATCTCCGGGGTGTAGCGCTCGACGTGCTTCTTCAAGAGCTGGAAGACGCACTGGGGGTCCTGCAGCGTCGGGTCCGTCTTGGCGAAGCTTCCCCCGAGCTGATACGCCCACGTGTCCTTCGCGTACTCTCCCTTGGCCGGGTCGAAGCCGGAGAAGAGCCCGTCGTTGAATGTGAAGGCCGGGTTCACGAGGAGCGGCGCGTTGGTGTGGAGCTTGACGTAGTCCTCGTGGTAGCGCTTGTTCTCGAGCGCGTAACGGATGATGCCGAGCAGGTAGGCGATGTCCGTGCCGGCGCGGATCGGGGAGTAGAGGTCGGCTACGGCGGCGGTGCGGGTGAAGCGGGGATCGACGACGACCAGCCGGGCGTTGCGGTTCCTCTTCGCCTCCATGAACCACTTGAAGCCGACCGGGTGGTTCTCGGCGGGGTTGCCGCCCATGGCCAGGATGACGTCGGCGTTCTTGATGTCCACCCAGCCATTGGTCATCGCCCCCCGTCCCAGCGTGGCGGCCAGACTGGCCACCGTGGGGCCGTGTCAAACACGGGCCTGGGTGTCCCGGTACGGGACCCCCAAGGCCGTCACCAC
>Ga0066710_100000465_pt1 | contig 24639 bp, 20 predicted proteins | sample GraSoiAngelo_159_FD_79666 | JGI IMG/M metagenome (GOLD analysis project Ga0066710, IMG submission 79666) | Grasslands soil microbial communities from the Angelo Coastal Reserve, California, USA - 14_1009_16_40cm | ecosystem: Environmental > Terrestrial > Soil > Grasslands | place: USA...
GATGGCGGTGACTCGCGGTGTAGTGTTGGCCGCTGTCTGACCGGCCTTCTTCTTCAATTCTCCGGAGAGCAATCGCGGGATCAACCGAACTGTTATTGGTGAGATTCGCTTGTGCTGGGACACGTGTAGAGTTCTGGCGAATGACAACGCGTTCTGTCCAAACCAGTTCTTCGTTCCCGGCTATGGTCACCTCGAATGGATGGTGCGTCCATCTTAGAACTTCTTTGGCGATTTTCTTAAGCGGCGGATTCTAAAAATCTTAGGCAGCTCGTTCAGGTCCTGCATTCTGTGTGGACGACGTTTTTGGCGTGCCTTTATTTACTTCAGACCCGTCATTTTGTGGGCACGAGCTTCTCGAGGGTAGCCGTTTCTGGAGCCATTCCGTCGCTTTCGCACGTGCGCTGGCTACTTGATCTTGCGACATCTGTTCCTGGATTTTGCGTCCTGCTTCCTGCGCTTGGGGGACCGTGTAAGCGGCAAACTCTTCTGCCGCGAAAAACCACATCAGTGCGGTTGCTTTATTTTGAGCAACACCACGGCCATCTCTAAACATTTCGCCTAAAGTATATAGGTTGGATTCAAACCGTTCGGCCGCTTCACGGCACCACCGAAATGCTGCGGCATCGCTCTCGAACAGCGTCGAAACATCTCCTGGCTGAGCTTTCAAACCTGAACGCGTAAGTTGGCTGGCCGCGTAAAGCACAAGTTCTACACGTTTCGATATGCCGAGCTTTTCGAAGATTCGAAACATGTAATTTTTTATTGTATTTTCGGTCAAGCCTAGGTGAGCAGCAATTTCGCGATTCGTCAGACCCTCAGCGACCCAATGAACCACTTCCCGTTCCCGGGGAGAGAGCAATTCGGTGCCGTCTGCGCTGAGTAAGCGCATTTGTGGAGGCGCCGCTAAAGCCTCTAACAAGTACCGTAGTTCCGAACTTTTTGCCCAAACTTGGCCCTCGTGAACACGACGAACGCATTTTCCTAGCAACTCCACCGAACTGTCGCGTCCGAAAATCCCTAGCGCGCCTGCGCGAAATGCCCGCAATACGGATTCCCGATCCGAGTGGTCTAGAATTATTACAACTCGCGGCGTAAAAATGCCGCTTTTGAGGTGCTCGGCTAACTCATAGCCTCTTTCATGTTGACCTTCAAGCGCCGCGCTAATTAAAGCCACACTGGGTTGCTGTTGGGAGATTTCTGCGGCCGCTTCTTGTAAGGACGCACCGGAATACACAACTTCGAATTGCTCGTACGCGAGTGCACCGCCGAGTAATTGACTGCCAACACGGCTGGAATCGACGACGAGCACTCGGATCGGGTGAGGGGAGTCGCTGAACACGTACTCTCGATTCTACGGAGCGGCGCAGATTGGATCGCAGTATTCGTTCCTCCATCCTAAAGAAGAATAGACATAAGTCAATGGGATTTTCCTGATCCGTTCGCGTCCCCGATGTGCCCGATAGTATCAGGGTCCTTCTACCCACAACCTTACACCTCATCGGTCACACCCGCCATCGTCCATGAGTTGGACGGTTACTCAGTTTCCAAGCACAATTTCCCGGGTGCAACGGTGCAAAGCTAATACTTCGTACCTGCACACCATCACATCTCAGCCAGCCCGGAAGCCACATACTTCATGGCTGCGAACGATGGAACACTTGTGGCGGTTTGGCTTCGGCATTAATGTCCATTCCGAAGATCGGGTCAGTACTCTGTTCTATCTGACTCCAACTTCATGCGAGTAGGCAACATAGAGACTCAGGTTCTGGGACTCAGAGGGCGAAGCCATAGGCGTCACCCCGATTGGGGCGAACGGTCACTTCTGGCCGGGACAGTTCTGATGGCGCATACTCCGCCACAACACAGAAGTTGTCTACGATATAGCTTATCAGTTCCTGTGTTATACCGGTGGGTCGGAGATGATGGAGGTGAGCGTTACGGTGCAGGTTTTACGCGAGATGTGAGTACAGCTGGGATGTACATCATGTGCGAAACTCATCCCCCGCCTATCGACACGCCACTAGCAATCGAGGTCTCGCTGCCTTCACTAAGTAGTCAAGGAACGCGGATGAATCTTAAGGCAGGGGCGACCGTTGTACGAAAAGCAGGTCCATCCGAAATTAAGGGATTTGCGATTCTTACGGACTTCAACGCTGACGACAAGGGGATTGATGGCTGACTACCTACTGACGGAAGACTCAGTTTCTTGCAATCAACTGCCCTCTAATTCCAGCCCTTTGACCGCACTTTCGTGCGAGTCCGGTAACCGGTGGTTTGCTGCTCATACGCGCTATCGGCACGAGAGAAAAATCGCCTCGCTACTCTCGGACAGGTACATTCACAGTTTTGTCCCCGCAGTACGCGAAACACATCGCTGGTCAGACCGGTCGAAGAGCGTCGAAGTACCTTTATTTCCATGCTACATCTTTCTTCGTGTCAAAGAATGGCGCGAGGTTCATCAATGGATATCGCGAATTCCAGGCGTCTTTCAATGGGTCACACTCCATGGAGAACCGGCCCAGATACCGGATTCCGAGATTGAAGCTGTTCGCAAATTGCTCAACGTAGGTGTCGACATTACGCCCTATCCCTTCCTTCAAATGGGCAGGAGAGTTCGGATACGTGGCGGCTGTCTCGAGGGGAGTTGAAGGTATTCTTGTGAACAAGTGTAAAGATTGTAGCCTACTCGTCTCGATAAATCTCATCCAGCGATCCCTCTCGATTCCGCTTCAGGGTTATCAGGTAGAACCGGTCTCGTGAAACGAATAACTTGGCAATTCGCAGCCCGTCTTCCCGAGGTCTGGATTCAACTCGCCCCCACCTTCCGCATAATTTTTGCGTGTGCGAATTACTTCTCCCCTGCGTTTTGCAGTTCTAAATCACTCAATCTTGCATATAGGAGCCGATGTGCCGAACCCTAGGATCTCTGCTGACTCCACCTCGAAAGCCGGCAATTCGCCACACGGCGGGAAGTTATGCAGCTTGCTGGTCTCGCCGGAGCGGGCACAGGAACTCCGGAGCGAATCCCTCAACTGGCCGTCCTGGGACTTAACTGCTAGGCAAATCTGCGACTTGGAATTGCTGCTGAACGGCGGGTTCTCTCCGCTTACGGGATTCCTAAACTACTCTGACTATGCACGCGTTTGCTCGGAAATGAGACTGGCAGATGGGACGTTGTGGCCGATTCCAATCGTGCTCGATGTCGGCGACGTCTTTGCCCGCCAATTAAACACGCGCACTCCTGTAGCTCTCCGCGACGAAGAAGGCACCCTGCTGGCGGCTTTGACGGTTGAAGAAGTCTGGCAGCCTGACCGTGCGGCCGAGGCCGCAATGGTTTTCGGAACCCAGGACGAATCTCACCCGGGTGTGGCATACCTGATGCGTTCGAGCGGACCTTACTATATCTCGGGAACTGTCGAAGGGGTTCAACTTCCAACCCATTACGATTTTACGACGCTGCGCTTGACGCCAGCGGAGTTGCGTGCCGAATTCGCGGCGACAGGGTGGCATCGTGTTGTAGCCTTCCAGACTCGCAACCCAATGCACCGGGCACACTGGGAACTAACCCGTCGGGCGGCAAAGAGCATCGATGCGAAGCTGCTGATCCATCCGGTGGTGGGAATGACGAAACCGGGCGATATAGACCATTTCACGCGAGTGCGATGTTATCAATCGATCCTTCAGCACGCGCCAAGCGATTCCGCTAGGCTTTCCTTACTGCCGCTTGCAATGCGTATGGGAGGGCCACGCGAAGCGGTGTGGCACGCAATAATCCGCAAGAACTTTGGGTGTTCTCACTTAATCGTGGGACGGGATCATGCCGGACCAGGGCCAGACTCAAATGGCCGTCCTTTCTATAGACCCTACGATGCACAAAAACTACTCGCTTCGGTGCAGGGTGAAATTGGCATCACCATGTTGCCATTCGACATGCTGGTGTACGTGGAGGAATTGCATAACTACGCCCCAGAGAGCCAAGTACCAGGAAATGCGAAAGTGCTGAACATATCCGGCACCCAGCTACGTCAACGATTGGCGCAAGGGCGAGAAATCCCCGAATGGTTCACATTCCCGGAGATCGTTCACGAACTTCGGCGCACACACCCCGCACGTAGTAAGCAAGGCATAACGATCTTCCTCACCGGATTGTCCGGCGCCGGAAAATCCACGATTGCCAATGCATTGCTCATGAAACTCATGCAAATCGGGGGGCGCAGCATCACATCACTCGACGGTGACCTTGTTCGACGGCACCTGTCCTCAGAGTTGGGCTTCTCGAAAGAACATCGAGACCTGAATATCCGCCGGATCGGTTTCGTTGCTTCCGAGATTACAAAACATGGTGGCATTGCAATCTGCGCTCCAATCGCGCCATATGATGCAATTCGGAAGGAAGTCCGGAGAATGGTCGAACCCTACGGCGGCTTCGTCCTAGTCCACGTTACTACACCACTTGACATATGCGAAAAACGAGACCGTAAAGGCCTTTATGCTAAAGCCCGCGCCGGAATCGTGAAGCAGTTCACGGGCATCTCTGATCCATACGAAACTCCGGCGGACGCTGAAGTTCGAATTGACACGATCGGCTCGACACCGGACGGAGCTGCGATCCGGATCATGGCCTATTTGCAGGACAAGGGATATGTGGCACGTGAGGATGCATATCTGTCTGCTGATGCTGCAAACCACCCCATGGCAGAGCAGGTTACCACAACGGCCGCATAAGTTAAGTAATGGGACGCAAGAAGTAAGTGCTAAGGTCGTAGTCGGGTTTGTAGGGCACACTGATCTGAATAACCGCAGTGGGGCGTGGTGTGCATCTTCACTAGCCGGCGCACAGGAGAAGAGAAGATGGATTATTCGATTTTGCGCATTCTGTTGTGTGGGCTTGCGCTGCTGAGCACAACCCTACAAACCTTAGGTGCTGAACCTCAAACCGACACGGACCAAACAGGGACTTTCTCGCAACGTTATCCACAATATCAACTGCATATCAATGACCTACTCGAAGTGAACTTCGACCTTAGTCCTGAGTTCAACCAAAGCGTTCGAATTGCACCCGACGGCTACATCTCCTTACGAGGAATTCCACCGGTTCATGTGGAAGGAAAGACGGTACCGCAGGCGGTTGAGATAATTAAGAAGGCCTATGCCGAAATCCTGAACAACCCCATTGTTTCCGTACTCCTGAAAGAGTACGAAAAGCCGTTCTTCATTGCCACAGGCGAGGTGCGGAAGCCGGGCAAGTATGACTTGGCGTCGCAGACCACCGCCACGCAGGCTGTGGCTATTGCGGGGGGTTTCAGTGCTGACGCCAAGCACTCAGAAATGGTGGTGTTCCGACAAGTGCCGAACGGGTGGACGCAAGTCGCCACGCTCAATTTGAAGGCGATGTTGAATCAGAAGGATCTTTCAGAAGACCTGAAACTGCAGCCTGGTGACTTAATCTACATCCCCAAAAATACCATATCGAAAATCGCCCGGTTCATCCCGAAAGTCGACACCGGTGTGCTCTACAGGGTGCCCTAATCGGAGGGACAGTTTCGAGGGAGTCTTTCAAATGGAACAAGTTCAACTTGTCGACGCGTCTAAACCCCCAATCTTGAGCACAACCTCGCGCGATTTCGCTGCCGCCTTCTTCCGACGACGACGACTCATGCTAACCACATTCCTGGTGGTACTCACCGGTGGGGTACTTTGTGCTTTGTTGATACCCAGCCAGTACGAGTCGGAGACGAAACTTTTGGTCAGTCACCAGCGGCAAGACCCCGCAATCTCCGCTGATCCCAAGGCAACGATTTCGTCCGAAGCAACTAGCCTCCTCTCGTCAGAGGAGGACATAAACAGTGAAATCGAATTGCTCACGAGCAATGACCTGCTCGAGCAGGTGGTGCGCACCTGCCACCTCGACCAAATGGTTACGCCATTAGGGAAGATTCTGGACCTTTTCAGGGACACCAGTCCCCCAGCCCGCTTGGCGCGGGCTGTTGATAAGCTTAGCAACAAACTGGTTGTAGCACCAATCAGCGGATCCAATCTGATTCGTGTCACCTACCGTTCTTCAGATCCGCAACTATCTGCTCACGTGATTCGGACGGCCACCGAGCTTTACTTAGCAAAACACATCGCGGTTCATCGTCCCAACGGCGCCTTCGACTTCTTCGACAAGGAGGCCGAACGGTACAAGAGCGAATTAGGGGAAGCGCAAAAACAAATCGCCATTTTCGCCGAGAAGGAAGATACTGTCTCCGCGAAGGTTGAGCGCGAAAATGCCGTGCAGAAGGCGACCGAAATGGAATACGAGCTACACACGACCGAAGCGGCGATACGCGAGGCGCAGAACCGAATTGCCTCGCTCGAACGGCGGTTAGCCACGACCTCAGAAAGGGTGGTTACCACTGACAGGAACGACAGTGCCTTCTTGGCGCAACTGAAAATTTCGCTCGTGAACCTACAAACGAAGCGCACCGAGATGCTGACTAAGTTTCAGCCTACTTACGCGCCCGTGCAACAAATCGACAAGGAAATAGCACTGACACACCAAGCTATATCCGAGGCAGAAGCTTCTCCCGTTCACTCCGTTACCACCGATCGCAACCCCATTGCGCAACTCTTGGACGAGGACTTAGCAAAGGCACGGACCGAGTTGGCGTCCTTATATGCGAAACGAACGGCAGCGAACAAAATTGTTGATGTCTATAGGAAGCAAGCTCAAGGACTACTAGTGACGGGGCTGGCACAAGATGACTTTGTACGCGAAGCGAAGCTAGCGGAAGATAATTACCTGCTTTACATTAATAAACGGGAGGAAGCGCGAATAGCCGATGCGCTCGACCGCCGACGAATGGTCAAAGTGTCTGTCGCCGAACCGGCTACTTTGCCGTATTTTCCAGTGCTGCCGGTACCGCTTCTCATCTTCGGAGCAGTCGCGATCGCCTGCATATTCGGCGTTGGTTCGGGCTTTGCGGCAAACTACCTTGACAGCTCGCTCCACACACCTCCACAGGTGGAAGCCTGGATGCAACTGCCATTGCTCGCCGCTGTGCCAGCGCCCAACACTAAGCGGGCAAGTGCCATATTGCTGACTGAAGATGACAAGGCCTATCCGGCACACTGAAGTGTAAGGAGAACTGACTTGAGCAAATCCTTGAACATTCTTGACCTTAACAACACTCCCCAGGCAGTTAGCTCTGCGCCCAGCGATCGGAGCGGTACGACCACAGCAGGGTCGGCCTATGGGCTGCTGAAAAAGAATAGCGCGAGTACCCCGCGTGCCGCGGCTTCACTGCAGCCTGAGAATGTGCGGCATGAGATCTTGCGCCTTGTACAGCGCCTCTTCATGATGCCCTGGTCGGGCAAGCCGGTACGTTCGCTGATGATCTCGGCTGTCGGGAACGGCAGTGGCAGCGAGCGAATTACGGCATATATCGCCGAGACCTTGGCCGCACAGGAGTTGGGGACCGTTTGTCTCGTTGACGCTAACGTACGAGCACCCAGCCTGCACCGCGACTTTTCCATACCCAACACGCGTGGCTTCGTGGAATTCTTCTGCGAGTCTATTGACAACCCCAAGAATCTCGCACATCAAGTAGGGGACAGCATGCTGTGGGTGATGCCTGCCGGCGGCAACGAGCAGTCGAGTATGGGAGTGACTGCTGAGCACCTTGCAAACCGGCTTTCCGATCTGACTACTGAGTTCGACTATTTGTTGATTAATGCGCCGGTGGCGAGTGCGGCAATGTCAATTTTCGCTCTGGCTACGTCCACAGACGGTGTAGTTTTGATCGTCGAGGCGGACCGAACACGGCGAGAGGTTGCTCTGAAAGCTAAACAAGATTTCGAATTAGCACGCGCGCGGCTAGTCGGTGTCGTACTTAGCAATCGCAAGTACCCAATACCGGCAATGATTTACTCGCGCCTTTAAAGCGAGGCTTCCGTGGATCCAGCTGTAGTTTCGGCCGCAAGCTATCGTCGGACGCTGCTTTCCGCTATGCGATACAGGCTACGCAGTCAATTCGCGACGCGCAGCCTGTATATCTTATTTGCGACCGCTGGCAGACATCGATACGAAGTCGTTTGCCCAGAGACCGCTGTCATGATCGATGGTTTTCCCCGTTGCGCGAACACCTTCGCGGCAATCGCATTCCAAGCCGCTCAACCTCGTCCGGTCAAAATAGCCCATCATCTCCATGCACCCGCACACCTGATTAGGGGTGCCAGGTTAGGTATTCCCACCGTGCTCCTGATACGTGAACCGGTGGATACCGCATTGTCAGAAACGATTCGTTCATATCCGGTCCAGCTTTCTCAGATACTGAACGCGTACTGCCTCTTCTATGAAACTGTCGCTCCCTACCTCGACCGCATTGTGGTCGGGGAGTTTAAAACCGTAACGACTGATTTCGGCTCGATCATTCAGAAGATCAACATAAGATTCGGAACAAATTTCGCTCTCTTCGACCATACACCAGAGAAGACGAAGTTAGTGTTCGAACTGATCGAGCAGCGTGAAAAGCGTCCGGCAGTGAAGGTGATTGACGAATATCTCGCGGGCCAAACAAACCTAAATGAAATACGAAATGTGTTTCAGGAAATGGACCGCAGAATGGTCCCGTCGATGCTCGACGAGAGCTTAGTACCCCGCCCCTCGGCAGCTCGTCTGACTGCCAAAGTGCGACTACGATCGGAGTTAGAGAACCCACAATTTGCTCGGTTGCTGGAGAGAGCTTGGTCAGTTTACCGGGCACTGGCCCGTCATAGCTGAGAGCTTTTCTAGCGAATTTCAGGTAAATAGCGCACCTTCCCGTAAGTATTGCACCGACCGCAACCACTCACTGGCCTTAACAAAGGCATCGGCGAATGAACAGCACCCGGCGGAGAATTATCTTTAATGCATCCAAGTTGTTCGACTTAGGAGTGGTCGCGGTATGTCTGGCCTTCGCATCGGTGCTTTCAAAGAACGGCAAGACTGTTGCCATCTTGGAACGTATCCTCGCGCTGCAGATGTCGGTTCGTGAACTAGCACCACTACTTGGATTCCTTGTTGTGGCACATATGATCTTTGCAGGTCTCAATCTCTATGAATCCAAGCGACTGTCGTCGCGTCGTTCCGAGTGCATCGATGTGCTGCAAGCGACAACGCTAATTACTTTCGTTCTCGCCATTTTGCCATTCCTATTACGCATACGGAGTTTTAACCTGGTCTTTCTATCAGTGTTCTGGACTGGCGCAACAATGTGCACCATATCTTCCAGACTGATTGTTCGCTCGGTGTTGTCCACGCTCCGGCGTTGGGGGCAAAACAGCCGACAGATGCTAATTGTCGGGACTAACACGCGGGCGCTCGAATTCGCCAAGAAAATAGAATCCAATCCGCAGCTTGGATACCGGATCGTTGGTTTCAGCGACTACGAGTGGACTGGTAGAAAACAGTTTGAGGAAAGCGGACACAAAGTACTCTGCGACCTTGCATCGTTATCCGAGTACCTTCGGATCAACGTTGTGGACGAAGTTGTGCTTGCCCTCCCAGTTGGCTCCTTCCATCAGTATTGTTCACAAATTGCCGCGACCTGCGAGGAGCAAGGCATCCTCATTCGCGTTGTGCCAGATCTGTTCGACCTGCGAGTGGCCCGAACTAGAGCCGACCAATTCGAGGACAGCGCGGTTATCACCCTATCTCGGGTGACCGACGACGGTTGGCCGATAATTGAAAAGCGAATCATAGACTTCCTGCTATCGGCCGTGCTACTTCTCGCGCTGTCGCCTATCTTAATTGCCGCTGCGATGGCGATAAAGTTAACGTCGCCGGGCCCCGTTCTGTTCGTGCAGGAGCGACTTGGTTTGAATAAGCGCCGGTTTCGCATGTACAAGTTTCGGACTATGTGTATCGATGCCGAACAACGGCTACGTGAGATTGAACACTTGAACGAAGTTAGCGGTCCGGTGTTCAAAATCAAGAATGATCCTCGAGTGAGTTCCGTTGGCAGGTTTCTTCGCAAGACCAGCATTGACGAATTGCCACAGCTCTTCAACGTGCTCAAAGGCGACATGAGTCTCGTCGGCCCCCGGCCTCTGGATGTGCGTGACTACGAGCTAATGACGAAGAACTGTGCAACTTGGCAACGCTGCCGATTTAGCATGAAGCCGGGAATCACTTGTCTATGGCAAGTCACCGGCAGGAACTCGATTCCCTTCGAGCAATGGATGGAACTCGACCGACAATATGTGTATGGCTGGTCCCTCTGGCTAGATCTGAAAATTCTGCTGAGAACAATTCCCGTTGTACTGAGGGGTTCCGGCGCTGCCTAACTGTACTGCTATTCCACATTGGCAATCGAAACCCGAGATGGTTGATTTTGTGACAAGCAGTAGCGGGAAGTGTGGGCCGTGCATGTTTCCTCGACAGGAGAAAGGCTAATGTCCCACTTCGTTTCTGGCGTACTGCCCAAGGTTCCGGCTCGGCGCTTTTACGCCAAGGCGCTAAGGTGGGTTACACGGGGTGGGCTCGCAGTGATGGACTACGGCCTTATCTCCGGATCGAATTTCATCTCCGCTGTGATGTTGGCACGATGGATGTCGCCCGAATCTTACGGCGGATACGCAATAGGGTTCAGCATCTACGTGTTGTTTTTGCTCTTATTCCAGTCCATTGTGCTGGAGCCTATGTCAGTCTTTGGCTGTTCTACCTACTCGCATTGTCGGCGAGGTTACGTACAGACGGTGAAATGGCTTTGCATCTACGCTTCACTACCGGTGGCCGGTCTGTTGGCCCTCGGGGGAGTGCTGGCTTATTCACTGCGGGCGGGTGGCGGGCTCGTCGGTGGACTTCTGGGCCTAGCGGTTGCTACTCCATCCCTGTTTTATTTTTGGCTTACTCGTCGAGTATTCTACTTGGATTTTTCCCCAGGAAACGCAGCTTGGGGTGCAATCTTCTATGTTGCTATCGCGATTGGGGGGCTTTATGTTGCGAAATCCTATGGGTTTGTTTCACCCTTCGTCGCCTTCGCGCTGATGGGTGTCGCCAGCACTGCAACCGATGTAGCGCTCGCGTCAAAACTCAATCGCTCCTTGCCGCCAAACGGAGAACGCCCTACCAACCGCGAGGTCTTGCGTCGCCACTGGGAATATGGTCGTTGGGCAATCTGCAGCGCCCTTGGTTCTTGGAGCGGTACAAACATCTATTATCCACTACTTAGTAGTTTCGTCGGCTTAGCACAAGCCGGTGAAATGAAAGCTCTCATTAACCTCACCGCACCGCTGTCCCAGACTATGGCGTCGGTTTCTATGCTGGCTCTGCCCTATGCGGCACGAAAGGGGCGGGAACATGCAACTCAGCTGTCGCGAAAACTGACGTTCATATTTGTCGGAATGGGGGCTGCCTATTGGGCAATAGTGCTTCCATTCCAATCACAAGTATTTAAGCTTCTTTATAAAGGAGCATATGCAACGGTGGCGGCTTTCGTGCCTCTCTATGCTCTAATGTCAATCCTAAACAGCGCACTAAATGGTCCGATCGTAATGCTCAGAGGGTTAAATTTTCCTAAGTCTGTGTTTGCGGCTCGAGTTGGCGGAGCTGTCGCTTCAATGGCCATCGGAATTCCCGCAACATGCGCTTATGGCCTGTACGGCGCGACCGTGGGTGTGATTCTAGCCAGCCTGATCACCTCACTAATTGGAGAGGTTCTTCTGCGTAGCCGGCTTGCGGCGACACAGGTAAGCTAGTCCCACGTGGCGCTGTTTCAGTCAATCAGTTATGTTTCTTAATAGCTACGTAGGAAACAACCGCTACACTTCCAACCTTGTGTTTTCGATTTTCGCTTGGCTCGGAGTGGCTTGCTTCGCGGCTGTGTTGCTTAGTGTGATCCCTGGCTTGCTCTATTCGACCTCTACACTGGGCGCTGTGGCCGTGGGAATAGCTTTTTTGTTGACGTTGTATGCGGTTGCAGACTCTAGCGATCGCGCATCACTAGCCGCCTTGTTGACGTGGTTCTATGTATTGATCTCCCAAGAGATTTTACACCCATTTAGCGATCCGGACGAAGTAAGACGTAGCGGCAGCTTCGATGTCGGCTCCTATAGCGAACCCATCATCTGGATCTTTGGGTTGATGGCCCTCGCTGTACTAACCACAGCAAAACCGAGGTACCTTCTAAGCGATGCATTTCGCGGCCAATATCGCTGGGCAATTTGGATGACCATTTTCTCGGTAGTATCAGCGGTGTACTCCCCAAATCCCTCTTATGCATTTGCGTGGTCGATCAAGCTTGTCCTGGTTATCCTGTTACTGCGTTTCTATCTGACGGAATTATCCGAAATCGATGAGCTCAGGCACTTTTTCAACGTTACTTTTTGGGGATATGTAGTTCTGACTGCTGTTCCGTTGTTCCGAGCCTTGATGGACCCCTCCACATTATTCCAGGGAGCAGGTGGTCGCTTGAATGCAAATCCATCATTGCTTTCCGCAACCGCAGGTGCCCTTTGTCTGCTAGGCCTGATCTTGCACTCTTTGAACAAGCGGAAGAGTTCACTGATCGGTGCCGTTTTCGGCGCCGTAGTCATGGTGGCAGCGCTGGGCAAGGCCGGCATCGTATCGGGGATTCTGAGCGTTGCGCTCTTCTATGCCCTCCGAAAACGATTCGGAGCCGCAATCGCAGTAACCACTGCAATGCTCCTTGTCGCGGCTGTTCTTTTTGTTTCCGGTGGCTGGTTTGCGAACTACATCGATAAGTACAAGGGTGCTGAAACCCTGACCGGAAGAATCGCCATATGGGAGAAGGTTATTCCTGCGATGTTGTCACTAAGATACCTACTGTTAGGCCATGGGTATGTGGCATCTAAATTCGTGTCCACCGAAGTGCCAGGTGAAATGGTTGTAGATCATCTGCACAACGGCTACCTTGATGTGACCTTCAATAATGGCTTATTGGGACTTTTGTTGATGGTCGCCTTGCAGATAGGTGCTGGACGTAATCTCTGGAAAGCACTGCGCTACTCCCGATTTCTGAAATCGCCTCCAGGTCGCGATGCTGGCATCATAGCGGCGGGAACCATTGCGCTGCTAGCAAACGTGCTTCTTAACGGAATGTTCAATGCAACATTCGGAGGACGTGTAAAAGCAGCATATATGACGCTGCTCGGGGTAGCGGTCATAGCTGAGTTTCTTCGTCACAAGACAATGGCGATGTTGGGTGCCGAGGTTGGGCCTACACTCAAAGTCGAATCGCCGCAGACGGATTTCCCGTCCCAGCCAGTGTTGGAACCAAATGCATGAAAATCCTGCTAGTCCACAATGCGTACAAGGAGGGAGGTGGAGAGGATGTCGTAGTGGCACAAGAACATCGCTTGTTGGAGTCAAGGGGCCACCAGGTTGTGGCCTACCACCGAAGCAACTGGGAAACTGAAACCAATTCAATCATTGGCCGTCTCCATTGGGCGGCTCGGGCAGTATGGTCGCGGCAGGCACATGGCGAGATCGCAAAACTGTTGCATGAGACTCGTCCTGACTTAGTGCACGTGCATAACACATTTCTCGTCATCTCGCCCTCGATCTATTCGGCGTGCAACCAGGCTGGCGTTCCGGTAGTGCAGACATTGCACAATTACCGTCTGCTTTGCCCAGCTGCGAACTGTTTTCGGAGCGGACACATTTGCGAAGAATGTTTACGACAAGGAGTGTGGCACGGCGTGCGCCACGCCTGCTACCGGAGTTCCCGCACAGCCACCGCAGTGGCCGCCTCCATGCTCACATTTCATCGGACGCGTGGGACCTGGGCAAAGGAAGTGGATTGCTATATCGCGCTAACCCAGTTTGCACGCGGTAAATTCATACAAGCGGGAATTCCCGCGGAAAAGATTCGAGTGAAGCCTAACTTCCTGGATCCGGACCCCGGATTGCGCACCGATTGTGAGACTTGGGTTGTATGTGTCGGCAGACTGTCGACCGAGAAAGGAGCCGAGACATTGCTGGCGGCATGGAGGCATCTCCCAAAAGACATCAGGCTTCGCGTCATCGGAGATGGACCCTGTAGGCATTCCATGGCGTCAGCCGCCAAAGAGAGTGGGCTCTCAATCGACTTCGAGGGCCGCCTGGAACAGGGCCAGACGATCCAAGTCATGAAAGGCGCTCGGTTTGTGGTGTTCCCAAGCCGGTTATATGAGAACTTCCCGATGACGATCCTGCAGGCGTTTGCTTGCGGGGTACCGCTGATCGCATCGGACATGCCATCTGTTCGGGAAATTGTCCAGGATGGCCGCACCGGTCTGCTATTTCGCCCCGGTGACGCCACTGATCTAGCGCAAAAAGTATTTTGGGCATGGAATCATCCGATCCAGATGAAGAGGCTCGCCGAGAGCGCTAGAGCTGAATTCTGCGCCAAATACACCGCATCTTGTAATTACCAAGCCCTCATGGATATCTATCAAGAGGCGAGCAGACGCGCAGTTTGCGTTGCCGCTGCCTGAAAAACTTCGCTATGTCCACGCTGGCCAGATCCGCTCCTCGGTCAGGAGCACTGATTCCACAGGACGAGTCCTTCCGTCCCAAGCGCGTCAATGTGCTCGGAGTGGGCGTCCATGCGGTCAATATGGACGATGCCTTACGGGTGCTGAGGATAGCCATTCAGTGCGACAGCAAGGGGTTGATTTGCGCCACGAGTGTTCATGGCGTGATGGAGTCACAACGTGATCCATGCATAAGATCAATCATCAATAACTCCCTGCTCACAATTCCCGATGGCAGGCCGATGATGTGGGTGGGACAGTTAACCGGCCATCGTCGAATGACTCAAGTAACCGGACCCGACTTCATGCTGGCAGTTTGTAAGGCGTCCGTACAACTGGGCTATACGCACTTTTTGTATGGTGGCAAGCCTGGTATTGCAGAGGAACTTAAGCAATGTCTTGAACGTAAATTCTCTGGAATACGAGTTGTCGGCACGTACACTCCGCCATTTCGGCCGTTGTCGCACGTGGAGGAGCAAGAGTTGCTTGACAGGGTGTCGGATTCACGACCAGACATAATCTGGGTGGGAATCAGTACGCCTAGGCAGGAATGCTTCATGGCGGAGTACTTGCACCGCCTCGACACAAAGATCATGGTTGGTGTCGGCGCAGCGTTCGACCTTCATACCGGTCACCTCAAGGATTCACCCCAGTGGGTAAAGGCAGCGGGTCTGCAATGGTTTCATCGCCTGCTCCAAGAACCTGCCCGTCTCTGGAAGCGCTACCTCGTTAACGTCACGACGTTTTTGTGGAACATAACACTTCAAATGCTACGACTAAAGACGTTCAATACCGCGTGAACTTGCGATCGTGGGTGGCAGATCCTTCCGCGGTGAGTGCAAGCAGCCGGTTTGTAACGATCAGCGTCGATGACGGCCACCCGACCGACCTTAGAACCGCCCATCTGTTGGAGAAGTACGGTCTCAAAGCTACGTTTTACTTGCCTCGCCAGAATCATGAGCGCCGTTTGATGTCGGAGCGGGAGATCAAAGATCTAGGCACTTGCCACGAACTCGGCGCTCACACGGTCAATAACCTTCGACTCAAAGGGCTCCCGAAAAATGTTGCATCTCAGGAGATCAGTGAAGGCAAAGATTGGCTACAAAATCTTACTGGTCTGGAGATCACATCCTTCTGCTACCCCGGAGGGAAGTTTGATGCGACTGCTGTGCAACTAGTTAGGGACGCGGGCTTCCTCGGTGCACGCACTTGCATGTTCAATCTGCACGAACTACCCCGTGACCCGTTCCTGTTTGGCGTAAGCACGCATGCTTGCCAACATAGTACGGCGATTCAGTTCCGCCACGCCGTCCTCGAGCGCAATTTTCGGGGCGCGTGGAACTACATCACGGTATACCGCCTCACTGTCGATTGGATGCAGCAGTTTTTGCTCTCACTCGACTGTGTCGAACGTCGCGGTGGCGTCGCACACCTTTTCCTACACAGTTGGGAAATCGATGCCCACGGCGAATGGTTGAAGCTGGAGTCTCTCTTCAAGGAGATTTCCGAGCGGCCAAATCTGACGCGGGTCACCAACGGCGATCTGTTTCGATGGCTGCACAAGTAACCTGAACCAATTGCGCGACTCGTTCGTTTACTGGAGATACACTTTATGCCCACCCAACTTTCCTCGTTCATCGGTCATGAAGGGGAACCCACACTCCGACTCGCTCCGGGGGCCGAAGTACCCAGTCGGCCGGCACCTGCCGTTTCAGTACCGTATTTGTTTGCAACACGCGCGGCTGAGACACCCAAGGCGCTTGCTGTGTGCGCAGGGCGGCGGCAGCTGACATTCGAAGAATTGCACCTCCGCAGCAACCAAATGGCGAACTATCTCCAATCCCTAGGAGTCGGACCTGAGGTAACGGTGTGCGTATGCCTGAAACGTTCTGTGGATTTCGTCATTTCCGCTCTGGCAATTCTAAAGGCAGGCGGCGCCTATGTTCCCCTCGATGCCGACTACCCCGCGGAACGACTTAACTTCTGCATTCGCGATTGCAACGCGCACATCGTGCTTACAAAGCAAGATATAATGCCATTGTTGATGCGCTCTAATCGAATCCTGGACCTACACGTTGTCCAAGCCAGCATGGATTCATCTCCCGACCAGTGTCCGATACCTTTGCCTTCGCCTCACAGCTCTGCCTATTTGATTTATTCCTCGGGATCAACGGGTATGCCCAAGGGCGTAACAATCACCCACGCCAACCTTTCAAACCTAGTCGAATGGCATCGCAGCGCGTTCAAGCTTACATCAAAGGATCGTGCTACGCAGCTAGCTAGTATTGGCTTCGACGCTGCTGTGTGGGAATTGTGGCCCAACCTTTGCACTGGCGCTGCAGTTTATATTCTGGAAGACGAAACTCGGAATTCATGCCGATTACTTCGTGACTTCCTCGTCGCCAACTCTATTACCATCACCTTCGTACCCACACCCTTGGCTGAGCAATTGATTGAAATGGAGTGGCCGGTACCGGGTTCACTTCGTATTATGCTCACCGGCGGGGACACTCTGCATCGGTATCCTCCTCCTACCCTGCCTTACACTGTCGTCAACAACTATGGACCCACCGAGTGCACTGTTGTTGCAACATCGGGAATAGTACCGCCTTCGGATGATAGCTCGGCACCGCCCCGCATTGGTAACGCGATTCTGAATTCTCACACCGTTGTAGTTGATGAAAACCTGAATCCAGTGCCGGCTGGAGAGTGTGGAGAACTTCTCATTGGTGGAGCGAATGTTGGACGCGGTTACTGTAATCGTGTCGATCTAACCAAGGCAAAGTTCATTCCGGATTTCACGACCTCAACGCCGGGAGCACGGCTGTATCGCTCCGGCGACTTAGTCCGGCAGGACTGTGAAGGAGAGCTGGTGTTTCTCGGCCGGATTGATGAACAAATTAAGATCCGGGGTTTCCGAATCGAGCCGAACGAAATCGTTACCGAATTGAACCGTTATCCTGGCGTGTGCCAGAGCGCCGTGATTACACGCACAGAAGGAGGTGGCGAAAAGCGTCTGCTAGCGTACATTGTTGCCGATCCCGATTTGAATCTGTCCGATTCCTCCCTCCGCCAACACTTAGGGCGCAGACTGCCTGCATTCATGATCCCTTCGGCGTTTATCCGTATCGATAAGTTGCCGCTTACGGAAAACCAGAAGGTGGACGCGCTTGGATTGCCCCGACCCGACGATACAAATACTATTCGTGACGGCGGGCAGACATCACGGGAACCAAAATCAATTATTGAGGAGCGGTTGGCTGCTCTAGTGGCCGACATTCTCAGGGTCTCGAAAGTGCAACCCAACGATAACTTCTTCCTGCTCGGAGGACACTCTTTGCTCGGTGCTGAGTTGATTGCAAGGATTAGGGACGCGTTCGACATTGATTTGTCTCTCCGCAAACTTTTCGCAAGTCCAACTGTTGCCGAACTGGCCGGCGAGGTTGAGCTACTGCTGCTCGCAAAACTTGAGCTCGTAGCGGACCGTGGTTGCTCCTCTTCGGGCGGATAACCGGCGTTTCAGTGTTTAATCAAACCTTCCAATTTTAAAGAACATAAGGACTTACTATGCTGCAGAAAGTTAGCATCAGTTATCTTTGTGCCGTGGTCGTTTGCATCAGCCTGTTGGGACCTTCTGCCTCTGCCTCAAATAGTTGCGACATCAGTTACGCATACGGCTCCGGTCAAAATGCTTTCAACCTGTGCTTTTCCCATGACGGAAATCTCGTTTCCTTCGAGTCGCCTGCTGGTGCGGAACACATAGCCGTGGGCACGATAGGTGAGGGGTACGCGCTTTGCTCGGGTACTCAGGTCTATGCCTACGATGCTGGTTTTGACGAAGCCGGCTGGGGACCCGCTACGGTAAAACAGCCCGCCAACGGGCAGACCTTCCCGGTCACTGTTACTCGCACTACAACAGATGGCACCTTTCAGCTAGTGCAAATCATCGCGATTAACGCTAACAAGGCTAGCCAATCGCCTGAAAGAGAAGTGACGATGCAGATGAAACTCACCAATTTGTCAGCATCGACTGTGAACAATGTGTATCTAACACGCTACGCGGATTTTGATGTGGACGGCACGAGTGATGATGACATCTTCTCGATATCGCGCGACACCGTACTTGCACATTCGGGCGTGCAACAGAGTCCCGGTGTCTGGATTGATGCTCCAGCGGGACACGGGATTATGCTGACAGGTCTCAATTTCTTGCTGTCCAAAGTGGTTGAGATTAATCTAGCCGCCGATTGGGCCACCAACCATAACACGTGCATCACTGGAACTGGTGTAACGGGTCCAACGAACCTTCCAGCCGGAGATTTCGCTGGCCGAGTTGCCGTTCAGGTTGGCAATGTGCCCGCTGGCAGCAGCAAGACGATCAATTTTGTTTACCGTCGCTTCTAACAATGCGGCGGTAATCCCCGACTTTCTACCTCGCTTGCGTCCACAGCAACGAAAAAAAGGGAACCATCTTGAGTGCCATAACATCCGCGATACCTCGCGTGTCGAATGATTTGACGCTGAGTCGCTTACTTGAGCCAGACGTGTTGGCGGATCCTTACCCCTTGTTCAAACGCCTGCGAACTGAAGACCCTGTTCACTGGGATCCTTTTCTGCACGCTTGGGTAGTCACGCGTTATTCGGACGTTATTCGAGTTCTCACAGATCTTTCCGCGAATCGAACATTTACACCGGCGCAGTTGGGCCAATACGGCTTGTCGGCACTGGCTCCTGTGGCTAAGGTGATGCTGCGGCAGATGTTGTTCATGGACCCTCCCGTGCATACCCGTTTGCGGGCGCTGTGCTCGTTAGCCTTCACCCCCGCTCGAGTGGAGCGGTTGCGCAGCCATATCCAGGAGGTCACAGACCGGCTGATCGCGTCTGTGGCACAGTCCGGTCGCATGGATCTGATTGCAGATTTTGCAGCCCCCTTGCCTGCCATCATCACCGCCGAAATGCTGGGCGTGCCGACTGAGGATCATAAGAAACTCAAAGACTGGTCGGCGACCTTTGCCATGATGCTCGGAAATTTTCAACACAATCCCGACTTCGTACCACGCGTCGTCAAGACCGTGGAAGAGATGAGCCAGTACTTTCTCAGGCATATTCGGGAGTATCGTGCCTATCCACGCCAAGGACTGATCCACGACCTCATGACCGCGGATGTCTCGGGTGATTACCTCAGCGAGGAGGAGGTAGTCGCCAACATAATCGTCACCATGGTCGGCGGTCAGGAGACAACCACCAATCTCATTGGCAATGGAATGCTGACACTGCTGCGTAATCCGAGTGTCATGGAGGAAATGCGAACCAATCGAACTTTGATTCCGTCAGCAATCGAAGAAATGCTGCGATATGAAAGCCCCAGCCAGCATACTGCGAGACTGGCACCTCAGGACCTTGAAATCGGAGGGAAGCACATCTCCAAGCGACAGGCAATCATCGCCGTGCTTGCCGCCGCCAATCGTGACCCAGAGCGTTTTCCGGACCCTGATCGGGTTGATATTGGTCGTCGGGACAATCGTCACGTTGCGTTCGGATGGGGTCCTCATTTCTGCTTCGGGGCTGCACTGGCACGAATTGAAGGACAGATTGCTTTTGCTACCATCTTGCATTGTTTGCAAGACGTCGTTCTGGAGCCGCAGCCGATCACCTGGCGTTTCAACCTTGGGCTGCGAGGACTCACGGCCCTGCCCATCCAGTTTCGCTATCAAGAGGGGGGTGAATAGCAGTGGACGGGAGGCAGAATGCGGTAGACCTCGCATTTCGACGCGAACTTCTGCGCGCGTACTTGCAAAATGAGTTGGGCACGGCGCGCGAGCGATCAAATGCAATCACGCGTAGGCCGGTCGGTGCTTGTGCACCACTATCGCTCTCACAAGAGCCGATCTTCTTCCGGTCACAGCAACCCGACTTGCCACTGCTCTATAACGAGTCGGTTACCATTCATCGCACCGGTCCACTGAACATCGCGTTATTGGTACGGGTCTTAAGGGAAATAGTCCGGCGGCACGAAATCTGGCGAACCAACTTTCAGTTGGTAGACGGCGAACCTCGCCAACTCGTCCAGCAGACTTGGGACGTTCACCTGCCATCACACGATTTGTCCGATTTCCCTTTATCCGGGCGCAACGCGGAGGCGATTCGCCTGGGCGAGCAAGACTCTCAACGCCGTTTTGATCTTCGGCAGGGACCGCTGGTGCGCTTTCGGCTGGTGAAACTTGCCGAACAGGAATATCGCCTCTTCGTCACCATGCACCAGATTGTTTGTGATGGTGTATCGCTGTTCCGAATTCTGTTGACCGAACTGTCCACGCTTTACGATGCCTTTGGCCAAGGTACTTCCTCACCACTTCCAGAGTTAGATGTGCAGTATGCAGACTATGCCTATTGGCAGAGGCTAACGCTCCAGGCTGAATTGAGTAGACAGATCGATTTCTGGCGAAACCAGCTTTCCGGCGAGCTCCCCGTTTTGTGCTGGCCCTCGACGTCGCAGCCCACCAAGCAGAGTTTTCGTGGCTGCATAGAGCCTTTCGCGCTGACGCGTGACGTGAGTGACAGAATCCGAGCAATTAGCGCCGATCACCACGTTACATTATTCACTGCTCTCCTGACCGCCGTTTGTGCCGTGCTCCATGCCTATACTGGCCAACAGCAGATGATTCTAGGCACCGTTTCTCCGAGCGGTCGTAAGCGCTCAGAAGTGTGTGGTCTGATTGGCTACTTTCTTAACCCAGTCTGTCTACTCATGGATCTAACCGGCGACCCTTCGATTTGCGAGTTGTTGCAGCATTCAAGCAAGCGTTTATCGGAAGCGATGTCGAACGACGATGTGCCTTTCGAGACGATTGCTAAGCACACGAGTGGCCACAATGATCCTGGCCGACATCCTTTGTTTACGTGCGCCGTCTCGCTCGAGCCGCCATTAGCAAAAATGAAAGGATGGGACCTCACGCCAATGGACCTCCAGAGCGGCGGCGCGCGGTGGGATATGTATATCGTGTTCGATGATAGGCCGCACGGAATTATAGGACGGCTGCAATACAATCCTGATTTACTTACGGCAGATGATACCGCACAGTTCATCCGAAACATCGCCGCCACGCTCAGCGCGATATCGGACGCGACAACGCAGCACGTATCAGCTATTTGTCGGCACATATTAACATAAGTGTAGTCGTGTCTGTTGCTCCAAGTAACGTGATTTCTATGCGTCGGAATGGAGCGCGGGTTCGGCTCCGTGAGCTCACCCCAGAAGACCATGCGCAAGTATCGCAGCTCACACGGCGCCATGGCATCCAAACGGAACCCCTGGAACGATGGAGGCACCTTTGGTTTTCAAATCCTGCGTACAGAAGAGTGTCGACGAGCTGGCCTCTCGGTTGGGTGCTGGAAGATGGCGACGGCAGAATCGTCGGTCATCTCGGCAATATTCCGCTTGAATACGTATGGCGAGGTCGCAACTGGTTGGCTGCAACTAGCCGGACTTGGGTAGTTGACCAAGCATTTCGCGCATTTGCTCCCCTCCTGTTGGATTGCCACTTCAGCCAGAAGAATGTTGATATCTTCGTTCACCCGACAGTAAATGCCGCTGCGAGCGCGGCGTACACGACATTCGGCGCACGCCGCGTTCCTGTGGGCCAATGGGACCGCGCTGTTTTTTGGATCACGGGATATCGTGGAATGATAGAAGCGTGGCTGAAGATGAGGCGGGTGCCGTTCCGAAAGGCATTGAGTTATGGCGGTGCGACCGCTTTGTTTCTTAGAGACAAAATCAAACAAAAGCCAAGCCCAAGAACTCGCGCCATTCAATTCGAGGTATGTCACACATTCGACGACCGCTTTGAAAACTTCTGGCACGAACTCAAAGCTCGCGATCACAAATTGCTCTTGGCCGTCCGCAGCCGTGAAGCATTGCAGTGGCACTTCAAATATGCGTTCGCGGAAAGAAAACTCTTCGTCATTGTTGCCATCCGCGACCACCGAATCTATGCCTACGCTATCTTTCTACGTTACGACAACCACAGGCTGGGCTTGAGGCGTATCCGGCTGGTGGATTTCCAGGCGCTCGAGTGCAGAGATGCAGTGCTGAGTGCTAGCCTGTCGTGGATCCGGGAGACGTGCCGACGTGAAGAGATTCATACCTTCGAGGTTATTGGTCTTCGGTCCATCGGGAACAATAACATCGAAGCGTCGGCTCCGCACTCGCGGTTCCTACCTGCTTGGCTCTACTACTACCATGTGCCAGATCCCGGCTTAGCGGAGGAATTGGCCGACCCTTACGTCTGGAATCCCTGCGCCTACGACGGCGACGCAAGTTTGTAATGGGGGAGCCACACGTCGACAGAAAGCACTGCGATGATTAAGGACGAGAAGAAAACCTCCGATGCGGTGAGGATTCGGCCTGCACCACTACGAAGCCTTCATGCACGATTGTCACAAACGCCACTGCGCGTGCCAATATTGTGGCTTCGGCACCGGGAAATTAGGCCAGCCGATGTCTTTCTAGCTAGCTACCCTCGGTCTGGCAGCACCTGGGTACGCTTCACCATTTATGAAGCGCTGACCGGTAAGCCATCTGAGTTCGCAGCAGTGAATGAAAGCTTCCGCGTTATTGGTGAGCACTTCGAGGCACCGAAAATGCTACCCCAAAAAGGCCGGTTCATTGGTACGCACGAACAATATCGCCCAGCATACCAACGTGCAATCTACTTAGTACGGGATATTAGAGATGTTGCTTTGTCGCAGTACGCACGGGAGTGCGAGAAGGGCATTGCTCCACCAACTTTCGACAATTACCTGATTGATTTGTTGAGTGGTCGTCGGCGACATGGCGCCTGGCACGATCACGTTCTTTCATGGCTTGACTCGAGGCTTTCAGGCGAGAACCTGTTGGTCATGTACTACGAAAACATCCGTGCCAATCCTGAGGTCGCGTTTACCAAGATTATGGACTTTCTCGGGACAAGTTGCGATGCCTCGACGCTCCGTCGGGCTATACAGAACAACTCGCTGGAAGAGATGCGCTCAAAAGAAGATCGGTTGAATGCCACATCGACAGCAAAAGTCGTGAAACGTCCTGTTCGCCGTTCCACAGAAGAGGATGGCCGATTTGTTCGCAGAGGATTGGTCGGTGGGTGGCGCGGACGCCTTACGGATTCCCAGCAGCGACTGATCGAACGCTACGCAGGCAAGGCCCTGCGCCGTGCGGGCTATCTTTTGGAGTTTGAAACGCCAAAAGGTCACGATTTGAAGGTCGATTGCGCAAATATCTGAAATTGGGGCCATTCAAAAATGATGGATGTAGGTTTCGATACTATTGGCAACGCCACACTAATTTGCTACGACAGTGCTCCCATTCTAGTGACGGACCCATGGCTCGTCGGCACTGCCTATTTCGGGAGTTGGACATTTTCCCATGACATCCCCGAAGCGCAACTGGCGGCAATAAGGCAATGCCAATTCGTGTGGCTTTCGCACGGCCACCCGGACCACCTTAGCCTGGAGTCGCTTCGACTACTCCGGGCAAAGAAGGTTCTGCTCCCAGACCATGTTGGATCGCGCATCGCTAATGATCTCTCGAACCAGGGTTTCTCCGTGCAGGTACTGGGCGACCGAACTTGGTACCAGCTTTCACCGCGCATTCGCGTATTATGCATCGCCGATTACAATCAGGACGGCATTCTGCTAGTCGATATTAATGGTCGACTTGTCATCAACATCAACGATGCCTCTGACCGCGGTTGGGGCGGGCTGGTCAATAGCATCACACGCCGCTACAAGACATCGTTTCTCCTACGACTGGCCGGGTTCGGCGATACAGACATGATTAATATCTTCCATGAGAGTGGAGGTAGACTGACTCCAAGGGCTGCTAAGAAGCGACCAATAGGGCAGGAAATTGCGATGATGCTTCGCCATTTTCCAGCTCGCTACTTTATCCCGTTTAGCTCAATGCATCGTTATCAGCGCACCGACAGCGGGTGGGCGGACCAATTCAGTACCCGTCTGAGCGACTACGCTCTCGGTTTTGAGTCAAGTCGTTCAGAGCTACTGCCAGCCTTTCTCAGGTGGGACTGTAATCGCGACACATACGAACAGATATCTCCGTCGGAGCGCCCAATCCGCCTCGTGCCTCCC
>Ga0066710_100000467_pt1 | contig 24598 bp, 23 predicted proteins | sample GraSoiAngelo_159_FD_79666 | JGI IMG/M metagenome (GOLD analysis project Ga0066710, IMG submission 79666) | Grasslands soil microbial communities from the Angelo Coastal Reserve, California, USA - 14_1009_16_40cm | ecosystem: Environmental > Terrestrial > Soil > Grasslands | place: USA...
CCCGTCGACGATCACCATCTCGTCGTGCGGTTGCGCGCGACCGATGAACTGGATCTTTCGGTCGTACTGGTCCGACCAGAAGTACGGCACGGACGAGAAACTGGTCGCTGCTGTGGGACCTGCGAGCGTGTTCTCCGCGGCGTGCACCGCCTGCTCGACGGCGTTGGTCCAATGCTCGATTCGTGGCGAATCGCCATGCCATCGGTTTGCGACCCGGGCCACGTCGCCAGCTGCATACACGTGCGGCGCAGCTTCACCGAAGCCGTTGCAGACGATGCCGTTGTTGAGCGTGAGGCCGCTGCCTTCGAGCCACTCTATGTTGGGCGTGACCCCGATGCCGACCACTACCACGTCGGCATGGATCCGTGAGCCGTCGGAGAGCGAGATCCCGGTGACGCGTGACTCGCCGAAGACGTCGGTCACGGCAACCCCGGTGCGAAGGTCCACGCTGTGGTCGCGATGCATCGCCGCGATCATCTCGCTGAGTGTTCGCCCCAGGATTGGGGAAAGCGGAACGGGAAGCGACTCGATCACGGTGACGTGCAAGCCGCGCGCGCGGCAGGAGGCGGCGACCTCGAGGCCGATGAACCCTGCCCCCACGATCGCCACACGCCTCGCGTGCATGAGTTCCTGGCGCAGCGCGATGGCGTCGTCCAGACCACGCAGGACGAACAGACCCGCCCGTGGCGCGGTGCCCGGCAAGGTCCGGACCCGCGCACCCGTTGCGATGATCAGCCGGTCGTAGTCGGCGAACGTACCCCCGGCAAGCGTGACACGTCTGGCGCGGACGTCGACCGACGTCGCGCGCACACCCAGCCGCATGTCGAGTGCGAGCGCGTCGTACCCGTCCTTCTTGTGGAAAAAGGTCTGCTCCGGTTCCCAGGTGCCTTGAAGCACCTGCTTCGAGAGCGGCGGGCGGTCATAGGGGCGATGCGACTCCTCGCCAATGAGCGTCAGCTCACCGTCGAACCCTCGGTCGCGCAGCGTCTCGGCCGCGCGCAGGCCCGCGAGCGAGGCGCCCACGATCACGATGCGACGCAGCATGGAAGCTGCTCACTCTTCGATCGAAATCGCGCCCGTGGGACACTCCCGCACGGCCTTGTCCACCTTCCCGCGCAGATCCTCCGGCGGCGTCGCGTTCAGGACACGCAGTGCGCCGTCGTCGCCCATCTCGAACACCTCAGGCGCCGTCTCCACGCAGAGCCCGTGGAGATCGCATACGTTCAGATCAACAACGACCTTCATGATGTTCCTCTGGTTTTGAAACGGGCTGTTCTCGGGCCTCGCTGCCATGGTTTACCGTATCACGGCGCAGCCTCATCGATTGGGGGCCTCAGTTCGCAGATCCTAAGGACCGCACCTTTCTTGCGCCTGAGGGCCGGCGCATGCCACGCGTGGCTGAAGATGGCGTTTTTTCTCAGCTCGTCGCGCCTAGCTTGCAGGTCAACTTCATCCAATACGCTCTGATCGTGCTCCAGCGGACGTGGTTCGGCGCTGGCTCATCCGTCGGCTGGAACGTGCCGAACAGGCGGTCCCAGATCGTGGTGGTGATGCCGAAGTTGACGACCCGTCGTTGGTGATGAACCTGATGGAGGCGTTCGAGACGTCGCAGGGAGGCGATGCACGTGAGGTCGGTGCGGCGATGATGTTCCCAGTGGTGCAGAAGGGCGAAATAGTTGTAGCCGCCATATAGGCCGAAGACGAGAAGGGTGGCAAGTCCGGCCGGAAGGACGAGCCCGAGTAGCGCGCAGATGGCTAGCGCCGTGGCCATGATCGCAAAGAGGGGCGTGCTGATGAGCGCGTGAGGCGATGCGTGGTGTTGCGCGTGACCTCGCCTCACCACGGAGGGGGGACCGTGCAGGACCCACCGGTGCACGACGTACTCGAGCAAACCCCAGGAGATGAACCCCACGATGGCTACGCCGCTCGCCACCACAATGTGACCGGAGAACCGATGGAGCCCGAGGACCAGAAATACGAGCGCCGCGGCCAGGTCGCTGAACATCGCGGCCCAATAGTTGGCAGAGCTGTAGATGAACCAATCCAACGCCGCGAGCCGCAGCGTTACGGACGGCGTGGTCATCAATCACCACTCTATCCCCTTCGGCTACATAAGGGTGGCACGCCTAGGTTTGAGCCGGTGGCAACGTCGCCCAGGCGTGGCGACGGCAAATCGCAGATCGTTTGGCACCAAGATAGGCTGGACTGGACGTACTTTCTCTTGTCTCTTGCAGGGCCTGTTAGAAGGAGGCGCTTTATCTGGACGTCGGCGGAGACGGACGAGTTGCGGGCTGTGGCTGGCGGCGGTACCTCGTGGACTTCCCTCAGTGTTGACAAGACTTAAGGAACGAGTTGGCGCGAGGAAACGGCTTCGAGCTGGGCAGTTTGTGTCGCTGAGGCTACTCGCAGCGGAGCGCGACGAGCGGATCGACTCGCGTGGCACGCCGCGCGGGCAGGACGGCAGCCAACGTCGCGATGGTCACGAAGAGGAGACCCGACGCTGCGTATTTCGAAGGTCGAAGGGCGTGACGCCATACAGCGTGCCCCCGAGGTAGCGACCCAGCCAGGCGGCGCCAGCGAGACCGATGACCATCCCAAGCACCGTCAGTGCCAAGGCCTGTCGAAGCACGAGTCGCATGACCTCACCGTACTGAGCACCGAGCGCCACTCGAATGCCAATTTCGTTCGTGCGTCGGGTCACCGTGTAGGACAGGACGCCGTACAGCCCGACAGCGGCGAGGAGTCCGGCGACAACCCCAAAGAAGGTCGCCAAGCTCGACATCAGCCGTTCGCGGGCCACCGATGCGCGCATGATGCTGTCAAACGTGCGGGGTGAACACCACGGCCTGGGCATTGACGGTCGCGACGGCTTGGGTGACAGACATCGTGAGCTCGCCGACCGGGCGCTGCGATCGCAGCACGACATTGAAATTCGAGAACGGTCGCTCAATTTGGCCATCGAAGAGAAAGGCAATCGGCTGAAACGGTTCGCGCAAGTCGTTGTATTTCGTATCTTCGACCAGGCCCACGATCTCGTACGCGGGCTCGGATTGCCCTGGAGCGGCGCGGATCTGAAAGGTGCGGCCGACGGGATTGGCGCCGTGCAGGAACTGCCGCGTGAAGGTGTGATTCACGATCGCGACGCGCGACCTCACATCTTGTTCCGAGAAATCGCGCCCAGCCAGGAGCTGCGTCTGCATCATCTGGAAATATCCAGCGCCCACGTGGGTGAAATACGATTGTGTCTGTTGGCCGATCCCGTCCACGACGATCGGGCCCATCGCGGATTCACCGGTGAGGGGGACTTGTTGGACGGAGGCGACGGACTCCACGCCAGGAATCGCCTGAATCCGTTCGAGGATCGCGCGACGAACGGCGTGGCGGCGATCCATCGGCAGGTCTGCCCGCTGGTAGTCGATGCTCGCCCAGACGAGATGGTCGGTATTGAATCCGGCGTGCTGCCGTTCAAGGTTGTGAAGGGTTTGCACGAAGAGGAACGCGCCAATGAGCAACATGAGCGACAAGCCGACCTGAGCCGTGACCAACGAGCCGCGCATCCCGAATCGTTCCGACAACCCCCGGCCGCTGCTCTTGATGGCGGTGTGAGGGGCACTTCGTGCTAACCGGATGGCGGGCACCAGACCAAACAGGAGGCATGTCACACTCGCCAGAGCCGCCGCGAACGCGAACACGTGCCAGTTCAGGAGGACTCGCAAGGAGATCGCCATGAACTGAAACTCATCGGCGTGAAACAGGGCCAGGACCGCGCGACTCAATACCACGGCGACTCCGGCTCCGAGGGCCGTTCCCCCAAGCGCCAGCATCGCGCTTTCGATGAGCAGTTGACGGACAATGCGTCGGTGTGCGGCGCCGAGAGCCAGCCGCAACGCCATTTCTCGCTCACGCACGGCTGCGCGGACGAGCAGGAGGTTGCTGACGTTGGCACAGGCGATGACGAGGACGAACCCCGTCATCCCGAACAGGACCCACAGGGGCGTCGAGTACTCCTCCCGTAGCCCAGTCGAGACGCCAGTCTGCGCCGGAAAGGCGCGGAGCTTCGTCGCTAGATAGGCCTGCCGGACATCCGGCAGGAATGCCAGTGGTGCAGTGGCCGCAAACGATTCAGCCGACATCGACTCGAGCTGGGCCGACGCCTCGTGTATCGTGACGCCTGGCTTGAGCCGACCCATGACGGCCAACCACCACCAACCGCGGTCGTGAAGTTGACCGGTATCCGACTCCAGGTTCGGTTGCGCGCAAACCGGCACGGCCACATCGAAGGTGCGGCCGATTTCGACCCCGTCGAATCCGGCTGGTGCGACACCAACGATGTCGACGGGATGGTCATTGATGCGGAGAGCCTTGCCGATGACACGCGCGTCACGCCCGTACTCCGCTTGCCAAAAGGCATCACTGATCACCACCGCCGACAGACCGCATCCGACCTGGTCATCGGCGGGCAGCAGCAAACGACCCGCTGCAGGATGAAGGCCCAGGACTGAGAAGAAGCCGCCACTGACCCAGAGTCCTTGCACATAGTGCGCGCGTCCGCCCGTCCCGACATTGAGCGGCGTCGCGCCCCACGCGAACACGCCAGAAAAGACGCGCTGCCGATCGCGAATCTGCTCCCACAACGGATAGGTGACGGCGGGGCGCCGTCCTGAGAAATGGCCCATTCGTCCACGCGTCATGTCAGCGGCATGGACTTCGACGAGCTGGTCAGGGTGATCCACGGCGAGGGTGCGGAGTCTCACCGCGTCGAGGAGCTGGAAGATGGCCGCGTTTGCTCCGATGCCCAGCACCAACGTCAGAATCGTGACCACGGTGAATCCCGGGGCTCGACGCAGGAATCGGACCGCGAAGCGGAGGTCCTGCCACCAACTCTCGAATGACGGAAAGGTCCATGCCTCCCGAGCTTGCTCCTTGAGGAGCGTGACACTGCCGAACTGACGCCGTGCAGCCACGTGAGCGCTATCCGGTGATAACCCGGCTTCGCGATGATCCGCCTCCCGCATGGCCAGGTGAAACGCCAGTTCATCGTCAAGGTCCTGTTCGAGCCGACGGCGGCGAACGAGCCCGAGGAGCCGCCGATAGAACGCACCAAGCCGGCGCATGACCCCTCCTACGCGCTTTGCATGACGCGAGCGATCGCCCCGGCGACCCGGGACCAGGAGGCGGCCTCGCGCTCCAGCTCTCGGCGACCTTGGGCCGTCAGGGTGTAGTACTTCGCGCGGCGATTGTTCTCCGAGACACCCCACGCCGAGCCGAGGAAGCCGCGCACCTCCAGACGGTGCAGAGCCGGGTACAGCGCGCCCTCTTCGACCCGCAGGACATCGCGCGACACCCGCTGAATCGACTGGGCAATCGTGTAGCCGTGCATCGTCTCGCGGCTGACGGTCTTCAGGATCAGCATGTCGAGCGTGCCGGGAATCAGCTCGTCTGGAGCGCGGTCACTCAGACCCATAACTATCTCATGGGAGTATTGAAGGACGCTGTCCCCGTTGTCAAGGACCTGTCTGGTCAGTCGCGCCGCTTGGTTCGTGCTCCTTGACAGCCGATCGACAGTTAGCTATACATAGCTGACTGTTGGTTATGCCCAAGCATCCGAACGATCGACTTCAAGGCACGCTTGATCTACTGATCCTCACGACTCTGGCCCGTGGCGGCCCGCAGCATGGGTATGCGATCGCGCAGCGGATCCACCACGTGACCGATGAGGCGCTGCGCATCGAAGAGGGGTCCCTCTATCCAGCCCTGCAGCGGATGACCGGCAGTAAGTGGCTGCGAGCCCACTGGGGCACCACCGACACGGGTCGGAAGGCCCGCTTTTATGCGTTGACGCCGCAGGGATGGCAGCAGCTCGAGGATGAGGAACGCCAATGGGCGTTTCTCACCCAAGCGGTGAACAAGGCGCTCCGCTTCGCGTAGGAGACCGTATGTCACCTCTGACGCGTCTGTGGAATCTGGTACGGCGCCGGCGCCTGGATGAGGATCTGCGACAAGAAATGGAGACCCACCTCGCGCTCATTGAGGACGAGGGGCGAGTACGCGGACTGAATGCTCTCCAGGCACGCCAGAACGCTCGCACCCGGTTTGGCGGCCCGCTGGTCTACCGCGAACAGGCGTTCGACGCGGTGACGTTGACCTGGCTCGTCGACGCATGGAAGGACGTGACGCTCGCGGCGCGGCGCCTCATGCGCAGTCCGACATTTTCTGTCGCCGCTCTCCTGACGTTGGCGCTCGCGATCGGGGCGAATGCCGCGATCTTCGCCGTCGTGCGACGGGTGCTGTTGAACCCGCTGCCGTATCCCGAGTCGGATCGGCTCATCGAGTTGGACCATGGCGCGCAGGGTCTCAGGATGGCCTCCGGCATTGCGATGTCGCCGGGCCTGTTCTTTCACTATCAGGATCGCGCACGCACGCTGCTTGGGACCGCGATCTATCAAACAGATGAACAGACGCTCACCGGCGAGGCTCAGCCCGAGCGGGTTCGCGTGTCGCACGTGACAACCAACCTCGCGTCTGTGCTGCGGGTGTGGCCGGCGCAGGGTCGCTGGTTTTCGGACGCAGAAGGCTTGCCGGGTGCCCGCCCAGTGGCCGTGTTGTCCCACGGCCTCTGGGTACGTCGGTACGGGGCCGATCCGAACATCGTCGGCCGACCGCTGACACTCAACGGCGTCCCGGCCGATGTCATCGGCGTCATGCCGGCGTCGTTCGCCTTCCCAGATGCTCGCGTGGAGGTGCTCGTACCCGAGCTCCTCACACGAGCGATGGGGTTTGGCACATTCAACCACTATAGCGTCGCGCGATTGCGCGATCGGCTGACCCTGGCCGACGCCCGCGCTGAGTTGAACAGCCTGATTGCCGACCTCCCTCGCGTCTACCCGAGTTATCCGTTGACGATTGGCTACAACTTACAGCTCACCTCGACCGCGATCAGTCTCAAAGAGGCGAAGATCGGCGCTGTAGCGCGCACGCTGTGGATCCTGCTGGCGTCGGTCGGATCTGTGCTGCTCATCGCCTGCGCCAATGTCGCCACCCTCTTCTTGGTCCGTGCTGACGCCCGCCAGCGGGAAGTGGCGGTGCGCCACGCGCTCGGGGCTGGCGATGCCGGTATTGCCCGATGCTTCCTGGCTGAGAGCACGGTGCTCTGTCTCGCGGGAGGCCTGCTCGGTCTCCTCTGCGCTCGGGTGGCGGTGCGCGCCCTCGTGGCCTTCGGGCCGGCTAACCTGCCTCGCCTCGAGGAAATCCGCCTGGACGGCACGGTGCTGATGCTGACGGTCGTCGTGAGCCTGGTGAGCGCGCTGGCGTTCGGCGCGATTCCGCTCTGGCGGAGGGGACGACTGGCCGCGTCGCTGCATGAGAGCGGCCGTAGTCATACGACGAGCCGCTCCCGTCAGCGTGTGCGCCAGGTCCTGGTGGCGAGCCAGATCGCGTTGGCTCTGGTGCTCGTCGTCTCGGCCGGATTTCTGGGACGGAGCTTTCAGAAACTCCGTGCGATCGATCCGGGCTTCAATCCGACCAGGGCGCTCACGTTCCGGCTGGGCCTGCCCGACCGAGAGTACTCCACCCGCCGCAGCGTTGTGGCGACGCATCACGCGATATTAGAACGGCTCGCCGCGCTCCCAGGCGTTACCGCGACGTCCGCATCGACGTGTCTCCCGCTGGCTGAAGAAGGCTGGTGCTACGGCAGCCCGCTGCGCGTGCACGGTCGACCGTTGCCGAAGAACGAACTCCCACCCACTGTCGCGTTTCGCGCGGTCGCGGGCGGATATGTGGAGGCGATGGGGATGCGGCTTCTTCGTGGCCACGGGATCGACCGGTCGGCGGTCGAACGAAGCGAACCGATCGCCGTCATCAATCAGGCGCTCGCCGACGCCTACTTTGCACATGAGGAGCCGCTCGGCACTCATGTGTCCATTGGGCTAGACACGTGGCTGACGATTGTCGGGATTGTCGCGAATACGCCCTTCCGTGCGCTTGGCGAAGCGACGGGGACACCCATGCTGTACATGCCGATGTCCGTCGCCGGAGGTCCCGACATGCCAGCGTCCGTCCTCGCCGGGCCCGACGTCGGTGTCATGAGCTACATGGTGCGGTCCGCGATCTCGCCGCGCGTCCTGTTGCCAGCGGCTCGACGAGTGATTGACAGCCCGGATGCGAAGCTCCCGATGGCGCAGGTTCGGCCGTTGGCGGACATCCTCGACCGGGCCTCGGCGCAGTTGGCGTTTACGATGGCCCTCATTGCGATGGCGGCGAGTCTGGCGCTGCTCCTGGGCGCGATTGGCATGTACGGGGCCATGTCCTACGTCGTGAGTCAGCGAACGCGTGAGATCGGCGTACGCCTCGCGCTCGGCGCCGACTCTGCACGCGTCGCATACATGGTCCTTCGACAGGGCAGTGTCGTCGCCATCGCGGGGATGGTCGTGGGCCTCGGCGTCGCGCTGGCCGGCAGTCGGGTACTTGAGTCGCTGTTGCATGGCGTCAGCTCACGAGACCCCGGCGTGTTCATGGCCACGACACTGGCCCTGCTCGGTGTCGCGCTTCTGGCGTCTTGGCTGCCAGCCCGCCGCGCCTCACGCGTCGATCCGCTCGTTGCGCTACGTTCTGAATAGGGAGCGGGTCTCGAGCGCCATCAACCTCGTCGTGCGAACGGCTGATTAAGGCCCCATGCGTCACGCGACTGCTCCTGTTTTAAGCGCACGGATCGCCCCCACATGCCGGCGTCCGGTCGGCGCGTGGCGTCGCCTCCTGGCTCGGCCGCCGCCAGGCATCAGGACGTCGCCGGTTGCTGTGTCAAATGGATAAGCCACTCCGCCGACTCCGCGCTGGACCGCGCGGGGCGTTATAGTGGGTCGTGACCGTATGCGTCTGAGCCTGGCGGTGATTGTGATGCTCGGGTTGCCTGCGATGGCGGCGGCTCAACCGGCTGCCGCTGTGGCCGGCGGCGTGCCTCGACTTCCGCCTATCGGCCTTCCGTTACCGCAGATCGGTTTACCTCTTCCCCGGATCGGGCTCCCGGCCGCCGACGCCCTACGGCCGCGCGACGGGGTCAGTCATCCTGGGGCAGGAAGGCAGCATCGGCCGGTAATCTACTTCGTTCCGATCTACGGTTGGCCTTACCTGTATGAAGCGCCAGAGAGGGCGGGCGGGCTGGACGAATCCGCGACGAGTCGAGAGCGGCCATCGCTTATCGGGCGCTTGAGGCTCGACGTGGAACCTGGCGGCGGCGACCAGCAAGTCTACGTGGACGGTTATTACGTCGGCACGCTGGCGGACTTCAACGGCGAGTTGGACCTCGAGGTGGGTCCACACACCGTCGAGATCCGGGCACCCGGATACGAGACGCTTCACGTCTCCGTCAACATCGCTCCTGGTCGAGCGATCGCGTATCGCGGAATGCTGAAGGCGTCAGATGAGAAACCAGCGCCAGAAGCAGTAGTCCAGAATTCGACCCCGGTGGCTCACGCCACACCCATGATTGGCTACGTCATCCCCGGATGTTACCTTGGGAACGTGCCGCCCCAGGACGCGAGGTTGCCCCCCAGCTGCGATGTGAGTCGGGTGATTACGATCCAGCATTAGGCGCATCACGTCGGATTGCGACGGTCGGGACACTGCCCGGGCAGCGCTGGCGCGCGGGCTGGCCCCGTTAGCGATCGTCGTCACTCACGGCGCAGGGCACTCGCCTGATCGAGTGACCGCCGGGCCAATGATTACCAGGTTGTCGTAGATGAGCGGCGCCATCGTGAAGGTTTCGCCCTTCTCCGCGTCGGCGATGCGCCGGGCCCACAGCAGGCGGCCATCCTCGGCGTCCAGTGCCAACAAGTACCCGTCTGTCGTCGCGCGCACCAACCGTCCATCCTTCACCGACACTCCGCTAGGCCCCGACGCGCGGGGCGTGATGTCGCCGGCACCGGCAATGTATTCGGGCGGCGCGGTCGATGCCGGTCGAACATCAGGGCCTCCTCGTGGCCGAATGATCGGGCCAGGGTTCCCGAGACTTGCTCCAGGGCACGCTGGAGATGTCGATCCTGCAGACGCTCCACCGAGGGGAGCAGCACGGGTATGGCATCACCCGGACCATCCGGACAGGCACCCGCGACGTCCTCCGCGTGGAAACTGGGTCGCTCTATCCGGCGCTGCACCGGTTGGAAAAGCGGCGCTTGATCGCGTCTGTCTGGAAAACGTCCGAGCATAACCAGCGGGCGAAGTACTACCGCCTCACTCCGGCGGGGAAACGACATCTCGTGCGGGAAGAGTCACAGTGGACCGAGTTCGTCCGGGCGATCGCGGCGTTGCGCTCACCAGATCGTCAAGAAGGGTAGCGATGGGGTGGTTCGAGTTCTTCCCCAGGCGCCCGAAGGACGCGGAGATTGAGGACGAGATTCGATCTCATCTCGCGCTGGCTGCCGTTGACCGCCTGGCGCACGGGGATTCGCCAGAGCAGGCTCGGCGAGCGGCGCGGGTTGAACTGGGGAACGTGCCACTGGTCACGGAAGACATACGGAGCGTCTGGAGCTGGACCTGGTGCGAAAGCCTCTGGAAAGACTTCCAACTCAGTATCCACACTCTGCGCCGGCAGCCCGCCTTCACGCTCATTGCGCTTGTGGCGTTGACCATCGGAAACGGGTCGACGACGGCCATCTTCTCCCTCGTCAACGCGGTGCTGCTTCGACCATTGGCCGTGCCTGACGGCGATCGGATTGTTCGCTTCACGCAAGTGAATCCGTACGGGCTGACCTCCCAGATGTCGCTGCCCCAGGCGGGGATCTTGTTGGGCGAGGCCGGAGTGTTCCACGACGTCTCGGCGCACCGCCTCGATCTCATCAACCTCACAGGAACGACCCGCCCGGAGCAGATCCCGGTGGCCCGGGTGACCAAGAATTTCCTTCGCCTGTTTCGCGCACCACTCGTCGCCGGGCGGACATTCACGGGGGACGAGGATCGTCCGGGGGGCAGCCATGTGGCGATCCTGAGTTATGGCCTGTGGGTGCGCCAGTTCGGGGCCCGTGCCGATATGGTCGGTCAATCCGTGTCGTTGGGGAGCGAGCCCTACACCGTGATTGGTGTGCTCGGGCCCGGATTCGACAGCGAACAATTCACCCAGGCGCCCGATGTGTGGGTCCCGCTGCAGCTGAACCCGAACACGCGCGATGTGGGCGGGGAGTTCTGTTTTGTAAATGCCGGCCTGAATGCGGGGGTGACCCTTGCAGCCGCGAACACCCAGCTTGCGGGGACTGTGGCCGAGATCCGCCGCCTGTACCCCACCACCAATCCACGGCTGTCCTTCGCGGCGCAGCCGGTCCGGGATGCGCTCGTCACGAACCTGATGCGGGTCTCGCTTCAGGTGTTAGAAGGAGCCGTCGCCCTGGTGTTGCTGATCGCGTGTGCGAATGTGGCCAGTCTCTTGCTCGTGCGGGGCACGGCGCGGGCACGCGAGATGGCCGTGCGCGCAGCGATTGGCGCACGACGAGGGCGCCTGATTCGGCAACTCATCACCGAGAGCTTGGTCCTCGCCCTCGGAGGCTCGGTGTGTGGGTTGGGTGTGGGCTTTGTCGGCATTCGCGTCCTGTTGGCACAGTATCCGGGCCGCAATCCGACCCTCCTCGGGACCGATCCGTTCACGATTCCGCGGATAGGGGAGCAGGCGTCGGCCGTCACGATCGATTGGCGGGTGGTCATCTTTACGATCGGCGTGTCCGTGGTGGTCACGATTGTCGCGGGCGTGTGGCCGGCGCTTCGAACGTCGCGGGTGGATCTCCATCTGGTGTTGAAGCAGACCGGCGCGGGCGCGAGAGGCGGCCATCAGACCCGAGCCCGCCCCCTGCTCGTGGTCACTGAGGTGGCGCTCGCGTTCGTGCTCTTGGTCGGTGCGGGCCTGTTGATGCGAACCTCGTTGGCGCTGCGTGCCGTTGACCCGGGCTTCGACGCCGACCACGTCTTGACCATGCGGATGTCCGTGTCCGGCACGCCCTTCGAGAAACGGGACGGTATCGAGCGGCTCACGCGCACCGGCCTCCACCGGTTGCTCGCCGTCCCAGGCGTGCAGGCGGCGAGCACGGCGTGTTGCATGCCGCTCGAAAGCGTGTGGCAGCTCCCGTTCGTCGTCCAGGGACGCCCACTGACCGGCCCCTTTCATGCGTTTGCCGGCTGGACCTTCGTGTCGCCCGGCTACTTCGACGTGTTCAGAATCCCGCTGGTCCGTGGGCGGGACTTCACCGATCACGACGATGCGTCGTCGCCGGGCGTGGTGATCATCAATCAAGAAATGGCGCGGCAGTTCTGGCCCACGAGTGATCCGCTGAACGACTGGCTGATCATCGGCCGGGCCGTCCGTCCCGATTACAACGAGGATCCGATCCGTCAGATCATCGGCATTGTGGGCGATGTGCGCGATCAAGCGCTCAATGTGAAGCCGAGGCCGGCGATGTACGTGCCGATCGGACAGGTGCCGGACGGCGTGACCCGTCTCAACGTCAGGCTGTTGCCGATCGTCTGGATCGCCCGTACTGCGAGCGAGCCCCATGCGTTGGCGCCCATCGTCCAACAGGCTCTCCAAGACCTCAGCGGCGGTCTGCCCGTCTCGCGGATGCGTTCGATGGGGGAAGTGGTCGCGGAGTCGACGACGCGGACCCGGTTCAACACACTCCTGATGAGCGTGTTTGCCGGATCCGCGCTGCTGTTGGCGGCAGTCGGGCTCTATGGCTTGATCGCGTACGTGGCCGCACAGCGGACGCCGGAGATCGGCATCCGTCTGGCCCTGGGTGCCACGCCGCGCGACGTGTGCCGTTTGGTGATCGCGCACGGCCTGCGACCGGTCCTCGTGGGCGTCGCCATCGGGACGGTCGCGTCATGGGGTCTGACGCGAATCCTGGCGAACCTCTTGTTCGGCGTGAGCCCGCGTGATCCGATGACCCTGGTCGCTGCACTCGTGCTCTTCGCCGCCGTGGGCCTTCTCGCCGCGGCGGTGCCGGCGTTTCGCGCGACCCGTGTTGAGCCGATGCACGCGCTCCGCTATGAGTAGGGTCCGGGTCCGGGCCTCGGCGATCGTTGCCGTGGTCATGGTCGGTCTGGAGCGGGTCGGACTCGCCCAGTTGAGTGACACGTTCACGAACTGGCTCGATCATCCTGATTGCCTACACGTCGACACCGGCGAACGATCGGGTGGCCCGATTGAACCGCGATCTCGAGGGCCACCGTGCCCGGTTGGTGTTCGAGGGCCCCTCGGGCTACCTTCGCGCCACTCTGGAAGCGCTCGACGTACCGATCGAGTCGCAGATCGCCGTGTTCGTTCCCGATAGCCTGCAGCGTGGCCGCATCGGTCTCGGCAACCCGCGGACCATCTTCTTCAACGAGTCGGTCGCCGTGGCCTGGGTGCGTGGCGGGTTCATCGAGCTGGCCTCGCAGGATCCGGAGCAGGGGCTGATCTTTTACATGCTCGATGGTGTTGAGGTCGATACGCCACGGTTCGCCCGTCGCAACGACTGTTTGACCTGCCATTACTCGTTCGCGACGGCTGGGATTCCCGGCACGCTGGCGCGGAGCTCGGGCCGGTTCGTGGTCGATCATCGGGTGCCGCTCGATCAGCGGTGGGGTGGGTGGGCTGCGGTATCCCTGTAGCTACATGATCTATTCGGACGCCTTCAAGGCGCTGCCGCTCGACGCCAGACGCGCCGTGTATCAACGATTGTGGCATGTCCTCTCGGGCGACGAACACGATGCCCGGTACCGTCGGTTGTCCGCCGGGGATCGTCAAACGGTCATGGAGATTCTGCGCGATACCATGGTTACTTTGCCGTAACGGACGCGCGGATTGCCCAGGCGCGAGCAGTCAACGAAATGGCCCCGTTGAGCGTCCTCGGGAGACGCTCGTGTATACGGTCTCGCAGACGCGCTCGCGCGGCCTCGCTCAGCGACAACGCATAAGCGGGCGCCGGGCCTTGCCCGCCGAGGAAGGGTTGCCGAGTCGAGCTCCACTGCCGCGTCCCAGAAGAACCGCATCACCTCCATCTTGCCGGCGTAATCCCAGACGTAGGCCGCGATCGTGCCTTCCTTGTTCGTCACTCGCGTCATCTCAAGGACCGCTGCGCGCAGATCCGGAACGAAGTTCAGGACCAATCCTGAGACCACCACGTCGACCGATGCCTCACCTAGCGGGATCGCCGTCGCGCTCCCTTGGTAAAGCGCCGCTCGGCCCGCGAGATTCTCCTTCGCAGTCTTGAGAAATCCCTCCGAAGGCTCGACGCCAGCAACCGAGCTGGGGAAACAACAGTCCACAATCGCCGCGCACAATGCGCCCGTACCACACCCCACGTCGAGCCACCTCCGCCCTGCCGGAATCTTCAACCAGGAGAGAAATAATGGCGCGACCAGACGACTCCACCGGCCCACATACTGTTCATATGGACTCCCGCGTTCCCATGTGTCGGAGACATGCTTGTCGTCCATGGCGAGACCTTCCGAATCTTACAGGTCCATCAGCCAGACGTCGCCACTGAAGTCGCCGAGCACCAGGATGATGTGATCGGGCGTAGCAATTGCCGCCGTCCCTGGAAGGTACGCGGGCATCAACATTTCGGTTGACGCGTAGACCGCAACCCTCATGCTGATACACGCGGTACTGTGAGGTTCTTGCGGGAACGAGGCGCTGTTGAGTGAGTCTCCCGAGTAGTCGCGATGTATGTGAAGCGGCTCTTCAAGGTCGCGAGCGACGACATCACGGCTCTGCGTGCAGCGCCTCTCCCCGATGCAGGCGCTCAGCCGTTCGGAACGTCTGGCCGGTCGCCCGCACGGTTGGCGAGTGTGCCGCGAGAAAGCGGGTCACGCCAATGAGCACGTCGTCACCCAGACGGGAGTGCGCGAAGCGTTCGTACTGACGCACGCCTGCCTCGTAGATCTGGAACTGGTGGAACCCGGCATCCTCTCGCAGGAGTGCATGTCCCAGCGCCGTTACGACCTGGTCGTGGTGCTTCGTTGCGAGCAGATCAGCGACGATCGCAGCGGCCTCCTCCACGTGACCGTACCCATCGAAGGTGGCCAAGAGGTCCGCAGCCGTCCGCGGACGGCCAGACGGTCGGGGAGCCGGCTGTTTGGGAACGTTGAGGAAACGCTCCAGGTACACGGACATGGCGCCGTCAAGAATCCCTCGCGCGACCAGGGGTGAGGAGGCCCGCCGGATCGCCTGGTCCACGGCATTGGCATACGTAAAGGTATGGTGCACGGTGTTCCAGTCGCTGAATTCATTCGACACGTGGAAGTGGACCAGCCGTTTGGCGCCCGCGTAGGCCACGGTCGAGGCCAGTTCCCTCAGCGGCACGCCATCACGGATCAGCCGGCCCATCGCCTCGAGCATGGCCGCCGGTTCCTCGTCGAGGATGTGCTCGGCTAGCGCCTCGTGACCCGACCAGGCCTGCGGATGTCGTGTGCCTTCAGTGATCCACGCCTCGAGCTCGGCGTAAGCGGCACTGAGCAACGCCGGCGTATCGACGGGATGCCGCCAGCTCTCGCGCTCCTCAGCCCGATCCGCCGACACCAGATGGGGCAGGAGCGCTGGAAGGACGGCGTCGGCATGCTGCCAGCCGATGTGGTCGAGCAACTCGAACGCCTTGTTGGCAAAGTCCAGCGTATGTCCCTCATCCAGGTAGAGGTGGTCGGTGCAGGCGGCGAAGAGCATCGTGGCAATCGTGTCCTGCGGGAGATTCATGTGGATGGCCGTGCGCAAGGTCCGCTCGGCGGCCTCGGCGGAGCGGCTGTCGATGAACTGTCGGAACCACTCCAGATAGCGAGTGGCGGTCGTCTCTCCGGTGGCGAGCGGACCGAGATCGAAATGCGGCGCTTGGTTGGCCGTCGATCGGGCGACGTGTACCAGCCCGTGATAGAGGGCGAGCCGTCGATCCTCGGGCGCGAGTGTTGGCAGGAGAGTGGCCATTGCGGTCAGGATCGTGAGGCCAGTGCTCCACCCGGCGGCGCGGTTGGTCAACCCGAACTCGGCAGTCAGCGTGAGGATGTCCTCGACCGCACCAAGCTCGACGAGCCCGATCACGCTTTTAGCGAGCACCAGCGGCAGGTCCTGCTGGAGCCCTTCCTGCAGCTTCCTGGTCCAGTGGATTCGCCGATCGGGCTCGCGCGGCCGGGGGTCGACGTACACCATCCCATCACGCACCTCGACGGCGAAGGACGGCGTATCGTCTGCAAACGGATCAAGCGTGCAGCCGCTTGAGAGGTCGAACTTGGCGTGATGCCAATGGCAGGTGAGAATACCGTCGCGCACCGTCCCCCTGTGCAGGGGAAACCCCATGTGCGGGCAGCGGTTGTCAAGCGCGAACACGCGGCCATCGTCGTACACGACCAGGATCGTCTTGCCGGCGATCGAGACGACTTTGCACGTCGCGGATTTGAGCTCGTCAAGGGCACACGCGGCGACAGTCTGAGTGGTCTGCATATGGGCCGGCTGTCAGGAACCGGCGCTCGGCGATTTCCGCCAGCTGGTCGCCACGCTCACCTGCTTCGCTTGTGCAGGCGTCGGCGAGAGAGCAGGTGCTGCATCCGCCCGTCGGCGCCTGGATTAAGGAACGTGACGAAGCCCTGCCCGGTCGTGAAGTGGCCGTCGCGGATCGGGCGCAGTGGAAGCGGTGGCGACTCCTCCAGTGTGTCGCCGTCGTAGAAGAGCAGCTTGAGACGCACCCGGAGCGCGATACCCTTCTCATCCGGGATCACCCGAAACGCCGATGCGACAGATTCGTATTGCCCGACGAAAGCATGCGGGTCGACCGGACTGTCTGTGACTTGCTTCGCGAGCTCGTCAACATCGGCACCGAACGGCTTCGCACCCGCGGCCTCGTACAACGGCGCGGTGATGTCGTCCAGCACAGGGACGCCGTGCGCCGCGTTTGTGAGGACAGCGGCCACTGTCTTCGCCGCCGGATCGGCATAGAGCCACGACACGATGCCCGGCCCACCGCCGTCATGGCCGAGAATGCCCTTGTCCAGCGTCATCCAGCCAAGTCCGACGCCCCCACCCCCGACGCCACGCCAGGCCGCCGTCTGCTGCCGCATCCGGCGAGCGCTGGCTGCCGACAATAGACGATGCCCGTTGGTGCCCACTCCATCGTTCACGTGGGCCAGCGCGAAGGTGGCGAGGTCTTTCGCCGCAAGCATGGCCGTCGCGCCGGCTGGCGCGAAGCTCGGATTCAGAAACGCGAATGAGGTGCGGGTGTTCGTGCCGTCCTTGCTTAGAAAATGGCCAACCGTGGCGCGGTGGAGCAACGCGTGGGCCGGCTGCACCACTGAATGGCGCAGCTCGAGCGGTTTGAAGATCCGTTCCTCGACGAGGGTATACCAGCTCTTCCTGAGGAGTCGCTGAGCCAGATAACCCGCCAGCACCGCACCAGCGTTGCAGTACGACACTTCGGCGCCGGGCGCGTGGACCTGGCCCTGTCGCGCGATCCGAGGGATGACGTCTTCGATCCGTTCCGCGTCAGGTCCCGCATCGGGAAAGTACTCGCCATCGATGCCGCAGGTGTGGTTCAAGAGCATCTCGACCGTGATTCGTTCCGTCGCAGTGCGATCGGCGACCTGAAAGTCAGGGAGGTACCGCTTGAGCGACGCTGTCAGCTCAACCCGGCCTTCATCGACCAACTGCATCACCAGGGTCGCATTCAGCACTTTGGTGATCGAGCCAATGTGCATCACCGTCTCCGCAGTGACGTTCACGCCGGTAGTGTCATGCTAACTCCGATCCAACCGTCATCGCGGATCAGAATACTTTCGAGTCCCGCGTGGACTCTGCCCTGTTCATGGTGGCGGCGCTCACCAATGACGAGCTCGTCCACGAGGCCCCGGCGATTGTCGGCTGCAAGACTCCGTCGGCTTCTCGCGCACGCGCTGGTCCAGATAGGTCCTGAGAAGTCTTCAAGGGGCCGCCAGGCCGTTACCTCGGGTTGACATACATAGAACAGCAATGTATAAGAGTTCTACGTATGGCCATGAGCAAGGACCTGGTTGCGGCGTCCGCCACGCCCCTCGTGCTCGCCATCCTCGCCGAAGGCGACAGTTACGGCTACGCCATCATCAAGCGAGTGACCGAGTTGTCAGGCGGGCATCTCCAGTGGACCGACGGCATGCTGTATCCCGTGCTGCACCGTCTCGAGCGCCAAGGGTATGTCGCGGCGAAGTGGAGCGCGTCCGAAGAAGGCCGCAGGCGCAAGTACTACCGGATCACGAAAGAAGGCCGGGCGCAGCTCGCCGCCCAGCGGCAGCAGTGGAAGGCCGTGGACGGCACGTTGCGGGGAATCTGGATGCGGGCATGCACAGTATGACGACGTTCGCCGATCAGCCGCTCGAGGAGCAAATCGCGCAGTGGCGAACATACGTACGCCGCCGGAAGGCCCTTCACTCTCCCGACGTGGACGAGCTCGAGGGACATCTTCGCGACCAGCTGGCGGCGCTCGCCGAGGCGGGCCTGGCGGGAGATGAGGCGTTCTTGGTCGCGGTCAAGCGCATGGGCAGCCTCGATGCGCTGTCACGCGAGTTCGCGCGGGCGCATTCCGAGCGGCTGTGGAAGCAACTGGTCATGGCGCCCGACGCTGAAAAGCCGGCCGTCACCGGACGCGCTGAAATGCTCGTCGTTCTGAGCCTTGCCGTCGCCGCCGCGTTGGCCGTCAAGGTGCCGGCGCTGTTCGGCCATCCGATCAACCCTAATGACGAGCCGCCGTTGTTTTACGCCAGGAACGCCAGCCTGTTCGTCTTCCCGCTGCTCACCGTGTACTTCCTATGGAAGCGTGGGTTGAGTGTTGCAAGCGGCCTCCGGCTGGCGCTGCCCTTCGCGGCCGCGGCAGTGTTCGCCAATGTGTTTCCTTTCAGCACGCGCAGCAACACCGAGGTGCTGACGATTCTGCATTTGCCAATCGCCCTCTGGCTGGCCGTCGGCTTCGCGTACGTCCGAGGCCGCTGGTTCGCCGACGGTGGGCGCATGAACTTCGTGCGGTTCTCCGGCGAACTGGCGATCTACTACGTGCTCATCGCGCTCGGCGGGTTCGCCGTCACCCTCTTTACGTTCATGATGTTCCGCGCCATCGACATGAATCCTGACTGGTTCGTCGCGGGCTAGCTGCTCCCGTGCGGGGCTGCGGGAGCCGTCATCATCGGATCCTGGCTGGTGGAGGCGAAACAGAGCGTCATCGAAAACATGGCGCCGGTGCTGACCAGGCTGTTCACGCCGCTGTTCACTCTTCTGCTGCTGGCGTTTCTGGCGACGATGGCGTGGACGGGCAGTCCCATCAACGTGAAGCGGGAGGTACTGATCGGCTTCGATCTGCTGCTGGCAGTCGTCGTCGGGCTGGTGCTCTACGCTGCCTCCGCGCGCGACCCGCAGGCGCCGCCCGACTTCTTCGACGGCCTGCAGCTGCTGCTCGTGGTCAGCGCGCTCGTGGTCGATGGCGTGGCGCTCTGGGCGATCGCTGCCCGCATCTCAGAGTTCGGCTTCACGCCCAATCGAGTGGCGGCTCTTGGCGAGAATCTCATTCTGCTCGTCAACCTGGCGTGGACGGCGTGGCTCTATGCGAGCTTCGTGCGTCGCCGGGGCTCGTTTGCGGCCCTGGAGCGATGGCAGATCGCCTATCTGCCCGTGTACTCCGTATGGGCGGCGCTGGTTGTGATCATCTTCCCGCCCGTGTTTGGCTACCGTTGATGCACCTGGGGCCATTCTGGCACCGGACAGAGGGCCAGGATTCACCTGTGCGGGAACTGTGCGGAAACGCTTCCGAATCCAACCCATTCCTCCTGTCCCAGATTTCTCCGTAACGGCTGGCTTCGTTGGGCTTCTTTGGCTAGAGTAGGCCCCATACGGAGGCTGGAAGGGGCTTGAAAACCACTGAGCGAAAGATCCGCAGGTTCGAATCCTGCTCCCTCCGCCAACCCCTGCGGGATTTCCATGAACCAGCCCCAGAGACAGAGTATCGAGAGACGATGTGTCCGGGTCCCCGCTTGTTGCGAAGGCCGGTGAGAACAGGGAGGTTGTCATGCGCGTGGTGAACTGCGATCTGGTCTTCGTGCAGGGTAAAGGGCTCGACGACCTGAACGATCTGCTCAGGGGGAATCCCCGGTACGTCTTCCAGATCCATGAGCGCAAGCGCGGCAGGGAGGGGTGGGCGGTATGGCGCCACAAGCAGCAGATCACGCACCGCGGCGACGTGAAGCTCCAGCGGAGCGGTGGGACGTTCTGGGGACAGATTCGGGATCGCTCCAACGGCATGCTGACGGGGGCATTTCTCGGGGGGATCGTGCGCAACGCGCACGAGCTCGTCTATCGGATGGAGTTTCGGATGGAGGGAGGGATCAGGCGGCCAGCGCGGCGGCCACCACCTCCGAGAGCTGGCGCAGCTGGTAGGGCTTCTGGATGAAGCCGCGCATCCCCTCGTCCAGAATCTCCTGGGCTACGGTGTTGAAATCATAGCCGGTCGAGAGGATGGCGCGCAGGCGAGGGTTGATTTCCTTCAGGGCCCGGAAGCACTCGCGACCCCCTAGCTTCGGCATCACCATGTCGATGATCACCAAGTCGATGGATTTCAGGGAACTCCGGTAGATCTCCACCGCTTCCGCTCCGTCGCGGGCGGTCAGCACCCGGTAGCCCATCTCCTCCAGGAAGGCTGTGGCGACGCAGCGCACCGCCTCTTCGTCGTCCACCACGAGAATCGTGCCGTTCCCGGGCATCACGTCACCCTCCGCGGACCAGGCCCCCTCGGGTCGATCCTCCGAGCGCTGCAAGGGGAAGTAGAGCCGGAAAACGGTGCCGCGACCCACCGTCGTATCGATCTCGATGAAGCCTCCGTGGTTCTGCACGATGCCGTACACCATGGCCAGTCCCATCCCCGTTCCCTTGCCGCACTCCTTGGTGGTGAAGAAGGGCTCGAAGATTCGCGGCAGGACTTCCGGGGGGATCCCGCTGCCGGTGTCGGAGACGGAGAGGAGCACGAAGGGGCCGGACCGGGTCCCGTCTTGACGGCGGCGCTGATCCTCGGTGAGCTCCACCACCTCGGTGCGGAATGCCAGTTCGCCCCCTTCGACCATGGAGTCGGCGGCATTCACCGCCAGATTGAGGATGATCTGGCCCACCTGCCCGGGATCGCCCAGGATGGCTGCTGAGTGTGGGGTGAATTCCTGCCGGAGGCTGATGTTCTTGTCGAAGGTGCGAACCAGAAGCCCCATCACTTCCTGGATGGTGGCGTTCAAGTCCACGGGGACATTCTGATGCTTCCCGCGCCGGGCGAAGCCCAGGAGCTGCTGGGTCAGGGAGGCAGCCCGGGAAGCGGCTCGTTCGATGACCTCCGCCGCCTGATGGACCTTCTCTCCTGGCTTCGATCCCATCTTGAGGAGCTCGGCATATCCCAGAATTCCCGTGAGGAGGTTATTGAAGTCGTGAGCTACTCCCCCGGCCAGGGTGCCGATGGCTTCCATCTTCTGGGCGTGCTGGAGCTGCTCTTCCCGTTGCCGCAGGGCCCTCTCGGCCTGCTTGATGTCGGTGAGATCGCGGACAAAGCCCGTGAACGTCGGGGGGCCGTCGAGGGGAATTCTGGCGATGGCAAGCTCGACGGGAAACTCGGTCCCGTCGCGGCGGAGCGCCTGAATCTGAATGCGCCGGCCGAGGACGGCCCCCGTGCCGAGCTCCAGGTAGCGCTCCAGCCCTCTCTGATGACCCTCGAGGAGGCGAGGGGGGACGAGGAGCTCGGCCATGTTCCGTCCCACCGCGGCGTCACGGCGGAACCCGAACATCTGCTCTGCCGCCGGGTTGAACTCCGTGATCGTTCCCCGGTGGTCGATGCTGATGACGGCGTCCAGGGCCGTGTCCAGGATGGCGCCCTTGCGCGCCTCGCTCCTCCGAAGCGCCTCCTCTGCCGTCTTGCGCTCTCCGACGTCCTGCACGAGCGCCACGGAATAAAGAGGTCTTCCCCGGGCATCCTGGATCCAGGTGGCACTGGTGTGCCCCCAGGCGACCGAGCCGTCCTTTCGCAGGTAACGCTTCTCAATCTCCACGACCCGCAGAGATCCCGAACGTCCCTGCTGAAGCACTTGCCCGGTGGTCGCCCGATCGTCGGGATGGGTGATCTGATCCACTCTTTTTCCCACCAGCTCTTCCGGCGTGTAGCCCAGGAATTTGCAGAACGCCGCGTTGACCTGCATGAACTCTCCCTCGGTGTTCACCGTGGCCATGCCCGTGGCGGCATTTTCAAAAATAGAGCGGAACCGCTCTTCGCTGGCCTTCAGGCTTTCCTGGGATCGGCGCAGAACCTGCAGGTCCGACACGTCTTGGACCATGACGATGCATTGGTCCGTCTCCCCGGCGAGGGACTTGATGGGCACGGCGGTCACGTAGAGGTCGCGGATTTCCCCGGGAGTCTCCAGGCGCATTTCGTGGTGGGCGACGGAGCCGGTGACGAACGGCCGGGCAGCCGGGCATTGTTCGCAGATCTTGTCCTCTCCGCAGAGGACTTTGTTGCAGGCAGCCCCCACCAGGGCCACGGGGTGGGCGCCCCGGGAAAAGCGCCGGGCAAACACCGAGTTGGCCCAGGCCACCGCGAGCGAGGCATCCAGGACCAGGAAACCAGCGTCGGTATGATGGACCACGGCCGAGAGCTTTTGGCGCTCCCGCTCCAGGACCCGGATCTGCTCGTCCAGTAGTCGGAAACGACGCTCCGAGCCTTCCGGGCTCGGTGCGGAGACTTCCGGCGGCGCGTCTCGGACCCCGGGCCGGGTTTTCAAGTGATGGTGCCCCCACCGTGAGGGTGCAATGGCGAAGTTTCGGGACTCACAGAGCGCCACCGCCGGTGGCTTGAGCATAAGCGGCGGCGAGATAGTCGGCCACCTTCTCGACCTGCGTCATGGCCTCGCGGTCAAAAGCGTCCAGATCGTGGCTGTCGATGTCGATCTGGGCGAAGATCTTGCTACCTTCACGAATGAGGATGACCAGCTCGGAGCGGGTCTCGCTGGAGCAGGCCAGGTAATTGGGGGCCCGGGAAACATCGGGGACGTTGATGTTCCGATTCTCCGCCACGGCGGTGCCGCAGACCCCGCGACCCACGGCGATGAAGACATGGTCGGTGGGGGCGCCCAGGAAGGGACCGAGCCGCAGCACGTTATCGGGATAGAGCTCGTAGATTCCGGTCCAGTGGAACCGGGGATTGGATTGATGCAGCAGGTCCACGGCCTGGGCAAGAATCTCCTCAAGACTCGCGCCACACCTGGAAATCTCTTCCAACTTTCGGCAGATCTCCTCGCCACTCATGGATCCCCCCTCCTCTCGGCCGGCAGGCCTGGGCACCCTGGAATCACGGGCCTGCTTCGAGACAGGCCAGGCCGTGAGTGAAATGTAAGGATTCGTCCGTCCGCGCGCAACCCCAGTCGTTGGCCGGCGGCTGAACGGGGCTGAAGGAGTTATCCCCCGATGAGGCAGTGGGTTAGGGGCAAAGGGAGGGGAGCCTAGCGGCTCCCCAGAATCCAACCGACTCCAGCGGAAAACTCGTTGTCCTGGTAGTCCAGGTCTCGTAGGACGACGTTGTCCCCCTGGAAGAAGACCGAGCGGAAGTCGAGGCGCAGGTTGAAGGTCTTCGTGAAGAAGAAGCGCACGCCACCCCCGAAGTTGAAGAGGGAATCTGTTTCGTCGTCGGTCCCGAAGATCGGATCATCCACCTTGAAGTGGACGAACCCCAACCCCGCGGTCAGGTAGGGGACCACCGGCTGATGCCGCTGGACGTTGAAGTTGAAGACGTAATTCGCTTCGAATTTGCCTTCGTCGATGTCGATTTGGTTGATGACCGAATCTTGGGTGTGCACGGCATCGAAGAGGATTTCGACCTCGTGCAGGCGGGTGAAGTTGTATCCGAACCGGAAGCCGATCCCAGCAGCGTCCTCGATCTCAGCTTGGGAGTCGAAGTCGGTGCCGACCACATAAGGACCGAGCTCCCATGACTCGGCCCGGTTCTGGGCGCGCGCCATGGAAGTTGCCGACAGGAGCAAGGGCAGCAGAGACAGGAGAAGCAGGGCCTTGATCTTCATCGTGTCCTCTCCTCAGGTGGCTCGTTGCGTCGTGGCACCGGGTGGCGAGATCTTAGAGGTGGTTTCGGGATGAGTCAACAAAATGGCTCCGTGGACAAGAAAAGCCGTCTCACGCTAGACTAACGCCTCCCGGCCAGCGCGGATCCGGTGCGGAGAGGTGCTGGAGTGGCCGAACAGGGCGCACTGCTAATGCGTTACCTGGGTAAAACCGGGTCGAGGGTTCGAATCCCTCCCTCTCCGCCAGCCCTCCTGCACCCCTCCCGAACGAACCATCGACTCGGACAAGGACTATGAGCGTACGGGTACGCTTCGCGCCATCTCCCACCGGCTATCTGCACGTCGGAGGGGCGAGGACGGCGCTTTTCAACTGGCTCTTCGCCCGAACCAGCCGGGGAGTCTTCATCCTCCGCATCGAGGACACCGATTTGGAGCGCTCCAAAGAAGAGATGACTGCCGCCATCCTCGAGGGATTGCGGTGGCTGGGCCTGGACTGGGACGAGGGGCCCTACTACCAGTCCCAGCGCCGGGATCTGCACCGAGCCACCGG
>Ga0066710_100000469_pt1 | contig 24525 bp, 29 predicted proteins | sample GraSoiAngelo_159_FD_79666 | JGI IMG/M metagenome (GOLD analysis project Ga0066710, IMG submission 79666) | Grasslands soil microbial communities from the Angelo Coastal Reserve, California, USA - 14_1009_16_40cm | ecosystem: Environmental > Terrestrial > Soil > Grasslands | place: USA...
GCCCTGGGAGACGCACTTCGACGGGGTCGCGCGCGGCGCTCCGCGCATCGTTACCGAGCGGATCAAGTGGAACCTCGACCACCGCCGCGCGCGCTCGGTGCACTCGGGCCCAGCGCGCCGGCTGCCGCGCGGCGTCGCGCCCGCGATCGAGCGTCTCGCATTGCGCGCGTGGCGCGTGCTGCGGCTGTCGGGTTTCGCGCGGATCGATTTCCGGGTCGACGCTCTGGGCAAGCCGTGGCTGATCGACGTCAATGCCAACCCCGACGTCGACTTCCAGGAAGACTTCGCGCGATCCGCCGCGCACGACGGCATTCCGCCCACCGAGCTGCTCCAACGCATCCTCGATCTCGGGCTGCGCTACCGGCCCCATTGGGTGGGCTAGCGTACGCCGTCATTTCCGAATCTCAGGAGAAAGTCATGAGCTCCGACGTGGTCCTGATCGACGACCCGGCGCCGCAGGTGCGGCGCATCACGCTGAACCGCCCCGAGAAGCGCAACGCGCTCAACCACGCGCTGCGCGGCGGCATCATCCGCGCCCTGCAGGCCGCCGACGCCGACCCCGCGGTGCGCGTGATGATCGTGCGCGGCGCGGGCAAGAGCTTCTCGGCCGGCTACGACCTCGGCGGCGGCAACCAGGGGCAGGAGCTGCCCCGGTATACGCCGGGCGGTGACGGTCACTGGCCGCGCGACGTGACTGCGGGCTGGATGAGCATCTGGGAGGTCGGCAAGCCCGTGATCGCGCAGGTGCACGGCTACTGCCTCGCGGGCGGCAGCGAGCTCGCCACCTGTTGCGACCTCGTCTACATGGCCGACGACGCGCAGATGGGTTACCCGGCGGTGCGCTTCGGCGTGCCCGACAATCACTTCCACGCCTGGTTCGTCGGCATGCGCAAGGCGATGGAGATGATGCTGACCGGCGATTCGCTCTCGGGAGTCGAGTGCGCGCGCCTGGGCTGGGCGAACGCGTCGTTCCCGGCGGCAGAGCTCGAGGCGAAGGTGCTCGAGATGGCGCAGCGGATCGCGAGCGTGCCGGCCGATCTCGTGCAGCTGAACAAGCGCGTCGTGCACCGGCAGATGGAGATCATGGGGTTGCACACGGGCATCCGCGTCGGCTCCGAGCTGTGCGCGCTCGGCACGCATCAGAAGAGCATGCATGAGTTCCTGAAGGCGACGCGCGAGAAGGGGCTCACCGGCGCGCTGCAGCAGCGCGACGAGCCGTTCGGCGACTACCGCACGCGGGAGTGAGCGTTCGGCAACAAGAGCTCCGCCAGCCGCTCCAGCATCTCCGGCAGGCGCTTCGCGAACGCGGAACGCTCGCCCTCGGCGAGCCATTCCAGCTTCAGGCCGACGAGCGCGGCGGTGAGCAGTTCTGAGTCCAGCTCGGGGTTCGCCGACCCGATCGCGCGCAGCATGGCGCACGCGAACTCGCGCGACCGGTTGCCCGGGGTGCGGAGCTGGCCGCGCAGCGCCGGGTCGCGGGCTCGTCCCAGCGCGAGCTCGATCGCCGCGAGCGTCCCGGCGCGACCCTCGTGGAGGTCTCGCTCGACGTAGTCGAGCAGTGCGCGCGCCGTCCGGCCCGAACGACCCGCCGCCGCGCGAGCTCGCGCGTGCACAGCGCCGAGATGTGCCCGGTGCACCGCCTCGAGCATCGCGGCCTTCGACCCGAAGTGATACGTGATCGCGCCGAGCGACACCGCGGCGCGCTCCGACACCGTGCGGTGACTCACCGCCGCGGGTCCACCCTCGACCAGAAGCTGCTGCGCCGCCGCGAGGATCCGGCCGCGCGTCCGTTGCGCGCGGGCCTGCGCAGCTCGTGTCGTCCGTGTTCGACTGCGGCGTCCAGCCATCCGTCGCTGGAGGGTCTCCGCGAGACCGATCTCTGGGAAGCGGACACCGAGCACGGGCGCGGTTGCCGGGAGTGGTTCGGGAAGCTCCGCCACGGCGGCGTGTTCACTCCGCCGAGCCTGCAGGGAACGCTGATGGTTCCCTACACGGGAGGCGGCGCGAACTGGTCGGGCGCCGCCTACGACCCTCGCGCCCGTCGCCTGTTCGTCCCGATCAATCTCGACGCCGGGGTCGTCACGCTCTCGAAGGTCCCCGGCGACGGGAGCGATGTCGGCCGCCGTCCCTACTCCGACGTCTTCGGAGCGCTGGTGTGGCTCTTGCGCGGAACCGGAACCGGCCTGCGCTACCGGCTGGGCCCCGCCGAGCGGGAATCCTTCGAGATCGACGGGCGACCGTGCAACCGGCCGCCGTGGGGACGGCTGGTTGCGGTCGATCTCGACGCGGGAGCGATTCGCTGGTCGGTGCCGACCGGCGAGGAAGACGGCGTCGAAGGCCTCGTGGGCTTCGGTCCGGCGCTCGCTACGGCGAGTGGATTGGTCTTCCACGCCGGCACGCGCGATCCGACACTGCGCGTCCACGACGCCGACACCGGGGCCGTCGTGCACCGCATCCCGCTGCCGGCGGGGTTGCACGCGGGTCCCATCACCTATCGACCGAGACCCGACGGGCCGCAGTGGCTCGTGATCGCGCCGGGCGGGCACGCGAGCCTGAAGTCGAAGCAGGGAGACTTCGTGATCGCCTACCGACTTGGAGCTCCCCGTTAGCGCAACACCGCGCGCCCGCGCTCGCTCAGCAGTCCGATGCCGAGCAGCAGCGCCACCACTCCGGCGGGCGGACCGATGAACGGCACCAGCGCGACCGCGGCGAGCACCGCGAGCCCCGCGGCGAGCGACTTGCCGAACTCGAACAGCGAATCGTCGGCGGGCGGGGCGAGCAGCCCGCCCAGCCACGCCGCGACCGCGAGATCGGCGCTGTACAGCACCAGGAGGTAGAGGAACAGCGCCGCGATCGCGAGCGGGATCCCCACGATCGTGAGCGCCGCAGCGACCATCGCGACCGGCATCACCACGAGCGCAACGAAGCCCGTCGCGAGAGTTCGCAACAATTCCGAGCCCGTGGCGATCCGGCCGCGGAACACCGCCGGGGCGAGGCGATGCGCGACCAGACCGAACAGGAACAACGCGGTGAACCAGAGCAGGTTCCACGCGTAGAAGTGCCAGCTCCGATAGTGGTCGAGGTAGCGCTCGTGCGGGCTCGGAAGCACACGGGTGCGCACCTCGCCGTCCACGCGCGCGCCCGCGGCGCGCTCGATCGCGCGTCCCTCCGGCAGCTGCACGTCCACATCGCCGACCAGGCGCGCGCCGTCGCGCAGCGTCAACTCTTTCAGCCAGTGCGAATGCAGATTGCGGCCGACGGCGCCGCGCAGGTCGAGGCGGTCGCCGTCGACGTAGAGATCGCGCGCGACCGAACCCTCGACCACGGTCTCCTGGGCGATCGCCTCGACGTCGCCCTGCACGCGCGCCGTCGACGTGAACGTGAGGTTCTCGACCAGCCCGTAGACGTCGTCGCGGACCGTGCCCTCGATGCGCGTCGACTCCGCGATCGCGTGGACCGCGCCGCCCACCGTGCCCGTGATCTCGAGCTCGCGGCAGAACACGTACAGCGAACCGGTGATCTGGCCGCGCACGGTGATCCGCTCGGCCATCGCGATCAGGTCGCCGTCGATCGCGCCGTCGACGTCGACGCGATCTGCGCCGCGCGTGAACACGGACTCCGTGACGCGCTCGCTCGCGGCGACGTGGTAGTTCCCGTCGTGATGGACCAGCAGCGCACGCGCGGGCTCTGGCGCCGCTGCGACCGCGAGCGCGAGCAGCGCCGCGCCGCCGAACCAGCGCCGCGAGAGCGTCGAGACCAGGAAGCTGCCGAGCGCCGAAACGCTCGCGACCACGCCGACCGCGAACGCCAGCTCGACGAGGCCGGGCGCGTTCTCGCGCAGCGCGAAGATCAGATCGAAGGCCATTTCGACGGCTCCTTTGATGCGACGGGGATGCAACAGATCGAACGCTCCCGGCAGACGCGCCTCGAGCAGTGCGGTCGCGGCGGCGAGCGCCACCGCCACCGCCGCGACCGCGAGCGGCAGGCCTAGCGCGACGCCGCGCGCGACTTCGACCGCCGCGGCCGGCGCGTCCGCGTGCGGCTCCTCGCGCAGCACCTCGCCGAGCAGCGCGCCTTCTTCGCGCAGCGCGACGACGCGCGCGCGGCAGTCGCGGCAGGTGACCAGATGCGCCTCGGTCTCGCGCAGCTCGCTTCCGGCGAGCTCGCCCTCGGCGTACAGCAGGCGGGTGATCGGGCTCGGACAACTCATCGCTGGGTCTCCAGCTGCTCGCGCAGACGCGCGCGCGCTCGGAACAGCAGCGTCGCGACCTGGTTGCGCGACACGCGCAGGATCTCGGCGATCTCGCCGTAGTCGAGATCGGCGTAGTAGCGGAGCACGAGCGGCGCGCGGTAGAGATCCGGCTGCGCCTCGATCGCGGCGAGCAGCTGGCGGCGCAGCTCGGTGGACAGCCCGTGCTGGAGCGGCGACGCGCCCGGATCGGCCGGCGCGCCGACCTCGATCGGCTCGCGCTCGAACAGGCGCGCCTCGCGGCGCCGCCGCCGCAGCGCGTCGATCGCGCAGTGCGCCGCGATCGCGAGCAGCCAGCGCCGGAACGAACGCGCCGGGTCGTAGCCGTCGAGTGCGGCGTGCGCGCGCGCGAAGCTCTCCTGCGCCGCGTCCTCGGTTTCGGCCACCGATCCGAGCAGTCGCCGGCACAGTCGCTCGACGTCGGGCCGGTAGTGGATGGCGAGCTCGCCGAACGCCTCGCGATCGCCGGACCGCGCGCGCGCGAGCCACTGCGCGGGCAGCGCCTCGTTGCGATCCCCCGGGCGTGATTGGCTCGCGATCGGTCCGACCCTCTTGGAGCGCGGCGGAGCGGCGAATCTCGACTCCTGCGCGGCGTGCATCTTGCCACTCCACCCGGGTTCTACGCCCGGGCCCCGCCGCCGATTGCACGAAATCGGACCGCGGGGCCAGAATCCCGCCCCGATGACCGCCGCGCGCCTGCTCGCGATCGCCGCACTCGCGGTCGGACTCGCGTGCGCCACGGCTCCCGCTCCGCCGTGCGATCGGGGATCTGCGCCGGAGCCCGGTCGCTTCGGGGGCGTGGAGGTCGCGATCGCGCCGGAGGCCGTGTCGCTCGACGCCGAGACCGCGGCGCGGCTGGTCGCGCTCGTGCGCCAGAGCGCGCGCGACTGGCTCGAGCAGCGCGGCCGGCTCGCACCCGACGGCGAGCTCGCGCTGATCGTGACCATCGACGCCGCGCGGCTGCGCTCGGCCTGGGTGACGTGGCTGTTCGCGTGGGCCGCCGCGCCCGACCACCTCGCCGCGCAGGTCTCGGTGCTGCGCGACCTCGCGCTCGTGCCCAGCTGCCCCGTGCGTGTCGAGAGCGCGGTCTCCGGCTATTCGTGGCGCGACCGCGATGCGCGCGTCGCGCACCTCGCGCGCCGGCTCGGCCACCGCATCGCGGAGGGGCTGTAGCAGGGGCGGCGGACGGCCGATACGCCCGGCATGCCCGCCACCGCTGCGCGCACGAACGCGATCCTCAAGCTGAAGGCGGGCGGCCGAACGCGCCTGATCGTGTTCGACACGCAGGACCTCTCGCTCGGCCGCGCCAGCGAGAACGACATCTCGGTCGACGACCCGGAGATGTCGCGCCGCCACGCCGTGTTCAAGCGCTCGCGCGAGGGGTGCTCGGTGGAGGACATGGGCACCTCGAACGGGACCGCCGTGAACGGTCGGGCGGTGCAGTGCGCCGTGCTCAAGCACGGCGACGTCGTGAAGATCGGCGAGGTGGAGATCACCTACGCCGAGACGACGCGCGTGCCGACGACGCTCGGCGCTTCGGTCGAGTACGCCTCGCAGATCAAGTCGTTCGGCACGCCGATGGGCCGCATGGAGGGCAGCGGCGAGGCGACGATCCTCGGGATGATGGATGCGCCGGCGGGCGCGGTGCGCGAGGAGTTCGAGGTGCGCCCGGCCGGCGAGTTCGATTTCGATCTGCAGGGGAGCGCGGGCAAGGCCGCGCCGCGCGACCTCGATGCCGAGGTCGCGAGCCTCGATCTCGACGACGACTTCGCGTTCGGCGACGCGAAGTCGCAGGGCCCGGCGCTCCCGCCCAAGCCGGCGGCGCGGCCGGCGCCCGCACCGGCGCCTGCGCGCAAACCGGCTCCGGCCGCGCCGGCCGCGGTGAAGGACGTCTGGGAGTTCGACGAAGAAGCCCCGGCGAAGTCCGCCGCGGGCCCGCTCGCGGTGACGCTCGAGATCGATGGACTAACGGGTGAGCTCCGGCGCGCGGTCGAGGCGTTGATCGGCAAGGTCGTCGTGCTGCCGCGCCTGCGCGTGAAGATCAAGGGCCGCGATCTGGGCTGATCGCGTTCCCTACGCGCCGACGGTCAGCCCCACCTGCTGCCCGAACGACACTTCGAGCGTGTGGCCGTCGGGATCGCGCAGGAACGCCCAGTAGCCGACCGGCGGGCCCGCGTCGGCGGGCCCCGATATCAGGCAGCGCTCGGCGCGCGCGCGCGCGGCTAGGCGATCGACCTCGTCGCGGCTCTCGCAGCCGACGCCGAGGTGGGCGGTCGGGCGCAGCGGGTACAGCACCGCCGGCGACTCGATCAGCACGAGCACGAACGGGCGCGTCTTGTCGGAGAGCCAGAGCACCCCTTCGCGGCGGTGAACGATCTGCATGCGCGCATAGCGCTCGTAGAAATCGGCGCTCTCGTCCAGATCGGTGACGGGCAGCGCGATGTGGGTCAGTCCGACGTCGTTCATCACAGAGTCCTCGTGGAAAACGAGAACCTGATCGGCAGCCCGCGCTCCGGACTTGCGCAGCATTTGCCGGTTGCCGAGCCCCCAGGCCCTATCCCCGAGCGTCGCGCTTCGCGAGCAGCCTCGCCACGCGGTCGCGCAGCGCATCGGGCGCGAACGGCCTGCGCACGGTCGAAATGAGCGCCTCGCGATCGGCGGAGAGCGGCTCGTCGTCGGGTGCGCCGAGCGCGAACAGCGGGAGGGCGGGGCGCTCGGCGTGCCGCGCCTGCACCAGCCGCCCGCCGTCCGCCGCGCGCAGCGCGGCGTCCACCACCGCGGCGTCGAGCTCGTCCGCGTGGATCTCCAGGAGCGCTTGCGCCTGGGCGGCGCTGGCCTCGATCACCTCCATGCCGGCACCGCGCAGGATCTCCGCCGCGGATCCGCGCACACCGCCGTCGGGCTCCGCGACCAGCACGATCGCGGCGCGCGCGCGGTGCGCCGTGGACGGGACCGGAGTGTCGTCGGCGGGCAGGAACACGCGCATGCGAGTGCCGCGGTCGGGCTCGCTCGCGACGTCGATCGCGCCGCGGTGTCCCTGCACGAGCCCGAGCACCGCCGAGAGACCGAGGCCGTGCCCGTCCTGCTTGGTGGTGAAGAAGGGCTCGAAGATGTGGGTGCGCGTCTCGGCATCCATACCGGCGCCGGTATCCTCCACCGCGAGGCACGCATACCAGCCGCCCGCGAGGTCCTCGCCACCGAGCCAGAGCGCGAGCTGCGCGGGCTCGAGGTACTGGCGCGAGGTGCGGACGGTCACCACGCCGGGGCCGTCGGACACGGCGTCCGCGGCGTTCAGCACCAGATTCATCAGCACCTGCTCGAGCTGCACTACGTCGGCGCGCACGAGCAGCGGCTCGCGCGCGAGGTCGAGCTCGAGCGCGACGTCGCCGGGCAGCGCAGTGGAGAGCAGGTCCGTGAGCGAGCACGCCATCTCGGACAGGTCGACGTTTCGAACCTCGGGTGATCGCCGCCGCGCATACGCGAGCAGCTGCTTCACCAGCCGCGCCGCGCTCTCGGTGGCCTCCTCGGCGTCGCTGAGCGCGTCGCTGCGGTCCTCGGGCGTAGCGTCCTGCGATCTTGCATAGCGCACGCTCGAGAGGACCACGGCGAGCAGGTTGTTGAAGTCGTGGGCGATCCCGCCGGCGAGCACACCCAGGCTCTCGAGCTTGCGCGCCTCCTGGAGCTGGAGCGAGAGGTACTCCTGATCGCGCCGCGACCGCTCGAGCTCGGTCACGTCGCGCACGATGCACTGGAACGCGGGCGCGCCGGCGTAGGTGATCATCGTGCCGACGCCGGACAAACGCCGCTCGCGGCCGTCGGCGCCCGTGAGGTGGAGCGTGAAGGTCCCGCCGCCGGAGGTGCCGCGGCTCGAGCGCGCCACCGACTCGATCACCGCGCGCACGTCCGCTTCGTTCAGCCACTCGGACAGGTTCGTGCCGCAGAGCGCGGCCGGGCTCGCCGATCCGTGCAGCGCCGCCGCCGCCGCGTTGGCGAACACGATCCGGTTGTCCTGGACGACGAAGATGCCGAGCGGCGCGTTCTCGACCAGCTCGCGGTAGCGCCGCTCGCTATCGCGCACGCGCTGCTCGGCCTCGAAGCGCTCGGTGACGTCGCGCGCGATCGCGAGGAAATGCGGCTCGCCGTCGGCCGCGAGATACCTCCGCAGCGTGGCATCGATCCAGCACCAGCTGCCGTCCGCGCGGCGCGAGCGGTAGGTGGCATCGACCACATCCAACTCGCCGCTGGTCACGCGCTCGAAGTTCGCCTTGATGCGATTCCGATTGTCTGGATGGACCCAGCCGAAGTCGGTGTCGAGCCGAGATTCGAAATCGCTCTGACCGATACCGAACACCGCATGGGCGCGGTCGTTGGCGTAGCGCAGCTTCCAGTCGCTGTCGTACTCGACGATCATGTCGTAGGCGTTCTCGGCGATCAGCTGGAAGCGCTCGCGGCTCTCGCGCAGGCGGTGCTCCAGCTCGCGCGCCTGCGACACGTCGCGGCTCACCACCAGCACGTGTCGCTCTCCGTCTTCGGCTGGGAAGGGCGTGATCGTCGATTCGATCCAGCGCGTGGCGCCGGCGAGGTCGATCACGCGAAACGTCACCCGCTCCGGCTCGCCTCGCCGGTAGACTTCGGCGAAGCGCGCGGCGACCGCGGCGCGGTCGTCGGGGTGCACGTGGTCGAGCGAATCGAGGACGTCGTCCTGAGCCCGCCCGTGGCTGGGACCGACGTACACGACGCGCCCGCGCGCGTCGAGCTCGGTGATGCGCTCGACGCTGCTGCTCGCGAGCGCGCGGAACCGCCGCTCGTCAGGTGTGGGCTGATGGGCCATCCACACATTTTCGACGAATTCGGGCGGCAGCTTGACCCGGTGTAACCGCGGAACCGCTCCGATCGTACTCCGCAGCGACCACTCGATCGCCGGTCCAAAGCGGCTCCGGCGAAACCACAAAGGAGGGTTCTGTGAAGACTCGAAGTGCGCTCGTCGCCTCGGCCGCCGCGGCGCTGTTCGTGGCGGGGATGGCCGGTGCCGCCTACGCCGAGGAGGGCGGAACTGCGGCGAAGATCAAGTGCGAAGGTGTGAACTCCTGCAAGGGCCACAGCGACTGCAAGTCGGCCCAGAACAGCTGCAAGGGCAAGAACGGCTGCGCGGGCAAGGGTTTCATGATGATGACCCCGGCCGAGTGCGAGGCCGCCAAGGCCAAGGCGGCGGACAAGAAGTGAACGGGCGGGGGAAGGGGCGCGCCCACTCGAGCGCCGCCCCTTCCCCTCTGCCGCGCCGCAGCGGCACCGCCGGCGGCGGGGAGTGGACATGATCGATCGACTGCGCGCGCTGGATCGGAGGATCCTCTCGGTCTCGCGCCACCTCGCCTGGCTCGCGCCGCTCGTCGCGCGCGTGAGCGTGGGCCTCGTGTTCGTGAGCACGGGCTCGGGCAAGCTCGAGCATCTCGACCGCGTGATCGAATTCTTTCGATCGCTCGGGATCCCGGCTCCGGAGCTCCAGGCGCCGTTCGTCGCGGGGACCGAGCTCGTCGGCGGGACGCTGCTGATCCTGGGGCTCGCCACGCGCTTCGCCGCCGTCCCGCTCGCGATCACGATGATCGCCGCGATCCGGACTGCGCTCTGGGGTGAGCTGGAAGGCGCGATCGATCTCCTCGGGCGACCGGAATTCCTCTACATCGTGCTCCTCGGGTGGCTCGCGATCGCGGGCGGCGGTGCGGTCTCGCTCGATGCGATCGCGGCGCGGGTGCTGCGCATGCCCGCGGCTCCGAACGCGAGCGCGCCGCTGCACCGCGAGGCGCTGACCTCGTGACCGCGCGCGCCTCGGATGCGCCGTTTCTCGGCGTGGGTGTCGGGCTGCGTCCGCGCCACTACGCGCGCGTGCTGGAAGCGCCGGACGCCGATCGGCTCGGGATCGATTTCTTCGAGGCGATCTCGGAGAACTACATGGTGCCGGGCGGGCGTCCGCTCCGCGTGCTGGCGCAGGTGCGCGCGCACTTTCCCGTCGTGCTCCACGGCGTGTCGCTGAACATCGGCTCCGCCGATCCGCTCGACGCGCAATACCTCGCCGAGCTCGACGCGCTCGCGCGCCGCTGCGAGCCCGCGTGGATCTCCGACCACCTGTGCTGGACGGGCGTGCGCGGACACAACCTGCACGACCTGCTGCCGCTCCCGTACACCGAAGACGCGCTCGCCCATGTGTGCGAGCGCGTCCAGCACGTGCAGGACCATCTCGGCCGGCGCATCGCGCTCGAGAATCCGTCCTCCTACTTCGCCTACTGCGCCGATGCGATGCCGGAGTGGGAGTTCCTGGCGCAGGTCGCCGAGCGCGCCGACTGTGGGATCCTGCTCGACGTGAACAACGTATTCGTCTCCGCGCACAATCACGGCTTCGATCCCGAGCGCTACCTGGCAGAGATCCCGTCCGACCGCGTGTTCCAGATCCACCTCGCCGGGCACTCGGCACAGGGCGCGCTGTTGATCGACACGCACGATCACCTGGTGCGCGACGAGGTGTGGGCGCTGTTCGAGATCGCGGTGCGCCGGATCGGCGCGGTGTCGACGCTGATCGAGTGGGACGACCGGATCCCGGAGCTCGAGGTCCTGGTGGCCGAGGCCGCCCACGCGCGGCAGATCCTCGCGCGCGCGACAGGAGAGGAGATGGCAGATGGAGCAGACGCCGCTGCGGGCGCTCGATGCGCTACAGCACCAGCTCTATCAGCTCATCACGCAGCCTAGCGGCGTCGAGGCCGAGAGCGGTGCGATCGGCTCGCTGCTGCGCGGCGACGGGGTGCCGCCGGTCGACCGGCTGGCGGTCTATGCCAACGCCTACTTTGCGCGCCTCCACGACTGCCTGCGCGACGACTACGGCGCGACCGCCCGCGCGCTCGGGCCCGACGCGTTTCACGACCTGATCAAGACCTTTCTGATGATCCACCCGCCCACGCAGCCGTCGCTGCGCCACGCCGGAGCGCAGCTCGCCGAGCATCTCGCGGCGGACCCGTTCGCGGAGATCTTCGGGCGGCGCTGCGCCTACGCGGCCGACCTCGCGCGGCTCGAGTGGGCGATCGCCGTGGCGTTCAGCGCGCCGGATTCGCCCGTGCTCGCGCGCGGGGAGCTCGCCGCGCGCGAGCCCGACGCGTGGGCGGAGCTGCGCTTCGAGGCGGCGCCCTCGCTGCAGCTCCTCTCCTGTGCCTGGCCGGTGCAGATCGCGCGCGAGCGCTTCGAGCGGGAGGACGCCGACGCGACCTGGAGCGAGCCGCCGGCGCTCGATCCGGAGCCGACCCACCTGCGCGTCTGGCGGCGGGACGAGTGTGTGCGCTTCGCGCCGATCACCGGGCTGGAGCTGGATCTGCTCGGTGGCCTCCGCAGCGGCGAGTCCTTTGCCGCGCTGTGCGAGCGCGCGACCCATGGGGTGGGCGAGGCGGACGCGGCGGCACGGGTCGCGGAGTTGCTCTCCTCGTGGATCTCCGACGGACTCGTGGCGCGCGCTTCTCGTAGGGCGGATTAGCGCGCGAGCCGCCGATCCAGCGCGGATCACCGACCGCGCAATCCGGCAATCCGCCCTACAGGAGTTCGGCGTTCAGCGCGCGCACGAGGGTCTGCCGCGCACTCTGCGCCCGGCGATCGAAGTACCGCGCGACCAGCCAACCGGCCGCTGCGCCGACTGCGAGCGGGAGCAGCGCGTGCGACGTCAGCCAGTGTGCGGGGCTCGGCGACGGGCAGCTCGCGTGGACCAGCAGCCCGCCCAGGGCCGCAGCTCCGACCGCGAGGCCGATGCCGGCGATCCGCGGCCGCCACGGCGCGCCGCGCAGCCCCAGGCTGGCGGCGAGCAGAGCGGACGGGATCGCGAGCACGAGCGATCGCTCGGAGCAGGCTTCGCCCTGAACGACCGTCGCCGTGTCGGCGATCGGGCCCGGCAGCGAGAATCCGACGGCTGCGAGCGCGATCGCGCCGAAGCCGGCGCCGATCGCCGCCGCGAGTGCGAGGCGTTCGCGGCCCGGGACGCGGCACGCGAGACCCAGCACGAGCCCCGCTGCGCCGATCACTGCAAGCGCGACCAGCAGCGACGCGGAGATCGCGCCTCGCGCGAGCGCGACGAGTGGGTGCAGGCCGATCCACCCGGCTGCGACGGCCGCCGAAGCGGCCCACGCGCCTGCGATCGCGATCGCCTGACGGTGCAGCGGCGCGATCGGCCGCACCGGCGCGAGATCGCGCGCGAGCCGGGCGACGATCGCCTCGGTCGATCGGGCCGCGGTCATGACGGGTCCTTTGCGCGCAGTGCCCTGCGCAGCGCGCGCGAGCCGCGATGCGCGCGCACCTTGAGCGCCGACGCGCTCACCCCCGCGCGAGCGGCCGCATCCGCGACCGAGAGCTGCTCGAGGTAGAGCAGCTCGACGGCCTGACGCTGCGCTTCCGGAAGGCTCGCGAGCGCTTCGGCGAGCGGCGGCGTGAGCTCGCGGCTCGCGAGCAGCGACTCGGGATCCGCGCTGAGGGCGTTCTCATGCGCGGCGGGCGAGTCGTCGCCGAACGGATCGGGCGCGTGATCGCGGCGGGAGCGCTCGCGGGCGATCCGGCGCAGCGCATCGGTGCTCGCGTTGCGCGCGATCGCCCACATCCACGGGTCGAAAGGACGATCGGCGCGCCACGTGTGCCGGGCCCGATGGATCAGGATCACGATCTCCTGCACGACGTCCTCGACCTCGCTTCCCTGCACGCCTCGCCCGCTCACGAACGCCCGCAGTATCGGGAGCAGCGACGACAGCAGCGATGCATACGCGGCCGCGTCCCCGTTCTGCGCGGCCACCATCCGGGCCGCGCGGTCGGCCTCGGCGGGCCGGGCCGCGGGTTCCTGGTCTCTACTACGGCGGACCATCCCTTCGGGTTACCCGCCGGTCAGAGCTTGTTCTTCACCGGGAGCAGGTCGGGGTAAGCCGGCTTGCGCGACTCGGACTTCGCCGCGAAGGATTCGAGCATGTCCGCGGGCTGGAACATCCCGGTCTGCCAGGTGGCGATGTAGTCGAGACCGTCCGCGATCGAGTGGTCGCGCGCGTAGTTGAGCATCTCCTTGCTGCCCCAGACCGCGAGCGGCGAGCGCTCGGCGATCTCGCGCGCCACTGCGAGCACACCGGCGACGAGCGCCTCGTGGCTGGGGAACACGCGGTTCACCAGGCCCATCTCGAGTGCCTCGTGCGCCGCGAGCCGGCGCCCGGTGTAGGCGAGCTCGCGGACGATGCCCTGCGGAATCAGCTGCGGCAGGCGCGGAAACGTTCCGACGTCCGCAGTCATGCCGATGTTGATCTCCTGGATGCAGAAGAACGCGTCCTCGCTGCAATAGCGCATGTCGCAGGCGCTGATCATGTCGACGCCGCCGCCGATGCAGCCACCCTGGACTGCGGCGAGCACCGGCATGCGCGCACGGTCGAGGCATGAGAACGTCTCCTGGAGGCGCAGGACGTCGCGGCGGAAGTTGGCGCGGCGGCGTCCCATCTCCGCGTCGCGCTCGCCGGCGGCGCGGTCGGAGGTGAACACCGAGAGATCCATTCCGGCGGTGAAGTGCTTGCCGGTCGAGGAGATCACGATCGCGCGCGCCTCGCCCGTGTCGTCGAGCGTGCGCACGATCTCGGGCAGCTCGCTCCAGAACTCGGGGATCATCGTGTTGTAGGCCTCGGGCCGTTTGAGCACGATGTGGGCGATCTTGTCCTGGAGCGAGACGTCGAAGCAGGTGTAGGACACGGAGATCTCCTTTCAGAAGAAGTGCGCGCCGATCGCCCAGGCGGGCAGCCACAGCGGAGCCGCGCTCACCAGCTGGAGCGCGACCGCCGCCGCGCTCCACGACGCGAAGCTGAACCGATCCGAGAGCGATGCGCGAGGCGGCGCACTCTCGAGCGCGAGCCTGCTGCGCATCTCGCCGACCGACTCGTCGAGCAGCGCCTCGCTCCACGGCTCGCTGTAGAGGTTGCGGCTGTGGCGCCCGCGCACGAACGCGCGCCACACCGCGCGCGGCGATACCCACAGGCCGATCTGCATCGCATACAGGTTGAGGATCCAGGCGGCGATCAGGTCGCGGCAGCCCGACGCGATCTCCCATGCGCCGATCTCCGCCTCACCGGTCCAGTCGGTGGCGTAGCCCGTCACGACGTGGTGCAGGTCGTGGTAGCGGACGGCGCGCACGCGGCCGGCCGTGTTCGGGAACGCGAAGCCGAGCGGGCCGACCGCGATCTTGACCCATTTCTCCTCGTAGCCGCCGGCGCCCAGGCCGTTGGCCGCGAAGTAGCGGCCGCGGGCCTCGCGGAGGCTCTGCGCGGGGTCGTAGTGGGCCATGATGGAGGGCGGCGCCACGCTACCACGGTCCGCGGATCGGGTGCCGCGGCGCGTGCTGTTCTTCCGCGCCGACGAGCTCGCCCACACCGGCAACCAGAAGGTGCAGATCGAGCCGCTCGAGCGGGCCGCGCTGCGCCGGCTGCGCGAGGAGCACGCCGAGATCCAGGGCTACCGCTACGAGCCCACGTAGCGATTTCCATAGAGATCCCATGGAGATGGCTTGCGGGCGAACCTCAAGCCCGCGGCGGCCGGCGCCGATAACGCATGGAAATCCGGTAGTGCGGCCCACCTTTTTCCGGAAAGAGTCGTCCCCGAAATGACCGCGCGCGTCCTCGTCGTTGACGATTCCGCTGGCAGCGTTGCGCTGCTGGAGGCCTATCTCAAGTTCGAGTACCTCGAGGTCGTGTCGGCGAGCAACGGACCGCAGGCGCTCGCCCGGATCGCCGAGCGCGAGCCCGACCTGGTCGTGCTCGACCTGCTGATGGAGGGGATGGACGGCTTCGAGGTGTGCCGCCGGATCAAATCGGACCCGGGGACGACGCACGTGCCGGTCCTGATCGTCTCTTCGCTGGACGCGCCCACGGATCGCGCGAAGGCATTCAACGTGGGCGCCGACGACTACATGATGAAGCCGCTGCACTCGCCCAGCTTCATCGCGCGCGTGCGCAGCCTGATTCAATCCAAGCGCGTGATCGACGAGCTGCGGGTCGCCGAGCGCACGGGACGCGAAATGCGCTTCCAGTCCGGCGCTGGCGCGACCGTGCCCGAGATCGACATCGCGGGCGGTCAGCTGCTGCTGGTCGCCGATGATCGAACCACCGTCAATCAGATCCGATCGGCGCTCGTCCCCGAGCACCAGGTGCACATCGATCGCGATGCGGACGACGCGCTGCTCGTGACCAAGCGCGGGGAGTTCGACGCGATCTTGGTCGACCTCTCCCTGGAGGGCGCCGACGGGCTGCGGCTGTGTTCCCAGCTGCGCAACCTGGAGGAGACGCGGCACACGCCACTGCTCGCGATCGCGCGCGAGCGCGACATCGTAGCGCGGGTGCGCGCGCTCGAGATGGGCGTGAACGGCTTCGTCACGCTGCCGGTGCACATCGGCGAGCTCCAGGCCGGCGTGAACTCACAGCTGCGCCGCAAGCGCTACGCCGACGCGCTGCGCAGGAACCTGCGCCAATCGCTCGAGCGCGCGGTCAAGGACCCGCTCACGAGCATGCACAAGCGGCGCTTCCTGGAGAGCCTCCTCGGACCGCTGGTCGCCCAGAACGTCGAGCGGGGCCGGCCGGTGTCGCTGCTGATCATGGACGTCGATCATTTCAAGGCCGTGAGCGACACCTACGGGCACGACGTCGGCGACGCGGTGCTGCGCGAAGTCGCAGGCCGCATCTCGTCGAGCCTGCGGGGCATCGATCTCTCGTGCCGGTTCGGCGGAGAAGAGTTCGTGGTCGCCTTCTCGGGGATCGACGGCGCCACTGTGGTCCAGATCGCCGAGCGCATCCGCTGCAAGGTCGCCGATCGACCCGTCCCAATCGTGTCCGACAAGGGCCCTCTCCAGGTCACGATCTCGATCGGGGCTGCGACCACCTTCGGCTCCGACGACACCGCGGCGGCGCTGCTCAAGCGCGCCGATCAGGCGCTCTACCGCGCCAAGAAGGACGGCCGCAATCGCGTCGCCCACCATGAGAAGTGGGAGGAGGTCGCCGGCTTCAGCTGAGGTCCGCGCTGCGCGAGGCGCGGCGATCGGGGAACGGCTGTGCCAAAGCGTCGGAGATCATCCGTTCCCGATCGCCACGGAGCACGGCCTGCTCTGGGTGACGATCTGGATCGGCGCGGCGACCAGCGCGCGGCGCGACGACACCGCCGACGAGCTGCTCGAGCGCGCGGACCTGGCGCTCCACCGCTCAGGCAGGAAGGCCGCACCGCGTCGTCGCCTGCGGGTAGGGCGGGGTAAGATCCGCACCGGAGGATCCCACCGTGGCCGCGAATCTCCCGCCGCAGACCTTCAACCACGTCGCGATGAGCGTGCCCGCTGCACTGCTCGACGCGAAGGGGCGCGCCTCGCTGCTCGACTTCTTCGGCGAGGTGTTCGGCTGGACCGAGATGCCGACGCTCACGGAGGACGGGCACCGGCTCGTGCTGCGCGCGCACAGCAACGAGCAGTTCGTGTTCCTGATCGCCGACTCCGAGCCGATGCGCTGCCCGAGCGGTGACCACTTCGGGCTCTCGGTGCGCACGCCCGCCGAGCTCGACGCGATCCTCGAGCGCGCGCGCAAGTACCGCGAGCGCGACCCGCGCGTCGAGATCGACGACAAGACGATCGAGGACTACCGCGTGCTCCAGCTGCACAGCTTCTACGTGGGCTATCGGCTGCCGATGAAGGTCGAGGTGCAGTGCTATGCGTGGGCCGACGGGGTCGGGCCGCAGAGCATGCCCGGGCGCTCTTGATCCGCGCGCGTACGCTCGCCGCGGCCGCGTGCGCGATCTCCCTTTCGACCGGTTCCGCGGGAGCGCACCCCCTCGCGCCGGCGCTGCTCTCGATCGACGAGCAGCCGGACGGCGCGATCGCGGTGAGCTTCAAGATGTCGCGCCAGCAGCCGGCCGGAGCCGAGATCGCGCCCGAGCTCCCGGAAGCGTGCGCACCCAGCGAGCGGCCGCGCGTGGAGGAGGACGCGCAGAGCGTCACCGTGCGCTGGACGGCGCGCTGCGGGGCCGCGGGGATCGTCGGCGCGCGCTTCGGCGTGCGCGGGCTCGCCGAGACCGGCACCAACGCCTTGGTGCGCGTCGCGCTGGCCGACGGTCGGCGCGTGCAGGCGGTGCTGCATGCGGGCGCGCCGTCGCTGGTGATTCCGGAGCGCGCGTCCGCGCTCGGCACGTTTCGCGACTATCTCCGGCTCGGCGCGCTGCACATCGGTACCGGCTTCGACCATCTGCTGTTCGTGTTCGGCCTCGTGCTGCTCGCGCGCGGCACGCGGCTCCTGCTCTGGACCGTGACGGCGTTCACCGCCGGCCACAGCGTCACGCTCTCGCTCGCCGCGCTCGGCGTCGTGCGCTTCCCGACCGCGCCGATCGAGGTGGCGATCGCGGCGACGATCCTCGTGCTCGCGCTCGAGCTCGCGCGGACGCGGGATGGTCCGACGCATGAATCGCTGCTGCGCCGCCGGCCGTGGGTGGTGGCGTTCGCGTTCGGCCTGCTCCACGGCCTCGGCTTCGCGGGCGCGCTCGCACAGGTCGGTCTCCCGCAAGAGGAGATCCCGGTGGCGCTGTTCTCGTTCAACGTGGGGATCGAGCTCGGCCAGGTCACCTTCGTGCTGCTCGTGCTCGCGCTGCGCCGCGCGCTCGCTCCCGCGCTCGCTGGCGCGCCCGCCTGGCTCGCGCGCGCGCCGATCACCGCGATGGGCTCGCTCGCCTTCTACTGGTGCCTCGACCGCGCCGCCAAGATGCTCTGAGGCCGCGGGCTCGCGCGCCCAACCGCCTCTGGTAGGCTTCGCGGCGCGGGGGAGGACGGCGATGCCCTGGTGGGGATGGTTCGCGTTGGGCGCCTCGCTGCTAGGTGCCGAGATCGTGGTGGCGACCGACTTCTGGCTCGCCACGGTCGGCGCGGCGGCGATGGTGATGGGCCTCTTGCTGACGCTGATCGAGCCGCCGCGCGCGTGGATCCAGTGGCTGGAGTTCGCGGCGCTCGCCGTGGCGTTCAACGCGCTGTTCCGCCGCCGATTGCACGAGCGCTGGGTCGGCAAGCCACCCGGCCTCGAACCCGAGCTGGTCGGCGAATCGGGCGTGGCGGTCGCGGCGATCGCGCCGGGCGCGCAGGGCGCCGTCGAGCTGCGCGGCTCCACCTGGCAGGCGCGCAATGTCGGGACCGAGCCGCTCGCGGCGCGCGCGCCGGTGCGCGTGACAGGCGTGAGTGGGATCGTGCTCGAAGTGCAGGGATGACGGAAGAGGAGAAGTTCGCATGGGAACGACCCTGATCGGTGTCCTGATCGTCGTCGCACTCGTGGTCTTCGTGATCGCGCGGACCGCGATCGTCGTGCCGCAGCAGAACGCCTACGTGGTCGAGAACCTCGGCAAGTACAGCCGTACGCTCCAGGCCGGCTTCCACATCCTGATCCCGTTCGTCGAGCGGATCGCCTACCGGCATTCGCTCAAGGAGCGCGCCGCCGACATCCCCGAGCAGGTCTGCATCACCAAGGACAACGTGCAGGTGGGCGTGGACGGCGTGCTCTACCTCCAGATCCTCGACCCGCAGCGCGCCTCGTACGGCATCGGCAACTACGAGTTCGCGATCTCGCAGCTCGCGCAGACCACGCTGCGCAGCGAGATGGGCAAGATCGATCTCGACCGCACGTTCGAGGAGCGCGGAGCGATCAACGCGGCGATCGTGACGGAGCTCGACAAGGCCACCGCGCCGTGGGGGGTGAAGGTGCTGCGCTACGAGATCAAGAACATCAACCCGCCCGAAGACGTGCTCTCGGCGATGGAGAAGCAGATGCGCGCCGAGCGCGAGAAGCGGGCGGTGGTGCTCGAGTCCGAGGGCCGGCGCGACGCCGCGATCAACACCGCCGAAGGCGAGAAGCAGAAGGTGATCAAGGCCTCCGAGGCGACCCGCCAGCAGCACATCAACGAGGCCGAGGGCCAGGCGCAGGCGATCCTCGCGGTGGCCACCGCCACCGCCGAGGGGCTCCAGCGCGTCGGCGCCTCGCTGGGGAGCCCGGGCGGCGACGCCGCGATGCAGCTGCGGATCGCCGAGCAGTACATCCGCGAGTTCGGAAATCTGGCCAAAGAGGGCAACACGTTCGTGGTGCCCTCCAATCTCTCCGACATCGCGTCGATCATCGCGCTCGCGACCGGCGTGGCGAAGGGCGGCAACGGGAGCGCGCCGGCGCGCTAGGCGCCGGGTCGCAATGGCCACGCGCGCAATCGACTGCTGGGTCAACGCCAACATCGGCGGCGCCGCCGGCCCCGGCGCCGCGCCCGAGTTCCTGCGGCGCGTCAACGCCGACTACTTCAAGCGCAACGCCGACGACTTCTTCCGCGTGTACGCGACCAGTTCCTGTACGGAAACGCGCAGCGCGTCCTGTTCGAGCGGCAAGTTTCGCGCAGCGAGCCGCAGGCGAGCGAAGACCATCGGGGGGCCCCAGGGGATCGCTCGACTCCCTAACTATCTGGAAGCGCTTTGCAAGGGCCACCGGCGATCTGATATACCGTCAGAAATGGCCGCCGATCCCGCCGTCAGCCCCTCGCTCGATCGACCGCACGATCAGTCCGGCCGCGAGCTCGGGCCGCGCGCGCTCCAGACCCGGCAGCGCCTGCTCGACGCCACCGCGCAGCTGCTCGCCCAGCAGAGCGTGCGCGACGTGTCGGTGGTCGACATCGCGCGCTCGGCGGGCACCTCGCCGGCCACCTTCTACCAGTATTTCAAGGACGTCTCGGAGGCGACGCTGCGGCTCGCCGAGCAGGCCGCAGACGAGATGCCCGAGCTGCTCGACATCGTGCTCGGCTCGTGGGAGGGCGACGAGGGGCTCGACCGCGCGCGGCGCCTGGTCGACGCCTTCGTGCGTCACTGGGACGAGCACCGCGCGGTGCTGCTCGTGCGCAATCTGGCCGCCGACGAGGGCGACCGCCGCTTCCTGCGCGTGCGGCAGAAGGCGATGACGCCCGTGCTCGCGCGGCTCGCCGAACAGGTGATCTCGGGCCAGCGGGCCGGCAGTGTGGACAGCGCGATCGTGCCGCAGGCGGCCGCCGCGGCGCTCGGCGCGATCCTCGAGCGGCTCGCCGCCTATCACCGCGAGCTCGAGACGGTCGGCGTCCGGCGCGAGGATCTCGTCGAGACCTGCGCGCGCATCGTGCTGCTGACGGTGCGCGGCGCGGCGTAGCACGCGTGTCCGACTTCTCGCTGCGCGCGCGCGCGCAGAGCTTCGCCGACGCGGGCCGCGGCATCGCCCTCTTGCTGGCGAACGAGCCGAACGCGCGCCTGCATGCGCTCGCGGCGATCGCCGCGGTCGCGCTCGGCCTCTGGCTCGGACTCTCCGCGGGCGAGTGGTGCTGGATCGTGGTTGCGGTCGCGCTGGTGTGGGTGGCGGAGGGCCTGAACAGCGCGGTCGAGGCGCTCGCCGATGCCGTTCATCCCGAGCGCGACGCGCGCGTCGGAAAGGCCAAGGACCTGGCCGCGGGTGCGGTGCTCGTGGCGGCGGTCGCGTCCGCGGTGATCGGCGCGCTCGTGTTCGGCCCGCGCCTGGTGGCGCGGCTCTCCGCCTAGCAGCTCGGGGGTAAATTGGCCGATCTTCCGTTCCGGGTCCTGCCGCGCGTGACGCGCACCAACGAGCACTTCTGGCGCGGCGGCGAACACGGGCGGCTCCAGTTCCTGCGCTGCAAGCCGTGCGGCACCTGGATCCACCCGCAGTCGCCGGTCTGCCCGAAGTGCTACTGCAAGGAGCTCGAGGTTGCGGCGGTCTCCGGGCTCGCCACCGTCGCGACGTTCACGCTGAACCACCAGCCCTGGGTCCCGGCGCCCGATCATCCGTACGCGATCGCGATCGTCGAGCTCGACGAGCAGCCCGGGCTGCGCCTCATGACCAACATCGTGAACTGCTCCGCCGAGGCCGTGAAGATCGGAATGCGCGTGCGCGTCGTGTTCGAGCAGCGCGAGGACGTATGGATTCCGCTGTTCGAGCCCGTGAGCGCGTGATGGAAATCCTGGAACGCCGCGCTGCGCTGACCGGGATCGGGCAGTCCGAGGTCGGGCGCCGCCTCGGGCGCGACCCGCTCGAGCTCACGCTCGACGCCTGCCTCGCCGCGATCGCCGACGCCGGCCTGTCGCCGCGCGACATCGACGGCCTCGCCACCTATCCGGGCGCGATCGGCGGCGGACCCGGCTTCACCGGCGCCGGCATCACCGAGGTACACGACGCGCTGCGCCTCGAGCTGAACTGGTATACCGGTGGCATCGAGCGACCCGGCCAGCTCGGCGCCGTGATCGACGCGTGCGCGGCGGTGGCCACGGGACTCGCCACGCACGTGCTCTGCTACCGCTCGGTCTGGGAGGGCACCGCGCAGGGCAAGGGTGGCCGCGCCGGCATCGGCGTGGGCGACGGCGGAGGTCGAGGCTTCCGCGCTGCCGGCAACATGATGGAGCTCACGCTGCCGTTTCGCGCCTACTCCGCCGCCAACTGGATCGCGATGAACGCGCAGCGGCACTTCCACGACTACGGCACCACGCGCGAGCAACTGGCGTGGATCGCGCTCAACGCGCGCCGCAACGCGGCCGGCAACCCGAACGCGATCTACCGCGATCCGCTCTCGCTCGACGACTATCTCGCCGCGCGCCTCGTCTCGACGCCGTTCTGCCTGTACGACTGCGACGTGCCGTGCGACGGCGCCACCGCGATGATCGTCTCGCGCGCCGACCGCGCGCGCGACCTGCGCCGCGCGCCGCTGCGCGTCGAGGCGGTGGGGTCGGCGCTGCGCGGGCGGCCGTCGTGGGACCAGTTCGACGACCTGACCACGATGGCGCTGCGCGACGCCGCGAAGATGCTCTGGGACCGCACCGATCTGCGCCCGGCCGACGTCGACGTTGCCGAGCTCTACGACGGCTTCAGCTTCATCGCACTCGCGTGGCTCGAGGCGCTCGGCTTCTGCGCCAAGGGGGAGGGCGGCCCGTTCATCGACGGCGGCGCGCGGATCGCGCTCGACGGCGAGATCCCGCTCAACACGAGCGGCGGTCAGCTATCGGGCGGCCGGCTGCACGGCTTCGGCTTCCTGCACGAAGCGTGCGTGCAGCTGTGGGGCGAGGGCGGTGCGCGCCAGGTTCCGGGCGATCCGCGTGTCGCCGTCGCCGCAGCGGGCGGCGGCCCGCTCGGCGGGTGCCTCTTGCTCGCGCGAGACTAACGGATCCCCTGCGGACGGTTCGTTTCTTCGACTGGGTAAGGACCGTCCGGGAACACGTCCTCGTGATAGAGCTTCGTGCCCACTGCCCGGGCGAGCGCACTGCGGAAGTCGTTGCCGTTACGAAGCAGATCGGTCACGCGCGCGAAGTCGTAGCAGGGACTCCAGCCGAGTTCGGCACGGGCACGGTCGTTGACGTAGACGCGATCGACGTGCGGGAACATCGACCATCCGCGGCGGGCGTAGACGTCGACATAGCCTGGCACGCACCGCGCGACAGCGGCGGGCGCATTCGTGTGTAGGTCCTGGAGGTCCTCGGATGTGAAAGGCGTCGTTGCGCTGACGATGTACCTGCCGAAGCCGATCGCCGGCGCCTTCTCCAACGCGAGCAGGTGCGCGTTCACCACGTCTTCGATGTCTGCGCGGCGGTAGAGGAACTCGTTCGCCTTCACGTTGTCGTCCTCGTAGGCGTCGCGCGTCGCTTTGCGATCGTCTTCGTCCGGGAAGAAACGCGACGTTCTCAGGACAATCGCAGACAACCCGCGCGTGCGGTGAAACAGCTCGCACAGCTGTTCGGCGGCAAGCTTGGTGATGCCGTAGATGTTTTTCGGAACCGGAACCACATCCTCGGTGATCCACGCCGCGGGCGCCCCCGGCGGCGTCAGCGCGCGGCCGAAGACGCTTGTGCTGCTCGTGAACACGAACGCGCGCACACCGGCGGTGGTGGCCTCTTCCAGCAGGTTGAGCGTGCCGGTGACGTTTGTATCGACGAATGCCTGCTTCTCGTGCGTGGCGATGTGCGGTTTGTGAAGCGTCGCCGCATGAATCACAGCGTCGACGCCGCCCATGCATCGCTTCACGAAGGCGCGCTCCACGATCGACCCGACCATCGTGGTGAACGGCGACGGCTTGAGATCGACGCCGATCGGGTCGTCGCCGGATGCGCGCAGTAGGCGGATCAGTGCCTCGCCCAGATGTCCGGCACTGCCGGTGATGAGAATGGCCATCGAGGGGACCAGTACCGCACATCGTGGGCGGGCGCAGGCGTGGTCATCAGCCACACGTTGCTAACCCACTACCAGCGCTGCGAGGCTCGCCGCGTCGAGCTGCGCGCTCGCGCGGACGGCGACGAGCCGGCCGCGCCGCATCACCGCGACGCGCCGTGCGACCGCGAGTGCGGTCTCGAGGTCGTGGCTCACGAGCAGGATCGCGAGCCGCTCCGCGACCAGGCGCTGCACGAGGTCGACCACGCGCCCGCGCTCGCCGGGGCCGAGCGCGGCGGTGGGCTCGTCCATCAGCAGGACTTTCGCCTCGAGCCCGAGCGCGCGCGCGATCGCGACGAGCTGGCGCTCTCCACCCGAGAGCAGCGAGACCGGCTCGCGCAGCGCGGCAAAGCCGGGCGAGAATCGGTCGAGCAGGGCGCGCGCCTCCCGCTCCATCGCGGGCTCGTCGAGCAACCCGAGCCGCGTGCGAAGCTCGTGACCCAGGAAGACGTTCGCGGTGGCGTCGAGGTTGTCGGCGAGCGCGAGGTGCTGGTGCAGCGTGGCGATGCCGGCGAGCTGCGCGTCGCGCGGTGAGCGAAGCGCCACGACTCGGCCGTTCACGCACACCTCTCCGGCGTCGCGCGGCAGCGCGCCCGACAGGAGCTCCACGAGCGTGCTCTTGCCCGCGCCGTTGTGGCCGACCAGCGCGACGACTTCCCCCGCGCCCACGGCGAGGCTCACGGCGTCGACGGCGACGACGCCGCCGAACCGCTTCGTGAGCCCGGCGAGCTCGAGCATCGGCAATTCCGCCCGGCCTTCGCGCTCGCTTATCGCTCGCGCTCGGGTTCCGGCCTCCGCTCGGCCTCGCGTCGCTGCGCGTCGACCGACTTCGTCGGTCTCCTTGCTCACCGGGCGCTCCTGCGCGCGCGCGCGTCGGCGGCGACGGCGACGAGCAGCACGAGGCCGATCAGCACCTGGCGCAGCGCGCTCGTGACGTCGAGCAGCACCATGCCGTTCTCCAGGCTCTGCATCCAGAGCGCGCCGAGCACCGCACCGCCCGCGCTGCCGGTGCCGCCCGCGAGCGAC
>Ga0066710_100000470_pt1 | contig 24524 bp, 20 predicted proteins | sample GraSoiAngelo_159_FD_79666 | JGI IMG/M metagenome (GOLD analysis project Ga0066710, IMG submission 79666) | Grasslands soil microbial communities from the Angelo Coastal Reserve, California, USA - 14_1009_16_40cm | ecosystem: Environmental > Terrestrial > Soil > Grasslands | place: USA...
CCTCGGCGCCGCCGAGAACGTCCGGATGGAGATCGATCGCCATACGGGCGCCCTCAAGGTCTTCGGTCGGAAGAAGGTGGTCGAGGAGGTCGCCGACAACAAGCTGGAGATCAGCCTCGCCGACGCCAAGGCGCTGAATCCGGAGGCGGAGCTCGGGGACGAGTTGGAGCAGGAGCTGCCGCCGCAGGAGTTCGGCCGCATCGCCGCCCAGACGGCCAAGCAGGTGATCCTGCAGCGGGTGCGGGACGCCGAGCGCGATCGCATCTTCAAGGAGTTCGACGGCAAGGACGGCCAGATCCTGCGCGGGGTCGTGCATCGCATCGAGAAGCGTAACGTCATCGTCGAGATCGGCAAGGCGGAGGCGATCCTGCCCGAGCGCGAACAGATCCCCGGCGAGCGGTTCAATCCCGGTGATCGCATCCGCGCCTTCGTGCTCGAGGTGCGCCGCAGCGCCAAGGGGCCGCAGATCACGCTCTCGCGGACGCATCCGGGATATCTCGCGCGCCTGTTCGAGACGGAGATTCCCGAGATCCAGGAGGGAATCGTCGTCGTCAAGGCGGCCGCCCGCGAAGCCGGTGAACGGGCCAAGGTGGCCGTGGCGTCGACCAAGCGCGACGTCGATCCGATCGGCGCGTGTGTCGGCCTGCGCGGCACCCGGATCCAGGTGATCAGCCGCGAGCTGCGCGGCGAGAAGATCGACATCATCGAGTGGTCGCACGATCCGTCCACTTTCGTGGCCCGGGCGCTGTCGCCGGCAAAGGTGTCGACGGTCACGATCGGCGAGCCGGGTGAGCCCGAGGGCGAGTCGACGGCCCTCATCGTTGTGCCCGACAATCAGCTCTCGCTGGCCATCGGCAAGAAGGGGCAGAACGCTCGGCTGGCCGCCAAGCTCACGGGCATGCGCATCGACATCAAGAGCGAGTCCGAGCTGGCGGCCCCGTCGTCGCCCGAGGACGAGCGGCGAACCGTGCTGAGCCGACTCGGTGAGCTCACGCCGGAGATGGTGACCGCGCTCATCGCGGCGGGACTCGATTCGCCGGACGCCATCAAGCAAGCGGGCCGCGAGCGATTGGCCGAAGTGCCCCAGCTCGCGGACCGGGCTGAGAAGCTCTACGCCGCTGCCGAGGAGTGGGTGGCGACTCACGCGAGCGAAGGGAAGTCGGACGGTGGCGCCGTCGCCGAGTGAGCGCGCCCGAAACGCCGCGGCGCATGTGCATCGGCTGCCGCCAGGTGAAAGCACAAGCGGAGCTGCTGAGACTCACGCGGCAGCTGGACGGACGGGTCGACGTTGATGGGCGAGGCCCTGGACGCGGCGCGTACGTGTGCGCGAGCGAAGCGTGCATGGGACGCGCCCTCAAGGGTGGGCGGTTGGCGCAGGCATTCAAGAAGCCCTGCGAGGCTGGAGAAAGTCTGACCCGATGGGTTTCCAGGAGGTGAGGGGGCTGTGGCAGCGGGAAAGATAAAAGTCATCGAGCTCGCGAAGGAACTCGGCGTGACCAGCAAGGATTTGATGCTGGCCGCCGAGGAGATGGGAACCAAGGGCGTCCGCGCTATGACCCCCCTCGACACGGCGCTCGCCAACGCGCTCCGAGTGAAGCTCGGCAAGGGGCGCGACCTTCCGGAAGAACCCAAGCCCAAGCGGCCGGCGCGCGCGAAAACCGCCGCGCCGGTCGACGGGGAGATCGGCGCCGAGACGAAGCCGGCGCGCGCGAAGAAGAAGGCCGACACCGACGAGGAAGGCGCTCCTCTCGAGATCAAGCCCGCCGCGACGATCGTGAAGCCGAAGCCGGCCGAGCTCCAGGAAGTTTCGGAGCCGCTCGCCCCGGTGGCCGAGATTCTCGTCGAGACGAAGCCTCCGGTAGCTCCGCCACCGGCGCCGGAACCGCCAGCGCCTCCCAAGCCCGTGGTTACTCCGCCACCCGTGATCGCTCCTCCGGCGCCACCGGCGCCTCCTGTGTCCAGACCGGGGCCGGCGAGGCCGGAGCCGAAGATCGTGCCCTATCGGCCTCTCGAGCGACCGGCAGCACCGCCGTCCTTCAGGCCGGGGCCTCGTCAGCCCTTTGCGCCGCCGCGCGTGATCCAGGGTCCTCCGCGCCCGCCGGCGCCGCCACGTGAAGTGCGCCGGCCCGAGCCTGTCCGCGAGCCGGTGAGACCGGCCGCCGCCGCTGCGATCGCGTCTCCTGCCGAAGTCGCGCCGCAGCGACCGTTGCCGGTCGCCGAGCCAGCGGTGGCGACGATCGAAGCTCCGCCGGTCGACGTGAAGCGCGAGTTGGTCAAGGTCGGCGAATCGGTGACCGTGGCTGAGCTGGCCGAGAAGATGCGACGGAAGTCGGGCGAGGTCATCAAGGCTCTGCTCGAGCTTGGCGTGATGCGGATGGTCAACGATCTGCTCGACCCCACCGAGGCCAAGCTCGTCGGGGACAAGTTCGGCGTCGACGTCGAGATCCGGTCCGTCGAGGGCGAGGTGATCGAAGAAGAGGACACCGACGGTGGTCAGCTCTCGCTGCGGCCTCCGGTCGTCACCGTCATGGGTCACGTCGACCACGGCAAGACGTCACTCCTCGACGCCATCCGCAAGTCCAAAGTCGCCGAGAAAGAGTTCGGTGGCATCACGCAGCACATCGGCGCCTACCAGGTCGCGACGTCGCACGGCAAGGTCACGTTCCTCGACACGCCGGGCCACGAGGCGTTCACGGCGATGCGGGCCCGGGGCGCCCAGGCGACCGACATCGTCATCCTGGTCGTGGCCGCGGACGACGGCGTCATGCCGCAGACGGTCGAAGCGATCAATCACGCGCGTGCCGCCGACGTGCCGATCATCGTGGCCGTCAACAAGGTCGACAAGCCGGAGGCCGATCCCGACCGTGTGAAGCGCGAGCTCTCCAACCACAATCTGGTCCCCGAAGAATGGGGTGGCCAGACGATCTACGTGCCCACCTCGGCCAAGAAGGGGACCGGCATCGAGCAGCTCCTCGAGATGTCGGCGCTCCAGGCCGAGGTTCTCGAGCTCAAGGCCAATCCCAACCGTGCGGCCAAGGGCGTCGTCATCGAAAGCCGGCTCGATCGTGGCCGCGGTCCGGTGGCCACGGTCCTCGTCCAGACGGGCACCCTCAAGGAGGGTGACGCCGTCGTCGTCGGGGCGAACTCGGGCCGTATCCGCGCGCTGCTCGATGCCGCCGGCCGCAAGGTCAAGTTCGCCGGGCCCTCCGATCCCGTCGAGATCCTCGGATTGAGTGGGGTGCCCTCGGCCGGTGACGTGCTGGTCGCGGTCTCCGACGAGCGCAAGGCGCGCCAGATCGCGACCATGCGCGCCGACAAGGAGAAGGCCAAGATCAAGGCGGCCACCCGCATCACCCTCGAAGGCCTCCACCAGCAGATCAAGACGGGCGAGGTCAAGGAGCTGCGCCTGGTGCTCAAGGCCGACGTCCAGGGATCGGTGGAAGCCCTCACCGAATCGCTGGAGCGCCTGTCGACCGACGAGGTCAAGCTCAAGGTCATCCACTCCTCGGTCGGCGCCATCATCGAGAGCGACGTCATGCTGGCGTCGGCGTCGAACGCCATCGTGCTCGGCTTCAACGTGAAGTCGGACGCGAAAGCGGCCCAGCAGGCCCATGCCAACGGTGTGGACGTGCGGAACTACAACGTCATCTACGAGGCGATCAACGACGTGAAGGCGGCGCTGGCCGGCATGCTGGCGCCGGAGATTAGAGAGACGCTGCTGGGCCGAGCGCTGGTGCGTCAGATCTTCGTGATCTCGAAGCTCGGTCCCATCGCCGGCTCCTACGTCCAGGAAGGCAAGATCGTCCGCACGGCCAAGATCCGAGTGCGTCGTGGCGACACGGTCGTTGGCGAGGGCACGATGGGGTCGCTCAAGCGCTTCAAGGACGACGTCCGTGAGGTGCTGGCCGGTCTCGAGTGCGGCATCGGCGTGGACGGCGTCAAGGGCGTGCAGGCGGGAGACCTCCTGGAGGCCTTTACGACCGAGGAAGTCGCGCGCACGCTCTGAGCGCGCGCCGAGCGTGAGGCATGGCGGGTGCGCGGGTTGCCCTCGGGACGATCGAGCTGCACCTGCCCGGTGTGGACTCCCTCAAGGGCAAGCGCCACGTCCTCAAGGGCCTCAAGGAGAAGGTGCGAGCCAAGTTCGAGGTCGCGGTGGCCGAGGTCGACCATCAGGACACCTGGCAGCGCGCCACCCTGGCCGTGGCGTGCGTTTCGGACGACTCGCGTCACGCCAACGAAGTGGTCTCCAAGGCCATGAACTTCATCGAAGGCAACGTGGACGGCACCGTCATCGACATGACGGTGGAGATCCTCTGATGCAGGGCAAGCGTCTGGACCGCGTGAATCAACTCATCAAGGAAGAGATCTCGATGCTGCTGCAGCGGGAGCTCAAGGATCCTCGCCTGGGCTTTGTCACCGTCACCGACGTGGAGACGTCCAAGGATCTGCGCCAGGCCAAGATCTTCGTTTCCGTGCTTGGCGACGAGACGAAGTGGGCCGGATCGCTGGCCGCGCTCGGCAGCGCGCGCGGCTTCATCCGCAACTGGCTCCGCCAGCACCTCGACCTCCGGGTGACGCCCGACCTCGATTTCCGCCCCGATCGCTCGATGGAGCACGCCGCCCGCATCCAGGAACTGCTCAAGCAGCTCGATGCCGGTCGCTGACGTCGTTCTCGAGCCCTTTCGCAGACGGGGCCGGCGGGCCCTCATGCTCGGCCACGTCCATCCCGACGCCGACGTCCTCGGCACGCTCCTCGCGCTCGATCTGGCCCTCACCGAGCGAGGATGGTCCGTCCTCTCCGGCGGTCCCCATCCCGCGCCGGACGTGTTGTCGTTTCTCCCCGGCATCGACCGCTTCCGGCGGCTCGACGCGGTGACCGGTCCGCTCGACGTCGTGGTCCTCACCGACTGTCCGAACCCCACGCGCACCGAGGGACTGATCGATCAAGCGCGGGCGACCGGTGCAACGATCGTCAACATCGACCATCACCATGACAACCGCCGATACGGCGACGTCAACTGGGTCGAACCCGCGGCCGCGGCCACCGGAGAGATGGTTCACGAGCTCCTCGTGAGTCTCGGCGTGACGATCACGGCGGACATCGCGACGAATCTGTTCACGGCGATCCACATGGACACCGGCTCGTTCCGCTACTCGAACGTGACTCCGGCGACGTTCCGGATCGCGGGCGCGCTGGTCGCCGCCGGCGCCGATCCCTACGGCGTCTCCAACGCCCTCTACGAGCGCCGCCCGCCCCAGGCGTTGGGCTGGCTCGGCGCCACCCTCTCCCTCGTAGAGGTCAGCTCGGATGGCCGCGTCGCCTGGCTGGCGTTGCCGGCCGGGCTCGTCCCCGAGTCGTTCGTGGAAGCCGAGGATCTCGTGAATTACCCACGCTCGATCGAGTCTGTGCGGGTCGCCTGTCTGCTGCGCGAGCGCGACGGCCGCGTGAAGGTCAGCCTGCGTGGCAAGGGCGACGTGGACGTCAGCGCCATCGCCGCGAAGTTCGGCGGGGGCGGTCACCCGAATGCGGCCGGCTTCACGATGGCTGGACCGCTCGCGCCCGCCACCGACGCCGTGCTCGGCGTCGTCCGCTCCGCGCTCACGTCGTGACGTCGGGCGTGCTGGTCGTCGACAAGGCGGCTGGCGTCACGTCGCACGACGTCGTCGCGCTGGTCCGTCGTCACCTGCGGGTCCGCCGGGTCGGTCACGCCGGCACGCTCGACCCGGGCGCCGTCGGGGTGTTGCCGGTCCTCATCGGCGAGGCGACGAAGCTGATGCCCTACGTGAGCGACCAGGACAAGGAGTACGTCGTCACCGTCCGCTTCGGAGTCACGACCGACACGCAGGACCTCGAAGGGCGCCGGCTTTCCGAGGCTTCCGTCCCGGCGTTCACGCGCGAGAGCCTCGAACGACTGACGAACCGATTCGTGGGGCGAATCCGCCAGGTGCCTCCGATGTACTCCGCCGTCCACCACCAGGGCCGGCGGCTCTACGAGCTGGCCCGCGAAGGTCGAGAGGTGGTGCGAGAAGCTCGTGAGGTCGTCGTCCACTCGATCGTGGTGGAAGCCGTCGAGCCGCCGGTGGCGCAGCTCCGCATCGTGTGTGGCAAGGGCACATATGTACGCACCCTCGCCGCTGACCTCGGCGAGAGGCTCGGCTGCGGCGCAGTGGTCGAGCGGCTCGAGCGGGTGCGGGTCGGGGCGTTCCGACGAGAGCACGCCGTGTCTTCGGCAGACCTCACCACGATCCCGCCGGCCACATTGTGGGAACAGGTGGCGCCGCCGGAGGCCGCGCTCGCCGGCTGGAGTGCGGTCAGCCTCGATGCGACGAGAGCGCGACAGTTCATTAACGGTCAGGCGGCTGCGACGGACCGGACGGGAGTTTCGCCCACCCTGGTCGCCGTGCACGAGAGCGATGGGCCGCTGTTGGGCGTGGGCGAGCTCACGAGCGCGGGAGCGGTGAAGCCGGTGCGGGTCCTTCATGCGGATCGTCCAGGGTCTCGAGTCTTACCCGCCTGAGCCGCAGCCGGCCGTCGTCGCTCTCGGCGTCTTCGACGGCGTGCACCTCGGGCACCGTGAGATTCTCGGCGCCGCCGTCACGCGCGCTCGTGCCGGCGGGTTCGTCGCCATCGCCTGCACGTTCGAGCCTCATCCGATGGAGGTGCTGCAGGCGGGGCGGGCGCCGGCGCCGATCGCTACGCTCTCCGAGCGGCTCGACCTGATCGCGATGACGGGGGTCGATACGACCGTGGTGTTGCCGTTCAACCGCGAGCTGGCGGCGGTGGAGCCCGAGGCGTTTGTGAAAGACGTCGTCCTCCAGCGCCTGCGTGGTCGCGAGATCGTGGTGGGCTTCAACCACACGTTCGGCCGCGGCGCGCGAGGCAACGCGCGGCTCCTGGAGGAGATGGCCCCCCGGCTCGGGTTTCGCGTCGACGTCGTGCCTCCGCGCGTCGTCGACGGTGTGCCAGTGTCCTCTTCGGAAATCCGTGAGGCGCTCCGCCTGGGCGACGTCGAGCGGGCCGGTCGATATCTTGGACGCCCGTACGCCATCCGCGGCACCGTCGTGGCGGGGGCGGGTCGTGGTCGGACGCTGGGCTTTCCCACCGCCAACATTCGGCCCGATCGACCCTTGCTGATCGCTACCGGTGTCTATGCAGGGACCGTTGAGGAGGCCGGGGAGCGTCACGGGGCGGTAGTTAATGTAGGGATTCGGCCGACCTTTGGAGAGAATCAGCTCGTGGTCGAGGCCCATCTTCTCGATTTCGTTGGCGACCTGTACGACCGGACGGTCAACCTGGCCTTTCTCGCTCGGCTCCGCGAAGAGCGGAAGTTCGCCGACGTGAGTGCCCTCAGGCGCCAGATCGCCGAGGATCTTGAACTGGCGCGCAAGCGCCTTCAGGCGCGTTAACTTTACTTCACGGGGTGCCGGTGATACCATTCAGGCCTAATTAGCAGCAAAACAAGGCGTTTTGAACCCGTTCAGGATGGAGCTGCGGCTCCCCCGAACGTGGCGATTGGAGGGGGCCCACCATGCTGGCCATCGAGAAGAAGAAGAGTCTGATCGAACAGTTTCGGGTCCACGAGGGAGATACCGGGTCCCCCGAGGTCCAGATCGCGCTCTTGACGGAGCGGATCAACGGCCTGACCGAGCACTTCAAGCAGCACACGAAGGATCACCACTCGCGACGCGGACTGCTCATGCTGATCGGGAAGCGGCGGGGGCTCATCGAGTACCTCCGCAAGAAGCACGCCGAGCGGTACCGGGCCATCATCGACAAGCTCGGAATTCGCCGGTGACGTGGCTCGATAATTAACAACTGGTTGGTCCTCGGACGGCACAACTCCGGGGGCCCGGGAGCGGGTTCGCCCGCTCGACACGGCGTTCGCCGGACAACGGCCGATACGCGAGGACAAAAGCTCGTATGACTCATTCCGTCGAAGTGGACATCAACGGCCACCCGCTGAGGATCGAAACCGGGAAGGTGGCCAAACAAGCTGATGGCGCAGTGGTCGTTCGCCACGGCGGGACCATGGTGCTAGCCACGTGCGTGGCCGCGAAGAGCGCCACCGAGGGCCAGGACTTCTTTCCTCTCACCGTCGAGTACCGTGAACGGGCGTACGCCGGTGGCCGAATCCCCGGGGGTTACTTCAAGCGGGAGGGCCGGCCGGTCGAGAAGGAGATCCTGACCTCTCGACTCATCGATCGGCCCATCCGTCCCCTGTTTCCGAAGGGCTTCAAGAACGAAATACAAGTCATCTGTCTGGCCATCTCGGCTGATCACGAGAACGACCCCGACGTCCTCGCCATGAACGGCGCCTCGACGGCGCTCTGCCTGGCCGGGATTCCGTTCGGGGGACCAGTAGGCGCAGTCCGGGTCGGGCTGGTCGAGGGCAAGCTCGTCGCCAATCCGACGACCGCACAGCAGGCCCTGTCCTCGCTCGAACTGGTCATCGCCGGCACCGAAGACGCCGTCCTGATGGTGGAGTCGGGGGCCAGCGAAGTGGCCGAAGAGACCATGCTGGAGGCGATTGCCTTCGGCCACCGCGAGTGCCAGCACCTGGTGCGCGCGCAGAAAGAGCTGGTCCAGAAGTCGGGCAAGCCGCGCTGGCCCTTCGATCCGGGGTCAAGCCGCAACTCCGACCTCGATGCTCGCGTCCGTCAACACGTCGGAGACCGACTGTCCGAGATCTTCACTACGGTGCACGAGAAGCAAGCCCGGGCCGACGCGGTCAGCAAGCTGTTCGATGAAGTCGCCCAGGCCGTCGGCGCCGACGACACCAACAAGCGAGCGGTCCGCGAGGCGTTCGAGGGCGTGGAGTCGGCGGCGGTGAGACAGCTCATCGTCGAACGCGGGATTCGGGTGGATGGTCGGAAGGTGAGCGAGATCCGTCCGATCGCGATCGATCTCGCCTATCTGCCACGGGCTCACGGGTCGAGCGTCTTCACGCGCGGCGAGACCCAGGCGCTGGTGTCGGCAACGCTCGGCACCAAGAACGACGAGCAGAAGATCGAGGCGCTGGAAGGCGAGTCGTGGCGGCGGTTCATGCTGCACTACAACTTCCCCTCGTTCTCGGTGGGCGAGGTGCGCCGGTTCGGCTCTCCCGGGCGTCGCGAGATCGGTCACGGCGCTCTCGCCGAGCGCGCCGTTTCGGCGATCCTGCCGCCCAAGGAGGAGTTTCCGTATACGCTGCGCATCGTCTCGGACATCCTCGAGTCCAACGGCTCGTCGTCCATGGCCACCGTCTGCGGCGCGTCGCTGGCCCTCATGGACGCCGGCGTGCCGCTCAAGGCCCACGTGGCCGGCATCGCCATGGGGCTGGTCAAAGAAGGCGACCGGTTCGGGATCCTGACCGACATCATGGGGACCGAGGATCACTACGGTGACATGGACTTCAAGGTCGCCGGCACCGAGAAGGGGATCACCGCGCTCCAGATGGACATCAAGATCGCCGGCGTCTCGATCGACATCATGCGGGCGGCCCTCCAGCAGGCCCGCGACGCCCGGCTGTTCGTCCTGGCCAAGATGCGCGAGGCGATCGAGAAGCCGCGGGCCGAGCTGTCTCCCTACGCGCCGCGCTTCGTGACCATCAAGATTCGCACGGAGAAGATCCGCGAGATCATCGGCCCCGGCGGCAAAGTCATCCGCGGCATCCAGGAGCAGACCGGGACCAAGATCGACGTCGAGGACGACGGCCGCGTGACCGTGTTCTCCCCCGACAACGCCTCCGTACAGAAGGCGCTGGCCATCATCCAGGACATCTGCCGCGAGGTCGAGCTGGACCGGATCTACCTGGGCAAGGTGAAGAAGATCGTCGAGTTCGGCGCCTTCGTCGAGGTCATCCCCAACACCGAGGGGCTCCTCCACATCTCGCAGATCGCCGAGAGCCGCATCCGCGCCGTCCACGACGTCCTGAGCGAGGGCGACGAGGTGCTGGTCAAGGTCATCGAGGTCGACGGTAACGGCAAGATGCGGCTCAGCCGGAAGATGGCGCTGCGCGACCAGCCCGCTCTGGCCGACAAGGAAAAGCTGAAAAACCCCAACGCGGCCAATCCACCCCGTGACTGAAGAGTATCGAAAGAGCGTCCTGCCCAACGGCATCCGCGTCATCACCGAGCGGATGCCCCACGTGCGCTCGGTCGCCGTCGGGGTGTGGGTGGAGACGGGCTCCCGGCACGAGCCGCTCGAGCGGGGCGGGATGTCTCACCTCATCGAGCACCTGGTCTTCAAGGGCACCGCCACCCGGAGCGCGGAGGCCATCGCGCGGACCATGGACTCGGTGGGCGGCCAGATGGACGCCTTCACGACCAAGGAGCACACCTGCTTCTACGTGCAGGTGCTCGACGAGCACCTGCCGCTGGCCGTCGACCTCCTCACGGACATCCTCCTCCATCCGCTCTTCGACGCCGAGGAGCTGGAGCGCGAGAAATCGGTCGTGCTCCAGGAAATCAAGATGGTCGAGGACACGCCCGACGACCTGATCCACGATCTCTTCGCGGCGCAGGTCTGGGAGGGTCATCCGCTGGGTCGGCCCATCCTGGGCACGCGCGAGGCCGTCCAGGCCTACGGGCGTGACGCCGTCCACGATCACTTCGTGGAAGCCTACACGCCGCCGCGGATCATCATCGCTGTCGCCGGGAACGTAACGCACGAGCGGGTCCTCGAGCTGTTCGGCGCCGGCTTCGATGGCTTCGGCCGCACTGCCGCCGAACGTGATGAGCCCGCGCCCCCGTTGAAGCCGGGCATCAACATCGTCCACAAGGAGCTGGAGCAAGTCCACCTGGTCATCGGCTTCCCCGGTCTCAGCCACGTCGCGCCCGAGCGCTATGCGCTGTTCCTGCTGAACGACGTCATCGGCGGCAGCATGTCGTCGCGGCTCTTCCAGGAAGTCCGCGAGCGCCAGGGACTGGTCTACTCGATCCACTCCGGGGCGCAGGCCTTTCGCGATACGGGTGTCCTCTACGTCTATGCCGCCAGCGACGCCGGCAACTTCTCCAAGGTGCTGAAGTCGACGCTCAAGGAGATCCGCGGCATCAAGAAGAACGGTGTGTCGATCGACGATCTCAAGCGGGCCAAGGACCATCTCAAGGGCAGCCTCATGCTCTCGTTGGAGTCGACCTCGAGCCGCATGAACCGCCTGGCCAAGCACGAGATGCATCTCGGCTCGTTCCTGACCATGGATCAGATGCTCCAGGCCATCGAGCGCGTCAAGCACGACGAGGTCCAGGCGCTGGTCAGCGATCTCATCGACGAGGATCGGCTGGCGTTGACGACGTACGGCCCGCTCGACCGGAGGAACCTGCCCCGGGAATTGCTGCGGCACTGAGAGCATGTACTTGGAGGGGGCCGTCCCGGCCCCCTCCAAACCTCCCCGACGCGCGAGGTGCCACAACGCGGGTCGTCGGCGCGGCGGTGGTCTCAGGCTCCCACTTTCACTCGTAAGTGTTTTGCACTAAGGTGAGGGCGTGATCGAGCGGTACACCCGGCCAGGCATGGGACGGATCTGGAGTGAGGAGGCGAAGTACACGGCCTGGCTGCGTGTCGAGCTCGCGGCGTGCGACGCGTACGCGCGCCGCGGCCGCATCCCTCCCGACGCCCTGACCCGCGTCCGCCAGAAGTCACGGGTCGACGTCGGCCGCATCCTGGAAATCCAGCAGCGCGTGAAGCACGAGATGATCGCGCTGCTCACCAGCCTCGAGGAACAGCTCGGCGACGACTCGCGCTTCGTCCACGTCGGTCTCACCAGTAACGACGTATGGGACACGGCGCTGGCGCTCCAGCTCCGTGACGCCGCCGATCTTCTCCTGGCCGGGCAGGAGCGGCTGCGGGCGGCGCTCGGCGACCTGGCTCGCCGTCACAAGGACACGTTGATCGTGGGCCGCACTCACGGCGTCCACGCCGAGCCGACCACCTTCGGCCTCAAGGTCGCCGTCTGGTACGTCGAGGCCGGTCGCAACCTCGAGCGCCTGCGCCGGGCCCGGGAGGTGGTGGCCGTCGGCAAGCTGTCGGGCGCCGTTGGAAACTTCGCCCACGTCGATCCGGACGTCGAAGAGGACGTCTGCCGTGAGCTCGGGCTCGAGCCGGCGCCCGTCTCCACGCAGGTCGTCCAGCGTGACCGTCACGCCGAGTTCTGCACGGCGCTCGCGATCGCCGCCGCGTCGCTGGAGAAGATCGCGCTCGAAGTGCGCGGGCTCCAACGGACCGAGGTGCTGGAAGCTCAGGAGCCCTTCGGGGAAGGCCAGAAGGGCTCGAGCGCGATGCCGCACAAGCGCAATCCGGAGCTGTCCGAGCGCATCTGTGGGCTGAGCCGTGTGATCAGGGCGAACGCCCAGGCCGCGCTCGAGAACGTGGCCCTGTGGCACGAGCGGGACATCAGCCACTCGTCGGTCGAGCGCGTGATCCTGCCCGACTCGACGATCCTGCTCGACTACCTCCTGGACCTCACCGCCTTCATCGTCGAGGGGCTCGACGTGGATCCCGCCCGCATGGCCGAGAACCTCGACCTGAGCTACGGCCTCGTCTACTCCCAGCGCGTGCTCCTCAAGCTGACCGCCGCCGGCCTGGCCCGGCAGGTCGCGTACGAGATCGTGCAGCGGAACGCGATGCGGGCGTGGCGGGAGCGTCGCTCGTTCCTCGAGCTGCTGGCCGCCGAGCCGGAGGTGAGCGGAAGGCTGACGCCCGACGAGTTGAAGGCGTGCTTCGATCCCGCCTGGTACCTGCGTCACGTCGATGCGATCTTCAAACGGGTCGGACTCCTTTCCTAGAGCCTGAGGAACGACATGGCGAAGAACGCTGTACCGACCATCGAGCAACGGGGGAAGCTGTACGAGGGCAAGGCGAAGATCGTCTTCGCCACCAACCGGCCCGGCTTGATCGTTCAGTTCTTCAAGGACGACGCCACCGCGTTCAACGCGCTCAAGCGCGGGACGATCGTGGGCAAGGGCGTCGTCAACAACCAGATGTCGGCGGCGCTGTTCACCCTGCTCGGCCAGAAGGGCGTGCCGACCCACTACGTCGCCACGCTCTCCGAGCGGGAGATGCTGTGCCGGCGCCTTCACATCATCAAGATCGAGACGATCGTCCGCAACGTCGTGGCCGGCAGCCTGCAGAAGCGCACGGGCCTGGCCGAGGGCACGGCGGTCAAGCCGCCGATCGTGGAGCTGTATTACAAGTCCGATCCGCTCGGCGACCCGATGATCAACGACGAGCACGTGCGGATGATGAAGCTCGCGACGCCGGCCGAGCTCAGCTGGATCAAGCGGACGGCGCTCGAGGTCAACGACGTGCTCGTGCCTCACCTGAAGAAGCGCGGGCTGCTGCTGGTCGACTTCAAGCTCGAGTTCGGGCGGGCCGGCCGCACGCTCCTTCTCGGCGACGAGATTTCTCCCGACACGTGCCGGCTGTGGGACGCGGCGACCAAGACCAAGCTCGACAAGGACCGTTTCCGCCAGGACCTGGGCGGGGTCGAAGACGCGTACCAGGAAGTGCACCGGCGCCTGGCGGCGGCGCGGTGAAGGTGCGGGTCCTCGTGCGGCTCAAGCCCGGGATCCTCGATGTCCAGGGCGCCTCGGTGAAGCGGGCGCTGGCTGGACTCGGCTTCGACGACGTGAGAGACCTGCGCATCGGCAAGGTCATCGAAGTGGAGATGGACGCGGAGACACCGGCGGGCGCGCGGCAGCGCGCCGACGAGATGTGCCGGAAGCTCCTGGCCAATCCCGTGCTCGAAGATTACACGATCGAATGACGGTGGTAAGATATCCCAGTTCATTTCTTGAGAGGAGATCTTCGATCCCATGAGATTCGGCGTGGTCGTATTCCCCGGGACGTGGAGCGACTGCGATTTCCATTACGTGATCTCCGAAGTCCTGCATCAGCCCGTCAAGTACGTCTGGCATCGTGACCGTGACCTCAGCGGGTTCGACTGCGTCGTCCTGCCCGGCGGGTTTTCCTATGGCGATTATCTGAGAGCGGGCGCGGTGGCGGGCCGCTCGCCCGTCGTCGAGTCGCTGCCCGACTTCGTGGGGCGCGGCGGCTACGTGCTCGGCTCCTGCAACGGCTTCCAGATCCTGTGCGAAGCGCGGCTGCTGCCCGGGGTGCTGATGCGCAATGAGTGCCTGCAGTACCGCTGCCAGTCCACCCAGCTCCGCGTCGAAAACCTGGAGACGCCGTTCACCCGCGGCATCCGGGCCGGTCAGATACTGACGATGCCGATCTCGCACGGCGAGGGAAAGTACTACGCCGATCCCGACACGCTGGCCGCACTCAAGCGCAACCGGCAGGTCGTGTTCCGCTACGCGACCGCCGAGGGCCAGGCAACGAAGGCCGCCAATCCCAACGGCTCGCTGGAGAACATTGCCGGCATCGTCAACGAGGACGGCACGGTTCTCGGCCTCATGCCGCACCCCGAGCGGGCGGCCGAGCGCGCGATGGGAGGCACCGACGGGCTCCTGATCTTCCAGTCGCTCCTCGGCACGCTCGTCGAGGACGGCAGCTTCCTCAAGCGGTAGTGACGGGGTCCGAGCCCAAGGCCACTCTCGGCCTCGCGCGCGACCTCGGGCTCACCGCCGACGAATACGATCGCATCATCCAGCGGCTCGGACGCGAGCCGCGCTACACCGAGCTGGGGCTCTTCGCGGCGCTGTGGTCCGAGCACTGCGCCTACAAGCACTCGCGCGTGTTCCTCGCTCGTTTGCCTACCCACGGCCCTCGTGTCCTGCAGGGGCCGGGGGAGAACGCGGGCGCCATCGACATCGGCGACGGCTGGGCCGTCGTCTTCAAGATGGAGAGCCACAATCATCCGTCCTTCATCGAGCCGTTTCAGGGCGCGGCCACCGGCGTCGGCGGCATCCTGCGCGACATCTTCACGATGGGGGCGCGCCCGATCGCCATTCTCGACTCGCTCCGCTTCGGCAACCCCGACGAGCCCCGCACGCGCCGGCTGATCGAGGGCGTCGTCTCCGGGATCTCGTGGTACGGGAACTGTTTCGGTTGCCCGACCGTGGGTGGAGAGATCGTCTTCGCTCCCGAGTACAGCGGGAACCCGCTCGTGAACGTGATGTGCGTGGGTCTCGTGCGCGCCGATCGTATCTTTCGAGGTCGGGCCGACGGTGTCGGCAACCCGGTCTTCTACGTGGGCAACAAGACGGGCCGTGATGGGATCCACGGCGCCACCATGGCGTCGGCGACCTTCGACGAGCACGCCGAGGAGCGGCGGCCGACCGTGCAGGTCGGCGACCCGTTCACCGAGAAGCTCCTGCTGGAGGCGTGTCTGGAGGCGATGGCTTCGGGCGCCGTCGTCGGCATCCAGGACATGGGCGCGGCCGGCCTCGCCTGCTGCACGTCGGAGATGCCGGCGCGCAGCGGGACGGGCATGGAGGTCGAGCTCGATCGCGTGCCTCAGCGCGAGAGCGAGATGACACCGTACGAGATCCTGCTCTCGGAATCGCAGGAGCGCATGCTGCTCGTGGCGGCCCGGGGCCGCGAGGCCGAGGTCAAGGCCGTCTTCTCCAAGTGGGAGCTCGATGCCGTCGAGATCGGCCACGTCACCGCCGGTGGCGACCTCGTCGTGAGGAGCCACGGCGGGGTGGTGGCGCGCGTGCCGGTGGAAGCGCTCACCGAGGCGCCGAGCTACGACAAGACACGTACGCCGCCCCCGTGGCTTGACGCGGCGCGCGCGTTCGATCCCCTGACGCTTCCCGAACCCGTCGATTACGACGAGACGCTGGCGGCGCTCCTCGGCTCGCCGACCATCGCCTGCAAGGAGTGGGCGTTCCGTCAGTACGACCAGCAGGTCGGGACCAACACGCTCGTGCTGCCCGGCTCCGACGCCGCCGTCCTGCGCGTCAAGGGCACGACCCGCGCGCTCGCGGTGGCGACCGACGGCAACGGCCGTCAGGTGCTGCTCGATCCCCGGCGCGGCGCGGCCATGGCCGTGTGCGAGGCGGCGCGGAACGTTTCCTGCGCCGGGGCCCGTCCAGCGGGCGTCACCGACTGCCTGAACTTCGGCTCGCCCGAGCGGCCGGAGATCCTGTGGCAGTTCGCGGAGGCGGTGGAGGGGATCGCCGAGGCCTGTCGCGCGCTCGATCTGCCGGTAGTGGGCGGCAACGTTTCCCTCTACAATGAAACGAGTGGAACGGCGATCCTGCCCACACCCATCATCGGCGTCGTCGGCGTGCTCGAGGACGCGAGTCGGTTGGCGACGCAATGGTTCAAGGGGGTGGGGCACCGGATCGCGCTGCTCGGGCCGGATGCGGTGAGCCTGGGCGGCAGCGAGTACTTGTGGATGTTGCATCGCATCGTCCGCGGGACGCTGGCGCCGCTCGATCTCGGCGTGGAGCGCCGAGTGCAGGCGGCGGTGCAGGCGGCGATCGGCGCCGAGCTGCTGCTCTCCGCTCACGATTGCTCGGAGGGCGGCGTGGCGGTGGCGCTCGCCGAGGCATGCGTGACCGGGCCGGAGCCGATCGGGGCGACCCTGGATCTTCCCGACGCGGCGCGGACGGACCTGACGCTGTTCGGTGAAGGGCCGTCGCGGGTGATCGTGTCAGTGGATCCGATTCGCGCGCGCGAGTTCGAGGCGCTGATGGCCGAGTCGGACATTCCGTGGCAGTGGATCGGAACGACCGGCGGTGAAAGGCTCAGGATCCGTCGGAGGGCGACGACCGTCGTCGACGCGGATCTTCGTGGGCTCCACCAGACGTGGAGGAGGGGCTTTGAGCGTCACGTGGCGTGACGACAAGTTCCACGACGAGTGCGGCGTGTTCGGCATCTGGAATCATCAGGAAGCGGCGAACGTTACTTACCTCGGCCTCTACGCCCTCCAGCATCGGGGGCAGGAGTCGGCGGGCATCGCGGCCACCGACGGTCAGCAGTTCCACATCGAGAAGGCCATGGGGTGGGTTGCCGACGTCTTCAGCCCCGAGCGCCTGCGCCGCCTGCCTGGCCACCGCGCCATCGGCCACGTGCGGTACTCGACAGCCGGCGGATCGAGGGCGCGCAATGCCCAGCCGATCACGGCCAACACCGCGCGCGGGCCCATCGCGATCGCTCACAACGGCAACCTCACCAACGCCGACGCCCTGCGCGCGGAGATGGAGCGGACGGGCGCCATCTTTCAGTCGAACTCGGACACCGAGGTCATCCTGCATCTGCTGGCCCGAGCGCCCGCCGGCTCGCTCGAGCAGCAGCTCCCGCAGGCGTTGGCTCAGGTCACCGGGGCCTATTCGCTGATGATCCTCACCCCCCAGGCGATGTACGCGGTCCGCGATCCCAGTGGATTCCGGCCACTCAGCCTGGGCCGGCTCGGCGACTCGTGGGTGGTGGCGTCCGAGACGTGCGCGCTCGATCTCATCGAGGCGAAGTTCGAGCGCGAGGTCGAGCCCGGTGAGATCCTGGCCATCTCGGATGCGGGCCCGCAATCGACCCGCCCCTTCCCGGCGACCGAGCGCCAGCACTGCGTGTTCGAATACGTCTACTTCGCGCGCCCCGACTCCGTGCTGTGGGGCCGCAACGTCCACACCGCGCGCAAGGCGCTGGGGCGCGAGCTGGCCCGCGAGCATCCGGTGGAGGCCGACGTCGTCATCCCGGTGCCCGACTCGGGGACGAGCGCGGCCCTCGGCTACTCGGAGCAGTCGGGGACCCGCTACGAGATGGGGCTGATCCGCAATCACTACGTCGGGCGCACGTTCATCGAGCCCAAGCAGGGCATTCGCCACTTCGGGGTGAAGGTGAAGCTCAATCCGATGCGCGAAATGCTGGAGGGCCGGCGCGTGGTCGTGGTCGACGACTCCATCGTGCGCGGCACCACGAGCCGAAAGATCGTGCGGATGATCCGGAGCGCCGGCGCTCGCGAGGTCCACCTGCGGATCTCGTCCCCCCCGATCCAGTGGCCCTGTTACTACGGCATCGACACGCCGACGCGGAAGGAGTTGATCGGCGCCAGCCACAGCGTCGACGAGATCCGGCGCTACGTGAGCGCCGACAGCCTCGGCTATCTCTCGCTGGAAGGCATGCTGAAGGCAACGGGCAGCGACCCGTCGAGCTTCTGTCACGCGTGCTTCACCGGCAACTACCGTGTCGGCATGACCGCCGAGGCGAGTCCGCAACTCCGACTGTTCGAGCCGTAGAATCCGTATGGACCCGCTCACGTACCGGGCGGCCGGGGTGGACATCGACGCCGGTGACGAGGCGGTCCGCCGCATCGCGCCGCTCGCTCGGGCCACGTCTCGCCCCGAGGTGCTCGGCGGCATCGGCGCCTTCGCCGCGTTCGTGAAGATCCCGCCCAAGTTTCGCGAACCGGTGCTGGTGTCGTCCACTGACGGTGTGGGCAGCAAGCTCAAGGTCGCGTTCATGGCCGACCGCCACGGCACCGTGGGCATCGACCTCGTCGCCATGGGCGTCAACGACCTCCTCGTCCACGGCGCCGAGCCGCTCTACTTCCTGGACTACATCGGCTGCGCCCGCCTCGACCCGGCGCGCATCGAGTCGATCGTCGCCGGCATCGCCGACGGGTGTCGGCAGGCGACGTGCGCGCTCGTCGGCGGCGAGACCGCCGAGCTTCCCGATTTGTACGCGGCGGGAGAATACGACCTGGCCGGATTCGCCGTCGGTGTCGCCGAGCGGGCCAAGATCATCGACGGCTCTCGCGTCGTGCCCGGCGACGTCGTCCTCGGGCTCGCGTCCTCCGGGCTCCACTCGAACGGCTACAGCCTGGCGCGCCGGATCGTCTTCGACGTGATGAAGCTCGGCCTCGACGCCGAGCTACCGGGAACGGGCCGGCTCGTCGTCGACGAGCTTCTCGAGCCGACGCGTATTTACGCGGCGGCCGTTGCGAAGCTTCTCGAGACGGTCGACGTGCACGCGATGGCCCACGTCACGGGAGGCGGGATCACCGGCAATCTTCCCCGCGTCCTGCCGCAAGGGTGCCGGGCGACGATCGACCGCCGGGCCTGGAAGGTCCCGCCCGTCTTCGCGACTCTGGCCCGAGCTGCACGGGTCGACGACGCCGAGATGTTCAGGACGTTCAACATGGGTGTCGGCTACATCGCGGTGATTCCAGCCAACGCCGCAGCCCCGGCGGTCGCAGCGCTCAGGTCGGTGGGTGAGACCGTGTACGTGCTCGGCGAGATCGTGGCCGGTGAGCGCGGCGTCGAGCTCCGGCCATGACCCGCATCGTCGTCCTGGGCGGCGGCTTTGCCGGCCTCGAGGCGATCCGTGTCCTCGAGCGCGGACTCGGTCAGCGAGCCGACGTCGAGCTGCTCCTGGTGAGCGACCGGAACTACCTGCTCTTCACACCGCTGCTTCCGCAGGTCGCCTCGTCGCTAGTCGAGCCGCGCCACATCGTCCAGCCGATCCGCGACATCCGAGGCGCGCGGCGCTTCCGCTTCAGGCGCGACACCGTGCAAGGCATCGATCTGGCCGGCCGGAGCGTGATCCTGGCCGACGGCACCGTCGACTACGATCGGCTCGTGATCGCCCTCGGCGGCATCACGCCGACCTTCGGTATTCCCGGCGTCGAGGAGCACGCGTTCGGCTACAAGCGACTCGACGACGCCGTGCTCCTGCGTGATCACCTCATCGACCTGGCCGAGCACGCCGACCACGAGCCCGACCGGGAGCGCCGCCGGCGGATGCTGACCGTCTGCGTGGTCGGCGGCGGCTACACCGGCATCGAGTTGATCGCCGAGCTGGAAGATTTCTTTCGTTCCTACGTCGTGCCGCGCTATCGCGGGATCGAGCCGGGCGACTACCGGTTGATCGTCATCGAGGCCGGCGACGAGATCCTGCGCGGGGTCCATCCGACGCTGGCCGAGCGGGCGCAGCGTCGCCTGAACCGCGAGGGCATCGAGATCAGGACGCGCACGCGGGTGACGAGGGTGCTTCCGGGCGCCGTCGAAGTGAGCGGCTCGGCCCAGATTCCGGTGGGCCTCACGATCTGGGCCGCCGGTGTGAAGGGCCATTCCACGCTGGCCGGCCTCCCGGTGATGCGCGATCGGCTCGGTCGGATCATCGTGAGCTCCACGCTCCAGATCCCCGGACACCCCGAGGTATATGGCGCTGGGGACGCCGTGGTCATCGACGACGACCCGAAAGGGTCTATTCCGATCATCCCGGCGGCGCTGGCTCACGGCCGACTCGCCGCGGAGAACATCATCGCGGGGCTCGAGGGACGGCCCGTCGCGGCCATCGACTTCGCGCCGCGCGGCATGCTCGTCTCCCTCGGCGAGCGCGACGCGGTCGTCGAGGTCATGGGGTTCAAGTTCTCCGGCTATCCGGCGTGGCTCTTCTGGAACGCGCTCCACCTCTATAAGCTCGTCGGCTTCCGCAAGCAGATCCAGGTCGCGCTGGACTGGTCGCTGGCGCAGTTCTTCCCGCGTGACTCATCGGTGATGCGCCACCCGCCGCGCTGCTCGATCTGCGCGCAGCGGCCCGCCCCGGGCGAGCGCGAGGTCGCGTGAGCGGGCTCCTCCGCGTCGGCGTGCTGGCGTCGGGAAGGGGCTCGAACCTCCAGGCGTTGCTGGATGCCGGCACGCGGACCGACTATCCGGCGCGTGTCGTCGTCGTCGTGTCCGATCGCGAGCGCGCCCACGCGCTCGATCGCGCGCGGGCCGCCGGCGTGACCGCGCTCTTCGTGAATCCGAAGGACCACAGCGACCGCGCCGCCTACGACGCCGCACTCACCGCCGCCCTCGTACGCCACGAGGTCGGGCTCGTGTGCCTGGCCGGCTTCATGCGCATCCTGAGCGGGGAGTTCGTCCGCGCCTGGCCCGGGCGCTTGATGAACATCCATCCCTCGCTGCTCCCGGCGTTCCCCGGACTGCACGCTCAACGTCAGGCGCTCGACCACGGGGTCAAGACCGCGGGCGCGACCGTGCACTTCGTCGACGAGGGGGTAGACACGGGGCCGATCATCCTTCAAGCTGCGGTACCGGTGCAGGCCGCCGACACGGAAGAATCGCTGGCCGCCCGCATCCTGGTCGAGGAGCACCGAATCTATCCGGAAGCGGTGCGACTCTTCGCTGAGGGGCGGCTCCACGTCGCCGGCAGGAAGGTGAGTATTCGATGACGGTACGGCGGGCGCTGATCAGCGTCCACGACAAGACGGGCGTGGTCGATCTTGCCCGCGGCCTGCACGAGCTCGGCGTCGAGATCATCTCAACCGGCGGTACCGCCAGGCTGCTACGAGAGTCGGGAATCCCGGTGCGCGAGGTGGCCGACATCACCGGCTTCCCGGAGATGCTCGACGGCAGGGTGAAGACGCTCCATCCCAAGATTCACGGCGGCATCCTGGCCCGGCGCGAGCTCGCCGACCACGTGGCGGCGCTCGACAAGCACGGCATCCCGCCCATCGATCTGGTCGTCGTGGCGCTCTATCCCTTCGAGGCGACGGTGGCCCGGCCCGGCGTGACGCTGGCCGAGGCGATCGAGCAGATCGACGTCGGAGGGCCCGCGATGATCCGCGCGGCGGCCAAGAATCACGACAGCGTCGGCGTCGTCACCGATTCCTCCCAGTACGAAGCGGTGCTCGACGAGATCGCGAAAACCGGGGCGCTGAGCGCCGAGACGCGCTTTCGGCTGGCACGGGACGCGTTTGCGCGGACGGCCCGGTACGACGCGGTAATTGCCGATTTTTTGAACGACACGCGAAGAGGGGGGTCTGGGGGGAAGCCGAAGGGGTCCCCCCAGGTGCGAGCCCCCGGCTCGATCGCTCCCGAGACCAACGGTTCTATCGAATTCCCGGCGCGTTTGCGCATCGAGGCCGAGCGGGCGCTGTCGCTCCGCTACGGTGAGAATCCTCACCAGCGCGCGGCGTTCTATCGGGTGCTCGACGGGGCGCCCTGGGGCCTGGGCGCGATGCGCCAGCTCCACGGGCCCGAGCTTGGCTACAACAACCTGCTCGATTTCTCCGCCGCGCTCGGCCTGCTGCTGGAGTTCGAGAATCCAGCCGCGGTGGTCATCAAGCACACGAACCCGTGCGGCGTCGCGGTTGCCGACAACGTGGGCGCCGCCATGGAGAAGGCCAAGACGGCCGACCCGGTGTCGATCTACGGCGGGATCGTCGGCGTCAATCGCACGCTCGACCTGACGGTGGTCGCTGCGCTGTCCGGCATCTTCGTCGAGATCCTCTTCGCCCCGGCCTTCGCTCCCGACGCGCTCGAGGAGCTCCTGCGCACGAAGAAGAAGTGCCGCGTGCTCGAAGTCCCCTGCGATCGACGGTCGCCTGCCACGGCGATCGAGTATCGGACCGTGGCTGGTGGCATGTTGGCCCAGTCGACGGATGCGGTCGATCTCGACCCGGCCCGTCTCACGACGGTGACGAAGCGAGCGCCCACGGCCGACGAGCTGGCCGCCCTGCGCCTGGCGTGGCGGGTCGGCAAGCACGTGAAGTCGAACGCCATCGTACTCGCCACTCGCGACCAGATCGTCGGCGTCGGCGCCGGCCAGATGAACCGGCTCGACTCCGCGCGCCTGGCCGTGACGCGCGCGCGCGAGAACGGACTGAAGACCGAAGGCACCGCCTGCGCCTCCGACGCCTTCTTTCCGTTCCGTGACGGGCTCGACGTGGTGGCCGCCGCCGGCGTGACGGCTGTGATCCAGCCCGGTGGCTCCCTGCGCGATCAGGAAGTGATCGCGGCCGCCGACGCGTCCGACATCGCCATGGTCTTCACGGGTCTTCGTCACTTCAGGCACTGATGGACCGGGCGAGCCCCGAGCGCATCTACGGGTTGCGTGAGCTGACGCGCATCCTGTCGCTGACGCCCAAGCGCATCGCCCAACTCCGCCGTCTCGATCTGCTGCGTCGCGATTCCGGCTACACGTTCCGGGATCTCCTCGCGCTCCGGGCCGCGAGCGCGCTGCTCGACGCCGGCGCGTCGGTCCGGCAAATCCGGGACGCGTTGACGGCCATCCGCAAGCAGGACCCCGGAATCCAGAACCCGCTGACCGAGGTGCGGCTGGTCGTCGATGGTGGACGGTTGCTCGCCCAGTCGGACCGCGTTCGCTTCGATCCCCGTTCGGGCCAGACCGTACTCGCCCTCGATACGATCGATCTCACCAGGGCGGCGCAGGCGACGCTGGCCACCGGCCTCGTGCGCCCACTGCAACCGCCGGCCGATCAGGCGGAGGTCTGGTTCGAGCGAGCCAGCGAGTGGGACGCCGATCCTGGTCAGTGGGAGGACGCCATCGGGGCCTACCGGCGCGTGATCGCGATCGATCCCACGTACGCCGCCGCCTGGAACAATCTCGGGCTGCTGCTGCACCGCATGGGCCAGTACGAGGAGGCTCGCAAGGCGTACGCCTCCGCGCTTGCTCAGGATCGCGAGTGCGCGGAAGCCGCCTACAACCTCGGCTCGCTGGACGAGGACGCGGGAGCGGTGGAGGAGGCGATCACGCACTATCGGAGCGCGCTGGCGATCAAGCCCGATTACGCCGACGCCCACTTCAACCTGGCCGCTGCGCTGGCCCGCTCGGGTCGGAACGTCGACGCGATCGGGCACTGGCAGCGCTACCTCGAGCTCGACGCCGGCAGCCCATGGGCACGGATCGCGCGGGCTCACCTGGAAGTCGTCGAGCCGCCCGAGGGGGGCCGGTCGGAATGAAGGTGCTCCTGGTCGGTGGCGGCGGACGTGAGCACGCGCTCGCCTGGAAGATCGCCCAGAGCCCACTCGTCGACACGCTCGTCGCCGCTCCCGGAAATCCGGGGATCGCGCATCACGCCCGCTGCGTCCCGGTCTCCGTCGACGCCCACGACGATCTGCTGAAGCTCGCCGAGCGCGAGAGGATCGACTTCACCGTCGTCGGGCCGGAAGCGCCACTCGTCGCGGGGCTCTGCGATCGCTTCACCGAGCGTGGGCTGCTCGCGCTCGGCCCGGCCGCCAAGGCCGCCCAGCTCGAGGGATCCAAGGCGTTCGCCAAGGCGTTGATGGCGCGGAATCGAATTCCGACTGCTCGCTTCGAGACGTTCGTCGATCCGACGGAAGCGAGGCGTTTCTGTCGGACGCTCGGTGCTCCGCTCGTCGTCAAAGCTGACGGCCTGGCCGCCGGCAAGGGTGCCATCGTGTGCCCCACACTCGACGATGCGAGTGCCGCCATCCGCGCGTGCATGGAGGAGCGTGTATTCGGGGCCGGCGGCGCCACCGTGGTCGTCGAGGAATTTCTCCGCGGCGAGGAAGTCTCGTTCTTCGCTCTCGCCAACGGCGTCGAGGCGCTGGCGCTCGGCGCTGCCCAGGATCACAAAACGGTCTTCGATGGAGACCGTGGCCCGAACACCGGCGGCATGGGCGCGTATTCACCCGTGCCGGGATTCGACGCCGCGCTCGAGGATCACGTGATGACGACCATCGTGAAACCGACGGTGGCCGCGCTGGCCTCACAGGGCTCGCCGTATCGAGGTGTGCTGTTCGTGGGTCTCATGCTGACAGACCAGGGCCCGAAGGTCCTGGAGTACAACTGCCGCTGGGGCGATCCCGAGTGCCAGGTGATCATGACGCGGCTGGGTGAGGATCTCGTTCCGCTGCTGCTGGCCGCGGCG
>Ga0066710_100000471_pt1 | contig 24508 bp, 20 predicted proteins | sample GraSoiAngelo_159_FD_79666 | JGI IMG/M metagenome (GOLD analysis project Ga0066710, IMG submission 79666) | Grasslands soil microbial communities from the Angelo Coastal Reserve, California, USA - 14_1009_16_40cm | ecosystem: Environmental > Terrestrial > Soil > Grasslands | place: USA...
CGCGCGATGGGCGCCCAGCGGTTGCTCAGAACGACGGCGATGTCATGCATTCGTCCGTTGGCGACCGGGACGGCGCCAGGCCGCCCCGTGCCGAGCCACTCGCAGGGAACCCCGGCGGCGTGAGCTGCCGCCGCGAGAGGACGCGAGTGCGTCCAGAGCTCGAAGCCCAGGGCGCGGGCGGCTTGGAAATGCTCCGGCCGAGCCAGCGATTCAAGCGGCACGGTCGACGGATCAGGCAGCTCCCAGGCAGCCGTGAACGGCCAACCGAACAGGCCAGGCGGAGCGAGCATCAACAAGATTGGCCGCGCGCCCGACAGCGCGACGCTGGCATATGCGTGGGACTCGACGATGCCCTCGGGAAGGATTACGACGTCGTCGGGCTCGGGGTCGCGCGGCTCTGCCGCCACCTCCGGTGCAACGCTCGTGGCGTCCACGAACGAACGAAACGTGGGGCCATGCACGAGGCCCCTCAGCTCGACGCGATGGCCCGCGGCAGTGGCGGCGAAGGCCAGCTCGTGCATGGTGCGGCAACCTCCGGGGATCCACGCACGCTCGTAGAAGGTCGAAGCTGGCAGTTGCCATGGCGGCCATGGAGCCGGCAAACAGACGACCACCCGGTGCATCCCAGAATGCTACGCACGAACGCCGCAGCGATGCGTCGGTAGGTCGCCAGGTACGAAAGGCTCGACTCGCCGGGGTCGCGGTCGCCATCGATACCGAGGTGACGCGATTTCCTGTTCGCTTACCGCTCGGTCATAGGACTTCTCTCTCTCGGTTGACGGTGCCGTTTTCGTCATCGCGCTCCGAGCGCCATGGGAGCAACGTTGTACAGCGAGGCGGGAGGTCGTCCCGCGAAGCTGAACCAAGCTCTCGCACCACCAATTCTCGGCGAGAGCGGGGTTCTGAGGGAAGGGAAGCGAATGTCCTTGCATTACGCGCGCGACCTATCCGAGTTCAACGCGCCGCTCGCACGCCCGCACTCCCTCCTGAGGTTCACCACGACGCTCGCCCTGGTTGGCGCGGTGCTGATCAGCGTCGACGTGGTCAGCCCCGTCGATGCGATGGTCGCGCCCGCGGTACGCAGTGCGGTCACCTTCGTTCGCACCACCACCGCCTCGATCGGTAAACCTGCCGCCAGCGCAGAGCAAAGCGTGTCGCTGCTGAGCGCCAACTCCGGACCGACCACGTCGATTGCCGGCGCGCCGCGGCTCGTGATCACGCCGACGACGGGCCTGCCGGGCGCCGTCGTCCGGATCACGGCGCTGAATTTCCCGAATCAGAAGATCCAGTTCCTCTGGGACGGCGACAAGCGTGACATGCCCACCGCCGTGGCAAACGCGAACGGCACGTTCAACGTCTCGCTGACGGTCCCCTCGAGCGGCGGCACGGGCTACCACGTGATCAGCGCCGCCCCGATGGGAGGCGGCAACGCTTCGTCGAAGACCGCGCTCGCGACGATCGTCTTCAGCGTCTCTGCCACGAATTCGGGTGCGACTTCGGCGCCACTGACCAGTAAGGCACCGACGGGGCAGCGACCCGCGCCGTCACCGTCGGCGTCAGTTCAACCAGTGGTCGCACCGCCGAGCCCATCCACCCCCCAGCCGACGCAACCAACGTCGGCGCCGACCGCACCACCGACACCGACGCAGCCCGGTGCGACAGCGACCCAGCCACCGGCGACCACGAACCCACCGGCGACCACGAACCCGCCGTCAACGGCGACGGCGACACCCGTCGTGATCCTGTTCCCCGCGGATCCCGTCGGCTTCATCGATACCCCGGCGGGCAACGCGAACGTTTCCGGGGCCTTGCAGATCGTGGGGTGGGCCGCCGACCGCAACGCCGCGGGGAGCGGCACCGGCGTCGACAGCGTCACGGTCTACCGCGACGGCCTGCCGGGCACGGGAGCGCTCCTTGGGGCCGCGACTTATGGTCTTTCCCGGCCCGATGTCGCAGCCAACCTCGGAAACAACCGCTGGACCAACTCCGGATGGAGCGTGAACTGGACGGTCGGGTCGCTGAGCGCCGGCGCTCACACGATTTACGCGCTGGCGCACTCGACGATCACCGGCGCCACCACCAGCATGGCCCAGACGGTCAACGTTGCAGGTGTGGCGACACCAACGCCCGCGGCAACGACGGCCCCGGCGACCGGCGGTGTGGCCGCGCCGCCGCGAGCGCCGTCGGCCTATGCGATCCCGGCGGGCGCAGTGTCCGTCTCGAATAGCGCAGGGCTGATCGCGGCCCTTGCCGCAGGGAGCCCGCAGGACATCGTGCTCGCGGCCGGTGTGTATGACAACCCCGCTCCGTTCCAAGACAACAACGGGCACCGGCTTTACTCGGCCACCCTTGGCGGCGCGGTGTTTCACACGGGGATCGTCATGGGCGGCAACTGGCCACCGGGTCATCCCCTGGTTCAAGGCATCACCTTCGATCTGACCGATCCCTCGAAGATCTTCGGAGGCGGGATCGTGTACACGTGGGGTCCCGGTGGAGTCGGAGCGCGCGTCCTGGACTCGACCTTCTATGGCCACAGCGTCATCGGCACCGGGGTCATGATGCGCCAGCCCGAGGGAGCTGTGGTGCAGCGGGTTAAGGTGCGGGATTTCACCGACTACGGCGTGCTCGTCGACGCGAACGTTCAAGGGCTAGTCCTGACGACGCCGGTCCTGCTGGAGGACCTCGACGTCGCGCACGTGATTCGTCCGGCGGGGCAGAACTCCGCCGGAACCGCTGAACAGTGCGTCTGGATGGGCAACACCGGCATCCTGCGCCGAGCCCTCATCCGTACGTGCCCCAGCGGCCTGAATGCGATCACCGCGGATAACGGCTCGATCCACGAAGACCTCGACATAGATGACACGGAGGTCGGCGTCTACATCGAGCACTTCACCACGGGGTCGACCTTCCAACGGATGCGGATCGGTCCGAACGTGAACATCGGCGTCAATTGCGAGTGGGACTATGGAATCGGCCAACCGGCGTCGGTCGATAACGTCATCCAGGACAGCACGATCCAGAGCCGAGTGGCCGGAGTGAACATGGATGACGGCACGACCCGAACGACCGTGCGCAGGGTCAAGTTCATCGGACAGAACTGGGCTGCAATCGGTAACTACCATGGCGTCAACAACGCCTACTACGACAACGACTACAGCGGGATCCTCCCTGGCGCGGTGCCTGTGTCGCTCAACCACCTGCCGAACTAGGCCCTCGTCCGTGCGACACGCCCGAATGTGACCGCAGAGACTGATGGATCCCCGTTTTAGAGTGCTCCCCGCGCGAGCGTGTTCGCTCGCGCGGGGAGTGAGCGACGCGGCGGTCAGATCAGGGGTTCGGGTCTGGCGTGAAGGTTATGTCGATGCCGCCATGCGCGAGCAGGTGACCGGCACCGCCGAAGGTCTGCGAATTCAAATAGAAGGTCGTGGTGCTTCCTGCCAGGACGCTGGCGACGCGGCGGACCGGAATGCTGAAGAAGCTTGCGCCGCTGGGTAGGGTGCTAGCGAGAATCATGAACGAGTCATGACCGTAGTTGCCTGGGCAATCGCTGGTTGACGTCCCGATAAAGAGGTCGACCTCGCTGGTGGTCGCGTTGGAGTGGTTGATGCGCACGTCGCCAGTAGCTTCGACGACAACTTTTCCGGCGACAGGAGCGGTGACCGAGAGGGAAATGGCGCCGTAGTTTCCACAGCTCGTGCCGATCGGTGCGAAGACGAAGGATCCGTCTCTTGTCACAACGAAGCTCTTCACTAGGTCCTTGGGAAACTTGTGGTAGTAGCCTTGGAGGTCGCCGATGACATGCACGGCATTACCCTCGGCCAGGATAGTTATATCGGTTGGACATGTCACTGTGTTTCCGACGCAGATCGGGATAACGATGCCGTTGGCCACGTTTGCGATCTGGCCCGGGATCATGAAGTAGTTCATCGCAGCGGTCGTTGGCTGCGATCTGTCAGTGGCCCAGGCACGCAGGTCGCCGAATCCGTTCGCATCGACGGCGACGAGGTTGATGAACACAGCGGTCGCGTCTGCGGGCACCACGCAGCCGGCATCGCCGCCCTGACCCGGAACCAGAGCAGCGTTCTTGAGGGAGAAATTCCTCGTCGTTCCCGGCTGGATCTTTCCCGGCGAGGTCCCGCCTCGGGTGTCGAACGCGCGGCATGTCGCTGCCAGATTCGAATAGCTGATGTCGGTGTTGTTATCCAATGGTGCTAAGAGCGGGGCTCGCGGACCGGCGCCTGAAACGAGGATCACGCTTGTGATTACGAGTGACAGGGTCGCAAGCAGGACAAGTAGGACTTTCCCCCACGAAGTCATGGCTCTTCCCCTTCCCCCCAGCTGAGCCTATTTGGTGATCCCTCACTCTCAGCTGGACAGCCGACTAGGCGCTGGGAGTTTTACCAGCAGTGATGCCTGCCGTGAAAGCCGTGTCTGCTCGCACGCCGTTCATGCAATCGCCCGCATCAACGGCGCTCAATGACTGATCGCTGCACACACGCACTGGCGTCTTCGCAGTCCATGAGCCACGACTTACGCCACCGGGACCGAGCCACGTTTTTCGGGTGATTGCCGTATGGCTTCGACGCGGACGGCATCGATAGCCTGGTCAGGGTCCTGCTGGATTTGGGGAAATGCGATTCAAAGCTGAAGCGGCACGTGGGTCAACGTAGTGCGAACCCGGGCGCGAGTGGGCGCCGGAATCGCGTCGGCGTTTTTCACGATCTTGCTGACCGCGGGCACGCTGTTACCGATCGCAGCGGCCCGCGCTACGGACTCCAGCGAGCCGATCGGCTTCATCGATGTGCCCGCCGCGAAAGCGAGTGTCTCCGGGACGGTGCGACTGCAGGGTTGGTCCATCGATCGCAATGCGACCGAAGGGACCGGCGTCGACGCAGTCACGATATACCTCGACGGTGGTCCCGGACTGGGAACACTTCTGGGCAGTGCGGCGTATGGCCTCTCTCGCCCCGACGTGGGGACGTACTTCGGCGATCCCAACTTCAACGACTCCGGCTGGACCTTCACCTGGAACCCAGGCACATTGAGTCCGGGATCGCACACGCTATATGCGGCGATGCACTCCAGCGCCACCGGTGCAACGAAGATCGTGATGCAAATAATCAGCGGCCCACCGATCCCCGACGTACATGTCGCTCCGCCCCAAGCGCCGTCCGCATACACGACTCCAGCCAGCGCGGTCAACGTTTTCGATTCGGAGGGATTGATAGCGGCGCTACAGGCCACGGCGCCCCAGGACATCGTTCTGGCATCTGGTAGCTATGACAACGCGGGGCCATTCCAGAACTCGAACGGCCACCGTATCTACTCGGCGACGCTTGGTGGCGCTGTCCTCCACGCCGGAATCGTGATGGGGGCCAACTGGGGACCCGGTCATGGCCTAGTTCAGGGCGTCACTTTCGACTTGACAGATCCCGCGAAGACTTTTGGCGGTGGAATCGTCTACACGTGGGGCGCGGGCACCGTCGGGACGTCGGTCTTGGACTCGACTTTCTACGGCCACAAGCTCATTCCCGCGGGGATCGTCGTACGCCAACCGGAGGGCGCTGTGGTACAGCGGGTGAAGTTGCGCGACTTCACGGACTACGGCGTGCTCGTCGATGCGAACGTTCGCGGGTTAACGCTGACGAAGCCCGTGTTACTTGAGGACCTCGACGTCGCGAACGTGAATCGCCCGCCCGGGCAGCCTTCGTACGGGACCGCCGAGCAATGTGTGTGGCTGGGGAATACCGGCGTCCTGCGGCGTGCGCTCATCCGCTCTTGTCCAACTGGACTCAATGCGATCACGGCGGACGCCGGCTCGATTCACGAGGACCTCGACATCGATGACGCGGGGGTCGGCGTCGAAATCGAGCATTTCACCACTGGGTCTATTTTCCAGCGGATGCGCATCGGTCCGAACGTCACCGCCGGGGTCAATTGCGAGTGGGACTATGGGACCGGGACGCCGGGATCAGTCGACAACATCATCCAGGACAGCGTGATCCAGAGCCGTGTTGCCGGAGTGAACATGGATGACGGCACCATCCGGACGACCGTACGTCGGGTCAAGTTTATCGGACAGAGTTGGGCCGCGATCGGCAACTACAGAGGCGTCAATAACGCGTACTACGACCTCGACTACAGCGGGATCGCTGCCGGCGCAGTGCCGGTCTCCCTCGATCACTATCCAAACTAGACCGCCGCGCGGTACTCGTCCCGAAAGATCGCGACGATCAGCTGCAGGTCGCTACTGCGCAGCTCCTGATGCACCGGAAGGCCGATGATCGAGGCTCGTAGTGCCGCGGCGCCCGGGAATTCGTCAACCGGCAACGCCGGGTGGGGGATCGACCAGAAGTCGAGTGGCCGGATTCCGCGAGCGCGAAGACGCCGCAGCATCTCTGGCTTCTCGATAGTTGCGATGGGCAGGACGAACGGCGAGGCCCCGGCGGGGATTCGCCGAAAGGCCGACGGGACCAGGGCGCTCATGACACGAAGCAGCTGTCCGTAGTTGTATCGGCGTTGTGCCGCGGCTTCGGCGCACGCCACGCGCGGCAGCGCAAGCAGGGTCGCGGTGGACGGGGTGCTCGCGGGCTCGCCGAGTGCGAAGTCGCGCGCCGCCGAGTACCGCTGTTCGCGAGGTACTCGCTTCGCGATCTGGCTCAAGAGCGAGGAGCGCGCCAAAAGCCACGCGGCGTGTTCGAGCCCGAGCGACCCAGCCGCCAGACGGCGGCGCGCCCCGCGTGTGGTCAGCGGCAGACGCGATAAGAGCGCTGCCCCGTCCGGCAGACCGAATGTCTTGTAAAGACAGTAGATCGCGAGGTCCCCGTCCGAGCCGACCGGCCGACCGTCGCGCTCCGCGAGCCAAGCTTGCGCCGCGTCTTCGATAAGGAGCAGTCCTCGCTCGTCGCACCAGGCGCGCCAGCGCGCCGCATCTTGGGGGAAACCGAGAAAATGCGTCAGGTGGAGCGCCCGAGTGCGCCGCTCAAGCAGGCGTCCGAGCTCGGCTTCATCGGGCTCCAACGTTTCGTTCGCTTCGTAGAAGCGGCACCGCGCCCCGGCGCGAACAAGCGCTTCGATCTCGGATCCGTGGTGGTACGCCGGCACAAGTACCTCATCGCCAGGCTTTAGACTCGCAGCCATCAGACCGTGCCACAGACCGTGACGCGCCCGTGCGAACAAGCGGCACCCGGGTTCTCGGAGCGGAAATGGCAAGGGGCGGGACGCATCGCGTATCCAGATCGATAGCGGCAGCGGTGCCATCGCGGTGACGATCGCGTTCACCGAACGCCGACCAGAACGCGTTTTGCCGCCATCCTGCCAGCGAAGAACAGTTTCCGTCCAACTAAGTTGAGGAGCCCGGCAGGTGACGTTGCAAAGGACTCGACGAGGATGCGTTCGCGCACGCTGGTCGTCCATTCGAGCTTCCATGGCTCAGCGGCCCCGAGGAACTCGAAACTCTCCAACCCCGTCGAACGCGCGTATCCCATCGTGAAGTCGACCAGCAACTTTCCTGGGGCGAAGCGCGCGTACTCAGTCGCGTACCCGCCCTTCAAGAAGTAGTAGCTGCGACGGTCCTCCAGCGCGAACTGGAATGCAACGGCGCGGCCGTCAAGACGCAGAAACGCGAGTCTGAGCGACCCGCGCAGCGCCGCCCACCGTGCGATATCTGTGTAGTGACGGCGAGTGCTGTCGTGGGATCGGATTGCCGTTCCACGGCGTTCCTTCCAGCCCGAGCCCTCGATGCGCAGGCCTTCTTCGAGGAGCGAATCCAGACGCGCGCGCCCATCCTCGATATCGAACGTCAACTTTCCTTTCTCGGCCAGACGGCGTTGGCGTCTCCGTAGATCGGACGCGAATTTCCGGCCGAGAGGACCCACGGGAGCGTCGGGCTCTCGCAGAGACAGGTATGGTGAGTTCTGACGGTGCACGAGGAGCGTCGCGCGCCTCGCGGCCAATGCCGCCGAACTTAGCGCAAGAGCACCGGTCGAATTCGGATCGAGCCCGTCGACCGAGATTCGCACTTCTGGGCGCTCCATCAGTGCCTGACAGAGGCTGCCGCCAACCGATGAGTCCTCAGCGAGTACGCCAAACTCAGGTGTGTGCGCGTTCGTCGTTGAGATCAGGCCAAGACCAGAGCGATGCAGCGGAAGCACGCCGGCGAGGCGACCGTCGGCGCGGCGTATGTTGAGAATCTCGAGCCGGCCCCGGCCGTAGGCCGTCCACCAGGCGGAGATCCAACCGGGTCGAAGGAACGGCGAAGCATCGACCCTGTCCGCGAGCGCGTCCCATTCGCGTTCGATCGGCTCAATCGCGTGCGCGACGCTTACGACACTCGAAGAGTCGGGTCGTTTCGCGCTTGCACTGACGTCATCCAGGGCCACTGACCTTCGAGCCATAGCGTACGCGCCGATAGACGCGGCGTAGAGGTGGGGACGAGTCGTGGCCGCCGCCGATCTTCGCGCGAAAGTCGAAAAGCTCATCGTGCGGATGAACCTGTATGCGGCGAAGCGCGAATCGATCGCCGGCCGGCACATTGATGCCGGGCTCGCACGAGACCGCCATCCTGTACCCGGCCGCCACGACGAGAGCGCGCTCGCGGTGGCCAAAGAGGCCCCCCGGGTAGCAGAATGCGGAGACAGACCGACCGAGCCTCTGTTCGAGAGCTGCCTTGGAGTTGAAGATCTCGTTTCGCACATCATCTTCCCCCTGCGTGAGCAGGTTCGGATGGGTCACAGAGTGCGGCTCGAAGCGAAACGGCGAGTCGTGATCGAGCTTGGTGATGTCCGTCCAACTCATCACTGCGGGCTGGCGCTTGTACCAGTGAAACGCCGCAGTGCCATCCATCGCACCCGTTACCACGAACACCGTGGCCCGAAACCCGTATTTCTCAAGGATCGGCAGTGCGTGCTGAGCGACGTCGAGGTAGCCGTCGTCGAAGCTCAAGGCGATGAGCGGCTCGGGGAGCCGTTCACGCACCAGAAGATCGTCAGCCTGCACGACGTCAAGTACGCGGTATCCCGCGGACGCGAGGAATTCCATCTGATCTCGAAAACGCTCGGGGGTGACCGCAAGATCGTCGTGATCGTTCGAGATGCGATGGTAAAAGAGGATGCGCAGTCCGAGTGGCCCAGGCTGGCGATGGCGAACGCGCCAGTACAGGGAACGGAGGCGCGTTATGGCTGCTCTGGCTCGAGGCATCAATGGCGGCTGCGGCACGAGACCGGAATGCCGCGCGCTCGTCTTGTTCAGGATCGCATTCATGGCTTGCCGGTCACTCGCACGCTGATACTACGTCTTCTCCCCATCTGGATTGCTTCTGCGGCCTCACGCAGATAGAGCCGCGCCTGCATACGTCAGCGCCTCCTCGCATGATGCAAATCGAAACTCCATTAGCAGCTGCTGGAGTTTGTGTTCATTAACACCGATGCCCACCGTGTGCCGCAGCTGACTCAAGCGGGAAATGCGCGGCCTTGGCTGATCCTCGTCGAACTCCCATGGATGCACGTACACCACCGCGGGACGCGCCAGTCTCTGGTTGAGGAACCGAATCGCGGCACGCGTCAATAGGAGCGGGTACAGCCTGAAATAGCCACCTCCCGCCACCGGCACATGGAGTGGTCCGAGCTGCAAGACCGACGGCGGGATCTCCCACAGTCCGCCCTCCAGCTGATGGATCGCCTTCGGCGCGTCTGGAATCCCGTAGCGGTCATGCAGCGTCGGGAAGATCGACGAGTCGTACGCGTAGCCTGCTCGTCTCAATTCGTTGGTGGCCCAGAGGGTGCGAGATGTTATCGAGAACGTTGGCGCGCGGTACCCGAGTACCGGTTGCCCGGAGAGCTCCTGCAGGATTCGGCGCGCCCTCGACACATCTTCAAAGAAAGCGTCTCTGTTGAGGCTCCAAATCGGCCTGTGTCCCCAGCCGTGACTTCCAATCTCGTGGCCCGCAGCTGCGATCTCACGCACCAGATTTGGTAGGCGTTCCGCGACGATTCCGAGGACGAAGAATGTCGCGCGAACTCTTGCATGGTCGAGCGTCTCCAAGAGCCGCTCCGTACTTGCCGCCACCCGCGACGGAATGGTGGGCCATCGCTCCCTCTGGATCGCTCGCGCATATACCTCGGCCTGGAACCACTCCTCGACATCGATGCTCAACACGTTCGTCACGGCGCCGCTGGCGAGGTGCTGGATGGCGAGCGGCGGCGCCGATTCCTCGAGGTCACGGCGCGGCGTGCTAGCGACGTTCACACGCGTACGGTACCCGGCGGTTAATCGGGCGAACCTCTGTTAAATGCCCTAGGCCACGCCGAAGATTGGGAATCCTGCGGCTCGGCACGCGACCGACGGCCAGGTTGAAAGGCAGTTGTAGCGTCGCCAGAGTGCGAATTTCAACCCACGGTCTCAATTACATGTGCTCGCGACCTCTCGCGCGGTGATCCGTTCCGCCTAGAGGGTGCGTCACGCTGCGTTAGAGTCCGAGCACGCCGATGGGACTCTTGGTCGCGTCTCCGATGTATCCGAACCCCACGAATCGTGGAGACAAGCTTCGGTGGCACGCTCTGCTCACTAGTCTCGCCACGCTCGCGAAGCTCGAGGCAATCTTCGGCTTTGCGCCCGGTCGCGACGTCAGAAGCGCTGCTTTCGAACGCCTTTTTTGCTCAGTGAAGATAGTCCCCGCGAACGTCTTGCAGTTTGTGTCGGCTGGTCTCGCGTTGGAGCTCGCGGGACGACCTTCTGTCTTTGGCAGGCTCGCCACACCCGGCTGGCGATCGGGCGTCTTCTCGGCGGCATCCAGTGGTTCTCCTGTCCTGCTTCTTGGACCAAGCGCTTCGGCAATACCCGATCTCCCGTTTCCCGCCGTCCTGGACCTGATCGACGTAAGCAGTAGAGTGCGAACTCCGTCCGGAGACCGCTTGACGAAGGACACCGTGCTATCGGCCGAGCTCGAAATGTCGCGAAGGTTCGTGGTCATCCTCGCGTGCGAAGATGACCGCAAATGGCTCATTCGACACGGAGGTGACGAGAGACGCTTGGTCGCCATCCCAAATGGTGTCGATCCGCAGCTCTTCGAGGCCGCACGCCATCCGTCACGAGGCGTCCTGCTCTTCGTCGGCAATTTCAATTTCCAACCGAATCGCGAGGCCCTGACTTGGTTTCTCGAGCATTGCTGGCCGGTGCTTCAGGCAGATCGAAGTGGCCTCTCGCTCCGCGTGGTCGGCTATGGCGCGGACCGGATCAGAGAACGACCACCAGCGGTCGAGATATTCGCGAATGCGCCGGACATGCTCCCGCATTATCAGGAGAGCGAGGTCGCTATTGCGCCGCTGCAAAGTGCGAGCGGAGTCCAGAACAAGGTCATTGAGGCAATGGCGGCGGGGCTACCGGTCGTATGCACGTCGCCGGTTTCACGGGGACTCTCCGACGGTCACCCGGCGGTCGTCGCCGACGACCGCGATGGATTCATTGACGCCTGTCGCGCCCTCACCTCGGATGCAGCGCGAAGAGAGGATCTCGGAGCGAAAGGGCGCGAATATGCGCGGCGGAGCCATAACTGGAATACCAGCGCTAACGACCTTTACAACGTTCTCGTTAATGTCAAATGAGTTTGGGCGACTAGGTCCTCATGTCTATTGCTCTTCGCAGAGCTGCGGTGGCGAGACGCAAGCGAACGTAACTCTCGTCTGATCTGGAGAAGCGCCACATGACAAGCCATTTCATCCATCTCCAGGCATCAACGAATAGGACGCCCGCGCGCATCAACGTCGCTGTCACAAGGCCGTGGTGCTGTCTGAAGTAGCGCACGCGACTGAAGTAGAACTGGGTCTGATTCCACTCGCGAGGCATGTGCCTCTTGACCGTCTGCCCCGAGAGGTGCACCACCTGGACGTCAGGTACGTACCACACCTCCCATCCGGCGCGGCGCATTCGGTGGCACAGGTCCGGCTCTTCGTAGTACAGGAAGTACCCAGCGTCTAGCGGCCCACTATCTCGGAGCGCTGTTCGACGGAGCAGCAGACACGCTCCACTAACCCAGTCAGGCTGGAACGGCTGGCTGCGGACGGAGGCGGGGTAGTAGCCGCGAAACCCGTCTGGCAGCCACCGTGGAGGTATGGATCTGGAGACTTCGCTCAGCAGGGTCGGAAATCGAGCTGGCCGCTCGCAGGGAACAACCTCCCCAGCCAGGTCGACGAGTTCGGGCGCGATAATTCCAGCCCGAGGGTGCGCGTCGGCGAAAGCCACCAAACCATCCAGGACGCCCTCCGGGATGATCGTGTCGTCGTTGAGGACCAGGTGGTACGGAGCAACACCCAATGCGATCGCCTGGTTGTGATTCGCCGAGAAACCCAGAGGCACTGAGTTGCGGATCGTCGTTACCTGGGGGAATGTGGCCGTTAGGCTCACTGTGTCTCCGGGAAGGTTCTGGACAACGAATACCTCTAGCGGAAGCGAGGTCGATCGGAAGAGCGACCCGAGGCAGTCGACGATCATCGGGCCCGACTTGTGGTCGACCACTGAAACTGTGACAGCGGGACGTTGCTCGCCTGGAATCACGCCGCTCTCAAGGATTGAGTGTCAGTGAACACGCTGAGATGCCAAACCGAACCGCCGGGCGAGAGCAAACGCGGCTTTCCGCCCGTTCTCGGCAACGAAAGCTGCCTGCAGCAATACAGGATTAGGGAACGAGTAACGCGCCAGTGCTTGCTGGTTCCGCCGAACGTACCGCCAGTTGTTGGCGACGGAAAACAATCCCGTGCGGAACTTCGATCGGCTATGACAGCCGCCGCGGTCCATGGACCGATCGACGACGTAGTGGTAGCAGGCTGTGTGGGGGCAATACACGAGTCGATGCCCCGCGGCGAGTGCACGGAGATAAAAGTCTCCCTCCTCGCGGTAGAAATTTCCGATGAGGCCCTCGTCATACCGCAGCCGCGTGGCGACGTTTCTCCGAATGAGCGCACATGCGCTGAGGAACGGCCACTCGACGTCAACGTCCGTTGGTAGCGCGAAGCGGTAGTCCAGATGCCACGGAATGTGTGTACTCGTGGCTTGTACGTAGCGCTGAAGAGCCTCGCCCCGCGACTCATAGCTTTCGATCGGAGCACGGGGCCCGGCGATAATGTCGGCCCGCTGCTCCTCTAAGTGACGTACGAGCGTCTCGACGTAATCGGGCTCGAAAACCACCTCGTCCTCGCCATAGCAGACGAACTCAGATTCCGCCGCGTCGGCGCCCGAGTTTCGCGCGGCCGGCAGCCCTTTGTTGCGAGTGTGGCGCACGAGTTTGATGCGAGGGTCTTCCCTAGACGCATCTTGCACCAGCTCGTGGGTCCCATCCTGACTACCGTCATCGACGATGATGATTTCACTGATGCCACGCACAGATCGATATGTCGGCAATGTTTGAACCAACCAATGCCGCCGATTGAAAGAGGGGATAACGACTGCAACCGTCATAACTGGCTGTGCCTCACATCGTGTAAGAACCGAATGCCCACCACCAGAACGATGAGTGTAGCGGCGGCAAGAGTCAGAAGCCCCGTCTCGACCGCGCCTGCATAGATTAGGAGAAGTCCCAAGTCGCCGAGGGCTCCTGCGCCGAGTGCCACACCCGCCAGCACCACAGCCTTCGCACGCACATGGAACATGCGTCCAGCGATCAAGAAGCCGAGGCAGGTAACACTCAGTCGAATGCTTGCGCTTGCAGCCGCGGCGCCGAGCATCCCGTAGCCCGGTATGAGCAGAAAGTCCAAGGCGAGACTTGTAATGGCACCGGCGCCGCCGAGACTAACCATTCGGCCGATGCGTCCTGTTGCGTAGAAAGCTGAGGCGGAGACAACGCCGCATGCGGCCGGTCCCATACCGATAGCCAGAATGGCCGCCAGCACCGACGGCGACGGCGACAGCTCGGAGCCCGCACGACCAACGAGCAGCGTCGCGGACAACGTGGCCAGCCACAGCAAAACAGGGAAAGCAATCGAGACAGCGATCCACATTCGACTGTAGGTCACTCTTGCGTCGTGACTGTCGCCGGCCGCCCTCGCCAGACGAGGTAGGAACACCGCCGCGGTCGCCGCGGCGGGAAGCCCAATGGTCGCGACGACCGCGTAGGCTGCGCCGTACTGGCCAACCTCCTGGTCGCTTCGGAAGTAGTGCAGGAACAAAAGCTCGCCGCGCTGCCACAGGAACGAGTCAATTACACCGAGGACAAGTATCAGTGTCCACTTGTTCAGACCAGTGGAGCGGAGAGTCGCTGATAGCGGGCGTGCTTGTACCGCGCCGGATATGGCGTACGCCACGACGGCGGCGGACACGAGGCCAACGACATATGAGGCCACGAGGGCTCCGCCCGACACCGATACCGCAAGAACGATCGCCAACGAAATAAGTGCGACGATCAGGCCCGCAGCGCTGGACAACGCCAGCCGGAGGTAGGTTCCACGCCCTTGTAGGACGGCTGCGAGAACCCGAATCGCGCCGAGTGCTGCCGCGCCCAGAGCGGACGGAACGGCGAGCTCGGCACGGAGCCCGCTCACTAGCGTTAAGGCGGCGGCCACGCCGCCGCCTGCCGAGGACAGCCCGAGTCCCTCCATCACTCCATCCGCGGAGGCGGGCGAGGGTCGCTGCGCGACCTGCGGAAGAAGCCACGCCGACCAGCTGTTACCCAGCAGCGCGCCGATCGAGATGCACCAGAGCACGAGGCTGACTTGACCAAGTTCATCGGGCTTCAGCGTGTGAGAGCCGATTAGCGTGATGGATACCGGAAGGGCGGATGACATAAGCGTCGCGACGCCTGAAGCAAGGAGACTGCGTTGGAACTCCGTTAGGTATGTCCACGGAGAAAAGATCGAACGGTGGCTCGGGACGGCCTCAGATAACTCTCTCATCCGATCCTGCGGTAAACGTCCAGCGTATTTGCCACCATGCGCTCCACGGTGTAGCGCTCAAGAAGAAGCCTCCAACCCGCTTCCGCGATTTGTACGCATTTATCGTGGTCTGACAGGAGCTCAAGCACGGCGTCTGCCAATGCCTCCGAGTTGGGCGGGACCAGTGGTATTCCGTCGCCTCCGAGCAGTTCGCGGGCGGGCGGAATGTCGAACGCAATGAGTGCTCTACCGGCCGCCATGGCTTCCAGGTAGGTCAGGCCGAAAGACTCGGCAAGAGACGGAACCATGATCACGCTGGATTGTTCGCGCAGTCGCTCTAGAGAGGCCTGGTCGACCCGTCCCATGAGCGTGACCGCACGGCTTAATCTGCTATCTCGCGCAACGACGTCCTGATACGGCGTGCCTTGCCGATCGCGGCCGATTTGTCCTGCAAATACGAACCGAGCTTTAGGCATCGAGGCCGCCACCAGGCCGGCGGCCCTCAACGCGATCTCGGTGCCTTTGCGCGGTTCAAGCCTTCCGACGATCAAGACCACGGGAGCACCCGAGAGAGGCGTTTTCGCCGGGATCCGGATGCCATACGGCACGATCGCGATCGACTCGCGTGGGATTCCGAATTGCGCCGCGGCGGAAGCAGCGTGCGATGCCGTACCCGAGATTCGCAATCTCGCCCGGTGGACGCTGTGGGATTCGAGCCGGTCCAGTATTGGCGACGCTGCGCGTTCCTTGACGCTCGATTTCCAGTACGCATGCACTGTGCGAACCGTCGTCACGAGACGGACGGCCACGACCGTGGCTGCCGAGGCGGGAACGAGCGCGCCTTCGCCTGCCCAGCTCGGATACTCGACCACGTCGAATTGACGATTGAGAACTTGGAGAAAACGCCGGACGGCAAGAGGTCGCGCAATAAAGTTCGGCAGGAGCGAAAGTCTCGCTGCATTCGGCACGCGCCAAACCAGCAGGTTGCCGTGTTCTTCGCGGATCGCGGTGTTCGTGAGGCTCCGGCTTACGACCGTCACGGCGCATCCCGCTTCTCCGAGGCCTTCAGCAAGTAGATGTACGTACGTGGCAATGCCGCCCCACGCAGTCTCTGGCGGGAACTGTTGGCTGATGAGGCAGACGTTGTTCACTGATGGCGCTGACCTGCGGGAGTCGCTAGAGAGTGACTGAACGACGGGCGGGCGAATACGGGAAGTCTAGGGTAACCGGGATTTGTAGCGGGTCGGAGAACGCATGGGACTACGGCGGTTGTTAGCAGTTGCACGTTCGTGTGAAAGGGCCGGCGGGCTACCGGCAAGCGAGCGGCAACCGATGCTTGAGATGATCTCACGCGTCCTGGCCTATGGGTCGGCTTGCGTTCTCTGCCGTCAGACCACGTGGCGACCTTCCATCAATTGCCCTCGCGAACAGCTCTCGCGCGTCCGTAACAGGTTGTCACGTTGACGTTCAGCATCGCTGTTCCTCCGACGAGCCACTAGTCAAGATGCGATCGGACACGCGCGGCGCTTCGCGACGCCTGACGGCGGCCTGATAATGCGCAGAGTTTTTCGCCGTGCTCGGTGCTCATGACGCGCGTGCTCGAAGGTAACTCCGCCGGAGTTTGCCGATCTTGGCCGATCGGACGTTCTGGCGGGCGGTGGGTGGACGTGGTGCTCGCGAACGACTCCGCGAAGTAGCCGTGGCGACGAACGTCGTCGACGTCGCGATCGTCGGCGCTGGCCCATACGGGCTGGCGGCGGCGGCCCATTGCGTCGGCCTCCGTTCGATCGTCTTCGGACCAGCAATGTCAACGTGGAGGCGGATGCAGCCGGACATGCAACTCCGCGCCATCTGGGACCACATGACCCTGCACGCGCCGGCCGGGCGCGGCACTCTCGCCGAGTGGATGGCAGAGACGGGCACACCGAAGAAGGAGCCAATGACTCCTCCAGACTTCCTCAGCTACGTGGACTGGTTCCGTGAGCACTACGTTCCGTGTCATGACGGTGCAGAAGTCGTTTCCGTTACCAAAGTCGGAGATGCGTTTCGTGTCGCGACAACCACGGGGGTATGGTCCGCACGAGCTCTGGTCGTCGCGGTGGGGATCACGCCTTTCCCTGTCCGTCCCTCATTCGTGACAGTGGAGGACGACCGAATCTCGCCCGCAACTGACCGCGACCGATTCGACGATCTTTCGAGTGCCGCCGTCATCGTCGTGGGAGGAGGGCAGGCAGCAGTGGAGGCGGCTGCATACGCAGCTCGTGCAGGCGCCAAGGTGACGCTGTTGTCGCGCAGCGATCTGCATTGGTTCGTAAACAGAAGGCCGAAGGAGCATCAGCGGATCCGTCGGTGGCTCTATCGGCTGGCGTATCCGGAGCAAGGCGTAGGCCCCCCGGTGATCAATCGCCTCGTCTCGCATCCCGATCTCTACGCATCATTACCCGGACAGATCCGCGACCGGCTTACCGCTCGGATCCTGAGGTCTGGAGCCTCACCCTGGCTTGAGCGAATGGTCAAGGACAAGGTCGACATACGCGAGGGCGTCGCCGTTTCAACGGTCGAGGCACGCCCTGACCAACTGGTACTGCATCTGTCGGACGGATCCGTAATTGGGGCTGACCGGCTCCTCCTCGGTACTGGGTACCGATTCGCCCTCGACAGACTCGCGTTCCTCGATCCGGCGATCAGGTCGAGGATCGCGATTCGCGACAGCTGGCCCGTCCTCGACCGTGCTTTTCGATCGTCGGAGCGTCGCCTTGCGTTCGTCGGCTATCCGGCCGAAGGAACGTTTGGGCCTTTCTGTCGGTTCGTCCGAGGCGCCTCATTCTCGGCAGTGCGCGTTACCGCAGGCCTCCGCACAGCCCTGCGGTAGTTCAGCGCTCGCGGGGCCCACGGTCCAGGATCGGAAAGGTCGATGCCGTCGTACAGCATGGACGGTTTCCAGGGTGGCCAGAGCGTTCGCAACACGTCTGCACGCGCGGCCGCCGACGTTCGTCCCAGCAGAGCAGACCGCACGCGTAGAATTTCTCCACCGATCCATCGCATTTCGACGTTCGCTCGATGGACCGGAAGTGGTTCGACTTCATCTCCGAGTGCCGTGTGGATCGCCGCAGCGAGCAGTCCTGGCAACGACGCTTCCGCCAGCGGAATCCAGGCGTGAATTCTCGGGCCAAGTTCCATGAACCGTGGTCCGCGCGAGGAAAACTTGTACTCGACCTCGGCGATGCCCTCGAGCCCGCAGTCCCGCAACAGAGCCAACGCTTCTTGGACTCCGGGCGCGTCACGCAGAATTGTTCGCTTCCAAACAGACGTGCCTCCTCCCAGCGGGAAGAACGAGAACGTTTCTCTGGCGGAGCAGGCGACGACAGCGCCGTCGTGAACGACTGCCGTAACGGCAAGGGCGCGACCGTCTACGTATTCCTGCGCGAACGGAAGTAGCCCATCATCGCCGGTCAGTCTGGTCACCGTAGCGAGCGCCTCGTCGCGGCTGCTGACCTTCACATGCCGTAGCTGACGCATAACGCCCCCAATCCGTTGATAGGTGCGTCGTGGCTTGATGACGCATGGGAATCCCAGCGATTGCGCTGCATCGACGATCTCGGCAGCCGTGCCGGCGACAATCGTCTCGGGAACACCGAAGCCGTGGCGTCGCGATGCCTCGATGCCCGTCGCCTTGTCGAGGAATACTTCCGCCGAACGACGGTCTGCCGCAAGGACGCGCGCCCCGACGACGGTTGCGTCTGCACCTGCAGCCTGCCAGCAGTAGGCGAGAGTCAAATCGCTAGACGGGATGACCAGATTGACATCCCATTCAACGCAGGTCTCTCGTAGTCGATCTATGTAGCGGGCCGAATCAGCGGCGGGCGGCGGAAGCTCGACTGTAGCTGTCGTCCAGCGCGAGCGCGAGGAGCGCGTGCCGGACTCACAAACAACATTCCAGCCAAGCGCACCCAACACGCGGACGACGACCACCGCCTGCGCCCCCCCGCCGTCAAGGACAAGTGCAGTTTGCTGCGCAGGCAAGACCGTAGCGACGTTGCGGCTCATCTCGCACGGCGCGAACTCACGCCGACCCCACCAACCACGCTTCGAATGCGCTCAGCCTACTCGCCGAGGCATGCGAAACCAATACGGCATGCTGCCTACTCGCAAGGCGCTGTAGCGCGTCGTCTTTCGCGCGATCTCTTGGCGCAGTGATAGGCCGTTTGATTCGGACGCCGATACTTGGCAGCTAACAACAGCGCCAGCCTCACAGAGAGCGATCGTTAACTCGTTTGGCGCAATTTGCCGGTTATTGAGTCAGCGATACGGTGACGGTGCGGAGCGCGTTACGTCGAGGAGTCTGTGGCGATGCACGCGAGTTCGATGCAGCATATGCATGATCTGGTATCGCGGTACTTGCAACCCAATGTCTCCCTGCGCATCGTTGACATCGGCAGCTACGACGTGAATGGAAGTTACCGCGACCTCTTCGACAAGCCGGGCTGGCGCTACCGCGGTGTCGACCTCGAGGCTGGCCCGAACGTTGACGTGGTCCTCAGCTCTCCGTACAAGTTCCCGCTGCCTAGCAACTCTGCGGACCTGATCATTTCCGGCCAAGCGTTCGAACATATCGAGTTCTTCTGGCTGAGTTGGAGCGAAATGGTCCGGGTCCTGCGACCCGGCGGATTGATCTTTCTCATTGCCCCGTCTCGTGGCCCGGAGCACCTCCACCCAGTCGACTGCTGGCGATTCCTGCCGGCCGGCTACCGTGCTCTGGCGAAGTATGCAGGCGATCTTGATGTGCTTGAGGTCACCACTGACTGGGAAGCGCACTCTGACCAGGACAGCGCGCTATGGGGTGACACAGTTGGAGTGTTTCGCAAGAGTCCGCTGCGAACTGGTCTTCTCAATCGGTTGCGCAGGCGCCTCGCCAGCCGATTCATAGAGTCTGGATAGTTAATTCTTCGAGTCGTTCTGAAGTACCAAGATCGACTGTCCGAATGCCACGGCCTCGCCGCCATCGACCGGACGAACGTTCCTCTCGTCGCCGGGATACCAGCGAAGTGACGTCCAACCGGCAAGGTTCGCGACCGCGCTGATGAGATCGCGCGAGGTCGTGACGTTGCGCACCTGCTTCCATCGAGTGCGAAAGTCTGCGTCGGCCTGCGCGAGGAAGACCTCGCGCGCCAGCGGAAAGTCCAGCGAGAGACACGAGAGCACGAGCCGGCCTCCAGGCCGAAGGACACGGATTGCGTCTTCCAAGTATCGAAAGCTGTCCTCATGCTCCATATGCGTGAAGACAGAGAAGGCGCACATCATGTCGACGCTGGCGTCGGGGACCGGGAATTGTTCGGTTCGCTGATGGAACCATGAGATCCGACAAGATGGGTTGGGAAACGCCAGCGCGATATGGTGCTCCGCGCGCGCGAGAATTGACTTTGAAATGTCGGTTCCAATGTAGTGGCCACTCGCGAGTGCAGGAATCGCATGCAGGGCTAGGCGACCGGTGCCACACCCGAAGTCCAGCAGCGTGTCAGTGGGTGTGAGCCCCTCCATCACCAGAACCGATAGCTCCCGTCGCCCGACGAGATCGAACGGCCCATCGCCGACGACCTCGTCACCTGCAATCTGTGTGGCAAGGCGTTCATAGAGCGTCTCGTAGACGGACTCGTTCGAAGGGCCACTTGCTACCGGGCGTTGCATGCCCAAGAGCGCCCGAGTTGCTCGCCGAAGGCCATGAACAACCTCGGGTCCGAACACGCCTCTCACTCGGCCTCTCAAACGATCACCTTGGATTTCTTGCGAAAAGATATGCCGACACTCGGGTTTGAGCCCATGAGAAGGCACGAGAAGGCGGCCCGTAAACTGGGTCCGAGATCAGCTAGGCCTCGAATGATTCTCAAGCACGAGGATGGACTGCCCGAAAGCCAACGGCTCATCGCCGTCGATCGGTCGGATGTTCCTCTGGTCGCCGGGATACCAGTGGAGTGGCGTCCAGCCAGCAAGCGTTGCGATCGCAGTCACGAAATCGCGCGAAGTTGTGACATTCCGCACTTGGGCCCAGCGGGTGCGAAAGTCTGTTTTAGCCTGAGCGAGAAAGACTTCGCGCGCCGCCTGAAGATCCAGCGGCAGGCACGAGAGTACAAGCCGTCCCCTGGGACGAACCAGTCGGATTGCGTGCGTCAGATAGCGAAAGCTGTCCTCATGCTCCATGTGTGTGAAAACAGAAAAGGCGCACATCATGTCGACACTATCGTCCGCGAGCGGGAAGGCTTCAGTTCGCTGATGGATCCACGAAATCTGACAAGGCGGGCTGGCGAAGGCACGAGCGATGTGCCGCTCCGCGCGGAGGAGAATCGTCTTAGAGATGTCTGTACCGATGTAGTGGCCCCCGACGAGCGCGGGAATCGCTTGTAGAGCCAGGCGACCGGTGCCACAGCCAAAATCCAACAAGGTGTCGGTCGGTGCGAGCCCTTCCATTAGAAGCACCGAGAGTTCCATGCGACCGATCAGGTCAAAGGGTCCCCCGCCAATGACCTCATCGCCTTCGATCGCTCTGGCGTGGCCCTCGTAGAGCGTCTCGTAGACAGATTCGTCCCGATGAAGGTCGACGGTCTTATCAGGGAAATGCCAAAACGCTTGAGTCCTTCGCCGCACTCGGTCAACCGCCGGTCCAAGACCGGACCAGACTCGTGTCATCTTTGCGATCTGGGGCACCTAATGTCGAAACAGCATAAGCTGAGCCACTGCTAGGGTCTCACTCCGGTCACTCCTACCCAGGCGTCATCCCAGCGATGCAGCCGGACATCCTTGAAGCCCGCCTTGCGTGCGTATGTCAAGAGCTCGTCGCCGCTTGAAACCATGCTCAGATGGGCGGGTCGCCGAGCAGGCTCGAAGGCGTACGAATCCATGAATACCTTCCACCCGTGTGTCGAGGTGATGTCGACGTTGTCGAAAAAACACCGGCCGCCGCGCCGAAGGACCCGAAATGCTTCCAGCACATACCGATAACGGTCCCATTCAAAGAGATGCATGAAGACCACCGTGCAGTAGACGACGTCGACTGACGAAGACTCGATCTCTCTGAGCCCGACCTCTCCGAGCTCGATAAGCTGAACGTTCGGAACCGTCTCTAGGCGCCGGCGCGCGTACTTCAACATGTTTCCGGAGATATCGGTGCCGATCCATTTCTGACATCGTCGTGCGACGAACTTGCCGACACGCCCAACTCCGCATCCGATTTCGAGAATGACATCGGATTTACGAATGCGGACAAAACGATCAAGGAGATCTGCGGTGTAACCGCCCATGCGGTCCAGTTCAGCCTCATCCGAGTACCCGGCCACATAGATCTTGGCATCGTCAGAGTTCGCAGCGAGCTTGTCCCAAGTCGCCTTGTAGTCTGAGCGACTGCTTACATCGGAGTCGTCGTGTTCCACGCCCAGCGCCTACCTGATCCTTGCGTCATTGCCGCTGCATGGGCACATCAACTCTGTCCACATGAAAGCCGAAGCGTACCAGCGCGTCGATCGAAGCCATGATCGACGAAATTCCATTGACTGCCGACTCGGCGGGAGTCATCGAAGGGAGACCGGCCAACATACTCGACGATTGCTGCATCGCCAACGGACTTGGGTCTCATGCCCCACGCCGCACCACGGTCACGAAGCGGGGCCTCTCTACATGATCCGGGGCGCGAAATCGGGCGGAATGCTCCTCATGTTTGGGTTGTAGTACGGGTCGTGGTCGAGAATCGGCGCCCAGCGCTGCCTCATCAAGGCCGACTCCCGCGCAAATCGAGCGCGCTTCTCGGGCGAGTCTTCGTATCCACGACTCTTGGACTCGTGGTGCAGTAGGCGCACCTGACCGAGGCATACGTTCCGGTAGCCGCGTTGGAGCAGTCGCAAGCAGAAGTCGACGTCGTTGAACGCGACGCCCAGCCGTTCATCGAAGCCACCAACTTCGGCCAGGAGCTCGCGCCGAACCATCATGCATGCCGCGGTGACCGCCGCGTAGTTCGACTGTGCTAGCAGCCGCCCGAAGTGTCCCGGTTGCTTGGACGATTCTCGACTATGACTGTGTCCTGCCACGGCGCCTTCCATGAGGATCACGCCGCCATGCTGAACAGCTCCGTCCGGATACACGAGGACGCAGCCAACGGCCCCGATCTCTCGCTGTCGCGCGTACCCAGCCATCTCCTCGAGCCAAGAGCCGTCAAGGACCTCAGTGTCGTTATTGAGTAGAAGGACGAGCGGCCCGTCCGTCTCGACGACTCCTGCGTTGACGAGCGCGGAGAAGTTGAAAGGCAGGTCGCGTCGGATGACGCGGAACCGCCCCTCCCTCAAGCGGCCGAAGTGCTCGAAGACCTCGAAGGTAGCCTGCTCTCGGCTTCCATTGTCCACGACGCAGACTTCGAAATTGGGATGCGTGGTGAGATCGAAGACCGATTGGAGGCACCGCTCCAGAAGCGCCGCCTGATCTCGCGTGGGTATCACGATCGAGACTTTCTGCGACGGGTCGGCCGCGAGATGAACGACGTAGCGGTCCGGGAAGTGACGGTGAGACTCCACGGTTCCGGCTATCGCCCGGCGCGCGAGAGCCTCGCTGAGCGCATCGATTGCGGCGCGATACGCGTATGGCTTCGCATTCATCGCTGCCGCGGCGGATCCGGAGGTGATCCGCCAGTGATACAGCACGCGTGGAATATGGTGAATTCGGCACGTCTTCTCGGTAACACGAAGGGCGAGGTCATAATCCTGGCTACCCTCGGTCCCCACGCGAAAGCCGCCGACTTCTTGCACGATCGACCTTCGATAGACAGATAGGTGCCCTATGTACATATTTGCGAGGAGCGTCTCGGGTGACCAGTCGGGCTTGAAGTGCGGATCCTTGCGCGAGCCCGACTCATTGATCTTGTCCTCATCGCTATAGAGAAGATCCGCATCCGGATGCTCGTTGAGAACGAGAACGCTCTGAAGTAGTGCATCCGACGATAGTTCGTCGTCATGATCGAGGAGAGCAACAAAATCGCCGGTGGCTAGGCTAAGGGCGCTGTTCGACGCCGCCGCGATGTGTCCGTTTCTGTCGCGAAACACGACCTTGATGCGCGGTTCGATCGATGCATACCGTTCGAGCAGCGGCCGAATCCCGCTGGAGGTCGACGCGTCGTCCGCGATGCAGAGCTCCCATCGCGAATACAACTGGCTACGGACCGACTCGATGGCGCGTTTTAGCAGCCGGACCGGCGGGTTGTACACGGGCATGAGGACCGAGATCGTCGGCTTATAGGAGCACGCCTCCACGGTAGCCTGGAGGCGTGCCGTTGCTGCTTCGTCGAGGCGGTTCTGCTCGAGCCACAGAGGGTATTGAGGCGCCGAACCTTGCTGATACTGGAGCAGACCAACTACCGAGTTCCTGAGTCCCGTGAATCCCGACCGGCGGAGGACTCGTACTGCGCCCATCGCGAGATGCCACACATGACGCTCTCTGTTTAGCCCGAGATAGATCGCCGCGGTCCGTAATGCGATCCGCCAGGAGCCGATGCGCTGCAGGGAAAACTCCTCGATCGCGAATTGGCATGGTTCGAGCGACGGATCGAGGCGGGCAAAGCAGGCGTGGCTCAAGCCGACGAAGAGCTCCAGCGAATTACCAGTGGTGCTTAGCGTACC
>Ga0066710_100000472_pt1 | contig 24499 bp, 26 predicted proteins | sample GraSoiAngelo_159_FD_79666 | JGI IMG/M metagenome (GOLD analysis project Ga0066710, IMG submission 79666) | Grasslands soil microbial communities from the Angelo Coastal Reserve, California, USA - 14_1009_16_40cm | ecosystem: Environmental > Terrestrial > Soil > Grasslands | place: USA...
GACACACTGCAGGCGGAGAGAGCCACGTTCTTCCTGGGGCAAGACAACAATGTCGAGCGAGCATTGGCAGCGGGCGATGTGACTGCAGAGACCAGGATTGAGGGAGCCCGCCCAACCGCGCGTTCGGCGGGAAGGTCAAATGCAGCTCGCTCGGGAATATCGTCTCGGAATGCGGCAAGCCCCGAGCAAACTTCGAAAGTTCGCGCCCGCGCCGACGTGGCCGAACTCATGCTCGCGCACAACGAACCGCAGAGCGCTGTGTTGAGAGGCAACGTTCAGGTCGAGCGTTCCGGGGTGCAACCGCTAGAGGCCCGCGCCGGCCGCCTGATTCTGGATTTCGTCGGCCGCAAGAAACTTGATAAGGTGCGAGCCGACGAAGGAGTGCGCCTGATCCAGCAAACGAGCCAAGGTAACGCCTCGGCGAATGGTCCGCCCCCGCAGGATTTCGAACTCACCGCACCGGCTATCGATTTCTTGCTTGCGAACGGTCGCATTCTCGACCGCGCGGTAACCTCCGGCGCCGCCCAGATCACGGTTTTCCCCGCTAAGAGTTCTCAATCGAATAAGCCTCACGCTCAACTTCAGCGCACCGTGGTCACAGCAGGGAAGTTCGAGGCGAAGTTCGACCGCACCTCAGACCGTCGCAGCCATCTAGCTGCGCTTCATGGTGCACCTGACGCGAAAATCGTCAGCATCAATCCCGGTGAACCCGACCGCATCAGCACCAGCCATGCCGTCGAAGCAGCATTCCTGCCGCAAGGCGGGATCGAATCGATCACGCAGACCGACAACGTCACCTACACCGACAACCAGAGTCCCGAGAAGCGAACACAAGCGTGGGCCGACCGTGCCCGCTATGCTCCTGCCGACCAGACCATTGTTCTCAGCGGAAATCCACAAGTCACTGCCGGCGGCATGTCTGCCACAGCGCAGACCATCCGGATTAACCGCGCCACCGGCGATGCTTTCGCCGAGGGCGACGTCAAGAGCACGTACAGCGAGTTGAAGGAACAACCCAACGGCGCCCTGCTGGCGTCGGCTTCCCCGATTCACGTGACGGCACGCCAGATGAGCGTCCGCAGCAATCCGGGAATTGCGGTCTATAACGGCAACGCCCGCCTGTGGCAGGATGCCAGCGTCATCCAGGCACCGTCGATCCAGTTTGACCGCGACCGGCGATCTGTGACCGCTCAGGGCACGCCCGGTCATGCGGTCCTGACCATCCTCGTCGAGCCGAAAAAAAATGTTGGAGACACGAGTGCACGAGCCGCCGAACCGACGGGGAAAAGCACGAAAAACAGTGCTATCGCCATCACCGGCACCGAATTCACTTACACCGACGCGGAGCGAAAGGCGCACTACGAGAGTGGCGTGGTCGTCAAAGGTGCAGACTTCACAGCCTCAGCCCAGACCGTCGATGCGTTTCTCCTCCCTCGCAGCCAAACGTCTGATAAGCAATCAGTTGCGAGTCCGGGCCAGCTGGATCGAATGGTCGTGCAGGGTAACGTAGTGATCCAGCAGTCGACCCGACGGGCGGAAGGTCAGAAACTGGTCTACCTGGCTGCCGAGGACAAATTCGTCCTCACCGGCGGGCCGCCTAGCATTTTTGATGCCGAACGAGGCAAGATTACCGGGGTTTCGTTGACTTTCTTCAGACGCGATGGTAGGGTGCTCGTAGAAGGCGAAGCAAGTACTCCTGTGGTGACGCAGACGCGAGTGGCCCGATAAATGGCAAGATAAATGCGTACCTTGGCCACAGATGGAATTGGCAAGTCGTATCGTGGCCGACGGGTCGTAAACGGCGTCAGCCTCAGCGTCGAGCAAGGCGAAGTTGTTGGATTACTAGGACCTAACGGGGCCGGCAAGACTACTACTTTTTACGCCATTGTAGGTTTGATCCCCCCAGACACTGGCCGCGTGCTGTACGGCGGTCAGGACATCACTGACGTTCCCATGTATCTGCGGGCGCGCCAGTATGGCATCAGCTATCTCCCGCAAGAAGCTTCGGTCTTTCGCAAGCTCACAGTAGAGGAAAACATCCTCGCGGTGCTGGAAGCGCAACCTATTTCCTGGCACGAGCGCCGCGAGAAGATGGAAAAATTCATCGACGAGCTTGGCCTCGAGCATATCCGCCAAAACCGCGGCTATGCGCTGTCTGGGGGAGAGCGCCGGCGCGTGGAGATTGCCCGCTGCCTGTGCATCAATCCCACATTCATTTTGCTGGACGAACCGTTTTCCGGCATCGATCCCATTGCCGTCCTCGACCTGCAGAAGATCATCAGCGGGCTAAGGGCAAGTGGCATCGGAGTCCTGATTACGGATCACAACGTGCGCGAAACGCTTTCGGTAACCGACCGGGCCTACATCATCGATGACGGAAGAATCTTCCGTCACGGCGAGCCCGGAGAGCTAGCGGTCGATCCGGAAGTCCGACGCGTGTACCTGGGCGAGAGTTTCTCGCTGGTGTGAAGTTCTGTTGTCATTCCGAACCGGCTTTAGCCGTGAGGAATCTGCCTTGGGCGCGTGCAGACAGCAGATTCCTCGCTTCGCTCGGAATGACAAAGCAAAAGTAGAAAGAATCGGCCGAACACATGGTTTTGTTGCAGCACAAACTCAGTGTAAAGCTCTCCCAGCGCCAGATCCTCACTCCTGGCCTGGTGCAGATGGTCTCTGTCCTCGCGCTCAACAAGCTTGAGCTCAAGGACATGATCAACACTGAGATGGTCGAGAACCCGGTTCTCGAAGAGCTGGAAGAGACGGTCCCGCTCCTCGATGACGTCGGCAAGAAAGAAGAAGACCGCGACCGCGCCGCTGCAGCCACCACCGAAGAAAATCCTATCCCCGCGGCCGAAAAGAAAGATCCCTTCGAAGAGATCGATTTCGGCTCGTTCTTCCAGGACTATCTCGACCCCGGTTATCGTACCCACAGCGAGATGGAAGAGATCGAGCGCCCGTCGTTCGAGAATTTCCTCTCTAAGCCAAGCAATCTCACTGATCATCTCTCATGGCAGCTGGGGGCGCTAAGCCTGCGCAAAGAAGTGCGCGAGGCCGCCGACCTGATCATCGGCAACCTCAATGAAGACGGTTACCTGATTGCGAGCGATGACGAGTTGCTCGGCGTGGCCCCGCCGGCATCGCCTGAAGCCGACGCAGTGACTGCCAAGAATATTGTGAGCGAGGCGCAAGCCTTGGGACTGGCGGAGAGTCTGACCGACCCTGTGACAGAAGGAGTGGACCCGTCCCTCTCTGACTCGTCTGCCGCCTTTGAGATTGCACCTGGCAACGGTGCAGGTCCCGGTCTCGACTACCTTACTGGAAGCTCAGCATCTGAAAGCAACAATCGTCCTGCCGAAGCTTCTTTCTCTTCGAGAGGAATCGAGACAGCAGCCGCTGTCGCCCCCGCGCCAGAGGCGCCCAAGCCGGCAGTTCCAACCTACAAGGCGAACTTTAGCGCTGCAGACTTGCAGGAAGCCCTCGACACCGTCCAGCAACTAGATCCTCCGGGCGTGGGCTGTCGCGACCTCCGCGGATGCCTGCTCTCCCAGTTGCGCTACCACCAGGAGCAGTTGGCCCTTCACAAGAACGGCAACGGCACGGTGCAGATCCTGCAGGACGCCTCGGCCATCGTCGATCAGCACTTGCGGGCCGTGCAGAACAAGCAGCACAAGGAAATTTCGAAAGCGATTGGACGCCCCTTAGAAGCGGTGCAGCAGGCGCTCGATTACATCCGCACGCTCGATCCCCGTCCCGGGTTGCGCTACAACAAAGTCCAGGCGCGGTTGATCGAGCCCGACGTTGCTTTCGTGAAGCACGGAGACGAGTGGCTCGTCATCATGAATGACGAAGACCTGCCCCAGCTTCGCCTCAATCCCGCCTACAAGAAGTTGCTGACTCGCGACGGCAACGACAAGAACACGCGTGACTACGTCAAAGAGCGCTACAAAAGCGCCATCCAGCTCATCAAGAACATCGAGCAGCGCAAGCAGACGATCACCAAAGTCTGCTACTCCATCGTCGCCCGCCAGTACGAGTTCCTCGAAAAAGGTATCGATCACCTGAAACCCATGATGATCAAGGAGGTGGCCGAAGAAATCGGCGTGCATCCTTCCACCGTAAGCCGTGCTGTGGCCAGCAAGTACGCCCACACTCCGCAGGGCGTATTCGAGCTACGATATTTCTTCAGCGAGAGCGTACAAGGCCCCGAGGGCGGCAACACGTCGTTGCTCATCCTCAAGCGCCGCGTCAAGAAGCTCATCGATGAAGAAGATCCCAGCCGCCCGCTGACCGACGAGCAAATCACCAGGATCCTTCAATCCCAGGGCATCCAGGTTACTCGCCGCACGGTAGCCAAATACCGGGAAGACATGCGCATCCCGAGCACTCACCAACGCCGGGTAAAAAAATAGTAGCGTTTCAAGAGTCCGTAGCGCCGGCGTCTCGCCCACGCTCTAACAGACGAGTGAAATGCTCAAGGACGCGGGATTCGTATCAGGGCACGGCTTCAGCCGTGCCGAATCCGAATGAGATAAGAAATGGGGCTTTGGCCCCTGAGGTTCCCAGCTGCCAAGTTCCAAAATGTGATGCCCGATTTAACTCGACTGGTGAAACGACTAGGAGGGGCGCTCATGAACGTGGAATACACCGGAAGACACTACGACGTAACTCCCGCCATCCGCAAAGAAGTAGAAACCGGCCTTACAAAGATCCGAAAAATTCTCGGCGACAGATTTGAAACGAAGGTCATCCTCGCCGTCGAAAAACACCGCCACAAAGCCGAAATCACCATCAGTCCCCGCAACGGCCCGCTCGTAGGTCTTGCTCAAGCCAAGGACATGAGCATCGCGGTCAACGAAGCCCTCGATCACCTCGAGAAGCAGGCCGTAAAGTACAAGTCGCGCTGGGAATCGAAGAAACGCTCCGCCCGCAAGACCGAAGAGGTCCAGAAGTGGAACGGTCACTCCACGCAGGGAAATCAAAATGACGTGCAGACCGCAGTCGGCTTGTCGGAGAAGACGGCGGTGCCAGTGCTCGTACACCGCTATCCCGCGGTAGCGAAGACGACTGAAGTACACCTCGTCCGCTCCGAGGACGCCGTAGCCATTCGTCCCATGACCCTAGAAGAGGCCATCAAAGAAGCCCACTTCCGCGCCCGCGACGTCTTCGTCTTCCGCGATCCCAAAGGCAAGGTGATGGTGCTGCATCGTACCCGGGATGGAAGGATGGAGTTGATCGAAGCTCCGTAAAAGCGGGCTTCAGGCTTCAGCTTTCCGGCTTCAGCGAAACTCAAGTAGACGGGTACTGTGGTGGACATAACTTGTGTGGGTGGGGCCGCGGGCCTCGCCCGCCCCACGGCGGAAGGGCAAGAATCCTCTATTCATACGTTTTAATAGAGCGTTCTACATGTTAGAATTCGCCGCTGCGGAGGGATTTAAGCATGCCTCATGACTTCTGCAGAACTCTTCTTGTTCCGATGTTTCTTCTGCTCGGGATCATCTTGACCTTGCCTCAACATCTTAAGGCACAAGCAAAGCTGTCGGTCCATTGGGAAGAGCTCACAGCCTCCGACTTCCGCGAAGGCATTCACCGCTCCCAGGGAACGTGCCTGCTGCCATTCGGAATCCTTGAGAAACATGGTCCCCATCTTCCCCTCGGCACCGATTTGCTGGACGTCCGCTATGCGGCGCTACACGCCGCCGAGCAGGAATACGCGGTAGTCTTCCCCGAATACTATTTCGGACAAATCGCCGAAGCCCGCCACGAGCCCGGCACGATTGCCTACGGCCGCGACATGCAACTAGCTCTCCTGCAGGAGACCACCGATGAAATGGCGCGCAATGGCTGCAAGAAAATCCTGATCGTCAACGGCCACGGCGGCAATAACAGTCTTCTACCGTTCTTCGCGCAGTCGCAGCTCGACAAGCCGCACGACTACGTTGTCTATGTTTTCGATGAGCGCACGCCGCAGACGGGAGGTCCGCCGAGAAAGACCTCCATAGACATGCATGCCGGCGAAAGCGAAACCTCGAAGATGATGATCTCCCGCCCCGACACCGTGCACATGGAACGCGCGGCGAACGAATCCGGCGCCGACCAGCACCGCCAGAGTCTCCCCGAAAGCGTCTATACCGGTATCTGGTGGTACGCGCGCTTCCCCTTCCATTATTCCGGCGAAGGCGCCGCGGCCACGAAAGAGTTGGGCGAATATCAGATGAAGTGGTGGATGGATTCGGTCGTAAAGGCGATCAAAGCAGTGAAAGCCGACGGCGCCAGCCTGAAACTGCAGAATGAGTTCTACGAGAAGAGCAGACATCCGCTGGACACGCAACCGTAGCGCCGCCGTCCCGGCGGCTGTCCGGCGGGCGTCCCCGCCCGCCGCTCCTGCAGCGACACGGGAGCCGGCCATTTCAACTCGACCCGCCGCTCCCGAGGGCGAGGGGCTCTCGGGACAGCCGCCGAGACGGCGGCGCTACGAGCTCCCGATCAGCGCGCCCGTGATAAATACCAACACTCCGCCCAATCCCACCTGCAGCGCGGCGGAGACCCACGGCGTATCCATGTAGCGATGCCGTATCCAGGTGATCGCACCCAACTCGCCCAACACAACCACGCCCGCGGCCCACAATGCCAGGCGAAAGTCGCGAATCAGAAATGGCAGCGTATGACCGATACCGCCAACCGCCGTCATCGCACCACAAATCACACCCCGTACCCAAGGATGCCCGCGACCAGTTAAGCTTCCGTCGTCGGACAGCGCTTCTGCGAATCCCATACTGATGCCCGCCCCGGCCGAGGCGGCCAGGCCCACCAGGAAGGCATCCCAGCTATCGTGCGTGGCGAAGGCGGCGGCAAACACGGGCGCCAGCGTGGAGACTGAGCCATCCATCAGCCCCGCAAGTCCGGGCTGAACAATCTGCAGGACGAAGAGCCGCCGTTGTGCCTTTTCTTCCTGGGCTTTCACGGTCGCGGGAAGTTTCTCCTTGTCCAATTCTTCCGCGCGGGTTTCGTGCGACCGTTCTTCGTAGGCGAGGTCGTCGAGAAGTTGTCGAATGCTGGCGTCCTGCGTACGCGCCGCTGCTTTTTCATAAAAGCGGCGGGTTTCGACCTCCATGGTGCCGGCCGCCTTGCGCGCCGCTTCGATCCGCAGCGGACGCATCAGCCACAATGCGGGACGTTCCACGAAGCCGCGGACATCGCGCCGCCGGATCAGCGGGATGTGCTCTCCGAAGCGCTGCCGGTACAGCTCAATCAGCCGCCGCCGGTGTCCCGCTTCCTCCTCGCGCATGCCCTCGAACATCGCCGCAGTCGCGGGATAATCCTGCCGCAACCCTTCGGCAAAGTCGGCATACACGCGCTCGTCTTCCTCTTCCGAGGAGATCGCCAGCGCCAGCACTTCGCGTTCCGTCAAATCGTCAAATTTCTTCATGGCGACCTAGGTTAAATGTCCAACGGTATCGGACACAATGCCGATTTACGACTGCCGTCCACCGATTGTCGATTGCCAGCGAATTCGAGAAACTGCCTCACCTGCACGCGGCGCATCTCAAGTGGCAATTGGAATTCGAAAATCGGAAATCGACGGCAGCTTCTTCGATGCTACTATCCACTTCATGACGCCCCGAAAACCTTCGAGGTCTCAAGCGCGCAGGAAGCCAAAGCGGGGAAGCAAGAAAGCATCCCGTTCGACGGTGCGCAAAGGCCAGCAATCCGCGGAACTGGTGATCATCACGGGCATGAGCGGCTCCGGAAAGGCTTCCGTCCTCAAGGCCTTCGAGGACCTGGGATACTACTGCGTCGACAATCTTCCGGTTGAACTTATCCCGCGCTTCGCCGAATTGGCCGTTCAATCGCGCGAGATTCGCCGCACCGCGCTGGTGGTGGACGTTCGCGAGGGTTCCAAGCTCGACAAACTTCCTGGGATATTGCATTCCGTCCGGCGCATGATTCCCACCAGGGTCGTTTTCCTCGAAGCCTCCGACGCGGTCCTTCTGCGCCGCTTCAGCGAAACTCGCCGTCCTCACCCTCTGGGCACGGACGCGCCGGTCAAGTCCTCGCTCCAGGCCGAGCGCCGGCATCTCGGACAGATTCGCGCCCTCGCTGATTTCGTGATCGACACTTCCAAGTTCAACGTGCACGAGCTTCGCGCCCACATCACCGAGCGCTTTCAGGAGAAGGCGTCCGGAAAAAGCATCCTCGTCTCTTCGGTGAGTTTCGGATTTCGTCAGGGTGTCCCCGAGGATGCGGACCTGGTCTTCGACGTCCGCTTCCTGCCCAATCCCCACTTTGTGCCCGAGTTCAGGCCGCTTACCGGACGCCATCCCCGCGTGGCCAAATATATCCGCTCATTCCCGCAGACACGAGAATTCATCAAGCGCATTTCGGATCTGTTGGTGTACCTGCTGCCGCATTACATTCACGAAGGCAAGAGCTACTTGACGATCGGCTTCGGTTGTACGGGAGGCCAGCACCGCTCGGTCATGATCGCGGAGGATGTAGGGAAGCAGCTCCGCCGCGCGGGATATCGGGTGAAGGTAGTGCACCGCGATAGTCCCAAATAGGAAAAGTCCGGGGCGGCGGCTGGAAGCCGGACAGGAAGCTGAAACGCCATTCCAATGGCTGTGACTCAAGTAGAATAATGGCTTGCATCCCATGTCTATTGCAGCGGCAGCAAGCGATTGCGGCCCATCCCGTCGGGGAGTCCCATGCGGCAACTGACGCGGCTTCTGCGCTACGCCTTGCCGTATTGGTGGCAGATACTGTCGTCGGTCGTGCTCATGGCTGCCGTGGGGGCCCTCGACGCATTCAAGTATCTGTTGGTCCGCCCTATCTTTGATCGGGTTCTGAATCCCTCCACCGGATCCAGCGACATTCAGCTTTTCAGCATTCCCGGCACTCATTATTCCCTGTACCTGCAGCAACTGGTCCCGTCGTACTTCACTGACGCGTGGGTCATCGTCGCTTTCGCGCTGGTTGCCTCCACCATTCTGAAAGGGCTTTGCGACTACGTGGGCACGTACCTGGTGAACCATGCTGGATTCGGCATGATCACCGACCTGCGCGACGATCTCTACAACGCGATTCTTCGGCGATCCGCCGCGTTCTTTTCCAGACACACCACCGGCACGCTGCTATCGACAATCATCAATGACATCGAGCGCGTGCAGTACGCCATGTCCTCGGTGCTCGCGGAATTTCTCCAGCAGTTTTTCACTTTCCTATTTGTTGCAGGAGTTGTGGTAGTCCTCGGAGGGAACCTCTCCTGGGTGCTCTTGTTGTTTGTGCCGATCATCGTTTACTCGTCGCGCAAGATCGGGTCTCGTGTGCGGCATACCACCAGGCATGGCCAGGACAAGCTCGCTGAAATTCAGAACATCCTGCACGAAACCATCACCGGCAACCGGATCGTGAAGGCTTTCAACACCGAGAACTGGGAAATCTCCCGGTTCCGGGGCGCCGCACGCCGTCTGTTTCGCGCCAATCTGCGTTCCGTCGCCGCGGCAGCCATCAGTTCGCCACTCATGGATATCGTGGGAATGATCGGCGTCGCTCTCTTGCTGCTCCTCGGGCGCGACCGGATTGCGCACAACCTGATGACCCCGGGAATCTTCGTGGCTTTCATCACCGCGGTTTTCAGCCTCTACAATCCTGTGCGTAAGTTCGCGATCTTTAACAACAACTTCCAGCAGGCGTTGGGTGCCTCGTCGGAAATCTTCAAATTCATGGACCTTGAAGATGACGTCAGGGAAAAGCCGCGCGCCAAAACACTCCCTAAATTCTCGAAGAGTGTTTGCTTCGAGCACGTGAGCTTCACCTATTCGCGCGACGCCGCGGGGGACGAGTCCCGGGAAGTTCTGAGCGACATCAATCTCGAGGTCCGCCGCGGAGAAATCCTTGCCATCGTCGGCTCCAGCGGTGCCGGCAAGAGCACGCTCGTCCATCTGATCCCGCGTTTCTTCGATGTGACCGAGGGCCGCCTGCTCATCGATGGCCAGGACATCCGGGACGTAACTCTGGCGTCCCTCCGAGCGCAAGTCGGCATCGTGACGCAAGACACGGTGCTTTTCAACGACACCGTGCGCAACAACATCGCCTACGGACAACCCCACGTCCCTCAGAAAGAGGTTGAGGCGGCCTCTCGTGCGGCGCTCGCTCATGACTTCATTCTCGCGCTGCCCGCGGGTTACGATACAGTGATCGGGGAACGGGGCGTGCGCCTCTCGGGCGGAGAGCGGCAGCGGCTGGCAATTGCGCGCGCACTCTTGAAGAACGCGCCGATCCTGATTCTGGACGAGGCGACATCGGCGCTCGACAGCGAGTCGGAATCGCTGGTGCAGTTCGCGCTCCATAACCTGATGACGGGCCGGACCGTATTCGTGATCGCACACCGCTTGTCGACGGTGCGCCGCGCCGACCGCATCGTGGTCATTGAAAACGGCACCATCGCCGACATTGGCGCACACGAAGAGTTGATGCAGAAATTGGGTACGTACCGGCGGTTTTACGATTTACAGTTTGCCAACATGGAAGTGCCGAAGGCAGTCGCAGGTTCTTGAAGAATTCAGGCCCCTATGCCCCTACGTTCCATGACGGGTTTTGCCCAGGTCAAAGGTGAGGTCCAGCGCGAGCCCAGGAGAGCAATCGGGACTGCGGCCACCAATGGCCGCCTGGCATTTTCTCTCTCGCTAAAGTCGGTCAACCACCGCTTTCTGGATATTCACTTTCGCCTCCCCTCCGGAACCGATTCGCTGGAGATGCAGCTGCGGCGGGCGCTCAAAGATGCGGTTGCTCGCGGCCACGTTGAAGTCACGCTGAGTCTGGAACGCTCTTCCGGGGACAGCTTCGCGCTCAACCACGAACTGGTCGCCGGATATATTGCTGCCTTCCGCGCCGCCGCCTCAGAGTTCTCCCTGGCAGCGGACCCTGATCTGAACGCGGTTCTCCGCATCCCCGGTGCGCTGGAGTCCGCCATTGACGCCGCCGATGGAGAGATTGAGGCGGCAGTTATGGCCAAAGCCGGCGAAGCCCTCACCCGCCTCAACCAGATGCGGGAAGAGGAAGGGCGCGGCATCGAACGGGAACTGCGCCAGCGCATGGCGCACCTTCTCGAGGCCGGCCGCAGCGTGCAGCAGCATCGCCGCGCGGTCTTGCAGAACTATTCGGAGAGACTTCAATCGCGCATTCAGGAACTGATTGGCACGATCGTAGACAAAGAGCGAGTTCTGCAGGAAGCGGCGCTCCTGGTCGACCGCAGCGATATCCAGGAAGAACTTGTTCGGCTCGAAAACCACGTGCAACATTTCCTGGGCTTGCTCGACGAGGGCGGCGAAGTCGGCAAGAAGCTCGATTTTCTCCTGCAGGAGATGAATCGCGAATCCAATACCCTGCTCTCGAAGACGTCAGGACTCGCGGGCGAAGCCTTGAAAATCACGGAAGCCGGATTAGCCATGAAAGCCGAGATCGAAAAATCGCGCGAGCAGGTGCAGAACCTGGAATGAATTCCTCGACCCACAAGCCGCTGGTGTACATCATCTCCGCGCCTTCGGGCTCCGGGAAATCCACGCTCGTCTCCAAATTGATGAAACTGGTTCCGGACCTCGACTTTTCGGTTTCCTACACGACTCGTCCCCTCCGCGGGAGCGAGCAGAATGGCAAGCAGTACTACTTCATCTCGCGCGATGAATTTAAGCAGATGATAGACCGCGAAGAGTTCCTGGAGCACGCCAACGTCTTCGGTAACTACTACGGCACGGCGCGCCGCTTCCTGGACGAAGCGGCGCAGAAGGGACATGACCTACTGCTCGACATCGATGTACAGGGCGCGGAGCAGATCAAGCGGAAGTTGCCTGATGCCATCAGCACCTTCGTGTTGCCCCCCGACCGCCAAACTCTGGAGCGGCGCCTGCGCGCACGGGGGGAGGACTCCGAACAGGTTATCCAGCGTCGTTTGGTCACGGCCAGTCGTGAGATTGAGAATTACGACAAGTACGACTATATTCTGGTGAACGATCGCCTGGACGAATCGATTAAGAGCTTGCAGGACATCGTTCGCTCGGAACGCTTGCGCCGTTCGGGTGGGCCGTTATCGGGCGAGCAGAAGCAAATGCTGGCGTCGGCCGATCGTTGCCGTCTTTCCAATATTCGTGACCGCGTACAGCCAATCCTGGCTTCGTTCGCTATGCCAACGGTAACCGGCGGAAGTGGCTAGTTCGGGGTATGATCGTAGGGCAGCAAAACGCGTACCATCGCTCGGTTTGAAAAAGGTTCGACATCGGTTCTCAAGGGAGAGTCCCTATGAAGTTGATCGAAGGGTTCGACAGCAATTACCGCTACATCCTGGTGGCCGCACGGCGCGCCCGCCAACTCCAGTCCGGCGCTCCCCCAGTGGTCGACACCAGTTCCCGCAAACCCTGCCGCATCGCGCAAGACGAGATTCGCGCCGGCAAGGTGAAGTGGGAGATTCCCGAGACCCGCAGCGCCGCCGAGCGGGCCAGCGAGACGCTGGACAAGGCGCTGGGCCAGGACTAGGGGCGATTGTTGATTTCGTGAACGTTGATTGTTGATTGATATTGATAAAGAGCCGGAGCAACGACCAGCGCAGTTTTGAATCAACACTCAAAAATCAACAATCAAAACTTCTATGAAGGTAGCTCTGGGCGTAACCGGCGGCATCGCGGCCTACAAAGCGGCCGAGATTGTCCGCCTGCTGCAGGACCGCGGCATTCGCGTGCAGGTCGTGATGACCCGCGCCGCCCAGGAGTTTGTTCGTCCTCTCACCTTCGCCGCACTCTCCGGAGAAAAAGTCATCACCGGCATGTTCTCGTCCGGAGATGAGCATCAGCCCAATATCGACTCTGCCATCGAGCACATCGCAGTGGCGCAATCGATCGACGCCTTGGTTGTGGTCCCAGCCACGGCGGACGTTCTTGCCCACTTCGCGCAGGGCATCGCCACTGATTTCCTGACGACACTCTATCTAGCGACCACGGCCCCGGTCGTCGTCGCCCCGGCGATGAACGTCAACATGTGGAACCATGCCGCTACGCAGGCCAATCTTGAAATCTTGCGGCAACGAGGAGTTCGGGTGGTCGAACCGGACGCTGGCTACCTAGCCTGCGGCATGACCGGCCCCGGGCGCCTTGCCGACAACGAAGCGATTGTCACAGCCGTGCTCCACGCGCTGGGCGCGTCTCAGGATCTAGAAGGTGAAACGGTACTGATCACCGCCGGCCCGACCCGCGAGAAAATTGATCCCGTTCGCTACCTCACCAACCGCTCCAGCGGACGCATGGGTTACGCCTTGGCTGAAGCCGCCTTGCGCCGTGGAGCCCGCGTGCTTCTGGTGAGCGGGCCGACAACTGTTACGCCGCCGGGCGCTGCTGAAGTCACGAAGGTAGAATCCGCCGAAGATATGCGGGAGGCAGTTCTCAAGCTTCTTCCGCAAGCCAGCATCGTCATCAAAACGGCTGCTGTATCGGACTATCGCCCAAAGGCCACGGCTGGTCAGAAGATCAAGCACAAAGGTCCGATGACGCTGGAACTTGAAGCCACGACTGACATCCTCAAAGAACTTGCGCAGCGAAAAGAATCGCAGATCGTGGTGGGCTTCGCCGCGGAAACCGAAAACGTCCTCGAAAACGCCCGCCAGAAGTTGATGGGAAAGAATCTCGACGCCATCGTGGTGAATGATGTCTCCCGCGAAGGCGTAGGCTTCGACTCCGACCGCAACGCGGTGACAATCATCACGCGAAGCGACGTGATCGACGTCCCCGCAACCACCAAGTGGGAAGTTGCCCAGCGTGTTCTCGACCAGATTGCGCGTCTGCGCCAGCAACGTAAGGCAGCCGTGAAAGCTTGAGGGTCTCGCATTGACCTTCCGGACTCCGAACTGAAGCAAGAGTTGGCAACCTCAAACCGGAAAACAATAACCGGAAAGCAAAACCAGAAAGCAAAACCAGAAAGCAAAACCAGAAAACAACAACCGGGAAGGGCACGAGTTCTACTCGTGCCCTTCCCGGTCTCCAAACTGGTTAGGACGTAGTTTCTCAGAATCCCGACGGTTCCTCAGACTTATGCCTTTGCGCGGGCGCAGCGCCCGAGCCACATACATAACTTCTCGCACGCTACAATGCCCTCCATGCCCAAATCCCGCAGGCAGTTTCTGGCCGTTAGCTCTCTTGGCGCACTCGGTGCAGCCGCAACCTTCCACAGCCAGGCGCAGAATCCCGCTGATCTTCCTCCCGGAGCGCCGCCAGCTTTCGGTACGGCCCCACCTGTGGGACCCGAAGTATCGCCCACCACCCTCGCGGAAGCAGAGAAACTCCTACAGGTCGAATTGACTACAGGAGAGCGCGCCATAGCGGCCAACAGTTGGCGCAAGACCATGGCTCCCCTTTACGAGCGCCGCACCGGCCCGCGCCGGATCGCGCTCGAACCGTCACTTGCCCCCGCCTCGCGCTGGAATCCCATGCTGCCAGGCCTGAAGATCGGTCCAGACCGCGACCGCTTTATCCGCAGCAAGACCGATCCTGTGTCGCTGCCCGACAACGACGCCGATATAGCCTTCGCCTCTGTTACTCAGCTCTCCCGATGGATCGAGCAGCGTAAGCTCACCTCTGAGCGGCTGACCAGCATTTATCTCAAACGCATCGAGCAGTTCGATCCCAAGCTGCGCTGCATCATCACGCTCACGCGCGACCTTGCTCTCGCTCAGGCGAACAAAGCAGACGAAGAAATTGCCGCCGGTAAATACCGCGGTCCGCTGCACGGAATTCCATGGGGCGGCAAAGATCTTCTCGACACGGCGGACATCCCCACCACGTATGGTGCTGAGCCCTTCAGGGACCGCGTGCCCACTGAAGACGCCGCTGTGGTCAAGCGCCTCCACGACGCAGGCGCAGTCCTAGTTGCCAAGTTAAGCCTCGGCGCGCTCGCCCTCAACGACATCTGGTTCGGAGGCCAGACGATGAACCCGTGGCTGCTCGAAGAAGGAGCATCGGGCTCAAGCGCCGGACCAGGAGCCGCCACCGCCGCGGGATTAGTGGGCTTCGCGATCGGCAGTGAAACCGGCGGAAGCATCGTCAGTCCTGCCATGCGCTGTGGCGTGGCGGGGTTGCGTCCCACGTACGGCCGCGTCCCGCGCACCGGGGCCATGACCCTATGCTGGTCGCTCGATAAACTCGGTCCCATGACCCGCACCGTGGAAGACGCCATGCTGGTTCTGCAGGCCATCTCAGGCCCCGAAGCGGGTGACGTAGCGAGCGTCCCCAGCCATCTCGACTTCGACGCCGCTGCCAGTGTGCGAGGCCTGCGCGTGGGCTACTTCCCCAACTGGCTGAAGCAGAGTCCCGCCACCGAAGTCGACCGCGCCGCTGTGGAAGCAGTGCGAAGAACCGGCATGGTACCGGTCGAGGTTGCCATCCCCGACTGGCCGTATGGCTCGCTCAACCTGATTCTCTTCGCGGAAGGGGCTGCAGCTTTCGAAGAGCTAACGCTCACTGGAGGATTAGAGCAACTCAAAGCCCAGGTCCCGGACGCATGGCCGAACATTTTTCGCGAAGCACGGTTCCTCTCCGCGGTCGACTTCGTGCAAGCCGACCGTTTGCGCCGCAAGGTGGCCGAGGAAATGGCTCGCCTTTTTTCCCAGGTGGATCTGCTACTGGTGCCTTCGCTCCGCGACGAAATGCTCACCATCACCAACTTCACCGGACACCCGTCGCTTACCTTGCGAGCAGGTTTTGTTCAAGTGTTCAAAGCCCGAAGTGACTGGGCTCCCGATCCGAATAATCCAATGCCCACATTCTCGCCGCCCCGACGCGTTCCCCACGGCGTCACTCTGATTGGCCGCCTCTTCGACGAAGGCACCTTAGCCAGCGCCGGACTCGCTCTGGAGGCTGCCTTCGGCGTAGCAGCCGAGCGCCCGCCAGGGTTCTAAGAATCACGTGGCGACAGCCGCCTCGGCTGTCCGGCCGAGCGCAGCGAGACTGTCCAGGCAAAGGCCAACGCCCGGAACTCCAGCCTGGGTTAGAATAGATCTATCTCCATGCCCGACCGCACATTCACCCTCGACGAAGCCCAATCGCTGTTGCCGGTTCTTGAGTCCCTTCTGCGCACCGCCATCGCCGGCAAGAAGCTGATGGACGAAGTCGACGCCGAGATGCAAGCCGTCGCCCACCGCATCTTCCTCAACGGCGGCACGCATGTGAACATCGTGCCCCTCGCCCGCCGCAAGGCCGAACGCGCCAAGGCCGAGCAGCGCGTCCGCGACACTCTTGCCGAAATCGACTCCATCGGCGTGCAGGTCAAAGACCTCAACATCGGACTGCTCGACTTCCCCTGTGAAGTCGAAGGTCAAATCGTTTTACTCTGTTGGAATCTGGGCGAAAAATCCATCACCCATTGGCACGGCACTGACGAAGGATTCGCTGGCCGCAAGCCCATCGACGAACGTATTCCCCGGGCTAAGAAACTCAACTAATCCTCAGAGGAGAGAAACCTGTGAGCGCTAAGGGCGGAGCAGTGACGGCGGGAGTCTCGATGGGAATGGCGCTGGCAATGATCCTGTCATTCCAGCTCAACCACTCAATCCTGTGGGCGATCGTGCACGGAATCTTTTCGTGGTTTTACGTCATCTACCGGGCGCTCAAAGGAAACTACTGATCGGTCAGAGTGAACCTGATTCTCCACCCGTTCAAGCTGCATCCCCCGAAGTCAATCCGAGAAAACTCAGCAACGCCCGCATCCTGGAGTCTGACTCTTCCGCCTCAGGCGATGGTGCTGGCGCAGAGCGCATCTGGCTCCCAAAGCGCATCGCAATATTCTGCAGTCTCAGCCGGGTCGTATTGTGCTGAACCTGGAACAGTTGCCGAAGCCTCGCGCACATCTCGTTTACTTTATCCGGGTCATGCTCTTCGGCAATCTCTCGGCATAGGTCTCGAATACGATCATCGGTGTCGTCGATTACATGCATGTTAAGGGCTCGTTTGTGTCCTTAATTCAACCGTGTTAAGGGACGCTGCGCCATCCTGTTGATTCCCTAGGGTAAGCTCCCTAGATTCAACAATTTGCGCCATTGCATCTAAGACCGTGAGTAGGAATGGCATGTCGACTCAATCCAACCTGCACATTCCACGGTACTTGGCCCTCAGAAACATCCCTGTGCCGCTGGGGTTTGTATCCAACGGAACAGCGGTCCAAAGGGCACTTGGCAGGCATGGCGGGATGAGAGAGGCTTAATCAAGCTCTCCAGCCGACGGCTGAGTTATGTCCGGCGCAACGGAGCCTCATCGAAAGCCGACGAGGCGAAAGGAAAAACATGAACCGCAATCGACCAGTTCGATGGCTTGTATTCGCGATCCTAATGATTTCATTTTCTGTGGCCGCCCACGCGCAGGTCTTCGTATCTGTGAGGATCGGCCCACCCGCGCTGCCGGTCTACGCGCAGCCCATCTGCCCCGGCCCCGGCTACATCTGGACGCCCGGCTACTGGTCTTGGGACGATGACGATGGCTACTACTGGGTGCCCGGTACCTGGGTGGTCGCTCCGGTAGGCCTGTACTGGACGCCCGGTTATTGGGGATGGAACGACGGCTTTTACGTCTGGCACGGCGGCTACTGGGGCCCGCACGTCGGCTTCTACGGCGGTATTAATTACGGCTTCGGCTATACCGGTGTGGGTTTTGCCGGAGGCTACTGGCAGCGCGACCGGTTCTACTACAACCGCAGCGTGACCAACGTAAACGTCACCAACGTGACCAATGTCTACAACAAGACAGTTATCGTCAACAACACGACCATCAACCGCGTCAGCTACAACGGCGGCCACGGAGGTGTGATGGCGCGGCCCTCTCCGCAGGAGATGTCGGCTGAGCATGACCACCACCGTGAGCCCCTTGGCGAGCAGATGCACCACCAACAGGCCGCCAGCCGGAATCGCGAGTTGTTCGCGCGGGAGAACCATGGACGTCCAGCTGTTGCCGCAACGGTCAGGCCCGCCGACTTCCGGCATGCTGTAGTTCCGGCCAAGGCTGCCGGAGCGGTCTATCATCCGCCAGCCATGTCGCCCCGCGAAGCGCGCGGACCGGCGAAGGCTGACAATCGGCCCATGACTCCGGCGAACTCCAATAACGCAAACCCGCGGTCGAATCGCCCGTTCACCCCGCCAAGCGCGGCGGATCGCTCGTCGAAGTCAAGCGAGGGCAACCGTCCGTTAAGTCCGCCGAACTCGAGGGGATCGAACCGCGCGGATCGTCCGTCCAGCCCGCCGGCCCGGAACAACGAGAACCAGCGGCAGTCGAACCCGATGTATAAGGACAACGGGAACAGCGGCCACAACCCAATGTACGAGCCGCGCGGCAATGCTCGCGAGAGCGCTCCGCCTCCGCCACGGCACGAGTCGCGTCCGCAACACGATTCGCGTCCGGCCCCAGTTTCGCATGAGACCGCGCCCAGGCAGAGCGCTCCACGACACGAAAGCGCTCCGCCGCAGCGTCATGAGAGCGCACCGCCACGGGAGAATGCTCCGAAGCAGGAGAAGGAGCATCATCCCGGCAGGGGACGTTAGGGGCTAGTGATCAGTGGGCAGTGATCGTGGGCAGTAGCCCGTACGGCGCTGGCCATCTTTTTTGATCGCAACGGTTGTGTGGGGCAGAAGAGCCCATCGTTGGCCGCTGTCTAAACCGACCCTGACCGTAGCGCCGGCATCCTGCCGGCTGTCGCGAGGGCATCCTGCCCTCTCGGGGTGGGGGCGGGACCCCGCCACGACAGCCGCCGAGACGGCGGCGCTACGGGGCTGTCGCTTCATGGGTCTTTCAACAGTTTCAGTTTGCAAGGATTGCGGATACCACCGTTCTACCCCTGAAAACGAGGTTACCGCCTCTGGTTCCGCGCCCAAGGCATGGTACTGATGTGCGAGTCGCCTCAAATTATCTCTGCTACAATTTTTCAAAGCCGTCGCAAAAGGGAATCATGTGGGACAGCAAAGGGAATATGTGGCGACAGCCGCCCCCGGCTGTCCATCGGAGCGAAGCTCCGCTGCCTCACCCGCGCCACGGCATTGAATTCTTGTCAGAATTGGGTAAGTCAGTTTCTGAATAAAAACGAGCGCGCCCAAGGAGTCTTCACGATCATGTCCTCGAAGCAGCACAAACTCCACCTCGCCGGCGCCTTTGCCGTGCTCGTGACCCTAGTCCTAGCCGTAAGCTGCAAAGGCTTCTTCGTGAACCCGACGCTCACCTCGATAGCGATCTCCCCGACCGCGCCACAGGTGGAGCAGGGAAAGACCCTGCAGTTGCAGGCTTTCGGGACTTACGACGATGGCACCCGCAAACAGATCAAGAGTGGTGTCGCTTGGTCGAGCGACACGCAGACAGTCGCGACCGTTGACGCGAATACTGGCGTCCTGACCGGTGTGGCTCCCGGAACCGCCGGGATCAGTGCCAGCGCTCAGGCCCTGAGTTCCAGCGCCACCGCTACCGTCTTCATTGTTATTAATTCAATAGCGATCAGCCCCACGAGCGCTAATATCGCCGTAGATGGAGGCAGCGCGCAATTTACGGTCAGCGCCAACGGAGGCACGGATATTACGAACGGCGCGACCCTCGTGGCGCAGCTGAACGGAATAACCGAGACGAAGATTAATTGTATTTTTGACAGCACGGTACAGGCCCAGGTCTGCACCGACAGCCAGGCTCCGCAGGGCACCTACCAGGTCGTGGCGTCTTACCCGGGCTCAACGCTAACGGCTACAGCGACCTTGACGGTGCCCGCTCCGTAACGAGCCCACAGACTGAAGCTCGTCGCGCTGTAGGTCATTAAGATTCTCAGTGTGCGCTTGGCTTCAAGTGCTGAGATTTCCTCTTTCCTTCAAAAAAGAGACTCTCCATGGCCAGGAAACGCTGTTGGCATCGACGACGCCCCGCGAACATGGAGAAAGCGGGACTAGGAGCACAACTCAAAACTGAATTGGGTGCCCCACTTCTCGCCTCGTTTGCGAGAAGTGGGATCTGTGCGAGAAGGATGACCAGAGTGCTTTGTTTAATTGGTGTTCGACTCACACCCCGAGCAACTGAACTCTCTCCGCTTTCGCGGCAGCGCGCAGATCACGATCCAGCGTGGCCAGGGGCAAACCGCGCCGCAATGCCAGCTCCAAATAAGCTGCGTCGTATAGGGTTAGCTGGCGCCGGGTGGCTAGGCGTGCGCTCGCGCCCCATGCCTGCCGGTCGGTTTCGGGATCGACATGAATGGGGAGCAGCGCCAGATCGGCCAGCGTCTTGTCTCGAAACTCAGCATTGTGACGATGCCGTCTTACGTCCATCTCCAGAACATTGGCAACTTCCAAACCCCAGAGTCCCGAAACCCAGCCGCTGCCCTGACTGAGCAGTTCGAAGACCTCGGTTACAGCTTCCGTAGTTTCGCCGGCATACACCCAGGCCAGCGCGACCGAGCTGTCGAGAACCAGGCTCATGGTCGGCCTTGATCTCTTAGCTTCTTGAGCGAAGCCCAGTCGAAGGATTTGTACCCAATTTTAACCTTCCCCGAATGCTGCGCCCGTTCGCGAATGCGCTGGAACGCCGCCCGCGCTTGGTCCTGATCCACTCGCCCGGCATTGGGCACCAGACGGGCGACGGGCTTACCGTGCCGGGTAATGATGATCTCTTCGCCACCTTGGACCAGGTCTAGCAGGGTTCCGAGCGTGTTTTTGGCTTCAAATGCCCCGATTTCCTTCAAGGGGGAGGTCCTCGTTAATCTAGCTTAAGCTAGTATAACACGCGGTCATCCGCCAATCGAGGCCGCTTTCGGTGCCCAAGGTGGGAATCCGGTGCTTTGATGTGATAAATTGAATACAAGTATTCGAGATATCACTATGGCTACTTCCATCCGACTTTCGCCGGAGGCTGAGGAACGCCTCGACCTCTTGGCTGCGCAGACAGGGCGCACCAAGGCTTTTTACCTTCGTCAGATCATTGAAAACGGTCTCGATGACCTGGAAGACTATTATCTGGCTGCCGATGTTCTGGAGCGGGTCCGCAGGGGCGTGGAAAAGGTTCATTCCGGCGCAAAGGTGAGACGCGATCTTGGATTGGACGCTTGAGTATACCCAGACCGCGAGGAAACAACTGCAGAAGCTGGACAAGTCTGTGGCACGACGAATCCTGGATTTTCTCGACGACCGTGTCGCCAAACAGAGCGACCCGCGCAGACTGGGCAAGGCGCTGAGTGGTCCACTCGGCAACCTCTGGCGCTACAGAATGGGCGACTGTCGCCTCATTTGCGATATTGACGACAAGGCCGTGTGCGTTCTCGTTCTTCGCGTAGGGCACCGCAGAGAAATCTATCGCTAGTCCTTTCCGGCTCGCGCGACGATCCTATGCCCAGTCATAACATTCCCCATTGCTACGCCGCCACGGATTTGGAAACGAGCGCCTCAAACATTGGAGAAAGCTAACAAGTAGCCCGCACCAATCAGAACCGCAGTTTCAGATTCCGTTGCCGATAGTTTCTGGGTGGGGAATCCTTCGGCAACCGCGTCTTCCGTCCAAAAACAGCCCAGTGACATCAAACAACTGTGCTATGTGGCTCGGCAGCCGATCTTTGACCGCGAGGAAAACGTGTTCGGCTACGAACTTCTGTTTCGCAATGGTGTAGCGAACGTCTTCAACGCCTCAGATCTGGATGCTGCATCGCGCTCCACACTAGACAGCTCTCTGCTCATGGGACTCGATGTGCTCTGCGACGGACGGCGGGCATTCATGAATTGCACGCGCGACACGCTGGTGCGGGGGCTGGTCCGGCTCCTGCCGTCGCAATCGACGGTGGTGGAGGTTCTGGAAAATGTTGCGGCGGATGCGGAGGTCGTGCAGGGCTGTCAACGGCTGAAGGAGGCGGGCTATCTGATCGCGCTCGACGATTACGTGGCCGACGACAACCGCGAGCCCCTGGCCGAAATCGCCGACATCATCAAAGTTGAGTTGAAACTCACCACGCCCGCTCGAGCGCGTGGAGCTGATCAAGCGGTACGGGCCGTGGCGCTGCCGCATGCTGGCCGAGAAAGTCGAGACCCACGCCGAGTTTGTGGAGGCGCGCGAGCAAGGCTTCGTTTATTTCCAGGGATACTTCTTCCGCCGGCCGGAAGTGCTGGCCACACACCACATGCCCGCCAACCGACTGCATTATCTGCGCATGCTGGAGGCGGTCTCGCATCCGGAACTCGATGTCGTGAAACTGGAGAAGCTCATCAAGGGTGAGGCCTCCATCTGCTATCGTCTGCTGCTCGGCGATGTTCGCCGTCCAGAGCGAGATTCATTCCGTGAGGCACGCGCTTTCGATTCTGGGCGAACGCGAAGTGCGGCGGTGGGCGCGGCTGGTGGCGGCGGTAGGCGCAGGCCAGGATAAGACGAGCGATTTGCCGCTGTCGGCACTGGTGCGGGCGCGCTTTGGCGAGTTGTTGGCACCGCACGTGCCGCATGGAGCGTCGGATTTGTTTTTGCTCGGGCTGCTCTCGCTGATCGATGCCATGCTGGAGATGACGATGGCCGACGTGCTGGAGAGGGTTCCCCTGGATCGCGAAACCAAGGCCGTACTGCTGGGTAGGCCGAGTGTGTTGGAGCCCGTATATCAGCTAATGCTGGCGCAGGAGGCAGGAGAGTGGGGGCGGACGACTCGCCTGATTGAAGGGCTGCATCTGGATGCCGAGGAAGTCGGAAGTTCTTACTGGCAAGCGCAACCGTGGGCGCGGGAAATTTCCGCGGGAACATGAAGTGGCCTTCGGGCTGAGCGGCGGGCTTAGGGCTTCGGCTTTCGGGCTTTAGCGAGGCATTCTTGCTGAGCCATTGCCGTTAGCGCGCCGGTGAGCCGATTCGCCGAAGCCCGAAGCCCGCAGGTCACGTCCTCCTGTGCAAAACGCCGGTAACCACCCCCCTTGCGCAGTACAGCAGGGACGAGTAACATGAACTTGTTCTCATTTGGCCACGTTCCCGCGTAGGCCTTCCGCGCCCCAAGCCGGTTCCGAGGTGGCGCGACGGATCCGATAACGGACAACCGATAACGTAACTTTTTAGATTTCGTTCGCAAATTAGAGTTTGTTTCAAGAGTTGGGGTTCGTTCCTGAGTGCGTCCAGCTGCAACCCGCAACCGCGCAGACGTGATGGCGTGTGCTGTCGAGAGTTCTGGGGGGACTGCAGTTCGCATGTCGCCACGTCCAAGTCGACCTTGAGACCTGTAAAACTTTGCAACATTCCAGGCGCGCAAAGCGAAAGATCATCGTGCGCTTCAACTTGAGAGGATTATGAACGTAGGACCAGGAAGGCCCTCCGGCGGCGGAGGGAGAGGCAGAAGACGGCGCGGACGCCGTCCTCACAGTCAACGTGGACCGCGGCCCGGACCGGCGCAAAACCGCCACAATCATGACGGAATCTATACCGCTCCCATGGACCACAGCTACCGCGCGGCGCTCGCGGGGGGCAATAACGGGCACAAGCCGGGACGGCAGCGTCCGGGCTTCGGGTCAAGTTACCCGCAGGCAGAGCCGGAGCCTTTGCCGGTGCGCGACGACGCGAATTCTCGCATCTTCGCCTTCGTCGACGATCTGTTCTTCCAAGCGAAGATTCAGGAGACGGCGCGCAAGCTCAACGTCAAGGTCGAATTCGTGAAGAACGAAAAGGACCTGTCCGACCGAGTGCTGCAGAACGGCGAAGAGAAGCCCTCTCTAATTATTTTCGACCTCAACAACGTCAACGCCAAGCCGCTGATATTGATTCCCAAACTGAAGACCAAGTTGAAGAAGGGGACCTCGATCATCGGTTTCCTGTCGCACGTGCAGGGGGACTTGAAGCAGAAGGCCCACGAAGTGGGATGTGACATGGTCCTGCCGCGGTCGGCGTTCTCGCAGAATTTGCCGCAGTTGCTGCGGCGGCATGGGGCGCCGGAAGAAGAAAGTCCGGCGGTGCAATAGGTTAGTTTTTTAGGCTTCTAGCGGACAAACATCTCAACCAACAATCTGGAAACCTCGGCCGCGGCCTTGGGCACAATCGTGCCGAGTTTGCGGACCAGGGGCTGACGATCCACGGCGCGCAGTTGATCCAATGCCACCTGCCCAGTTCTTCCACGAAAATTAACGCTTACCCGCGTCGGGTAGTCGCGCATTGTCATTGTCAGGGGAGCGACTATGACGGTTTGCAGAGGCTCGTTCATTTCGTCTGGTGAAACAACAAGGCAAGGGCGCGTTTTTTTGATTTCCGAGCCTCGCGATGGGTCAAGAGAGATCAGCCAGACTTCGTCGCGGCGAGGATAGCTCACCACTTCCATTCCTTTCGGTCAAAGGCGTTCGGGTCTAGCTGATCCAGCAGCAAGCCTTCTTCGGGTTTGAACTCGGCTGCAAAAGCCTCGCGCCATCCATGGCGCGGAGAGCGATGAGGACTGATCACCAGGCCTTCTGGTGTAACGCGAAGTTCCACGACCTCACCTAAGCCACATTGAGCGATGAGAGGCTTGGGGATGCGAATGCCTC
>Ga0066710_100000473_pt1 | contig 24490 bp, 23 predicted proteins | sample GraSoiAngelo_159_FD_79666 | JGI IMG/M metagenome (GOLD analysis project Ga0066710, IMG submission 79666) | Grasslands soil microbial communities from the Angelo Coastal Reserve, California, USA - 14_1009_16_40cm | ecosystem: Environmental > Terrestrial > Soil > Grasslands | place: USA...
CGCGCATTTCCCGCGCGACACTCACGGCCTCGCCCAATTCGACGGCACGCATCTCTACGAGCACTCCGACCCGCGCCAGGGCGCGCATCCCGACTGGGGCACGCTCGTCTACAATTACGGCCGCAACGAAGTTCAAAACTATCTCATCTCTAATGCCCTATTCTGGCTCGACAAGTACCACATCGACGGCCTTCGTGTGGACGCCGTCGCCTCCATGCTCTACCTCGATTACTCCCGCAAGCCCGGAGAGTGGGTCCCCAATCAGTTCGGCGGCCGCGAAAATCTACACGCCATCGATTTCCTCAAGCGCATGAACGAAGTCGCCCACGGCAAATTCCCCGGCGTTCTCACCATCGCCGAGGAATCCACTTCCTGGCCCGCGGTTTCCCGCCCCACCTATCTCGGCGGCCTCGGCTTCAGCTTCAAATGGAACATGGGCTGGATGAATGACACGCTAAAGTATTTTTCCCACGACCCCGTCCACCGCAAATACGAGCACAACAAACTCACCTTCTCGCTCCTCTACGCCTTCACTGAAAATTTTCTTCTCCCCTTCTCCCACGACGAAGTCGTCCATGGAAAGAATTCTCTTCTCCACAAAATGCCCGGCGACATGTGGCAACAATTCGCCAACCTTCGTCTTCTCTACGCTTATCAGTATGCCCACCCCGGCAAGAAACTCCTCTTCATGGGCCAGGAGCTCGCCCAGCGTCACGAATGGAGCGAAGCCCACAGCCTGGATTGGCACTTGCTACAGCACGATTCCCATCGTGGCATCCAGCATCTCATCCGCGACCTCAACCACCTGTACGCCGCCGAGCCGGCCCTTCATCAAGTCGATTTTGACTGGCACGGTTTCGAATGGATTGACGCCAACGACGCCGACAACAGCGTCCTCACTTTTATCCGCCGCGGCAAAAATCCCGAAGACCTCATCGTCGCCATCATCAACGCCACTCCCGTAGTGCGCGAAGGGTATCGTCTGGGTGTCCCCAATTCGGGCTTCTACCGCGAAATCATGAACACCGACGCCGCCCACTACGGCGGCTCAAACGTCGGCAACAAGGGCGGCCAGCAGGCCGCTCATCACCCCGCCCAGGGCCGCCCCTATTCCCTGCTCCTCACCCTTCCTCCCCTCGCCGCCGTCTACATGAAGTGGCTTCCCGAACAGAAGTAATGTTTTGTGTCACCACTCCCCTGGTCGTTGCATCCAACGGCCAACCAGCGCACATAGAGCCGTTTGCCGGTCCTTGACCCCGCGTTCGGCTCATCTTTCGCGATGGATGGAACGGCAATTTCTTGGAGGGGTCCTTGACTTCCTTTTTTTTGAATGGAAAATCCGTAACCGTCGATGATGATCCTTCGACTCCTTTGCTCTGGGTGATCCGCGACTCTTTAGGACTGACCGGGACAAAATTCGGCTGCGGCATGGCCCTGTGCGGAGCATGCACCGTCCATCTGGACGGCAACGCCCTCCGTTCCTGTGTGGCGCCACTGTCCCGGGTCGCGGGCAAGCGTGTCACCACGATTGAAGGCCTTTCGAACGACGAGTCTCATCCGTTGCAGCGTGCGTGGATCGAAATTGACGTGCCGCAATGCGGTTATTGCCAGTCCGGACAAATCATGAGCGCGGCCATACTTCTGAAGGAAAATTCCAAGCCAACCAACAAAGACATTGATGAGGCCATGTCCGGCAACATCTGCCGCTGCGGAACCTATTCGCGCATTCGCCGCGCCATCCACCGCGCTGCTGAAATCGCCGCCGAAAAGAGGTCGTCATGAGCCGTCTCGATGAGCGATTGAAAACCAGACAGGAACTTCCGACGGCTGATCCCTCCGTTGTAGTCTCCGCAAAAGCTACGCGGATGGCTCGCCGTGATTTCTTGAAGACGACCGCTGCTGTGGGCGGCGGACTGTGCATCGCCGCCTACGTCGCTGAGCTCGCCGCGCGTCCCCTTCCGAACGCCCCCGCCAACGCAACCGTCTTCGCGCCGAATGCCTTCGTTCGAATTGCCGCAGACGAATCTGTCACCGTCATCGCCAACCACTCCGAAATGGGCCAAGGCATCTACACCAGTCTACCGATGCTCCTCAACGAAGAGCTGGAAGCCAATTGGTCAAGAATAAAAATCGAAGCCGCACCTGTCGATGCGGCATACAACCATACGGTTTTCGGCATTCAAATGACTGGCGGCAGCACCACCACGCCCTCCGAGTGGGAGCGCTTCCGCAAAATGGGCGCGATGGCGCGGGTCATGCTCATTGACGCCGCTGCGCAAAAGTGGGGTGTCCCCGCTTCCGAATGCCACGTGGAAAAAGGCGTCGTCATCCACGCTGCCTCCGGCAAAAAAGCTACTTACGGTTCGTTGGCGGACGCTGCTTCGCAGTTGAAGCCGCCAGCAAACGTGCCGCTCAAAGATCCAAAGCAGTTCACGCTGATCGGAAAACCAACGCGCCGCTTGGACACGCCTTCCAAAGTGAACGGCGCCGCACAGTTCGGCCTGGACGTCCGTCTGCCCGGAATGCTTTTCGCGCTTGTCGCAAGGCCACCAGTGTTTGGCGGCAAAGTAGTAAGTTTCGACGCTACCGAAACTCTGAAGATTCCAGGCGTCCGAGCCGTCGAGCAAATCCCTTCCGGAGTGGCGGTCGTGGCGGAGCGCTATTGGCCCGCAAAACTCGGCCGCGAAAAATTGAAAATCTCCTGGGACGACGGCCCCGGCGCAAATCTTTCGACATCTCAAATGCTCGTTGATTTTTCCAAACTCTCCGCATCCCCCGGAACCATTGCGAGGAAAACCGGCGATCCGGCGGCTGCTCTTGCCGGCGCTGCGAAAACCATCACCGCCGAGTACGACGTTCCTTATCTCGCTCACGCCATGATGGAGCCGTTGAACTGCGTCATCGATCTTCGCTCGGACGGTTGCGAAATCTGGACTGGCACGCAATTCGAAACCGTAGACCGCGCCAACGCCGCCAGGACTGCCGGCCTTGCTCCCGAAAAAGTGAAGCTCAACACTACCCTTCTCGGCGGAGGCTTTGGCCGTCGCGCCAATCCTGCATCCGACTTCGTCATCGAAGCCGTCAACGTCGCGAAAGTCGCCAAAGCTCCTGTAAAAGTTGTCTGGACGCGCGAAGACGATATCGCCGGCGGCTGGTATCGCCCCATGTGGCACGACCGTTTCGTCGTTGGGCTCGATGCTGCCGGCAATCCCATAGCTTGGACGCACACGATTGTCGGCCAGTCCATCACCGAGGGTACCGCCTTCGCCCCCTACACCATCAACAAGGACGGTGTCGACAGCACTTCCGTCGAAGGCGCCGCTGATCTTCTCTACGGCATTCCCAACCTCCAAGTCGACTTGCACAGCCCGAAAATCGGTGTACCCGTGCAGTGGTGGCGTTCCGTTGGTCATTCCCACACGGGATTTTCTGTCGAAGGATTTTTCGACGAAATGGCACATGCGGGAGGAAAAGATCCCTACGAACTCCGCCGCAAGCTCCTCGCAAATCAGCCTCGCATGAGCGCCGTTCTGCAGTTGGTGGCCGAAAAAGCCGGCTGGGGAAAACCGCTCCCGCCCTCTCGTGGCCGTGGCATTGCTACGCACTTTTCTTTCGACAGTTACGTGGCTCAGGTCATCGAAGCATCGGTGGACAAGGACGGCACCGTGCGCGTTCGTCGCGTGGTTTGCGCCGTCGATTGCGGCCGCACCGTCAATCCCGATATCGTCAAGGCGCAAATGGAAGGCGGAATCATTTTTGGATTAACCGCCGCCCTCAAAACGGAAATCACTCTTGAAGAGGGACGCGTACAGCAGCACAACTTCTACGACTATCCCATGCTGCGCATGTTCGAATCCCCGGAGATTGAAGTTTACATCGTCCCGAGCGAAGAAAATCCCACTGGCGTCGGCGAACCCAGCGTTCCGCCCGTCGCACCTGCGCTGGCCAACGCAATTTTTGCTGCGACCGGCAAGCGCGTGAGGCGCCTGCCCATTCGTGCGAGCGAGCTTGCTGCCGGAAGCGAGGCTAAATCATGACCGTACGAAAAACAAAACACAATCGTTCGTCGTTGTTTTGGCTTTTGGCGGCATGCGGCGCTACCCAGCTCACCATCGCCGCGATCACCACCGTTCAGGCTGCGCCGCGAAGCCCGAAACCCGATGCCAACGCATCGCGCGAAGCTTTCTTGCAGGTCTACAAAGTCTTCACTTCGCCGCGTTGTCAGAACTGCCATCCGGCCGGTGACTCTCCGTTGCAAGGAGACGACAGCCACGTCCATTTGCAAAATGTAAAGCGCGGCAAGGATGGCCACGGTGTGTATGGCATGCGTTGCGACACCTGCCACCAAACCACCAATCTTCCCGGCGAGCACATGCCTCCGGGAAATCCCAAGTGGTCGCTTCCAACTCCGGAGCACAAAATGGTTATCGTCGGCCGCTCACCTGCTGAACTCTGCCGCCAACTGAAGGATCCAAAACAAACCGGCGGCCGCTCCCTCGAACAACTGCTGGAACATGTGTCGACCGATGATCTTGTCGGCTGGGCCTGGAATCCTGGGACAGGGCGCACTCCGCCCCCACTCGCGCGCGCTGCAACTAGCGCGAAAATGAAAATCTGGATTGAAGGCGGCGCAGCCTGCCCTCAATAGTCAGCTATCATCCACGGCTCGAAATCAGACGATGATCTGGCGGGTTTACGAATGAACGAACAGACACACGATCGTGCGGAACTCCCTCAGACCGCCACTGAAATTTCGCGTGCGAGGATGTCGCTTGTCAACATCGGACTACTGAACTGGTCCGGCTTCGCCTTCGCCATCTTGCAAAGCGCTTGCACCGCTGTCCTTGCCATCAGCGGCGTGCGCGTCGCCATCGGCCTCGGTGCTCTCGCCGCCGCCGCTGGAATTCATGCGCCCGCTCACGGATTCCATCAGGATGCCATTCGCGTTCCCATGATGGTCTTGGCTTTCCTGGGAGCAGTCATTAATCTGTATGTGATAGGGAAGGTGCGTCGCCTGCGCAGCCGCCCCGCGTCTCAGTGGCGTCAGCAGCCCGTACAAAAGAAAAAACTCAGCTCCGAGCGCTTTCAAATCACTCTTTCCGTCCTAACGTTGCTTCTCCTCGCCGCCGAATGGCTCACTCACCCCGTGGTCCACCGCGTCCCTTAACAGCCCGACAAGACTCCCCTGTCACCATCCCTGCTTGTGGGCGTCAAACTTGCCGAGAAACTCGGTGGAACGCGCTTGGGTTCTCAGCAGCGGCTTTCCGGATCAGCGTCCGGCTTGTTCCTCACCGCAAGCTAGCGCAGCGCGTAACCAGGCTCACCAGGCATTAGCCCGCCGATCCGCACCACCTTCACGCCTGGCCGCACGTCGTTGACACTGATGTACCCGATCGCTCCTGGATTCCCTTTGATTCCCTCTTGGACCATTCCGTAGGAAAACACGGACGCAGGTGGATCCGAAGCCTCTGCACGCATCACCCTGGCCACCCAATAGTGCGTGTATTGTTCTTCTGTCATCTGGTAGACAACGCGGAGAATTACTTCGCGTTCTCGTGCTCCTTGGGAACGCATCAGCACAATCACGGGAGAGCTGGTCGTCCAATATCGCCGTTCTCCCATGTAGATCTTCCGCAATTCCGCCAGCGTCAGATTGCTCACCGGATTGCTCGGGCTCACCACGATAGCAACGTCGGTCTCGGCCGGTGTTCCGGCCGCCCGGATCGAAATCAGCGAAAAGGCCACCAGGCCTGCAAGTGCTCCCCATATCCGAAGGCGTGATTTAGTTCTCATGTGCCGTTCCTTAGAAGGTGAAGCTGGTTTGGAAGAAGAACCCGCTGACGAGGGGATCCGTCACCTTGCGCGCTGTATGACGGTATTCGCCTTTGAACGCCGCCAAACTGGTTATGTCGTAACGCACACCCACGGTCGAGCCCGTCAGGTCATTCACCGCCGGCGCGGGCTGGCTGCTAGCATTGAACAATACGTCGCTCGGGTTTATGTTCGACCACTCGAAACGGTAATAAGGCTTCCACTTGCGCCCTTCACCCGGCAGTCGGTACGCGACCTGCACATACGCGGCGTCGCTGTTGAAGTCAGCTTGAGTCACCGAGTTGCGGTGACGAACGTGCGCAAACTCAGCCAGAAACTCGGGAGTTTCCCTCGCCCAAACGATATGTGCCGAGGTGATGAGTTCTTGGAACCTGGGATTACCGGTCAGCGCCGGCGAAGGCGTAATGGAGTCTCCATAAGCCGCTCCGCCCACCTGTAAGCCGTTCAGCGCCGCCGGTCGGGAGAAAAGGCTGACCACCCACGCTCGGTTATTATTGAGGTCTCCGCCGTCGCCGGCGCGTGCGATATTACCGGACCGTCCATTCCCCACACCGGTGTTGTATCCTAGTCCCAAGGGCCCGGAGGGAATATTGCCCTCCGCGAGCATCCCGACGAAGTGTACGGGCTGGAACCGCCCGCCGAATCGGATCATCTCGGGTCGCGCGATGGTCGTTTGAAGCCACAAGCCGTGGTGAAACGCGGTGTTCCAATAGTTGATGGGCGTGTGGTAACGGCCAAAGGAAAGCTTGAAAAAGTCGTTGTAGTCATAGCGGATCAGCAATCGCTCGACGTCCACGTTATACGCTGTCGCCGTCGGCCCGGCCTGCGCCGTAAAGCTGGTCTCTCCGAACACCGAGACCTTTTCCGAAAGTGGCGACGAAACGTGCAAAATGAGCTGCCCCATGTTGAACCCGCTCTTTGTCGCCTTATCGTCCGTTCCGGAAAAGTCCACGTCTCCGAATCCACGGAAATGCAGCGCCGGAAACTTTCGCTCCACCAAGTTCGTCGCCTGGCCTTGACCGCCAGAGTGATCCATGGAGGTGACGGGCCCAGCAGCCGCCGGCTCATGGGAATTTGGCGTAGCTGCGGCTTCGACCGTTTCGCCGGCTGCTGGTGCGGTTGCGACACCGTTATTCGTCTCTTTTTCTTTTTGCAACAAGGCGACCAGTTTTTCGAGTTTTTCAATCCGAGCGCGCATCTCTTGCATGTCTTTCTCGCGCTCGTCCTTCTCCGCACTCTGAGCCAGAGCACTTAGCGGCAACAGTAGAAATACAGCGAACACCCCCCAAACACGATTCATATCTCCCTCCTTGCCATCTGTTCATGGTAGCGTTGCCGCACCTTTGATTTAGGGCTTTTGGGAGCGTCTGCTCCGCGAGGGTTAGTAGCGATTTCGAGTCTTTGAGGCCCGCTGCAAAATCGGCTGGGCGCCTTTGGCTTACCTCTTGCTGGAGCCTGGCAACACACCCTGCTTCTAATGCGGCTTGGCATGACCCGTGTTGTTGGTTGGCTTAGGGTCGATTGGCCCAGGCGTGGGCCCGGCCCTGGCAGTCTTACGTCTCCGCATCCCAGATTGGAACTAAAAATCAAATCGCTTTCTTCTATTTGCTGTGGGAATCCTTCTTGGAACTCTCCAACTCCTTTGCCAGCCGCTTGTGCAGCCGCTCGCTGTACCCCACCGGCAATTCAAACGTCCGGTCGTCCGCCGTCAAAACCAGAATATTTCGCGTTGAATCCAATATTGCCGAGCAGATTTCGCAGTGTTCCAGGTGCCGCTCGATGTCCTCACGCAGTTTGGCATCGACAGTGTTGTCGATGTACTCCGAGATGTGTTCCCACACGTGTTTGCAGTCCAGTTTCATAGGGCCCTCCCGAAGAACCCTTTTCGCGCCGGAGCCGTCGTTTTCAGGAATGGAACAAGGCGCCTTTGCAACATCATGCGCGCGCGGTGCAGCCGTACTTTCACAGCACCAGTCGTGATTCCCAGAGCCTGCGCCGTTTCCTCCACGTTGAGTTCTTCCAGGTCTCTCAAGGTGAAAACTTGGCGGTAAATGCCGGGCAGTTCCGCCACGGCAACCCGCAGCGCTTCCCGAAATTCCTTCCGTTCCAATGCCTCCAGCGGAATCTCCCGCCAGTCCGTCAACGGCGCCGGCGTGAAGTCTCCTTCGTGACCCTCCGTCTGTTCCTCAATCGATTCCTCCGCCACCCCCTTCGCTTTCCTCAGGCGTTTCCGCCCTTCATTGATCGCAATCGTCACCAGCCACGTGCTGAACTTCGCGTCCCCTCGAAACGATGTCAAATGCCGGTACGCACTGATCATCGTCTCCTGCGCTCCGTCTTCGGCCTCCGTCTCGTTCCTCACGATCGAGAATAGTGTCAGGTACACCATCCGTTCGTAGGGCCGGACCAACTCGTGAAACAGCTCTTTATCGCCCGCCAGTATGCGCGCGATCAGCCCCGCCTCACTTGTCTCCGTCGTTCGCATAAATCTGTAGCCGCCCTCTTTGAGAGGGCGGCTCGCTCATTCTCAACGCGCATTTTTATCTTAGAACTTTTCCATATGCGCCACTCCAAAAATCGCATGGAACCGTTCGCAATAGATCGCCACTGCCTGATACTTGTTCAAATCCACACTCGACGGCAAATCATAATTCTGATCGCCTTGATTTCCCTTCAACGTTCCGAGTTCTACGTTATCAAGTTCACCTTTCACAATTTCCTGGTCAAGCGCCTGGTCCTCCGCCCGCACCAACAGCACATGCACGTCCGGCCCATTCGATGTCGTGAAATCCGAAAGCCGCAAATACTCTTTGCCATCGGCAGTTTTGTAAATCGTCGCCCGCCCGCTCGTCTGGTGAAGCTTCCCTTCCAGTTTTCCCGTGTAAAGCGCCTCCGGCTCCGAGCTCAACGCCGCTGGCGCTGCCTCATGCACTCTCTGATCGATGAACAGCTTCTCCGGCCGGAACGTCCACCAGGCACCTGCAAGTATCGGAATCCCCATCAGTATCAGAATCCACTTGTTGCGTGACAACCACGAACTTGTATTCGTATTCATCGTTTTTCTCTCAAGAAAAAATCGGGCCGTGTGACCCGCCCGATTTCTCCTCCCTTCTCTTTCGAATCCTTAGAACTTTTCCAGCGGCGCCGCGCCAAAGTTCGCATTGAACCGCTCGCAGTAGATCGAAACCGTCCAGAATTTCGTCAGGTCCGTTCCCACGGGAATTTCGTAATTCTGGTCGCCTTCATTCCCCTTTAGCTTCCCCAGTTCCACCTTTTCCACATTGTCTTTCAGGAAGTTGGCGTCATCCATCGCATCCATCGTCGCCACCAGGATCACGTGCACATCCGGCCCGTTCGAAGTCTTGAAATTGGTCAGCCGCAGCACCAGCTTCCCATCCGCTTGTTGATACACCGTCGCGCGGCCCGAAGTGACGTGGACCTTGCCGTGGAACTTTCCTGTCTCCAGCGTCTTTGCCTTGCCGTCGCGCATCATTTTGCCGTCTTGCATCTTGTCCTGCTTCATGTCGTCTTGTTTCATGCTGTCTTGCTTCATGTTGTCTTCGGCGTGCACCGGTGGCTGAAGCAGAAACGCCACCGCCAGGGCCGTGAATGCCAAACCCGCCTTGATCGTGCGAACCATTCGAATTTCTCCTGTATGTTGAGTTTTGGAGGGCTGTTCCTCTACCCCCTCATCGCGTTCGCCCCATACGAGTCCGCAGCCAGGCAAAGGTTACAGCCCGAAAGAATAGAACGATCAGCCACTCACTGCTCCTGGCCGTTTACTTTTCGAGGAAATCCGTCCGGTGGCCGCCGCCGGACTCCCGACAAACAGGTATCATCAAAACGCGCAGGGATCTCTCATGCCTAGGAACTTCGCCATCCGGCTCAGGTGTCCTCGTGGGGACAGCGACTCTTGGGTCACCCTTTCGAACCGCGAGGAATCCCTCGAACAGATCCTGCAGCAGACTTGGGACTTCAAGTGCCGCGAGCATGGACTACAGAAGGGAATTCCCCAGGAAGTCATGGAGGTTGCCCCCCTCGATGATCCTCTCTCCTCGCAAAAAGCCCAGCCATCTCTGGCCATCCCTTTGCCCGCGGTCCCTGCAAAAAAAGTACCCCGCTCCAGCGAGCGCCTGTCCTTGCGCGTACCGGTGGTGATTTACGGTTTTGCTGGCAAAGGCGGCGCCTTCCACGAAGATACGGAGACGGTCACCGTCAATTCCAGTGGCGCCCTGGTCACCCTGAAGACCAAACTCGCGTTGGGCGACGTCGTTTTTCTGCTGCACAAGAGCAGCCGCCAGGAGCAGGAAGTCCGCGTCGTCTTTATTGACGCCTACTCCGACCGCGAAACTCGCGTCGGTCTGGCCTTCAAAAAGCCCATCTCCGACTTCTGGAAAAAAAGCCGCAAGAGGCCCCGCGTTCCGAAAACTCTCCGCGTCATCGTGAAAGGTACGGACGCCAACGGCAATCCTTTTGCCCAGAGCGCCTACACCGTCGATCTGAGCCAGGATGGCGCGCGTTTGGACGGCGTCGGATTCTTGACAGCCCCCGGCCAAACCATCGAAGTCCGCCGCCGCTGGCGCAAAGCCCGCTTCCGGGTCGTGTGGATCGGGCGCGTCGGCACCACCGAGGCCAATCAGGTCGGCGTCTTCGGCCTGCAATCCGATAAAGACATCTGGCGCGTCGAACTCCCCAAAGCCGGCGTGGTCCCGCCTCCAAAAGAGTAATTTCTCCTCCCTCATCTGGCTCTTCTCCGGTACACTCTCCAGTGTCCACCATGTCCAAGCTATCGCGTCGCAGCGTGCTCAAGAGTGTTCTCTCAGGAGCCACCGTGGCTTCTCTCCCATCCGTTTCCTGGTCGCAGGAAAACGCTCCGATAAAACGCAAGGGCAATATCCGCCAGTCCGTTTCCCGCTGGTGTTATCAGAAGATTCCGCTCGACAAGCTTTGCGCATACGCCGCGGAAATCGGCCTGAAGGCCGTCGACCTGCTGAATCCCGACGAATTCGAAGTGCCCGCTCGCTATGGCCTGGTCTGCAGTATGGGTTACGCCGGTGGCGGCGAAATTGGCAGCGCCATGAACCGCGTCGAAAATCACGCCAAACTTGAGGAAGGTTTGCGCAAATACATTCCGCTCGCCGCCAAGGCGGGCCTGCCCAACGTTATCACTTTCTCCGGCAATCGCGCCGGCATGTCCGACGAAGAGGGCGCCAAGAACACCATCATCGGCCTCCACCGCGTCAAAAAAATCGCCGAGGACCACGGGGTCACCATCTGCCTGGAGCTTCTCAACAGTAAGGTCGACCACCACGACTACATGTGCGACCACACCGCTTGGGGTGTGCAAGTCGTCCAGGCCGTCAACTCGCCTCGCGTCAAGCTCCTCTTCGACATCTATCACATGCAGATCATGGAAGGTGACCTCGTCCGCACCATCCAGAAAAACATCGATTGGATCGCTCACTTCCATACCGGCGGCGTTCCCGGCCGCCACGAACTCGACGCCACCCAGGAAGTCCAATGGGACGGCGTCATGCGCGGTATCGCCGCCACCAACTTCCGCGGCTACGTCGCCCACGAGTTCGTCCCCACCCGCGACCCCCTCACCTCCCTCCGCCAAGCCGTCGACCTCTGCGACGTCTAACCCCTTTGCGCCCAATCCCGAACCAATTTGCGCCGCCCGTGCCGATCCGCGCCGCCCGGCCTCCTGCCTTCATGGCGGGACCCTTTAGGGCGGCATCTTTCCGTCTTCGTAGCGCCGGCTTGCCCTGAGGTTGCCGAAGGGCATCCTTGCCGGCGTGGTTCTTTTTCTGCTTTCCGTTGCCGAGTAAACGCGGGGAATAGCAGGAATTGAGGACTGCATGGCCGCGGACGAGGGGTGCACGGTTGCTGAGGGAGAAAACGGGACAATCTTCTTACTGCAGATAATTCCGTTTCCTGGGGAGGGGGCAGGTGAAAAAATTGAGGGCGCAACCGCCGTCAGGCTTGTTGCGCCCTCTAACTGAGCCGTAAAGTTTCTAACCTTCCTGGCCTCATCTGGCGGCGCAACCGCTGTTAAGCTTGCTGCGCCCTCCAACCCGATTCGTCAAGGCTTCATGCTTCGCCGTTCGATCTCGCGGCGCAACCCGCCGTTAAGCTGACTGCACCTCGGAACCGAACCGTAAAGTTTCAAACCTTCCCGAATCAACCTGGCGGCGTGACTGCCGTGAGGCTGTCTCGCCCTCCAGACGAAACCGTCGAGGCTTCGAGCTTCGCGATTCAATCTCGCGGCGCAGCCACGGTTAAGTTGCTGCGCCCTCTAAATTGATCCGTAAAGTTCTTAAGCTTCCCGGTTCAATCTGCAACGCAAAATAGTTCTTCCCGTTCGTGCCGTCAATCAAATTCTGATTGAACCCTTGTGCAAATCTGTGCACCGCTGTGCAAATTCCCAGCCGTGTGCCGATCCCGAGCGGCCTCTGTAGCGACGCGTTGGTCTCGCCACCTTGTTGACTGGGCGTCGGAGCTGAACTTGTCCCGACAGCCGAGGGAGCTCCGACATAACGACCACCTTCCGCCACTGTGATTCCGGAGCAAGCCGACGCCTTTTCCTTCTGGCTCGCTCCCGCGAGGCGGTCGGCTTGCTCCGTCAGGAAACTCTCTTCCTCTTGCCGGGAGTCCTATGCTCCGCTTTTGCGTGCGAGGATTCTCTTCCCCGTTTCCCAGTTTCACTTTTCTGCTGCGCAGGGGAAGGGGGAAAAGACTTCCGACCTCCCCTAACCCCCATGGAATCAAACGTTTGCAAAAACAAAGGGGAGGGGGAGCCTCTCCTTACTTCATTACTCTGTTGCTTGGGCCTTCCATTCGCGAAACTTTCTTTCCGGCACTCTCGTACCTATCTCCAAGCACCGGCCCTGCGCCGGCCAGGAGGCATCCAGTCATGTCCGACCGCAACAGGGGTATCCTCGCCAAGACCGCTCTTGTCACCACTGCACTGCTGTGGCTCACGCCCTTTGGCGCGCTTGCGCAGTCACCCTCTAGCACATCTAAATCTTCAGCCTCATCTACGTCGTCCTCTTCGGACCGCTGGCTGCACGTCCGCATCATCAGCTCAGACGCCAAGGGTGAGACCGTCCGCGTCAATGTCCCCCTCGAACTGGCCGAAAAAGTTCTCCCCACCATCAATAGAAACCGCATCCATGACGGCAAGGTCAAGATCGACAATGCCCACGTCAACGACGTCGACCTCCGCGCCCTCGTCGATGCCATCCGCACGACGAAAGACGGCGAGTTCGTCACCGTACAGAGTAACGATTGCGACGTTCGCGTCGCCAAACAGGCCAACCACCTGATCGTTCATGTCCTCGACAAGCAGAATTCCAAAAAGTCCGAGGTCGAAGTCAAGGTCCCCATGAAGGTCATCGATGCCCTCTTTTCCGCCGGCAAGGATGAACTGGATCTCGTCGCCGCCCTTCACGCCCTCTCCGCGCAGGGCGATACCGAACTCGTCTCGGTCAAGGATCATGAAAACACCGTCCGCGTCTGGCTCGATTCCAAAAATGTGACGGACTAAAAGGGTTTTGTAGCGGCGGCTTTAGGCCGCCATCTTCGTCGGGCAGCGGGGCCTTAGCCCCTGAGGAAATGTTTTTTGAACGCTTTGCGTTGGCTTTAGGAGGGAGGATGCGACCATGATGCTACTCGCGAAAGCAGCTCTCGGACTTGGCGGCACAATCGTACTCGCGGGCGCCTATACTATGCGCGAAGGCGTGATCCGCATCGACGTCGACGAATACCGCTCCGGCGGCTCTCACTTTCATATGTGGGTTCCCGCTGCGGCCGTCCCCATGGCCATGCATTTCGTTCCTAGCGACCGCATGCGCCATGCCTCCGAGCAAGCGCGCGAAGCTCTGCCCATTCTTCATGCCATCGTCAAAGACCTGAAAAAATACCCGGATGCCGACTTCGTTGAAATTGACGATAACAACCAGCACGTTCGGATGCGCACACACGGAGGGAAATTGCAGATTGACGTCGACTCACCGGATGAGAAAGTTCACGTTCTCTGCCCGCTGTCGACCATCGAGGACGTAACCAGCCAGCTCGAGGAGCGCGCCCCGGCAGCCTAGAATTCGTTTCGTAAGGGCCTTTGGCGGATCGCTGAAGAAGCCTTGAGACCTAGAAACTCTTTTGATCCTTGCCGCCGCTCAGGCCGCACCGTCTGTTCCGCCCTTTGCCGGCTGAAAATAAACTTCCTCAAACAACGCATCCTTCTTCCAACCGGCTCTCTCAAGAATGCCGCGCCCATTCTCCACCATCACCGGATGACCGCATAAGTATCCCGTCGTCTCTTCGGCCCGCAACTCCCACTCATCCGCATACTTCCGTAAGAGATCATCCACACGCCCCGTCTGGCCCTTCCAATCCAGGTCCTCCCACGGCCGGCTCACCGTAGCCACATACTTGAACCACGGCACCTCGTTCGAATAGCGTTCCAATTCTTCGCGATAACCGAACTCCCACGATCGGCTCGCGCCCTGCAGGCAATACAGCTTGTGGTCACCGGGCAGGGGGGAGTCTCCCTTCTTCCAGTCCCGATAAAGCGTTCGAACGTAACTGACAAACGGGGCGATCCCCGTCACCGTGGAGACCAGCAGGTGGTGTTTCCTGCCGCTTCGCAAGTCCAGCGTGAAACGTCCCTTGGCGATTTTTCTGCACAGCAGCGTGTCGCTTTTTCTTAGCTTGAAGAGATCCGGAGTCAGACCCCCTTGCGGGACCAACTCAACGAAAAACTCGAGCGACTCTTCATAAGGAGATGAAACGATGGAGTACGCTCTTTCGATCCGCTTTCCTTCATGCTCGACTCCCAGTGTCGCGTACTGTCCAGCGCGGAATTCAAACGGCCCGCCGGGGTCGATTCGAACGATCCATAAATCGGGCGAAAGGTCCCGCCGCTCAAGAATCCGTGCTTGATAGTGCTTGTCCGGGGAGGGAGCCATCTATTTTTCTCCCATGAGGTTCAATTCGTTTCACCAGAAAAGATAACGGGCGGGGCCCACTCCAGCTCCGCCCGGAATTTCATCTTCTCGTGCAAGCGATTCCAAATTCCTAAGAGGTCAACCTTTCGCCCCATAGCCGGGACGGCGGCTTCACTCGCTGGGGCGCGACCGGGATGAATTAGAAATTATCAATTTCCCGCCCGCAGAGCAATCCTTTGTCAGGTGAGTTTCTAGGGAAAGCAACCAAAAAGATAAGCCCGCAAGGCGGTTTGGATGGTGCGGCCTATTCGTAAGCCAGAGCGACGACCGGGTCGTAGCTGGCGGCGCGGAGCGCGGGGTAGACTGCTCCGGTGGCGGCTCCCACGAGTGCGAGTGCGATCGCTGAAAAAAACCACGCCGGGGAAATCAGAATCGTTAAGCCCGGATTCGTCTGTTTCAGAATCGCTTGCGTCAGGAATGTAAGCGCTATTCCCAAACCGGTTCCCATCAATGTAAGGATAAGGGTCTCGCCGAGCAACATTTGGACGACGTCGAGTCTGGAGAAACCCAGCGCCTTGAGAATTCCAATCTCGCGCGTGCGCTCCATCACCATGGTGTGCATATTCAAGAGAACCACCAGGAAGCTCACCACAATTCCCAAGGCTACCATCGTGCGTGTGAAGGGACGCAACTGCGGCAAGTTCGACGAAGTCATCAGGGTCACGTATTCTGACAAGGAGCGGACGCTATTCTCCGGCATCAACTTGAGAATCTGCGCGCGAGTGCCTTCCGTATCTCCCTTGCTTCTCACGTAAAACATGGAAACGCGTTTCTCCGCGCCGGCGATCTCCTGGGCTGTCCGGATGGGAATGAAGTATCGCGCGCCTTTTCCATGCCCTACGATCCCACAGACTGTAAACGTATGATTTAACAGCGTGATCTTACTCCCCACCTTCAAGTGGCGCGTTTGCGCAATGATGTCATCGGCGATAACATCGTCCGGCCCTTCGAAGGGCCTCCCATCGCGGAACAGGAAACCCTTGCTTAGCGCGTTGAAGCTCTTGTAATCGATCCCGTACACCATCACTAAGTGCTTTGGTTCCGTGAGGATGACCGTTGGCGCCACCTCGTCCACGCCGCTCAAAGCTGCAATTTGTTTACCGAGCGATTCTTGCATCCCAACACTTACGAAGGCGAAAAAAATCGAAGAGTTTGGCGGCTGAACCAGGATATCCGCGCCGACACCCTCAACACGCTTTCCCCATTCGGAAATGACGCCGGAAGTGAGACCTACGATCATCAGAACGAGAATCACCTGGATGGCAATCGCCGTCACGCTCAGAAAACTGCGCAGCAGCCGGGCGGTGATGCTGCCCCAAAACATTTGCAGGAGGGAAAATGGTCCGTCGTAGGTTTCCGTCATCGTGGGCAACCAAATTTACACTCTATCATCTTTATTTCGTACCGGTCAAAAGTACCTTGCAGGTCACAGGGCAAGACGCATGCCGAAGTCCGAAAAAAATATTTCAGCGGCGTTAAGTTTTCAACACAAATGTTGATAAGTATGTGGAAATCCCCCATCCGCGCACCGCTAACTTCTCCCCCTTCAACACTCTTCTCCTCTTTGCACCATTTGTGTGCAACAGAGCTTTTTTCACGGGCGCATCTGGCCAGCTAGAAGTTTTGCGACAGCAGAAAAAATTTCGTTGAAAGATTTCTAGAGATGAAACGAGGGCAACTATTCTCTCTTGTTTTTCTTAAACCGTTGATTCTCAACGATCGACCGCTGATTTTCCTTCAGTACCACTTCGGGGGCTTCTCGAGATGCACCTTAATTGTCTGCTTCGGATCAGTGATGTCGAGCCAGCGTCCATACGTCTTCCATCCTTCGGCAACAACTTGAACCAAAACTCTCCCCATTGGCGCGTTCGGGACGTGCGCTATGCCATCGCGGCTGGTCTTTACGTTCATTTCCAGTTTCTTGTCCTTCTTTATGGCGTGCTCCTCGATGAATTTCACGTATACGCTGGCGTTCTCAACGGGAACACTTTTCTCGCCGCCGGTCACTTCAATGGTGATGCGCGTCTGTACATTGCTCGTGGGAGGCGGAGTCTGCGGTTTGGAAGCCGCTGCAGGCGAATTCTGGGCGCCCACCTGTTGTGCTATCACCACGCAGGCAGCGAGGCAAAGGCACGCAAAAAACTTTGTCGAGAATTGCATAAGTGGCTAAACTCCATGGTCTACCGAACGGCAGGCTCGGTCAAGTCTCGCCGTGTTAAGATTTGGATGCCGCTTACACCTGGGTTGCTGCCCCGGCAATGTTCTGCCGTGGAAACCTGAGCAGCCGCCATTTGACTCATCAATTTAGCTCCTGTAAGTTCTCAAGAAACTGCCCGACAGGCAAAATGGGGATGCCTCAAAAATGAAGTTTACCCCCAACGGTTAGCTCCGGACGTCGAACTGACCGCATCACGATCAGAACAGAAATCGCAAGGAGAGCACAATGGGTTTTGCCACCAACGCCATTCACGTGGGCCAGGAACCCGATCCCGCCACCGGGGCCATCGTCGCGCCCATCTATCAGACTTCTACGTACATCAACGAAGAACTGGGCAAGAACAAAGGCTACGATTACGCGCGAACGAATCATCCGAACCGCAAAGCCCTCGAACGCACGGTTGCCAAGCTGGAAGGCGGCCATAGCGCTTATGTTTTTTCATCCGGCATGGCAGGAATCGACGCGGTCTTCCGGCTTCTCCGTCCGGGCGATCACGTGGTCCTTTCAGAAGCGGTTTACGGCGGCGTATTCCGTCTTTCCACGCAGCTCCTCGTGCACTTCGGTCTGGAATTCAGCTTCGTGGACACTTCCACGCCTGATTTCGTGCGCTCGGCGTTGCGTCCAAATACGAAAATGATCTACATCGAAACGCCGGCTAACCCCACACTCAGCGTTACCGATATCGCGGCGATTTCTAAGTTGGCTAGCGAGCGCAATCTGTCCCTGGCGGTCGATAACACATTCCTGAGTCCTTATTTGCAGCGCCCCATCGAACTGGGCGCTCACATCGTGGTTCATTCCATGACCAAATATTTGAATGGCCACAGTGACTCCACTGGCGGAGCAGTGGTGCTCACGCGTCCCGAGGACGCCGAAAAGATCTATTTCATTCAGCGCTCCGCCGGCACGGGCCTCTCTCCCATGGACTGCTTCCTCGTATCGCGCGGCATCAAAACACTGGCGGTTCGCATGCTCCAGCACAACGCCAACGGCATCACCGTGGCGCGCCATCTCGATGCGCATCCCAAAGTCCGCAAGGTCTTTTACCCTGGCCTGCCGTCTCATCCGCAGCACGAAGTCGCTCGCCGCCAGCAGAAAGGCCCGGGCGCCATGCTCTCCTTCGATGTAGGTTCGCTGGACGCCGCGCGGCGATTCCTCAATCACGTCAAGCTCTGCTCGCTCGCCGAAAGCCTCGGTGGAGTCGAAACTTTGATTTCTCTTCCCGCGATGATGACGCACGCTTCCATGCCCAAGGAAGTGCAGGATCGCGTGGGCATCACTGAGGGGCTCGTGCGCCTCTCTGTCGGCATCGAGGACGTGGAAGACATTATCGCCGACCTCGACCAGGCGCTGCTCTACGTCTGAGGATTCCACTGCTACGAATAGCCTTTTTGCGCTCTCCGCTGAGGCTGTGGTCCAGCCAGGAAAGATATTTTTCGGAACCTTCAGTAATCGCGAGGGCGATAAACTCCGGCACATCATAACTGTGGAGACGTCTCACTTCGTTTTCCAATTCAGCGAGACATTGCATTGTTGTCTTCATCACCAGCAGATACTCCCGCGCTTTTTCAAGTTTGCCCTTCCAGGTATAGAACGACTCGGCCGGGCCCAAAATGATATTGACGCATGCCGCCAGCCTGTTCGAGACCACTCGACGCGCGATCCGACGGCCTTCCGTCAGCGTTCCGCACATCACCAGCACGATTCTGCTTCGTTCACCCCTCTTGACCATGCTCCCTCCGCCAATGCCATGAACCTTTCGCCGAGCCAGGGCTCTTCCAGACCTGCAAGTTTCAGGTCACAACTCTTATCTTTCAACTTTCGACTTTCAACTGTCTCCGGTCTAGAATACCGCCTCATGACCACGTCGCCGATTAAGTTTGGCACCTCGGGATGGCGCGGCCTCATCGCCGACGATTTCACGTTTGCCAATGTGCGCTTGGCGGTCACGGCCATCGCGGAACATGTGAAAACCAAAGCGAAAGAGCCCACAATCCTGGTGGGCTACGACACGCGCTTTTACTCCGAAGAATTCTCCCAGGTCGCCGTGGACACCCTGCAGCACCACGGGATTCGAACGCTCCTGTGCGAGACATTCACGCCCACGCCCGCCGTGGCTTTTGAAATTATGCGCCGCAAACTTGACGGCGCGATCAACTTCACCGCCAGCCACAATCCCGCGCAATATCACGGCTTGAAATTTTCGTCGGCCGACGCAGGTCCTGCGCTGCCGGAAGTCACCAAGGATATCGAAGCTCGGGCAGTGCAGCTCGCCGCGAAGGGCGGTATTCCGCCCCTTCCGCGCGGTGCGTCGAAGTCCGTCCGCGGCGAAAAAGTCAATCTGCGCGAAAACTATTTGAAGCGCCTTGAAGGACTTGTCCATTTCGAGACGCTGCGCAAGGCAAAGCCGTCCTTGGTCGTCGACGCCCTGCACGGCTGCGGCGCCGGCTATCTCGACCGCACACTCGCCGATCACGGCGTCACGGTGCAAAGCATGCGCGCGGAACGCGATTGCCTGTTCGACGGGACCGGGCCAGACGTTTCCGAGGAGAATCTCGCGCCGCTGCGCAAAGCTGTAGTTGATGCGAAAGCTACCGCGGGCCTAGCCACCGATGGCGACGCCGACCGATTCGGCATCGTCGATCGCGACGGCACGTGGATCCAGCCCAACTTGATCCTTGCGCTTGCCTACGACTATCTGGTCGAAACCCGCAAATGGAAAATGCCCGCGGCCCGCAGCGTCGCGACCACGCAAATGATCGACGCGGTTGCCAAGTTGCACGGCCAAAGCGTCCATCAGACTCCCGTGGGCTTCAAATACATCGGCCAGCTCATCCGCGAAGACAAAATCGCGCTGGGCGGTGAAGAAAGCGCCGGGCTCACCGTTCGCGGCCACATCCCGGAAAAAGACGGCATTCTCGCGTGCCTGCTGGTGGCAGAAATGATGGCCGCCCGCAGCGCCTCCATCGGCGAGCAAGTTCGCGCGATGTACAAGAAACTCGGCCGCGAATTCTGGCCCGTTCGCGAGAATCTTCATCTCTCCGACGAACAAAAAGCAAACGCGGTCAAGCGGGTGGCCGTGGATGCTTCGACACTCGCCGGCCGAAAAGTCATATCCATCGACCGCACCGATGGTGCAAAATTTGTTTTTGACGACGGTTCGTGGATGCTCCTGCGTCTTTCTGGCACGGAGCCGCTGCTTCGCCTTTACGTGGAAGCCGAAAGCGCCGCCGCATCCTCGAAGTTGACGCGGGAAGCATCTCAATGGGTACTGCAAAACTGAAGAAGCTGGCTGCCAAAGAAAAAATCCAACCGCTCCTGCGCCACTACGGGCCCGCGCTCCTCGGCCTGCTCGTGCTGGTCCTCGTGGTGCACGACATTTTCGGCACACACGGTTATCTGGCCATGCGCCGCACGCAACAGGAAATCAAGAAGGTGAATGCCGATCTGGATCAGTTGAACAAGGAGAATTTACAGCTCGAACAGGAAGTGAAGGAGCTGAAGACCGATCCGCACAAGATCGAAAAAATCGCCCGTGACGAGCTTGGCCTTGCCAAGCCCGGCGAGGTCATCATCAAGATTCCTCGTTCGCAGCAGTTGCCGCAGGGTTCTACTTCGAAGCCCTGACCGTCCATTTTTTCCAGGTCGTGCGCGCGAGCGAAAGCCCCAGCATCGCGAGGAAAATCGTAATCAGCCCCGCCGTGGCTTTCAGCGCGCTGCATTGCCCCTTTGGCAGGATGGAAAACCTTCCATAAACAAATTCGATGTGCACCCAATACACCAGCAGCGAAGTATTCCCGAGCTGGATGATGGGGCTAAAACCCTTTTGCGCAAATCCCCACCGGCACCACGCGTAAGCCAGAAAAAGAATAATCAGCAGGATGCCGCAGCGCATCAGCAGAAAATTTGGACCGCTGTGCCAGTAGTCGTAAACGGCGTACAGCCGCACGCGTGATGAATCAAACAAAACCGACAAAACGCAGGCAACGATTCCCATCCCGCCCAGCGCCGCGAAGGCCAGACTTGCCCTGCGCTTGGCAAAGTCCGAAAACAGGAAAAAACCCACGGCGAGTCCAGCGAAGGCGAACGCCGACCAGGGAAACAGCGGAAAGAGCCACGGCTGCGGCTGATCGAAGAGATGCACGCCGTTGATGTAGGACTCGATGGGCCACGGTAGGAACTTCGGCCGGTGCGTCGTCCAAAGCGGTGGCGTGGCCATGGCCACGGTTACCGCTGCCAGAACCGCTGCCACCAGAGAGCGCGTTCTCGCCGCAGCGACGTCGCCGTCTCCCGTGGTCCAGCACAAGACTCCCATAAGCATCATGGAAAGCCCAAGAATGTTGAGAACGTCCACGCGCAGCAGATCCGTCCACGGCGACCAGGGATAGCCCAGCACAAATTCCTGCACACGAAACAGTAGGCCCATGCCAAAAACTTCGGCGCCGCGCAGAATTGTTTGCTTCGCGATGGCGTTGCGCCCGATTCCCTTCTCGCGCAACTTTTCCGTCACCAATGCGAACGACACGCCCACCAAAAAAATAAAGAGCGGGGCGGGCAGCGTTCCGCCCAGTTTCGACCACCCAGTCAATGACGATGACTTCTTCGCCTCCGGGCTCATCCAGGAGTCGTAGCAATGCGTCTGAAACATCAGTACGCACGCAAGGCCGCGCATCCAGTCGATGTAAGCGAGTCGTTTCATTCTTGCTGGGATGTCTCGTGATTGCGAATGATAGACGGTGGGAAGATTTCCGCAAAGTAGAAACGTGAGATTGGAATCTCACGCATGGGGATCGACAATCTCAAGCGCCATTCCTTCTCCGTTGATTCTCAAGCTCGTGCGACCACGGTCTTCCGCGAGCCGAGCAGAGCGGTAAGGCGGATACTAAGGCACGTTCGGAAGGTTTACTATCTTCAGCGGCTGGGAACATGAAGCAGGTTTCGAACCTATCTTTGCCGGGTGGAGGTATCCAATGGAAACGCTGTGGCAAGACTTCCAGTTCGCGGTCCGGATGATGCGCAAGAATCTGGGTTTTACCACTGCGGCCGTGCTGTGCCTGATGCTCGGGATTGGTGCCACGACCGGGATATTCACGGTGGTGAACGCCGTACTCCTTCAGCCGTTGCCGTACTCGGATCCCGAGCAGCTTATCCGCGTCTACACCGAGTTTCCGACATTTCCGAACGGCGGTCTGCACCGTTTCTGGACTTCCGGACCGGAATTCCTGGATCTGCGTCGGGATACGCATTCCTGCGCCTCCTTGGATGCCTGGATCACCGGAGGTCCGAATCTCGCCGGCAAGACGCAACCCGTGCGCGTTACTGCGGCATACCTGAGCGGCGGATTGCTGGAAACGCTTGCCGTGGCCCCCGTTGCCGGGCGGTTGATATCCGAAACCGACGATGTCCCCGGAGCGCAAGTGGTGGCTGATATTTCCTATGGCACCTGGCAAACCGTTTTTGCAGGTGATCCCAATGTCGTCGGCCGTGAGACGTACCTCGATGGTCTGAAATGCATCATCATCGGTGTCATGCCGAAGGGCTTTCAGTTTCCGCCCGGGGAGCAAGAGCCGGCGCAGATCTGGACCGCCTTGCGACTGGATCCCGCGAATCCGGGTAACCGCGGCGGCCACAATTACTATTTGCTGGGCCGGGTGAAGCCGGGCGTCACCGGCGGGCAAGCTCAGGGAGAGCTGGCCTCGCTCGTGCAGAGCTATGGCGAGAAACGAGTGCCCAAGACGCATAGCTTCGACCCAAAGACTCACACCGTCGTCAGCTTTCCTCTACAGGCAGAAGTCGTTTCAAGCGTTCGCCCCGCGCTCTTGATGCTGCTTGGTGCCGTGGTCTTTGTGCTCTTGATCGCCAGCGTGAATGTGGCAAATCTGCTGCTCGCCCGCGCTGAGGCTCGCCGGCGCGAGATTGCCATTCGCGGCGCGCTAGGCGCCGGCCGGGTGCGGCTCGCCCGGCAATTCGTGACCGAAGGGATTCTGCTTGCGCTCTGCGGTGCCGTTCTGGGTGTAGCGCTTTCCTTTGGGGGAGTGCGATTGGTCCAGCTCACCAACGCTGGCGGCATTCCCCGCGCCGATGAAATCTCCATGGACTGGCGCGTGCTCCTCTTCACGCTGGGGACGAGCTTGATCACGGGAGTGCTTTTTGGACTCGCGCCGCTCGTGCCACTGCTGGTGAGCGGGATCTCCGAATCATTGAAAGACACCGCGGGGAGCACGACAGCCGCTGCTGGAGCGCAAATTTTCCGGCGCATCCTGGTGGCCGGCGAACTCGCGATGGCTCTCGTGCTGTTGATTGGCTGCGGGCTGATGCTGCGGGCTTTCTGGAAACTGCAGGAGGTCCATACCGGCCTCCATGCGGAGAATGTCATCACTATGCGCGTCTCGCTGCCGAGCGGAACGTACACGGACAACGCCAAGATTACGGATTTGTGGACGCGGCTCGATGTACGCCTGATAAATCTCCCGGGCCTACAATCTGCCGCGCTGGTTTCCGGATTGGCGCCCATGCGCCCGCCCAACATGAACGACACGGATATCGAGGGATTTGTGCAGACGCCGGACGGTCCCATTCCGAACGTGGATTTCTATCAATCGGTGAGCAAAGACTATTTCGCAACGATGGGCATTCGGCTGATGGATGGGCGGTTGTTTGACGCACGTGACGTACAAGGCGCGCCCGCTGTCGTGATTATCAACAAGGCGATGGCGACGACCTTCTGGCCCCGCCAGAATCCTATCGGCAGGCACATTCGCCCAGCCGGGAGTAAAGACTGGTGCACAATCATCGGGATAGTAGACGACGTCAAGAACGCCGGGCTCAATCGGCCGGTGGGAACCGAATTGTATCTTCCCTACCGGCAGCCCGCAGGCGCAGGCAATTCGGACATGTATATAGCCATGCGAACGCCGGCAGGGGACCCGCGCCTGCTGGCGGGCTTGGTGCGCGAGCAGTTGAACGAGATCGATCCGTCGCTGCCATTGGCGGATGTTCGGTTGATGGAGGATGTGCTTACTCGCGCGCAGGCACGGCCACGGTTCCTGACGCTGGTGCTCTCCCTCTTCTCCGGTGTCGCGCTGGCGATAGCGACGGTAGGAATTTATGGCGTGGTGTCGTATTCGGTGGCGCGGCGAACGAAGGAATTTGGTCTGCGGATGGTGCTCGGCGCGCAAGGCGGGGACGTCCTCGGACTGGTGATGAAACAAGGGGCTGGCATGGTGGCGATCGGAATTGTTGCCGGGCTCGCGACGGCGTTCGCGGTGACGCGGCTGATGGCGAGCCTGCTCTTTGGCGTGACGGCGACAGACCTTCCGACGTTTGCAGGTGTCACCATTGTGTTGTTTGGAGTGGCGCTGGCGGCCTGCTACGTACCTGCGCGGCGGGCGACTCGCGTGGATCCGATACAAACCTTGCGGTACGAATA
>Ga0066710_100000474_pt1 | contig 24465 bp, 23 predicted proteins | sample GraSoiAngelo_159_FD_79666 | JGI IMG/M metagenome (GOLD analysis project Ga0066710, IMG submission 79666) | Grasslands soil microbial communities from the Angelo Coastal Reserve, California, USA - 14_1009_16_40cm | ecosystem: Environmental > Terrestrial > Soil > Grasslands | place: USA...
CTTCCTTAGGCATTGAATTTGACATAAACAAGAGCTGGGACGAAAAAAGAAAACAGTGGAAGATCTCAAACCAAATTTACAAAACTAGAAACATAACCCAAAGTGCTGTTGGAGATCCAAAGGATAGATGGACAACGGTATTTGCAGCAGCAGTCCTGATATTGTAGAATTATCTTCTCACAAAGAGGTAGACGGCAGCTCCTCCAGCAACTACAATTCCAATTAGAGCATATATGGAATAGTCAAGTGTAGTTTTTCCTGAATTAATTTCACCGGTATTTTGGTTTGGTTGACCCATAGAACTTCCAACGGTCAGTGACAAATCGTCATTTGTTGCAGATGTTGTAGTTCCAAAAAGATAAATCGCAGAAATTTTCTGTCCGCTTTCAGGATCGAAAATCCAGCCAGATTTGGTGAGGTCTGCCGGGAACTTTTGGCCGTTTTTAATTGTGGTTGGAGCAAGGTTTCCTCCATGGCTTGTTACTGAAATATCATGATTAGAAAGTACTACTACTTCCACGATTGAATTTAGAGGAAAGAAACCCACATTGAAGTAACTAGATCTATCTATCTTACTTACTCCGAAGAGCTTAAGGGGTTTTATGTTGTCTATTGTAGTCTTTATTGGGAACTGTCGACCAGCCTGTAATTGGTAAATTGATGCATCCTTTCCTGGTGTAATTGCAAAAGTAACAGTAGAGTTTGCATTTTGTGTCATTGTTTTTGCAACATCATAAAAGCCACCATCATCACGTATCTGTTTTGGAATAAGTATCGAAGTTAATCCGTCATATAGGTAGGAAGAATCAGGTCGCGACATTGTATAAACTACTGATATGGTTCTATTTCCTGAAACAACCCCTGATGTTCCAAGCGCAGTATTTAGCTCACCTTTCGGGTTTATGTATACAGAATTAAATTGAGCGTTAAGAGCAAACGCCTTGTTAATATCACCAATAAGGGTATCTCCAACCTTGTGAGCATTTGATTGAATTTCAGTAATGTTGTAGCTTTCCAACAATGAAGGTTGTACCATGTTTACTAGAACGCAAGCTTGATCCTGTACACCAAGAACGCAGTTATCTGCATTGGTAATTACTACCGATGTCACATTTGCTGTGTTGCGTATCTTTTCAGCTAGCTCTGGCGGTATACGCATCTCAACAGGGCTAGTGGACGTTAATGTGACAAAAGCAGTAGTTTGATTTTGTAATTTCTGATCGACCAGCACTCCGGCTGTTTCTCGATAGGATGCCAGTTGAGGTTGTTGAGCATGAACCGCTGCTATAGAACTCGAAAAAATTGTTAAAATCAATAACAGAGATAGTGATTTCATTGAATGCCACTTTTGGGGTCTAACTATTAAGTCTAACCTCTTAGTTTCTCTATTTTTATTGCAAATCTTTGAAACGGTTCTTCCTTAAAATGTTCTTTGCATACTAGAATGATTTCTTCTGGATCAGGCCCACAATCATAAGTGATCAAGTACTCTGGTTGATTACTGCAGCAACGTGGATATTTCACTTGGGCATTATTTGCAGTTATAAAATAAAATAGTTTAGTTCCATCCAAATAGTTTAAATTATAATGAATACTGTAGGCTTTTGACATCGGTTCAAACCGTAGGGGAACAATTGCCTGGCAGCTGAGGGCGCTTGGCTGCCAGGCGCTTTTACTTGATTAATTTGCCAAGTCTTTCTGTCTGATTCTTGATATATGAAAATCCGTCTTGCCAGAATGCCTCGGATGAAATGTCTAATCCGTGTTCTTTGAGCAGTTCTTCGGGTTTTTTTGAGCCTCCGGCAGAAAGAATCTCAATATAATTAGGAACAAAGGATCTGCCCTCTTGTCTATATCGCTGGAACAAGGAAAGTGCAAGAAGATTTCCAAAAGAGTATGAATAGCAGTAAAAGGGGGAATGATAAAAATGTGGAATACACGTCCACTCTACACCAAAATCCGATGAAAGAACAACTGAGTTTCCAAATTGCCCCTTGAGGGTTTTCATATATTCAATCGTAATGTCTTGTACGGTAGCACCTTCTCCTATTCTTTTATGCGCCGCAATTTCAAAGACGGTAAAATAAGCTTGTCTTGCGATAGTCGAATACAAGTCATCTAGATGTTCAAACAGTATTGATAATCTTTCTTCGTCACTAATCTCGTTTAGGATCTGATCAAATAATAGCATCTCAGAGAATGTTGAAGCGGTCTCAGCTAACGGTAACGGTGCTTCCTGTATGAAAATTGATTTATCCGAGGCAGCCATACTATGAATTGCATGACCCAATTCATGTGCTAAAGTAAAAACATCATTTGTTTTTCCCTTAAAATTTACTAAAACATATGGAGTTATCTTTGGTGTTATTGTACTACAAAATGCACCGCTTCTTTTACCTGGTCTAACTTCTGAATCTAAATGACTTTCGACAAAGATTTTTCTTGCAAATTCCCCTAGCTTGGGACTAAAGTTATGGAGAGTTTGAAGAACTAATCTTACTGCCTTGTCATAGTTGTATTTTCTTTCCTCTCTTTTTTGTATTGGCGCATAGACATCATATCTTCTTAGTTTTTTAACATTTAGAATCCGTGCCTTTTGACTGAAAAATGTGCGAAATACATCTGAATTTCTTTTACAGAGAGAGAGGAGAACATTCACCGTTTTATCATCCACATCATTTCCGATGTTTCTGACAGAAATTGGAGAAGAATATCCCCTTATCTGGATGCATTCGTCTTTCCAGTTTTGGGCAATGTTTTGATATATTTCTCCGAGAACCCCTTTATTTCTATCATATTCTGATAACAGAGTCTTGTAGGCGATTTCTCTTATCCTCGATTTTGGACTTCGTATTAGTTGACTAATTTCTTCTCTGTTGTACTTCCTTGTCTTACCATCAATTTTCACAACAAACTGAAAGGCATTAGTTATCTTGTCGTATAATTTTACTAGTGCAGAATGTCCCGTAACATCCAATGTGTTGATTATCTTTTCTTCAGGCTCGGTAAGCGAGTACTTGGCCAATAACCTCTTGTTTCTTAAGAACTCACGTAGTTCACCGACAGATTTCATTAACCTTTGTGCATTTTTCTCGTCAATTTGCTTCTTCCACCATTGATCAAAAAATAAGGTGTGGTTTTCTATTTCCGCACTAAATTTGCGCATTTTCATCAGTAACGATGTAGCCTTGTCGGATTGAGTATCTGATGAATATTCAAGAGAGGCATAGCCAGATACTATGCTAAATTTTTCCGTGATATCTTCTAGGCTACGAAGTAATGACAAAAACTTTCTTTCAGATATTTTTGGTCCTAAACTCTTCTTATTTTTTTCAAAACTTCTTACCTTTAATTCTATTTCATAGAGTGTTTTGTTAAAGGCAGGAGAATACGGGTCTTTTACAAGTCCACTTAGGTCCCATCTTCCTTGCCTAAAAACACGCATTCTATTTCGAGATGTTTGCTGTTATTAAAATACTACGTGACAAAAAGAAATAAATTTTTTTCACTGAGTACAGTTTTTAAGGTTTCACTATTTCTGGCTGACTAATGGTTGCTTTACTACTAATTGCCAGTACTTGTTTGTTAAGCCAGTCCCAGAAATCTTTTTCAAATTTATGTGCACGATAGGTCTCTGCCGCTGCAACTGCCACAGCACCCGCAAGTGAAACGGCACTTGTAAGAAGCGCAGGTACGGCAATATCTCTTCCCCATGCCCCAGTTCGCAAGGTTAACTCATACTGGTTATTCGACCCTACAATGAGAATCTCTACATCTCTTATACTGCCTGTTACTATGGCGAGTTTGCCACCTTTGTGAGCTTTGACGCTCCAATAGTTATCTTGCTTATCCTCGTGAATTATCTGTAAACCTAAATCCAGTAAGTGTTGTTTTGTAGAAGTTACCAGATTACCTACATCCAAATTGTTTAGGTTTACACGTTCTTCTTTCATATGAGATAATAATTGGTTTGGTATTTAGGTGTAGATTAACAAAGTTAAATAATTTTTATTGTTTGAAAACTGGTCATTATAGTGTACGAATGATACGCGGATCTTAAATATCAAAATTGTAAATATAAAGTATGAGCATGACAGCATGGAAATGTTATAGGTGTAACCTGACATTCAAGGAAAGATCTCACGCTGTTATGCATCAGAACATATCGCGACACACCGCAATACAAGTAGAAATAGCAGCATGATTTTTTTTCAAGAAGCTATTTCTCATTGGTGTGTTACATATGGAATAATTATTTAGAAGACTAGACTTGGCAAGTATTTATTTAACCCCAAATTAGATTACCCGTTCGTGGATCATCACAACTTTCGAGGAAAAGATATCCCACACTTGAAAATTAAGCCAAACATGGGTATTGATGATTTGGTTGAGATCTTTGCAGGCACCGCTTATAATGCACGGCAGTTAGGGGAGGCGGCAAAACTGTATCGCAAAATGATTGAAGATGATGCTACCATTTGCCTTACAATATCTGGAGCTATGACTCCAGTCGGATTTGGTGGCCTTTTCAAATCTCTTATAGAAAGAGGATTCGTTGATTGGATAATAGCAACAGGAGCAAATGTATACCATGAGGATCATTTTGCCTGGAATCTTCCTGTAAAACAAGGGCATTTTGAGGTAGATGATATGATACTGTATGAGAAGGACATTGTGAGAATAAGAGATGTCTACATCAAAGGAGAAGAAACTCTGAAGGCAGAAGACAAAATTGTACAGAAAATATTTACCAATAAACTGATCAATAAACCATTTACAACTGCGGAATTCTGTAACGCAATGGGCAAGTATTCGAAGGAACATTCGAAGTATCCAGAAAAGAGTTTTGTTGTGGCGGCTTATGATTATGACGTTCCAGTTTACGTTTCAACTTTAAAAGATTCATCACTTGCACTAGATTTGGCTCCGCTTAGACTGGCAAACAAGATTTACAATTTGGATTTTGTCCGAGAAATACTGGAGCAAGCTGCAATCGTATACCATTCAAAAAAGTCTGGGATAGTTGAGATCGGAGGAGGGGTGCCAAAAAATACGGCACAACAAACTGGTCCACTACTGGATCAGATACTTGGACTCGGACATGGAGGACAAAACTACATAATTCAGATAACCGACGCAAGACCGGATACGGGAGGACTCTCTGGAGCAACTTTGCAAGAAGGAAAAAGTTGGGGCAAAGTCAAGGATTCACATGAAGATGTAATAATGGTTTATGCGGATGCAACTATTGCATTTCCAATACTGTGTCTCTATGCGTTGAGCACGGAAAAACCCAGAAAACCAAAACGGCTTTACAAGAAATTGGGAAAATACTACACTGACTTGACTAAGACTTACTTTAACAAAAGACGTTAGAATCTATCGTATCTGGCTCTTTCTACCTCTCTCTCGTCCTTGGTTGCTTTTTTCCATTCCTTGTAATGTTCTTTACAAAGAACAGTTTTCTTTGACCCTGCTGGAATACTCAAACCAGTTCCTTCTACCTTAGAGGTCGACAAAGAACGAACGCCATCTTTGTCACATCCTGAGACGTTACATTTTGCGCCTTTTGATATGATCCCCATGAATATCCCTTAATCTCAATATTATATCAGGTTTTTTAATTCAAGTTGCTACACCATCTTCTTATTGTAAAATAAGACCTACCAAGTCCATTATTAATGATATAAATTATTGACAGATGGTTGTTATCCGATGCTTAACAACTTTCGAGAAGGTCTTAAACCCACCCTCCATAGTATTGGTAAAACGTTTGCATCTACAGGCTTGTCTGCCAATTTCTGGACTGCCGTAGGTCTAGCATTTGCCTTTGCCGCTGCAATAATTTATGCTATTCATCTGGAATATTCTTTTGTATTGGGAGGGGTTCTTCTGCTTGTCTCTGGGTTTTTTGATATTGTAGACGGTCAAGTTGCTCGTATTACAGGAAAAACGTCAATGAAAGGGGCCTTTCTTGATTCTGTTTTTGACAAGATTGCCGAAGTTGCAATATTTCTTGGCATACTAATTGGAGGTTATTCGGAAGGATATCTTGTAGTTTTAGCTATCACGTTGTCGCTTCTTGTGAGTTATACAAGAGCAAGAGCAGAATCACTAGGTGTTCAACTTCAAGGAATAGGTATAGGTGAAAGAGCAGAAAGATTACTTGTGATTGCAATCATCGGAATGGCTGGGGATGGCTTTCTTAATTATGCGGTAATAATCGTAGCTGTAATTGCTGCAATTACATTCATCCAGAGAATAATATCTACGTGCCGTGGCATGAAGAATTGACTATCGTAATCTGCCAGTCTGGCGTCTAGAATCGGCGGACCTGATCTTTAGTATGCCAAAGTGAATTGCACACGAAATACAGTACCACTTTAGAACAGTAGGTGCAGCAATGTATGCGCCCTGAGCTCGTAATTCTTTTGCCAAACTGTGCTCGACCAGATTTAGTCTTGAGGTCACTTTCTTTGCCTTGTCACGAGGAACAGTCGCACCACAGTTGGAGCATTGAATGCGATTAGAGGATCCTTTACCTCCCTTCTTTCGTCCGCGACTTGCACGCTTTAATGGCATGATGTATCTGTAATATGCCTCTTTATATCTTGTATCTAGAGGGAATCTAACGAATTTAAATCACCGATTTGTTAAGATGACCTATGCGGGGCTTGTGCCACATATGCCTAAGTTCCAACGTTGAGTTAACCTTAGAGAAGGGCCAAGTAATCTGTCATTCTTGTCTTCAAAAACAGAAACAGAAAAAGGACTAAATGGAAAGATATCGCCAAGGAATAGATGAAACTGGCAATATTTTCTCATTGTACGATAGATGAAATATCGCGAAGCGATAACGTCGTTGAAGCGGCTGGAGGTCCTGCATGTTATTGCGGAATAACTGCAAAAAACATGAAATTTGATGTTGATCTTCATACTAAGGTAGGAGCAGATTTTACATTTGTCTCTGGTTTAGAGAGCAAAGGCATCTTTCTTTCCAAAAATTCGATCTCAAGTAATCCGACTACAAGATTCTTATTGAAAATATCTGACTCAGAGAGGGAATTATATTTAAAAACAGTGTGTGACCCGATAGAATTTAAAAACTCAGACGCTGATGGCGTTATCGTAAGTCCAGTCTTTAACGAAGTTCCAGAAGAAACTCTTGATCAGATAAAGAACTCTTTTGATTTCACTTTACTTGATCCGCAGGGGTATCTTCGCCGTGTTGGAAACGATAAGAAAATATATTTGGAAAAAACATTGTTTGATTTGTCGAAAATAAGTGCCATCAAAACTGATCCGGATGAGGCTTTCTATCTTACAGGACTCAAAGACAAGGAAGCCATGGTTGCTTTGCAGAAAAAAGGAATCAAGTACGTCCTTTACACTAACAAGCAGGATATTACAATGCTTGCAAAACAACGACTTTATAATTTGCGTATTCCGAACATGCAAATTGGAGATACAACTGGAGTAGGAGACATATTCTGCGCAGCCTTTGCATGTGCATATCTGAAAGAAAATGACCCTCTTTGGGCAATTTGTTTTGCGGTAGGTGCGGCACAGGCTGCTCTTGAGACAAGAGCAACCGCACTTTCCAAAGTGCCGTATGGTGGTGATATAGAACGAAATGCTGCCTACTTGTATAATCTTGCAAAGTTTTCTCAGGTCTAGGCTTTTATTGTGCAAGACCTGAATCACAATTGTGAGAGTTGCAATATACAGTCAAGACCAAGAACAAACAGTCAAGTCAGTTAAACTGTCTTTGGAGAGCCACGGCGTAGAATCAGTAATTCTAGGAAATAAAACGCTAACAAAAGATGTTGACTATGTAATCGTGACAGGCGGAGACCGTGGAGTAAGAACATACTTTCATAAATTTACTAACTCAACCATCCCGGTTTTAGGAATCAATGAATTTGAATCAAGCGGTTATCTAGCTCAGACTGATCTTAAAGAATTTCCAACTTACCTGAACAGACTTAGGAAAGGCGACTTTACGATAGAACACCTCACACGAGTTGATGTAAAAATAGATGGAAAGCTTGTCTATCCAGCACTAAACGATGTTGCAATCTTTTCTTCTAAGAGCGCCACCTTGGTTGAGCATGTCTTGCGTGTAAATGGCGAAGAGGTCTGGCATGACAGTAGCGATGGTGTGATCGTATCTACACCAATTGGTTCGTCTGCATACTCAATGTCAGCTGGTGGACCAGCGATTTATCAAAATTCCAAGGTACTATGCATTGTTTCAGTAAATTCACTTGATATTACAAGACGCCCACTTATAGTGCCAGAGGATAGCTTCATAGAAATTGATGACATATCGTCCAGTTTGCGATGCGAAGTCGTAATGGACGGCAAAGACAGGTTCAAAGTTGACAAAATTGTAACTTGCACAAAATATCCTCAACCCGCAAATGTCATTCGTATGAAAAAGGATTCTACTACGGTTTCGGCACTTACAAAAAAGGTCAAACTTGCAGACGAGCTCCTAAACATGCCTCCAAGTTCCAAATTATTACTGAAAACTCTCCAATACGAAGGCTCACTTACTCAAAAAGAACTAGCCGCAAAGACCCTCCTTCCTGACAGAACGGTTAGGCTGGCTTTGCGACACCTACTTGACAAAGGTTACGTAAAAAGAAGGGTTTCACTGCGCGATACTCGTCAAAGAATTTATGAGGTTCCAAAGTAACTTATGCGATAGAAGAAGCATTTACGAAGGCCTCAAATGATTCTTCGGGATATCCGGGTCTACTATTAAATTCAGGATGGAACTGAACTCCCAAGTAGAATTTGTGAGAAGGAATTTCAAGTATCTCCATGCGTTTTTTGCTATCGCTGTATCCTGAAAATCTTATTCCCTTTGAAGTAAATAATTCAAGATATTTTTGATTAAACTCGTATCTATGTCTGTGTCTTTTGTATATGGTATTTGATTTGTAGAGCTTGAACGCAAGTGTGTTATCTTCAACTTTGATTTCGTTTGCTCCAAGCCGTAAAGATCCACCCTTGTTTTCTATGATTTTTTGTTCTGGGAGAAGATCAATGACAGGGTTTTCTGTATTTGGAGCAATCTCTGTGGAGTTTGCGCTGGAGAGTCCGCAGACGTATCGACCGAATGCTACAGCAGCCAGCTGAAAACCAAAACATATGCCAAGGTATGGTATGTTCTTTTCTCTTGCATAATTTGCTGTTTTTATTATGCCTTCAGCTCCACGCTCTCCAAACCCACCAGGAACGATAATCCCATTGTACTGAGAGAGTTTGTCTAAATTACCATTCAATTCTTCTGAATCAATCCAATCGATAACAACTTTTTTTCCCAGTTTAGCTCCAGCATGTTTTAATGCGTGGTTTATACTGACGTAACTGTCGGCTAGCTTTACATATTTGCCAACCATTGCTATCTTCACCTTTTCCTGTGAATTCAGAAATGAGTTCACAATGGCATTCCACATATCCCAATTTGCTGACGTATTTAGCAATCCAACTTTTCCAAATTTCTTGAAAATGACATCAACTATTCCTTGGTCGTACAGCATTTGCGGTACCATGAGAATAGATTCTGCGTCATGACACGAAAACACATCTTTGGCAGAAACGTTAGAGAATAATGAAATCTTCTTCTTGGTATCGACTTCAAGTGGTCTACTACATCTGACTGCTAGTAGATCAGGTTGAATACCGATTCGTCTAAGTTCTTGAACACTGTGCTGAGTGGGTTTAGTCTTTTGTTCTCCTACGACATCTAACGAAGGAGCTAATGTAACGTGAACAAAAAGAACATTCTCTGGACCCTCTTCTAATCTCAATTGTCTTAACGCTTCAAGGAATGGTAAGCTTTCTATGTCTCCGACAGTTCCTCCACATTCAACAACAAGGATATCGAGGTTTTCGGTTTTTGCAATTTTTTTAATTCTATCCTTTATTGCATCTGTAACATGCGGTATTATCTGGACACACGCACCAAGATATTCGCCACGCCTTTCTGCTTCTATTACGCTAGAGTAGATCTGAGCTGTAGTAATATTATGCGTTCTTGGTATGTTTTGATTAAGAAATCTCTCATAATTTCCAATATCCATGTCGCACTCACCGCCGTCTTCTGTAACGAAGACCTCGCCGTGGGCAATTGGGTTCATTGTTCCAGCATCATAATTCAGGTAGGGATCAATTTTCACGCAGGAGACTTTCTGATTAGAAAGCTGTAAAAGTTTCGCAAGAGATGATGATATTACGCCTTTTCCAAGGCCAGACATAACACCCCCTGTCACGAAAATGTACTTTGTAGATTCTGTCTGCATATCTATGATGGAAAAATGGTATTTTTATTTGTTTATTCTAAAATTGTGGCCTTCTTTAATTCCTTTGCAAACGACGCTATTTTGGTTTCGATCTTTTGTTGAGGCGTTTTTTCAATTAGCCGCAAAAACGCACTTCCTACTATTATCGCATCTGCCCCATTTCGTAAAATAAATCTTGCTTGATCTTTGGTGCTGATTCCAAATCCTACGCCTAGGGGTATTTTTCCGTTGATGGCTTTCTTTGTAGTCTTAATTGCTTCCAAGGTATATTGCTTGAATTGTTGCTGTATCCCTGTAGTCCCAAACACTGAGACTAAATAGAGAAAACCTGATGATGCATTAGCTATTGTAGTTATTCTTTGGGGAGACGTATTTGGAGAAATTAAGAAGATTGCATCAACATTATTTCGATGAGCCGCATTCAAAAAATCCTTGGATTCTTCTACTGCCATGTCTGCTAGAATCAAACCATCAATTCCGACTTTTTTGACCATTGAGACAAATTTATCATAACCATTTCTGTATAACAGATTTGAATACGTCATCAACACCAGGGGAATCTGAGTTTCTTTTCGAATCTTCTTCACTAGATTAACAAATTTGGTAAGATTCATGCCTTTTCTTAGAGATAGGTAGCTAGCATTCTGGATAATTGGTCCATCGGCCAAAGGATCTGAAAAAGGAAGTCCTAGCTCGATAATATCGGCGCCCCCCTTGACTAGACCTCGCACGGCAGAAATGGTTCCTTTTTCATTAGGATATCCCGCCACAAGATAGGCTATGAGTGCCTTCTGTTTCTTGCGCTTTAGCTCTTGAAATTTATCTTTTATTCTTGACATTTTCACTCAAATATTTTTCTACTACTTCGACATCCTTGTCTCCTCGTCCAGACAGGGTAACAACAATTGTTTCACTTTTTGGCATTTTCCTTGCTATCTTTATGGCATGTGCAACGGCATGCGATGATTCGAGAGCAGGTATGATTCCTTCATGTTTTGCAAGCAATAGGAACGCTTGAACAGCATCATTGTCACTTACAGTGTCGTACTTTACTCTATTGATATCCTTCAGATATGCATGTTCTGGTCCCACTCCAGGATAATCCAGACCAGCTGCAATGCTGTGTGTGTCACTTATCTGCCCCTCCTTGTCTTGTAGAAGATACGTCAACATGCCATGAAGAATGCCCTTTGATCCGATTGCAAGTGTAGCGGAATGGTGGTCAGTTTTTATTCCCTCACCTCCAGCTTCAATTCCAAACATTTCAGTGTCTTCATCGATGAGAGGATAGAACGTACCGATTGCGTTAGAGCCTCCACCAACGCATGCAACTACAGAATCCGGAGATTTCTTTCCTATCTCACTCATTTGTGTCAAGATCTCTTTTCCTATGACTGACTGAAAATCCCTTACCATGACAGGATATGGATGCGGACCAACTGCAGACCCCAGTAGATAATATGTTGTTTTGACGTTTGTTATCCAGTCACGTATAGCTTCATTTATTGCATCTTTGAGAGCCTGTGTTCCTTCTTTAACTGGATGAACAATTGAGCCAAGCAACTTCATTCTGAAGACATTAAGCTTTTGTCGCTGAGTATCCTTGTATCCCATGTAGACTTCTGACTGTAATCCAAGAGCAGCACAAGCCATGGCAGTTGCAACACCATGCTGTCCCGCACCTGTTTCTGCGATAATTCTCTTTTTCTTCATCCTTTTTGCAAGAAGCCCCTGTCCCAATGTATTGTTGATTTTATGTGCGCCACCGTGAAGTAAATCTTCCCTTTTGAGATAGATCTTGGCGCCTCCAGTAGCTTCGGAAAGGTTCTTGGCAAAGTAAAGTGGAGTTGGTCTGCCTGCATACTGAGTTAGGTAGTAATCTAATTCCTTTCTGAAATTGATATCATCTTTGAATCTTAGGTAGGCCTCTTCCAGCTCTTCAACTGCAGGAACCAACGTTTCTGGTATGAACCTGCCTCCAAACTCTCCAAATTTGCCATTTTTTGGATATTCTAATTTCATATTGCCAATACCAACTTTGAGACTAATCCCTTGATATCTTTACTCTTCATTATGCCGCTTCCTACAAGAAAGGCATCTGCGCCGCAATCGTGAAGAAATCTAATGTCGCCGGGAGATTCGATTCCACTTTCTGAGATTATAATTCTGTCTTTTTTTCTATCTTTCAGAATATGTTGGGTAGCTTTCAAGTCTATCTCCAACGTATCTAAATCGCGATTATTTATCCCAAGCAAATCTGCCTCTGTTTTAACAGAACAAAGAAATTCTTTCTGGGTGTGACATTCCAATAGAACTAAGAGTTTTTTCTTGTGTGCGTATGCAATAAACTCATCAATTTCCCCTGCAAAGTTTTTGTCAAAGATTCCTTGTATAAGTAAAATAATGTCAGCACCTAACTTTTCTGCAGCATCGATTTGTATTTTGTCTACTATGATATCTTTCATCAAAAGAGGGGCATTTACTTGCCTTCTGATTTCGGAAAAATATTCAGGAGAGCCGTTAAACAAGTATGGTTGTGTTAAAACAGAAAGTCCTACGGCTCCTCCTTCTATCATGGATTTTCCTATATCTACAGGATCTGATATTTGACGAATATTTCCAAGTGACGGCGATGAAAATTTAACCTCTGTAATCAATGACGCATGAACATTTTTCTTGATTAGTGTTATAATGTTTTTACCAGATTTTGCTAATTTGTGTTCTATCTCATAAATCCCTTCATCAATTGCTTTTTGCGAATTTTGAGCAAGTTTCTGTAGCATGTTTTTCAATTCTTTTCAGACTCCTCTACTTTTTCTATATCACCACAATATCTAATTAAATTCTTGAAAAGGTCGTATGATTTACCACTTTTGATTACTTCAAATGAAATTTGTAATGCCTCATCAAACTTGTTTGAAATGCCTCCGACTATCAATCCAGCAGCAGCGTTTAATGCGGTAATCTCAATTCTTGGTTTTGTGGCTCTCCCATTGAGGACAGATACAAACGCGCTGATTGCTTCACTCTTAGCTGATACTTGGATTTCGCCAAGATTGGATTTTGTCAGGCCCAATTCTGCAGGATCTAGTACGTAGGTAAAAATTTTGCCATTGCTAAGATGGCATATGTGGTTTTTTGATGTTGTTGACAATTCATCGAGACCATCATCAGAAATTACTGTCATGACATTTTCTGATCCTCTGGATCTGAGTAGTAATATCACCCGTTGAAGATATTGCGGCGAAAATACACCGACTAGCTGGTTTTTTACAGCTGCCGGATTGCTTAGAGGGCCAAGTAAGTTGAAGGCCGTTTTCATGCCTAGCAGTTTTCTTGCTTCCGCAACATTTTTCATTGCCGGGTGAAATTTCTGTGCAAACATAAATCCAATTCCAAACTTTTCTATAATTTCTTTGACTCTATTTGGTTCCATATTTAGATCATATCCAAAATACTCGAAAATGTCTGCACTACCATTTATTCCGGAAACCGATCTGTTTCCATGTTTTGCAACATTACCTCCACCTGCTGCTATCACAAAAGCAGCAGTAGTAGAGATATTGAACGTGCTCATTTTGTCTCCGCCAGTTCCACATACGTCAATAAACTTGCCTTGTCGTTTGGGCTGTATGTGAACAGCATGCGCTTGCATCTTGTCAAGCATGGCAAGTAATTCATTATCGGTCTCCTCTTTTTCTGTTAAATTTTTGAGAAAATTTGCAGTCTCTTGCACTGAGCTTCTTCCCTCTAATATCTCATCCATGATGTAAGACATTTCATCATAGCTTAGATCATGCTTGGACGAAAGCTTGCTAGTAATCTCTGCAATCATTTTCGGATCAACTTTAAGAAATTACTTAGGATCTTCTTTCCTTCTCCAGTCATTACAGATTCTGGATGGAATTGTACTCCTTCTATGAGATACTTTTTGTGGCTTACGGCCATTATCTCTTTGTCATCTTGGGCTACGGCTGTTACTCTCAATACGTCAGGAATTATTGTTTTATCGCCTACTAAAGAATGATATCTTGTAGCCCTGAATGGGTTTTGTACTCCTTCAAACAAAGCAGACTGATAATGTTCTATAGGACTTGTCTTTCCATGTCTTACATTTCCGGCATTGACTACTTTTCCACCAAAGGCGTGTATGATGCCTTGATGACCAAGACAAACCCCAAGAATTGGCTTGGTTGGGCCAAGCTCCGTTATGACTTTGTTGCATATTCCAAAGTATTTTTCGTCCTCCGGTGTACCTGGTCCAGGTGATATAACTATGGCATCATAATTTCCTTTTCTGATCTCATCTAATGTTATCTTGTCATTTCTAACAACATCTGAAGTTACAGTTAGCTCACCTAACAGCTGTGCTATGTTATATACAAACGAATCATAATTGTCTATTATTAGAAATTTCATTTTGAAGCCTCCTTAAGAGCTGATATCATAGCATTTGCTTTATGTTGAATTTCCATCCATTCATTTTCAGCTACCGAATCTGAAACAATGCCAGCTCCAGCCTGCACGAATCCTTTTTTTCCATCCATAAAGATTGTTCTAATTCCGATAGCAAAATCACAGCAACCATTGAAGGAAAAATATCCAATTGCTCCGGCATAGGATCCTCTTGCGTTAGGTTCTAGATCGTCTATTATTTCCATGGCTCGAATTTTAGGAGCGCCAGAAACAGTTCCTGCGGGAAAAACTGCTTTTATCGCATCAAACATGTTATATTTTTTGTCCAAATTGCCAACAACATGCGTGACCATGTGTTGAACATGACTGAATCTTTTAACTGCCATTAATTCTTTTACGTACACAGAACCATATTTACAAACACGTCCAATATCGTTACGTCCCAAGTCTACCAACATCGTGTGTTCAGCGAGTTCCTTTTCATCGTGAAGCATCTCTTCTTTTAATACCGCATTTCTTTCTTCGTCATGGGTAATTGGCCTAGTTCCAGCTATGGGGAAAGTCTCAACCACGTTTCCAGTAATTCTAAGCAGCATCTCTGGGCTTGAGCCTATTATTGTTCTGTTTCCCAGTTTCATGTGGTAAAGATATGGGGATGGGTTAATCTGTCTAAGTGTCTTGTACACCTTCAGGAAATCGCCTTCAGCACTAAAATTGAATTTTCGTGAAAGTACAACCTGGAAGATATCTCCATCGTGTATGTATTTCTTAGCGCGTTTTACCATGTCATCAAATTTGTTGTGGTCTAGATTCTCAGATATAGTTGATATTGAAAATTTGCCAAAAGTAGTAGCAGCAGAAGACAATTTTTCAGCCCTGCTCTTGTCGTAGAAAAAATAGAACAATTTTCTTTCTTTGTTGTCATAAAGAATTCCGTCTGTATAAATTCCAAATTCCATTAGAGAAGATTGATCTTCTGTGTGAGAATTTGGAATTTTTTCCCACAATCTAATTGCGTCATAATTGATTATGCCTACGGCACCGCCGACGTATCTATATTTCTGATCTGGAACTTGATAGAGAAGCTTCTTTACCTCTGATAATGGGTCTGTTGTTTGAATGGTAACAGTCGATCCATTTTTGTAATGCAGTACAACTCTGTCCGAATAACCTTTTACTATTATCGATGGGTCAAACCCGATAAGAGAGGTTTCTGATAATTCTTCTGGGCCGGTTAATGACTCATATAGGAAAGTATAATCAAAGTCTCTTGAAATCTTGTTGTATAGATCAAATTGGGAGCCAGTGTATTCTAGGGGTACTACCTTGAGATTTGAATGTCCAAATGTGGCCACCCATATTGAGAATCTCTCTCTAACTCTATTTAAAACTAAGCCATTGGTTTCTTTAGGTTACGGTATGGTACGGTACCTTTATATGCAATCATGCGTAAATTATATCATGTCTCAAGTCTTGGTGACACGTGCCGATAGAAGCAAGATCTTACTCTTTCAGGACCTTTATTTTGGAAAGAAAAAAGTACCTGTAGCAACTACAGTAAAAGAAGTAGTCTGTACTATATGTGAAAATGGTCTGGAGGAAGGAGTTTCTGTGACAGGGAAAAAAATTGGACAAAAAATGAGATTTTTCTGTCAATATCATTTACCAAAAGACATTTGACAATTCAAAACTGAATCGAAAATATTTTTAGAATAGAGGTTTCGTGATTGCACCTTCTGATGCAGATGTTACAAGAGACGCATATTTGGCAAGAACGCCTCGTTCATAATTTGGTTTTCTTGGTTTCCATTCTTTTCTTCTTTGAGCAAGCTCACTTTCAGATACCATGAGGTCTACACTATTTTTCTCCAAGTCGATCTTAATTTCGTCTTCGTCTTTTACTAGTGCAATGTTTCCGCCTACAGCAGCTTCAGGTGATACATGTCCTATCATAAGTCCTCGAGTTGCTCCAGAGAATCTTCCGTCAGTTATTAGTGCAACTTTTTCGCCAAGCTTCTGACCTACAAGAGCCGCTGTTACGCCTAGCATCTCTCTCATCCCAGGGCCGCCTTTGGGCCCTTCATATCTTATTATTACAACATCATTTTCTATTATCTTGCGTTTTGATATTGCATCAAATGCATCTTCTTCTCTATCAAATACTCGTGCTTTACCTCTGAATTGCTTGGAGTAAACTCCAGCTACTTTTACAACCGCGCCGTCCGGAGCAAGAGATCCTCTGAGTATAGTGAGTGTTCCGATCTCGTGAATTGGAGATTCAATAGATTTGAGAACTTTCTGGTTTGCGTCAAATGAGATTGGAATGGAATCTAAATTCTGCTTTAGTGTTTTACCTGTAGCTGTTATGGCATTTTCGTTCAAGAGGCCTTTTTTCTGGAGGCTTTTCATCAGTAATGGAATTCCGCCTATCTTGTCCAGATCCAACATGACATAGTATCCTCCAGGCCTCATATCTGCAATATGAGGCGTCTTTTTCCTTACTCTTTCAAAATCATCAAGTGTAAGTTTTACTCCTATCTCACGGGATAACGCCAAGAGATGCAAAACAGCATTTGTCGAACCGCCGATTGCATTAGTTACAGCAATGGCATTCTCAAACGCTTCATATGTCAGAATGTCTTGGGGTCGTATGCCATTTTCCAGTAAGTTAAGAACAGCTTTACCACTTTCGTATACTATTTTTTCACGCCTTGGATCCTCTGCTGGTGGAGACGCACTTCCAGGTAAGGCAATTCCAATAGCTTCGCTTATCGACGCCATTGTATTTGCAGTATACATTCCTCCACAGGAACCAGCATTGGGACATGCAACATTTTCCAAATTTTTGAGTGCTTCAATGGTTAACTGACCTGCTTCATAAGCACCGACTGCTTCATACACATCTTGAATAGTTACTTGCTTGCCTTCGTAAATTCCTGGCATTATTGTTCCACCATAAACGAAAACTGACGGAATGTTCAGACGTGCCATGGCCATCATTGAACCCGGAAGACTCTTGTCACACCCTGCGATTCCTACAAGACCATCATATTGATGTGCTCTTATCATAAGCTCGATAGAATCAGCGATAATCTCTCTGCTAACTAAAGATGATTTCATTCCCTCGTGTCCCATAGCGATTCCGTCACTTACTGCAATAGTCGAAAATTCTCTTGGAGTTCCGCCAGCATCTTGCACGCCGGCCTTTGCCTTTAGAGCCAATCTTCCCAAATGTATGTTACAGGGCGTAGCTTCGTTTCCAGTGTGAGACACTCCAATGAACGGTCTTCCAATGTCATCATCGGTAAGACCCATTGCTTTATACATCGCTCGATGAGGAGCTCTTGATGGTCCTTCTACTACATTTCTGCTTGATATTTCCATTAGAATACAGAGGGGTTGATACTGGTTAAATTTTAGCTTTACATTGAAAAGTATGAATTCTACGCGTTTTTAATAATCGGCAATATTGAAAGTTTGGTATGAATAAAAGGGAGTTATCTCTGTTATTGTGTCTCTCACTTGTTGCGTCTTCCACTTTGATTCCAGCATATGCAGAAGTAAACACACTTAAAACTAATGCTGCCTTTTACAAGGGAGGAAGTAAACTCTATTTTTCAGGAACAATTCAGAACAACGATCCTTCTAGTGTTACATTGCTAATCTTTAATCCAAACAATGATTTCATATTGCTCTCATCAGGAATCGCTGACGCTGATCACACATTTGAGATAATAGTTGATACTAGTACATCCGATAATCAACATAAATTCTCAGTTAAAGGAATTTACAACGCAACGGCATTCATTGCCAATAAGACAAGTGGAAAAACCGTAAGTTTTGTCTTTTCACCTGATGGGTCTCCTATCGTCCCCTCTTCACCTATTGGTCTGACAGCTTCGCCTCGTTCCTCTAATGAAATTGATCTCAGCTGGTCCAGTCCTACAAACAATGGCGGTTCATCAATATCAGGATATATAATTGAACGAAATGATGGAAATGGATTTGTTGCAGTTCAAAACACGCAAACAACAACATATCAAGACACGGGTTTGGCTCCAAGCAAACAGTATTCCTATAGGGCATCCGCTATTAATTCGGCTGGAACGAGTAATCCTTCTAATGTTGTATACGCAACTACACTGTCTGCGCAAACTCAGACGACACAAAGCAATACCCCTACTTCAGGTACAACTAACGACCAATCTATTGACAAAATAATTCAACATAGAATCGAGGCTGCAAAGAAGCTAAAAGAACTAATTGATCAACAGAACGGACGACATCTAAGCACTGCCTTGCAAGAAAACATAGGAGTTGGAGATTCGATTGGAAAACCAAGCGTAGAAAGCTCTGGCATGGCATCGCTTTTTACCTCATCTGGGGAATATGATTTCAAAAATGTTTTGTACCCATTGATTGCATTAGGTGGAGTTGGAATTGTGGTTACTATTTTATACGCAAAAAAGAGAAATCCGCTAAGAGCAGATAATCTATCCGCAATAAAGCAAATAGAATCGCCCTATATTCCATCTTCTGACGGATCTGAAGATGACTATGCATTGATGATCTTAAGAAATAGATTGGCAAAAAGCGAAATTACTGTACAAGAGTACAGGTCAATAAAAGATGCACTCGACGAACCCTAGGTAATTAGCTTAAAAGCATCTACTCTTGTCAATTGATCATTTATCTGGGTTTCATTCTCGTTGCCGTACGAGATTAGCATTCTGTCATTAGCTTTGAAAACATAATTTCGAATATCTGGAACCTCGTGATGATTTATGAAAAACTTTAGACTCCACTTGTCATTTGTACAAAACTCGCGTTTATCTGGAAAAGTAAAACACTTGTCAGTAAGCCCTATGCGCAGCGAATCAAAGAGAAATCCAAGTGTTACATTTGCTGCATGCATATGCACTGTCTCTCCGTTATCTTTCTCAAAATGAATGTAGGGACTTTTGAGTTGATATGCAAGTGATGAATAATCAAATTGTTGACCATAAATCATGGTCAAGAGGCCTGCATGGATATGAATTCCTCCCAGAGGGCCTGCACCTGGTGGTACCCCCTTGGGCGTAGTTTGACTTGATAGCTCGTAGAAATTGTAACTTGAAATAGCCAGAACTGCAACTATCCCAGCTAAAATTGCTAATCCTACGGCCTTGTACTTGAATTGTTGTTTTTGACGCTTTTCATAAAAGCTTTCCCGTTCTTGATCACGCTCCTCTCGATCTTTTTTGCCCATTGAACGATAAACGTCAAAATTTTACCCTAATTAAACTCAGCGTAAAATCCGATAAGATTTTGATTATTCTGTTTTAGGTGCTTCATACTTTCAAGTTCTATAATCTGCAAACCCAGTATTTGTTGCATTACTTTAAATAAAATACCTAATCGCAGAATCATGTGGACTGTCTTTTTTGTGATGTGATTAAAGGAAAACGATCAGCACATGTAATTTACGAAGATAAGACTCACCTTGCTATAATGGATAAATATCCAATACAACACGGTCATTCCCTTGTGATTCCAAAAGAGCATTATGAAAGAATGATAGATATGCCAATCGAGAGTGTTTCGGTATTGTTTTCAAAGGTTCCTTTGATTGCACGTAGCATATTAGCTGCTACCGGTGCGGAAGGATTTAACATAGCACAGAATAATGGTAGGGCAGCTAATCAGATCGTCCCTCATGTGCACGTCCATATCATACCTAGATATATCAAAACTGGAAACCCATGGGCAAGAAGAATAATTGCAAGTGATGTAGAACTAGAGGAATTAGCTACAAAAATTAGGAATTTTATAAAATCATAATAATTCCTTTATCATAGATTCCATATCAGCTTTTGTCAAACCCACGTGTTTTTTTGCATCTCTTCTTGCTATGATCCTGCCTTTTTCAAAGGCAATCATCGTAGGAACAGCTTGAATATTGAATCTGTCCCAGAACGGGTTTTCCTCCTCGTCTACCAGCGCTGTCATTTTTCTTGTACCATCTAGTTTAGCAGCTTCAAAGGTTGGCTTGAAGTTTGTACAGTATGGACACCAGCTAGCATAAAAAAGCACCAAAGTTTTCTGGTTGTTATTTAGTAATTTGGAATCAAATTCTTCTGAAGTTAAATGTTCCATAATATAGCTTGAAGACAGAAATTATTTAGAGCTAACTATTGTTATATGGTATCATTGATTTGGATTATATCTCAAAAAGGCACCTACTTTGCCGATGCTCGAAAGCATAGTGCCATATTCAGTTGTTCCTGATACTACCTCTACTTTGGCTCCCGTATCGCCTGCAAGTAGCGCCAGATAATCTACAATATCGCGCTCTGATGATTCAAGATCCATGCTTTTGCAGCTAGGACATGGCTGGCTGAGTAATTCTTGTATCCTAGAAATTACCTTGGGCCGTTCTAAGATTTCGGTTTGAACATTTTGGCATCTTTTACACGTTATGTCGATTTTACGCAGGTTGGTATCATCTGTTACCAGAACCATATCAACTACGTTTCTCTTGAGAAGAGAAATAATCTCCTTTAAACCGTACGTAGCAAGACCTTTGGAATAATGTATGTCATGAAAGAGTTTTTCAACAAGTTTTTTCTCCTCGACCATTCTATAATCTGTAAGGACATCCTGTGCCTTACCGAAAGCCTCCCGAACTCCTTCAGAGCCTGCATAAGACGTATCAAGTGCAGCTATTATCATGTTCTGAAGTCTGTACTCTAGGTATTCTTCCTTTATGAAATTCTCTTTTGTTGGACCAGGACCGGAGATGATAAGACCTTTTATTGGATAGATATCGACAAAATATTCTTTTGTGGTATTTGCAACTCTGTTATAATAATCGTTTAATTCCATTTCCCGTAATCTTTCAAACCTTCTTGCAGATTGACCTCCTTGTCTATGTTTTCCGGCTACTCCAGACGAAGTTTCTGATAATACATCGAGTTTGTCTCCATGTAGCAATCCCCAACCAGCATCTTTTGCGTCTAGCGCCAGAAAACCTATCATGTTTTCATCTTTGAGCATATCTTTTAGGATTTCCACATGAAAATGGTCGTCACATCTGTAAAGAAATGTTTGAAGCTCTTTTGGTGGCTCTATTTCGTATAGTTTTATCACTTCGCTTCCTATTGGACCGCCGCTTTCTGGTGGGAGTGCACCACAAAACATAACAAGACCATTGTCTGGTGGTTTCTTGTACAGTTTTAATCTCTGAATCACTCTTGAAAGCGCATCTACCACATGAGTCCTAGTAAGATCTGATTTTATGTTGTCAGCAGTACCTTGTTCTTCTCGCAATCCATTAATGACCTCATGAAGGGCTTTTTTTGGAGGCACATAGAGCGAAATCAATTCGGTCCCTCGTCCAGATTTATCAGATAGTTCTTCGAGTGTTTTTCGCAACTTGTATAATTTTACAGAATCTTGCTTTTCGATTTTTGGTTTGACCATTCAATTACATCCTAAACGAGGTTAGATGCTGTCAAGAGTTTGCTTAAAGACAGAAAAGGGCTGTGCACCCAAAATCTTTGTTACTTTTTTGTCTGAAAATATGATAAACGAAGGGGTTCCATTTATCCCAATATCTTCTCCGAATCTTTGGTTGTCCAATACCTTTTGCTCATACTTTCTGGTATTGACGCATTTATCAAATTGTGTTACATCGAGACTTATATTAGTAGCAAACTGATCTAGTGATTTTTGATTCACCCATCCGGTTCTTTCCCCACCCCAGTTATAGTATAATTCATCATGATACTGCCAATATTTGCCTTGATCGTTTGCACAGTATGACGCTTCCGCAGCAAGGACAGAATCTGCTCCATTTAATGGGAAGTCACGAAATACGAAGTTGGCTTTTCCAGTCTCAACGTATTGTTGGATTAATTGGTCTTTAGTGTTTTGATGAAAAGCATGACAATAGGTACATTGGTAATCTCCCCATTCTATAATGGTAATCTTGGCATTTGGGTTCCCAAGTAAGGGTGATCCATTTTCAGCTAATGTTTGAAGTGTAAGCTGGGTGGGCTTATTTTCGGTTGAGACCTGAAGTGTAGGTTGATTGGATCTATCTTCTTGTGGATAAAGAAAATACGCTGATACAATTATCGCAGCTGTTATTGGAATGGCAACGTAGTATTTTTTCACGCTGTTTGTGGACGTTGGAAAGAATATTAAGATTGTTTAACCTGGCTTTGTAGGAAAATTGACGCAAACAATTCTATTCTCTCACTGTAAATGGTTTCCACAGTTGTAGCAATATTTGGCAGTATTTCTTTTTGGTGTTCCGCAAATATCACAATTTTGGTGATCTTTTAGTTTAGGTAGAGATGACTTGAGTATAAGATTCTCTGATGCCATATCTGAACTAATCCAAGATGGTAATGTGGTAATATCAGCACCATCTTTAGGTTCTATAGGATATGGGTTTATCCGCGCAGCAAGATAAGAGGGGATTTCAGATGAAATTTCATAGCGGGAGGAGGGTTCAGAAGCGACCAAAACCGGTTCCTCTCTGTTCTTCACTTTAAAACGATCCTCCTCAATTTTGAGATATTCCGTTGGTTTTATGTCTGTGCTCGTTCGTGATATCTCTGCTTTGCAATAATACCCAATAAGATATTCCATCGTTAGTTTTACTCCAACACCTAGCCTATCTGAAATCATCTTTAATTCCTTATAATGTTTGGCGCTAACCGGAATACTAATTCCCAACCCGATGTCTTATGATCTTATATTAATATAATGTTTACTGAATATATTCGTATTTTTTAGATACAAAACAATGTTCGATCGGATTGTATTCATATATCAGTCTAGGTTGGCTAGTTCACATGAATGGATCAATTATCAAAAACATGCAGAAACGTCATTCCTGAACAATAGATATTTACTGTGTTAACAATAGCTTGTAAAGCTGAGCACTTCCCATTGACCATTAAGGGCGGTATTAAAACCCACTACAAATACCAATGAGCCAAAATTTTTGCCTCTTGTGTTAGGTAATTAGTAAATATGTAAGGGTTTAAACATTTTCTCACGTTGTCATAATATGGCGTATCATTTCCAAAAACGGCAGAATATGTTTATTATTGTTGAAATCTAATTTTTGTTTGGGTTGGTATGTCAGATATATTTCTAGAAATAGTGTGGACATCAAACAAAACCATGGATTTGTCAAGTCGTACAGCGACAATTTTGGAATAAGGTTCCAGAATTATTCTGCGCTAGATTAATCTACTACAAGGCTGGTTTTCATTTGGTTGGGTCCGGATGCTGTTGTAACAATCAAAAATACTTGGTCCTCTTTAGATGGGCCATCAAAGGTGGGGAACGATTTTAGAGATCAAATTAAATTCTTGCCTTAAAATTGCTTTCTTAGCACTTCTTTCATTCAATGTAGTAGAATCACCGCTATTCATCACGACGAGTCTCTGGCCAGATATTTATGAGGCAAAAAATGACGGTCGTCTAATTAAGCCTGTCTTTGCATCTACATCCGATGTCATCATAATTAGTGATCACTTAAAGCATCCAACCAGTGTTGCAGTTGACAGTAGCGGCAACATCTATGTTTCAGATACACTCAATGACGGAATAGTAGTATTTGATTCATCAGGCAACTTGTTGAAAACAATTGGTTCTGCAAGTGGACTTCAGCATCCAACCAGTGTTGCAGTTGACAGTAGCGGCAACATCTATGTTTCAGATACTATCAATAATAGAA
>Ga0066710_100000475_pt1 | contig 24450 bp, 19 predicted proteins | sample GraSoiAngelo_159_FD_79666 | JGI IMG/M metagenome (GOLD analysis project Ga0066710, IMG submission 79666) | Grasslands soil microbial communities from the Angelo Coastal Reserve, California, USA - 14_1009_16_40cm | ecosystem: Environmental > Terrestrial > Soil > Grasslands | place: USA...
CCCCGTTCCGGACTGCGGAAGTTGGCGCTGAGACTTCCCCCGCGGAACGCGTTGAAGAGGATGTCGTAGGTCGCCTTGAGGTCGACACTGGTGTAGAGGGTGGGATTGAATCGGAAGGCCGCCAGTAGAGGAGAGAGATTCGAGATTACGCAGTCGGGTCCGCGCAGTTTTCCGTTGACGTCGAAAAAGCAGGCCCCTCGGGTGCTGAGAGGTCCCAGCAAGGAATACGTCTGAGCGATCTGGAAAGAGGCGATCTCCACCGGACTCAGAGGGGTCTTTTCTTCCTTCCCGGGCTCAGGGGGAGCGGGCAGGCTCTGCCCCTCACCCACCGATCCCGCCAGGTTTCCGGGAAGTGAGAGGCCACGAGACGGCTCCTCAGGCCGGGGGGTCACGCCGGGGCGCTTGGCAAAGAGCCGCGTGGTGAGGGAGTATTCGAGCGAGTTCTGGTTCCCCGCGATGGAGTCCTTCTCGTCGAAAGGAATCACATCCCCGGGGTTGTCCACCTTTGATTGATACAGGTAGAAAACTCGCAGCTCGATGGTGTGCTTGTAGGTGGGCGAGAAGCTGCTCGCGGGTCGCTCGAAGATCCGGGAGATCTTCGGGCCGATGATCTCCACCGATCCCTGGAGAATCTTCCGGACAAAGTCGCTGTCAATGATCTCTTGCCGCCGGTCGACGATCTTGTTCCCCTCTCCGAAGTCACCGGTGCCTGGGACTCCATCCAGACCCACGTCCTCCCCGGGGTCGGGCGTCCCGTTGGGGCCCAATGGCTCCGAAAGGATCGCCCCAAGTCTCTTGCTGTAGTACGTGTCCCGGATCCCCACCGTCGGGTTGATGTCCAACCACGAGGTGAGTCGCATGGGTGCCGAGAAAGTCGGAAAGAGATCGAATCTCTGGTAGGAGGTTGAAAAAAGGGTCGTCGCCTTTTCGAAGCTGTCCAGGGACGCGTCGAATGCGAAGTAGAGCGGAGAGAGCCCGAGTCTTTGTCGACTTCCCCGGATCTCCACCTTCGGCTCGATGAGGTTGGTGAGTTCCTGTTCGGTGGTCTCAAATCGAGCGTTTGGAAAGTTAGGGGGATCGGGGAAAAACTCCTGGGCGACGCTGAAAATCTGACGACGCCGCTCCGCCCGCAGGTTGAGACCGTAAGAGGACCAGTTCCGCGTCAGATAGAGATTCGAGAGGACCACGGGATTCGTCGACAGCCGGAAATCCCGCTGGAAGTCGGGGAAATAATTGAAGTCGCTCACCTGGTTGATGCCGGCCACGAGGCGGAAATCCCCGGGCAGATCCTGGCGGTGATTCAGGTTGAAGAAGTACCGATCCCGGTCGGTGACTTGATCCCGGATAAAGGATGCAGTCACCTGTCCCTTCCCGTTCTGCGAAGGCACGTATCGGTACTCGAGCCCTTCTCCCACCCCGGCCAAGGCATAGTAGTCCAAGAAGAATGTAGCATCCATGTTCCTGCGGATGGCCCAGTAAAGAGCGTTGGTCAAGACGAAGCCGCGCCGCCGGGAAAAACCGAACTCCGGAAACAGGAGTCCCGTGGCGCGGTCCTCCTTGATGGGCCAGACGAGGTAGGGCGAGTAGAACGCGGGAACGTGCTCCAGCCGAAACGACACGTTGTGCAGGTAGGCGTAGTGGTCGATGTGGATGGTGCCTCGCGAGACCTTGAACGACCAGTAGGGAACCGGCTGCGTGCACGCGGTGAACGTGCCCTCGAGAATGACATAGTGATCCACGTCGGTCTTGCGGACTTCCTTCGCTTCGAAGTAGAAGGAGGGCTCGGCGTATCCCCGCGCTTCGTAGAACGTCCCTTTCTCGGTGTCCAGGTTATATTCGACCCTTCTCGCCGTGAGGCGCGTGGCGCCGTTGTCGAGGATTACGTTGCCTTCGGCGAAGCAGTCCTTCGTGGCGGGGACGTACCGGACCGTGTCGGCCTGCAGTCGCAGCTGGCCGTACCGAATGTCGACGTACTCTTTCAGGAGAAGCTCTTCCTTGCCGAAGACGGAGCCGGGTCCCGCGGTGAGCTCGAGGGCCTTGGTTCCCGCTGCTCCCGGGAGGCTGAACGCCTTTCTCTCGCCCCCTGCGGCCGAGTCCTCTGCGGCCCGGATCCCTCCTCCGGCGGCGAGGCAGAGGGCCGAAAAAAGCAGACAGGGCAGGAGCAGCGGGGCCGTCCGCTCTAATCTCCAGCCTGAGGAGGGACAGCCCGTTGCGGCCCGAGCGAGGCGGCGCCACCTCACGAGAAGATCATCCCCGCGTATCCCACCACCTCGCGCAAGTCGCCGCTCACTTCACCGGAGTGGGCGTAGGAAACGAGTCGCCCGGATCGGGCTCCCAGATCCCGGGCCGCGAACAGTGCCGCGACCGCGGGAGCGAAGCCGCACATGGTGATCGCTTTCTCACGGACGACCCGGTGGAGGCCTTCCGGATCGACGCTTTCCATTCGTTCTAGAGCCAGCCGGTCCTTTCGCGCCGCCTCTTCGACGGGCTCGTAATGAGTCATGTCGCTGCTGATCACGATCAGGACATCCTCCGCCGATTCTCTCACCGCCCGGGCCATCCCCCGCCCGAGAGCCCTGAGCTCCTCCAGACGGGAGATCCCCACCACGATCGGCGCGAACTGGAAATTTTCGGACCGCCGTTGGAGGAAGGGAATCTGGACCTCCAAGCAATGTTCCCGGAGATGGGCCTCGAAGTCGGGGATCAATGCGGCACAGTGGCGCTTCAGGGATTCGCAAAGAGCCTTATCCACGGTCACCGACCCGCAGGGCATCTGCCATTCCCCCCGATCCCAGATGGAAAGCGGCGCCCCTCGACCGGTGTGGTTTGGACCCAGGAGGATGATGCGTCGCGGAACCGCGACTCGGCCATAAGTCGCGCCGGCCACCTTTCCTGAATAGATGAACCCGGCGTGAGGGGCCATTAGAACAGGCACTTTCTCGGGAGTCCCCGGAGGAGAGGGGAGGCAAGAAGCCACCATCTCCCCCAGCGCCTCCGGGTCGGCCGGGTAGAAATGGCCCGCCACCGCGGGAGTCCGGATCATCTTGACCCCAGTCTCGAAGGATCCGACGGTTTCAGTGCTTGATTATACCTCATCTCGTTCAGGCGATCCGCCCGAGTGCGGCGCCTATCCTGTGGTAAAATGAGGGCTTGCGGGTCCATTCGAGAGATACGTTTCGCGAGACCCCATTCATCGAGGAGCAGGGCGTGCGTGTGGTTTTGGCCCAGGTGGCCCCCGTCTTGGGCGACCTCTCCGAGAACTTGAGAATGCACCGCAGGGTGATCGCCGATGCGATTCGGAAAGGGGCGGACTTGGTGGTGTTCCCTGAGCTGAGCCTCACCGGTTATCTGCTCCAAGACCTGGTCTCGGAGGTCGCTCTGGTTCCCGGCAAGTCGACCGAGGTCCGCGATCTTTGCCGACTCAGCCGTCGGATCGCGATCACGGTCGGGCTGGTGGAGGAGTCTCAGGACCACCGCTTTTATAACAGCGCCCTTTTCCTGGCCGGAGGCAAGATCCTCCACGTCCACCGGAAGGTCTATCTCCCGACGTACGGGATGTTCGACGAGGGCCGGGATTTTGCGGCTGGAGATCGCGTCACGGCGTTCGAGACCCCGCTGGGGCGGTTCGGGATGCTGATCTGCGAAGACGCCTGGCACCTCTCCACCGCCTATTTGCTGGCCCGAGATGGGCCCGATAACCTCCTCGTCCTGTCCAGCGGCCACAGCCCAGGCGTTGGTTCGGGCAAGAATCTGGCCAGCATCACTAGCTGGGTGGACCTCGGTCGTGCCATCGCCAAGTTTCAGACTCTTTACGTGGTCTACGTAAATCGGGTCGGTGTGGGAGGTGGAATGCATTTCGGCGGAGGATCCTTCGTGGTCGATCCTCTGGGAGAGACGGTGGGTTGCGCCCCCGCTCTGAAGGAGATCTCCCGAACGGTCTCTCTCCCTCGCGCTCTTCTCAGGCGGGCGCGCACCCTGTATCCGCTCCTGCGCGATGAGCGGACCGATGTGGTCGTGAAGGAGCTGGAGCGGCTCGAGGGAAGGAAGCAGCCGGCTCCCCCCGATTCCGCATCGGACGCGCCGCACCGCCCGCCGCGGACGGGACCGGTCCTGGCTCGAGGACGCCTCGGATGAAGCCCTCGCCTCGCTCGAAGTTTCCAGTTCTTCTAGCGTACCGGTGCCAATATGGTGGGAGAAACGATTTTTACACCCGCCAGATGCCGGTCGGCCTCGGAACCATAAACGCCGTTCTCCGTGCCTCCGGATTCGACGCCAGGTTGGCCAATTTCAGCCGCTTCACGTGGCGGCAGGTTCGCGCCACAGTCTACGAGTTTCGTCCCCGGATCCTGGGCATCTCTTTGTTTACTTTCAACCGAGGAGCTGCCCTGAAGTTGGCCGAGGAGGCCCGGTCGGTCGATCCCCAAGTCTTCGTGGTGGTAGGAGGCCCCCACGCAACTCATCTGGCGGAACATGTCCTGGACAGGCACCCCGCCGTCGACGCCGTCGCGGTGGGCGAGGGGGAGGAAACGATGCTAGAACTCTCGCGGACCATTCGGGACGGGCGGAATCTCGCCTTGGTCGCGGGTCTGGTTTTGCGGACGCCGGGCGGACTCGTCAGGACGCCCGCCCGACTCCCGGTTCCGGAGCTCGATGGAATCCCGCACGCCTCGGCCCACTACGAAAGCTATGGCGTGGACCGGATGGCGCAGTTTGAGTTTCTCATCACCTCGCGCGGTTGCCCTGCCCGGTGCACCTTCTGTTCCACCCCAGAATTCTGGGGGACCCGCCTCCGCTTTCGCAGCGTGGACCATGTCCTGGACGAACTGCGATTTCTCCAGGAGCGATTCGGCCTCGTGACGGTGTCCTTTCGGGACGACACTTTTACCGTCGACAAGAAGCGGACCCTCGATCTCTGCCGAGGGATCATCGATTCGGGCCTGCACCTGCTCTGGGACTGTCAGTCGCGGGTCAACGCGGTGGATGAGGAGCGGCTTCTCTGGATGCGACGTGCCGGTTGTCAACACATCCAATACGGCGTCGAATCGGGATCCCGGGAGATTCTCCGCAAGCTGAACAAGGGAATCCGGCTGGACCAGGTAGTTGAGGCATGCGATCTGACCCGAAAGGTTGGAATGGAGCTCTCCATTTATCTGATCACCGGCATCCAGGGTGAAACCCCCCGGGACATCGCCGCCACGCTGCGGCTCATCCGGCGGATCCGCCCCCATGACGGCATCGTTTCCCCCCTTGTGGTCTACCCGGGGACGGCCCTCTACGAGGAGGCCAAGCGAATCCGGGGGGTGGATGACTCGGTCTGGGAACGTTGCAGAATGGAAGGGCTCCTGGTTCGGGACGACGCCGAGAGCATTCGCGCCTATCGAACGGTGGACGCCGCGCTCCGGCGGGTCGCCACGAGAAGCGCTTATCGGTCGACGGAGCTGGCGGAGCACAAACGGGTCGTGGGGCGCTACATCACACCTTATATGACCTCCGGCGAGGCGTTCGAACTCCGACGGAACGACGTCCGGGCGGCCCTCGAGTACCAGGAGATCCTCGAGATAAGTCCCGGTAGTCTCTGGGGTCATCTGCGTCTTGGGAACCTGGAAGAAAGGCAAGGAAACTTCTCTGCCGCCGCTGGACACTACCGGGCCGCGGCAGACGCGGTCCCGAAATACCATCTCTGTCACGCGCTGCTCGGCTCGGCGCTCAGACGGATGGGACGAATCCAGGATGCGGAGCTGGAGTATCGTTTCGCTCTGGAGCTCTACCCGAAGGACCGAGTGGCCCGGACCGGGCTGGCCCTTCTGCGTCGCCGCGAACAGGACCGAACGCCTTTCATGCCGCTCCGCCGCCAACGCCCCAGCAGCGGGCTCACCGCCAGCCCCACCTGGCCCTCCTTCCTTCACCCGATTCCCGACGGACAGCCGTTCCGTGCCGGAAAGCGCGGCTGAGACCGATGCGGGACCGCACGCGGCATTTGGTTCTTGTCGCTGCGGCCGAAGATCAAGGCATCCGACTGGACCTGTTCCTTCGAAAGCGGAGTGGTAGCCTTTCCCGCGCTCGAGCCAGGGATCTCCTGGCAGCGGGCGGAGTGTCGCTCAATGGCCGGAGAGTCAAGATCGCCTCCCGTCCGCTGCGGACGGGGGACCGGGTCGAGGTATTCTCGCGAGATCAAACGAGGCCATCGCCTCCACCCACCGGGCGGGAGCCCTTCCGAGTGATCCACGAAGACCGTGCGGCCCTCATCGTCGACAAGGCCCCAGGGGTGCTGGTGCAGCCCACGCCGCAGGGAGATCGGGGGGTCCTGCTCGACCTGCTGCGCCGGTATTTGAAGAAACGATACCCCCACATTCCGAACCCCTACCTGGGCCTCCTCCACCGGATCGATCGCGACACGTCCGGCCTTCTCCTTTTCTCCCGAATGGGCGCAGCGAACCGGGTTCTGGCCGAGCAATTTCGGACGCACACGATCGAGAGGGAATACCTTGCGCTGGTCCGTGGCGACGTGAAGGAAGAGATGGGTACCATCGTGTCGCGCCTGGCCCGCAACGCGCCGCAGGGGCTCCGGGTGGCCATCCGGATGGACGCGAGGGGCAGGCGGGCGGTGACCCACTATCGAGTGATGGAGAGGTTCGGGCCGGCCACCCTCCTCTCGGTCAAGCTGGAGACCGGGAGGACGCACCAGATTCGGATCCATCTGAGCGATCTGGGACACCCCGTCGTGGGAGACAAATCCTATGGGCGGCCCCTCCGGTTCCCCCATCTCGCCCTCCTCGACACGTTCCCTCGGCAGGCACTGCACGCGGGCCGTCTCGGATTCACCCACCCGCTGACCGGCCGGTGGATGTCGTTCGAGGCGCCACTTCCCCCTGACTTTGCGGAACTCCTCGCCACTCTTCGGAGCCGATCCGGAGGAGCAGCACCGGTGACGGCCACCGTGCGATGAACCCCGTGCCTACGCCAAGGAGGTCGGCATTCGGACACCGGCCTAGAGAAGGGGGTTGGGCAGAACCACCGGCGGCGAGGGAGCGGTGCGCGGTTCAAGGCGCACTCCGACTCGCGCCGTGCCTCTTTCTATCACGGCCCGGCCTGTCCCACCGGATTCGAGAGAGTTCCAATCCCCTCGATGATGACCTCGGCCGTGTCTCCGGGCGTCAAGGGTCCCACCCCGGAGGGGGTCCCCGTGGCGATGAGATCCCCCGGATGGAGAGTCATGATCCGGGAAATGAAGGCGACGAGAAAGACGGGTGGGAAGATCAGCTCCCGAGTTCTTGAGGCTTGCCGCGTGACGCCGTTCACGCGTCCCATGATGGAAAGATCCGAGGGATCGATCTCGGTCTCAATCCAGGGACCCAACGGCGCGAACGTGTCGAATCCCTTGGCGCGCGTGAACTGCACATCCCGGTCCTGGAGGTCCCGGGCCGTCACGTCATTGAAGCAGGTGTACCCCAAGATGGCATGTCCCGCGTCACTCTCCGTTAAATTTCGCGCATTACGGCCGATGACGACCGCCAGCTCGGCCTCCGGGTCAACCCGACCGATCCCCCGAGGAAGGAGGATCGGAGCGCCGTGCGACGACACGGCGGAGGGGGGCTTGAGAAAAAGGAGGGGTTCCGGAGGAAGAGGTTTGCCCCGCTCGCGGGCGTGGTCGCGAAAGTTGAGGCCCACCCCGATGATCTTGCCCGGCTGCACCGGAGGAAGTGAGGGCAGACCGTCAATCGGAAGCGGATCTCCGCAGGGCATGAGATCCCTCACACCATCCTCTCGGAAGGGATAAAGGAGCGTTCCCTCCAGCCTCCCGGTGACGGGACTCCCATGGGCGAGAAACCGTGCGATCCGCATCGCCACTCTCCCGGAGCGGCTCCTCTATACCAGAGGGGAGGCGCCGTGGCAAGGAGCGGCGGGAGGATAAAATTCAGTCGCGGGTGAAAACGAAGAACGAAGGGGCGGAGGCTCCGAAGAACCCGGACCCTCTCCCCTGAACCACTCCAGCGAGGCGGTACCCTTTCCGGCTCCAGATCCCCAGGATTTCCTCGATGTGCTGCACGCCGCTCCCGTCGAGCTTATCTCCTTCCACCCGGACGACCCGGTACTCCGCCTTGCGGGCGGGGGCGGGAGCCGGCGGAACGGGGACGTTCCCGAACGCTCGAGTGGGCATCGCCTCGCTCGATTCCGCACGGGGCACCCCCCCGCCCGTCTTCTCCGCGGGGGTCGTCGGGACGGGTGCAATTTTGAGTATGACGGTTTGAACTCCCGCATCGGCCGGTCCGGGAGCGGGGACCGTCATCCCGACCCCCTCCATCGAGATTGGCGCAGGGGTCTCCCTCGCAGGCTGCACGGCGGATCGAGGTTCCCGAAGCAGCGACGGGGGCGCCATGAATCGGATGGTCGCGCCCGTGTCCGGCTCCTGAGCCGATCGAGTGGTGGAGACGGCCGGGGCTTCCGTTTTGCGCATATCGTCCTTTTCCTCGGGCTTCCCGGAAGGCGCTTCATGGACCTCTTCAAGGAGACCCAACGTCCGGAGGGCGAAGAAGATCTGGTAGACGACCAAGGTGGGGAGCCCGGAACTGACGGATGCCTTCTCGAGGCTCAACTCCTCTTCTTCCTGCAGTAGAGAAAGGAGGGAGCGCTCGTCCTCTTGGAGTGCGGCGTCCTTCAGAAGCTCTCGATGCCGGCCTAAGAGACGGTAGGGAATCCGGATGGCCTCGGCGGACGGCCGGAGGACCGACCATTTCTCGATCCGTCTCGCGCCCCGCAGGAACACCTCCGTGGTGGAAAGACGGAGTGTGATCACTTCTTCGGAGGGGAGGGGCCCGGCTGTGACGTGAAAGGTTCCTTCATCCCACGGAAAAAGGGAGAAGAGGATTTCACGGACCTGCTCGAGGACCCATCGCGGTAGATCGGCGGCGGGGAGGAAGCCCAGTTCAACGAGGATTGTGCCGAGGCGCTTTCCCGGCATCAATTGTCGGGCCGCTTCCGCGCACTGGGTGGGAGTGATGAGGCCCCGGGCGATGAGGAGGTCCCCCAGCCGGTCGGCGGGATCCTGGGAGGAGGCGAAGACGATTCGCCCCCCATTCAGAAAGACGGACTTCGTCAACTCCCCTTGGGATAGGCGGAGGATCCCTGTCACCCGGTCCCGGCAGACCTCCGCCAGGATCTGCGGGAAGCCTACCGGGGCCAGGCTCCCTTCTTTCACCGCGTTCGGGATCACCGCCTCCCCTCCGTCCCGCGTAATCCTCGAATCCTCAAGGAGTTCAATATAGGCGGGTGGCGCCGGTTGTCAATCCTTCTTCCGCCACCCTTGCCCCTACGACCCACCGCGGGGACACCGGACCGGGATCTCTGGAGTGTTGAAACCTCGCTGGAGCTCTCTTGGCGATCGGCTTGACGGAGCCCCGCACCGCCGATAGAGTGATCGAAGTACCGCCATCATCCGGCTGCGCTTTTCGGCCATCAACCGGGGTGAATGGACCCTGTATCAGGCTGTCTGCAAGGAGGCTTTTATGAGCGGCAAGGTGCCCTTTCCCCCCGGCGAAGCGAGCGACCTTCCGGAAACACTAGATGTCGAAAGAGCCGTCCTGGATCGCTACCAGAGCGCTGCACTCCATCCTGCGGAGGCCCTTTGCTCCTCCGTCACTTACGATCCACGCTATCTGGCGGCGGTCCCTCCCGAGGTCCAAGAACGGGACTACGGTTGCGGGGACCCGTCCCGATACGTCCGACCTGGCGAAACCGTCCTGGACCTGGGAAGTGGGAGCGGAAAGATCTGCTTCATCATTTCCCAGATCGTTGGACCCCGGGGCCGTGTCATTGGGGTCGACTTCAACGACGAGATGCTCGCTCTCGCGAGGAAGTACACGGAGGAAGTGGGCTGCGGTATCGGGTTCCGGAACGTCGATTTTCGGAAGGGAAAGATCCAGGACCTGGAGCTGGACTGTGAGAAGCTGGACAAGTATCTGGCCGCGAATCCGGTCAGAAGCTCCGAGGACCTTCTTCGTCTTCGGAGCTTCGAGGCGGAACTCAGGAAATCCGATCCTCTGGTTCCGAGCGATTCGGTGGACCTTATCGTCTCCAACTGCGTCTTGAACCTCGTGCGCCCTGAAGACAAGGTCCGACTTTTCCGCGAGATGTACCGCGTCCTGAAGCGCGAGGGACGCGTGGCCATCTCGGACATCGTGTCCGACGAGAAAATCCCCGAGGGACTCCGGTCCGACCCCGAATTGTGGACCGACTGCGTATCGGGCGCGTTTCGCGAGGAGGAATTCCTGCGCGCCTTTGAGGAAGCGGGGTTTCACGGAATGGTCCTGGAAAAGTGGGAGAAGGAGCCTTACCGGACGGTGGAAGGTATTGAATTCCGGTCCGTCACTCTCACCGCGCACAAGGGAAAGGAGGGCCCCTGCCTCGAGCGTCGTCAGGCGGTGGTTTACAGGGGGCCGTGGAATTCGGTGACGGACGACGATTGCCACGTCCTTCACCGGGGAACGCGGACTGCCGTGTGCGAGAAAACGTATCGCCTATACGCGTCCGGCCCCTATCGGGACGAACTGATCTTCATCGACCCTCGGGAAGAGGTGCCTTTGGAAAAGGCCGCCGCCTTCGACTGCGGCAGGACGGCGCCCCGGCATCCTCGCGAAACGAAGGGTATGGAGTATCTCGTCACGACGGTGGAGAAGGAAGGCTGCTGCGAGCCCTCCTCCGGCGGCTGTTGAGAGAGTGTTTCACTCCAAGAACCTGTACCGGCGGGAGGACCGGGATCTCTGATGGCGCTGCGCATCGCGGTCGTGGGAGCCGGCCCGGTGGGCTTGGAGGCGGCGCTCTACGGAGCGACCCTCGGTTACGACACCGTGGTCTACGAGGCTGGGTGCGTCGGGGAGAACCTCCGACGCTGGGGCCATGTCGCTCTCTTCTCGCCCTGGAGGATGAACCACACGTCTCTCGGCTGGCAGACCGTCCGGTCGGGAGGCGTCGCGGCCCGGGAGCCCCACCCAGATGATCTGTTGACCGGCCGTGAGCATCGGCGTCTCTACCTAGAGCCGCTTTCGCGATCGCTCCCTTTCAAAGGCAGAATCCTCCAGCACCATCGCGTGATCTCCATCGGGAGGGAGGGTCTCCTCAAAGGTGAGGGGGTGGCGGACCCTCGCCGGGCGGAAAAGCCCTTCCGGATTCTTCTTGAAACGCCCGACGGAGAGACGACCGCCCTGGCCGATCGGGTGCTGGACGCCAGCGGGAGTTATGGCCACCCGAACTGGTTGGGGGACGGCGGAATTCCCGCCCCAGGGGAGCGGGCCGCGAGGGCCCGGATATCTTACCTCCTGGATGATCCCCTCGGCTCCGAAGGGGCCCTCTATCACGGCCGGAGGATTCTTCTGGTGGGAAGCGGCCTCTCGGCGGCCACTTCGCTCCTGGCTCTCCAGCGCCTTCACATCGAAGACCCTTCCACGTCGGTGCTCTGGGTCACCCGCAGTTCCGAGCCGCATCCTTACACCCCCATCCGGAACGACCCTTTACCGGGACGGGCTTCCCTAATGGAGAAGGCCAACGCCCTCGGCCGGGAGGAAGGCCCCGGCATTCGCCGACTCCCGGGCCGAGTTGTGAATTCTCTGGAGGACTCCCCGGAGGGGCTCCGGGTGGACCTGCGCGACGAATCGAGAATCGAGACTCATCCCGTGGACCGGATCCTCGCGAACGTGGGATATCGGCCGGATCGGACCCTTTATTCGGAACTTCAGGTGCACGAGTGCTATGCCTCGGAAGGACCCATGAAACTGGCGGCGGCGCTGCTCTCCGGAGGGGCCGTGGACTGCCTGGCCCAAACGGGCCACGGGGCCGGTGCGCTGGTCAACCCCGAGCCCGGTTTCTTCGTCGTAGGAGCCAAGAGCTACGGCCGGAACTCTTCCTTCCTGATGCGCATCGGGTTCGAGCAAGTTCGCGACGTCTTCCGGGTCATCACCGGCGACGCCCACCTGGATCTCTACGCGGGAATTCGGGAGACCACCGCGTGAATATCCCCGACACCCTTGAGCATCCATTGGTTCCACTCCTGGCTCTGGACACGCTCTGGTTCCAGGTGGCCGGCACGATCTGTAACCTGCGCTGCACCCATTGTTTCATCTCGTGCGCACCGGATAATCATAGCCACGAGATGATGACCCTGGATGCCGTCGGACGATACCTCCGCGAGGCGGCCACGCTGGGCGTGCGGGAGTACTACTTCACCGGAGGAGAGCCGTTCATGAACCGGGATATTTTCCCCATTCTGGAGGCGACCCTCCAAGTCGGCCCCGCTACGGTGCTGACCAACGGTCTCCTGCTGGATCCGAACCGCGCCGCGAGACTGCGGGCGCTCTCGGACGCTTCCGACTATTCCCTGGACCTCCGAGTGAGTCTCGACGGCTGGGGTCCCAGGGATCACGAGAGGATCCGGGGCCGTGGCACCTTCCGGCGGGCCGTGGTGGGGATTCGGAACTTATGGCACGCGGGCCTGAATCCCGTGGTGACCGTCACCGAGCTGGCGGACGGAGTGGCCTCTTCGCACGGGCGCGAGCGCTTCCTCGTCCTCCTTCGGTCGTTCGGCTTGACGCGCCCCCGGCTCAAGATTCTGCCCCTCTTCCGCATCGGCGCGGAGGAAAAGAGGGGACGACCCTACCACCGCTGGGAGCGGCTTGCGAAAGACGATCTCATCGATCCCGAAAGACTCCAATGCGGGAGCGGCCGGATGGTCACCAGTCGAGGTGTCTACGTCTGCCCCATCCTGATCGATCATCCCTCGGCGCGGATGGGCGAGAGCCTCTCCGATTCGCTCCGCCCCTTCGAATTGTCTTTCTCCGCGTGCTACACCTGCCACGTCATGGGCGTAACCTGTCGAACCTGAAAGGGGAGAAACGGATGCCGGAGCGGATCGCGGTGTTCGGCGGGGTGTACAGTAACTACCTGGCTCTGGAAGCGACCTGCCGCGACGCTCTCTCGAGAGGCGCGGAGAGTCTCTACTGTCTGGGAGATCTTGGAGCCTTCGGCCCTCACCCGGACCGCGTGTTCCCCATCCTCGAGAAGTACCGCGTGCGGACGATCCAGGGGAACTACGAGGAGTCTCTCTCGCGGCGAAGCAGGGACTGCAATTGTGGTTACACCGATCCGCGGGACAACCAGTTCGCGCAGATCTCGTTCGACTACACCGCCGCCAAGACGTCCGAATCGTCCAAGGACTGGATGGGGACCCTCCCCAGGGAGCTGCGCCTCAGTTTCGGCGGGTTTCAGACGCTCATGGCACACGGCTCGCCCCGGAAGATCAACGAGTTCCTCTGGTACTCCACCTCCCCCGTACCGTTCCTATCGAGGCTGCTCGAACTCCATCCGGCGGATCTCCTCCTCGTGAGCCATACGGGCCTCCACTGGCACCGGCGCCTGCCGGGGAACCGCCACGTGGTCAACGTGGGGGCCATCGGGCGACCGGCGAACGATGGAAGACGTGAGGTTTGGTATGCCCTGTTGACGTCCGGGACGGATCTGGACGTCCGGTTCATCCCCGTGGAGTATGACTTCAAGACGCTGATCCACGAGATGAAGGAGGAGAAACTGCCCGCCGAGTTTATCCAGACCATCCGGACTGGCTGGTGGACGACCTACCTGGAAATCCTGCCGGCGAAGGAGCGGGCCGCGGGTCGGTTTTGAAATCGGGTTAAGAGTCTTTCAAGATTGGGCGGAAGGAACCGGGACCCATGAGCTTCTACTTCGCCCGCTCGAGATATTTCCCGTCGGCCGTGTCGATCCGGACGAATTCGCCCTCGGAGATGAACTGGGGAACCTGAACCACCAGGCCCGTCTCCAGCGTGGCGGGCTTTCCAGAATTGGTGGCCGTGGCGCCCTTCAGACCGGGGTCGGTCGAGACGACCTTTAGGTCCACCGTCAAGGGCATGTCCACACCCACGGGGATCCCGTCGTTAAACTCCATCTTCACATGCACATTGGGCGTCAGGTAATAAATGTTGTCGCCGAGCCCCTCGGCCGTCAGATGAAACTGCTCGTAGGACTCGGTGTTCATGAAGTGGTACCCGGTCGCGTCGGCGTAAAGGAATTCCACTTCGTGCTGTTCCAAACTCGCCCGATCAATGCGATCCTCCGAGCGGAAACGGTGCTCCAGACTGTTGCCCGTCGCTAAATTTCGGAGCCTGACCTGCACCATCCCCCGCCAGTTGCCCGGGGTAATGTGCTGCACCTTCATCACCCGGCAGAGATTTCCCTCGTGGATGATCGCCATCCCGGGGCGCAGTTGTGTGGCTGGGATCATGCCGTCCCACCTCCCGAATCGGATCGCCTTTCCCGGCAGGCCGTCATTATAACAGCCGCGAGGAAGCTCGCGCAATCCCTTTGTTGACAGGCCCGTTTCGGGAGACCTAGACTCATGAGCCATGAGAAACAGGCCCGCTTCGGCGGAGAACCCCATGCGTCTGCGCATCAACGCACAGCTGACTCGTGCCCTTCTGGTGGATTTCATCCGTCGCGAGACCCTGCGGTCCGGCTTCCAACGGGTGGTGCTGGGAGTCTCCGGGGGCATCGACTCGGCGGTAGTCTTGGCGCTGGCGGTCGAAGCGCTCGGGAGCGGGTCGGTCGTTGGGGCCATGCTCCCCTACCGAACCAGCCATCCCTCCAGCCTCCGGGACGCCGAGACGGTTTTGTGTCGCTATCGCGCTCGATCCGTCCGAATCGACATCACGCCCATGGTCGACGCGTACCTCACCCGCTTCCCGGACGCAGACCGGAGGCGCCGGGGGAACAAGATGGCCCGTGAGCGCATGTCGATCCTGTATGACCTCTCGGCCATTCACGAAGGCCTGGTCCTGGGAACCAGCAACAAGAGCGAGCTGCTCCTGGGATACGGCACCCTCCACGGAGATATGGCCAGCGCCCTCAATCCTCTCGGCGATCTCTACAAGACCCAGGTGCGACAGCTCGCGCGACATCTCGGACTACCGGAGCGTCTCGTACGGAAGCATCCCACCGCGGACCTCTGGCAGGGTCAGACCGACGAGAAAGAACTGGGATTCACCTATTCGGAGCTCGACCGACTGCTTTACTTCCTCGTGGATCTCCGCGGCCAGCCCGAGGAGGCAGCTCGGTTGGGCTTTCCGAGACCGATGGTGCGCCACGTCCGGGAGATGATCCGCCGCTCCCAGTACAAGCGAAGACTCCCTCTCATCGCCAAGGTTTCCAACCGCACTATCGGCGTGGACTTTCGATATCCACGCGACTGGGGAGTCTGACCCGTCGATCGAGCACAAACCATGGCGACCCCCGGCGTTCTGTACCTCGTCTCCACTCCCATCGGGAACCTGGAGGATCTCACCCTCCGGGCTCTGCGGATTCTGCGCGAGGTCCCCCGGATCGCCTGTGAAGATACCCGGAGAACCCGAAAGCTTCTTGCGCACTACTCCATCTCCACGGCGGTCGTTTCGTATCATCGCTTCAACGAAGATCGGGTTGTCGCCCAACTGATCCGTGGACTTCTCGCCGGGCAGGACCTGGCCCTGGTGACCGACGGTGGGACTCCGTCGGTCTCCGACCCGGGGTTTTCTCTGGTGCGGGCCGCAACCGCCGAAGGCATTCCCGTCGTGCCGCTTCCAGGCGCCTCGGCCTCACTGGCCGCTCTGGTGGCCTCCGGGCTCCCCTCGACCGCCTTCAGCTTCCTGGGCTTCCTCCCGCACCGCAGCGGCGAACGGCGTCGATTCCTCGAATCCTTCCGGGATCGGCCCGAGACGCTGATCTTTTTCGACTCGCCGCGGCGCGTCGCCAGCAGTCTCGCCGAGATGGCAGTGATCTTCGGTGATCGATCGGCCGCGGTCTGCCGCGAGATGACCAAGATCCACGAGGAGTTCCTTCGAGGCAAACTGGCACAGCTGGCCGAATGCCTGAGGCCGGGGCCGGTGCGGGGGGAGGTCACGCTGGTCGTGGCTGGAGCTTCGCCCCGTGCCTCCCAAGGTGCCGACGACGCGACGCTCCGAGAGGAGGTGGACCGGGAAGTTCTGGAGGCGGGGAAAACGCGACGGGACGCCGTGCGCGCCGTGGCGCGGGCACGAGGACTTACGAAACGACTTGTTTACCGCGCGCTCCGGGGGGGCGGACACATGACGACTCCCCCTTCGACCGACCGGGACGAATCGGAGTGAACGACGCCCCGCACGCCTTCATGGAGACGCCGACTCGTGGTGAGGAAGCGTGTCCTTGGAGGTGTGCTCGTATCGGAGACAGCACATTAAACGCCCGCACATTCCGGAGATCTTTGAAGGGTTGAGGCTCAGGTTCTGATCCTTGGCCATTCGGATGGAAATGGGTGCGAACTCCTTCAGAAAGCTCGAACAGCAGAGATTGCGACCACAGGGCCCGTAGCCGCCCTTGACTCCGGACTCATCCCTGGGCCCGATCTGACGCATCTCGATCCGGGTATGGAATCTTTGGGCCAGATCCCGGACCAGCTCCCGGAAGTCTACCCGGCCCTCGGACGTGAAGTAGAAGACAATTTTCTTTCCATCGAAGCTCTGATCGGCCATGACGAGCTTCATCGGCAGATTCCGCTCCGTCACTCGCTCCCTGCAGAGAGCCAGCGCCTCCTTTTCTCGGTCGACCTTCTTCTGGAAGATCTCCGTATCCTGGGAAGTCGCCTTCCGGTGAAGGCGTTTCATGCACCCCACTCCACAGCCGCCTCGCGTTCGACTCGTCGCCTCGCAGACCGTGCCGTACCGCTCGCCGTCCTCGCTGTCGACGATGACCTCTTCACCGATCTCGCACTCAAAACCGTCAGAAAGATAATGCTCCGACCGAGCCAGATTGTGAAATCGGACACCGACCGTGGAAACCTCACGCCCGCGCCCGACGGAGCAACCCCCGCAGCCTTCGTCGGCGCCCGACTCCAGATTTTCCGGCATGCTCAATCCTCCCCACCGGGAACGAAACCTTTCGCTAGGCGCGGCTCTTGGCTCCACACCCGGCGCGGTAGCCCGATGAGCTATTCTTCACCGGACGAGGGACCCTGTCAAGGAGCGGATGGCGCGCCACGCGGCTTTGGGCTAACCTGGGCGGACGCGATCCGTGGGCGCAATTCTCCGCGCCTCTGCGACGGGAATCGATCATGTCCGAGACGGAGCAGGTCCAGATTTTGGCGAGAAACCGCCAGGCCACCCACAATTACTTCATTCAGGAGCGTCTTGAGGCGGGGATCGCTTTGCTCGGGACGGAAGTGAGGTCTTTGCGGCAGGGACGCGCGAACCTGAAGGACAGTTATGCCCTCGTCCGCCGAGGGGAGGTCTGGCTCCTCAATTGCCACATCTCTCCTTACAGCCACGGGAATCTCAACAACCACGACCCGCTTCGGGATCGGAAGCTGCTGCTGCACCGAGAGGAGATCCGTCGACTCGAGCGCCAGGTCCGACAGTCGGGCTTGACCCTGGTTCCGCTCCAACTCTATCTGCACCGGGGGCGCGTCAAAGTGGAGTTGGGCGTGGGCAAGGGGAAGAAACTCTACGACAAGCGAGAGTCCATCAAGAAGCGGGATCTGGATCGGGAGGCTCGACGAGGGTGAGAAACGGGAGCTCGGACCTTGTTCCGGCGCCGGTCGCCAGGATTTCGTGCACCAATCTCCGGACTTCGTTTAGGTCGAACGGCTTTTGGAGGTAGGGATTCCCCGATCGGCGAAGGAATCCCTCGGTTTCCTGGCTGGCCACGTCCCCTGTGGTGAAGATGATTCTGCCCAGGAGATCCGACTTCATCCTCTTCATGCTCTCGTAGAGTTCCTGGCCGCTCATTCCGGGCATCTTCAGATCCGAGATGACCACATCGAAATGCTCTTGCTGCAGCTTCTTGAGGGCGAGCCTTCCGTTCAGAGCCGTCTCGATCCGATGCCCGTCCAGGCGCAGCACATCATAGAGAATATCCACGATCGAGGCCTCGTCGTCCACCACGAGGATTCGAGCCGATGCGCGATCTCCCTCAGAGACTTGTACCTGTTGCCTGTGGTCCTGCGGAAGCCCGGTCCAAACGCCTTCCTCGTCCGCTTGGACGGGAATTTCCAGGTGGAAGGAGGTCCCTTCTCCGAGCCGACTCTCGGCCCAGATTCGGCCCTTGTGCTCCTCCACGATGCCGTAACAGATCGACAGACCGAGTCCGGTCCCCTGCCCGACCTCCTTCGTAGTGAAGAACGGATCGAAGATCTTGCCGAGGTTTTCTGGGGAGATCCCCGGGCCCGTGTCCCGGATCTCGAGGTGCACCTTCCCTGGCTCGGCGAAACTGCGAAGCGATAGGAGTGTGGTCCCCTTTGCCTCTTTCATCGCCTGCTCCGCGTTGTTGATGATGTTCATCAACACCTGCTGGAGCTGGCCCGCATCGGCCATGGTCTTGGGAAGGTTGGGCTGGAGATCCTTCACGATCTTGACGTTGTCCACCTTCAGCTGGTACTCCTTCAACTCCAGGACGCTCTCCACCACGCTGTTCAGATCGATGAGCCGCTTCTGAGGCTTGTGCTTGCGCGCGAACATCAGAAGGTTTTGGACGATGCGTTTGCAGCGGTCGGCCTCGGTCTCGATTTTCTCGAGGCCACGCCGCACTTCCTCTCCCACCGGCATGCGGAGAAGCAGTTGCGAGTACCCCAGCACGCCGGCCAGGGGGTTGTTCAGTTCGTGCGCCACCCCCGATACAAGCTGTCCCACCACGGACATCTTCTCGGCTTGAACCAGTTGGTTCTGCGTTTCCTCGAGCTTCTGGGTCCGCTCGCGAACTTTCTGCTCCAGGTTCAGGTTGGTCCGTTCCAGTTCTTCCCTCGACTTGCGGAGCTTGAGGGTCATCTGGTTGAAGCTGCGCGCCAACTCGCCTATCTCATCCTGGGAGCTCAGATGGAGCAGAATGTCCAGGTCCCCGTTCGCGATTCTTCGCGTGGCGTAGACCAGCTGGTTCACGGGGTCCACAACCACGCGGACGAGCAGCACCGTGAACAAGATCCCGACGGCGATGACGACGAGGGTCGCGACCCCCATGGCTTTCTCCAGCCTCAGGATGTCGCCGCGCATGATTTGCGTGCTGATCCCAACGGCGACGGAGCCAATCCGCTCCCAGCGGGTCGGAGAGGCCGGCTGACTGTCGGGCAGAAATCCGATTTCTTCACCGACGGTCCCGCTCCTCTGTGTCAGGACAGGCACCCGAAATAGATAGATCTCCTGGCGACCCGTCGAATCCCGATAGATGCTGATCTCCCCCTCGGCAGGACCTGAAGGAGTCCCCGCGGCCGATTCCTGCCAGGTGAGTCGGGAGAGAGGCGGCATCCGCACTCCCTTTCGAGAGTCGGAAAAGAGAAGCTCGCCGCGGCCGTCGAAGATGGCCACGAAGGCGACATCGCTTTCGGCGAGGATCTCCCGCGCCCGGGCGGCTAACATCTCGCGGTTTCGCGTGTAGACGCCCAGCTCCCCGTTGGCCGCCAGGTTCCGTCCCAGGATCTTGCTCTTGCTCTGCAGCTTCTCGGCCTCCTCGTGGACCTCCTGGACGAGCAGAATCCACCCGAGGACCATGGAGGAGATGACGAGAAGCACAGATATGAGGAGGATGAATTTCCCCCGCAGACCGCGGCAGAAACTAATGACTCGCTGAACCCTCTCGGGAAGCAAAGCAGGCATCCCCCTAAGGCTCGGGGTAAAGCTGGGATCCGGCCTGGATTTCGGGAGAGACCTTCAGCCGGATGGCCCGGGCCGTGTTGAGATTCAGGTACATGGAGACATGCCGTGGGTAAACGACTGGCAGCTCCGCGGGCGGTTTCCCTTTGAGGATCGCCACGGCCACCTCTCCCGACTGTGCCCCGACATCCGCGTAATCGCACGAGAAAGAGAGCAGTGCGCCGGCCTTCACGAAGGACGGCGAGAGACCCACGAAGGGAACGGCGTCCCGAAGGGTCCGCAGCAGGATGTAGTCCACGCTCCTGGACGTGTAGACCGTGCTGTCTGCCACCGCCCAGAGAACGTCCGCCCGATCCTTGAGCAGCTCGATCTCCTTCATCACCTGGGCCTCGCTCGAAACCGGCATTTCTACCAGCTGCAACCCGACCGCGGTGGCGGCTCCTCGAGCGGCCTCGATCACCTTTCCCGTTTCGCGCGGATTGAAAACCACGCCTATGCGCCGGAGGGAAGGTATGACCTCTCGGAGACGGCTGAATTGCTCGATGATCGGGACATCCATCGCAGCCCCCGTGATGTTGGCCGCTCTCCGCCGGATCAACGCCTCTTCGCCTCCACTCGCCAAGACCAGAGAGAAGACGACCGGGATCGTCTTGATTCGACCGGCCACCGCGCGGGTGGCCTGCGTCCCCACGGTCAGGATCAAATCGGGGCGGAGCTTCTGGATCGAGTCGAGAAGTTCACGCTCCGCGACCGGGGAGGTGGGAAGGTTCACCTCCTGGAAGTGGATGGTCGGGTCCCACGCGGAAAGGGCCCGCCGGGCCCCCTGCACCGCCAAGTTGTAGGGGGCGAGATCGCGGCTCTTGAGGATGATGATCGAACGGGGAGGAGACGGCACCGCCGGTTTGAGACTGGCGAGGAGAGGGAAAAGGAGCAATCCCAGGCGTGTGCCCAGATACTTTTGGGAACTCATAAGCTCCCTTAGATAATAGCCATATGCGATATGGCGTCTGTAAATATATTTAATATTGGCTTTAAATCAACCAGATACGATCCATCCTGGAATGGCTATGGGACTCATCCAACTCAGCGGAAACACCACTTTTGAGCAATTGTGCCAAGCGCATGAGCCTCGTGCATTCGAACAGAGAGTTCACGACTTCGGTTCGATAATGTATGATATCCACTTGACATAGGCACAACTCGGAATATTTATATATAAGCCGATTCCGGCTGTGGTGAGGGAGTCGAGCGGCAGGCAGCAACCGGTTTCTACGGGGGTGTCAAACACCATGCTTTCGAGAGGCAGGCAGGTAACGATCCTGATAGGAATCGCGGTGGTTCTGGGGGTGCCTTGGAGTGCCTCGCCCGTTCAGGCCCAGGCAACCATCACCGGGTCCATCGGCGGCTATGTTTTGGATGACGGCGGGAACTTCATCCCCGGTGCGAGCGTTGTCCTGCTCAGCTCGGGCATGAATACGCAGCGCGACCTCATCAGCAGCAGCGAAGGGAGGTTCTTCTTCACCGGGTTGCCCATCGGAACGTACTCGCTGAAGGTCAACATCATCGGATACCCGCCGTACGAGATGCTCGAGATCAAGCTCAATCCAGGAGAAAACCGGCAATTTGACGTGGTCCTGCAGCCGGGCCTTCAGGAAAAGGTCGTGGTCGTCGCCGAAAAGAGCATCCTCGAGACGGACGTGACCTCCGACAAGAACGTCCTCGATGCCGGGTACATCAACAACCTTCCGCTCATCGCACGTCGTTATCAGCAGATCATGACTCTGTTCCCCGGGGTCAGCAACGACGAGGGCTTCACGCTCGCTCAATATCATGTCCGGGGAAGTCGGGTCACTCAGAACGGGTTCCGTCTTGACGGTGCCACCATCAACGATCAGGTGACCGGGACCTTCGGCCTGAACCTGAATCAGAACTCCATCGAGCGCTTCGAGCTGGTCCGCGGCGGCTTTCAGGCCGAATACGGCGAGCAGACCGGCGGCATCGCCAACATCATCACCAAGTCAGGCACCAACGATGTCCAGTTCTTCTATTCGGGACTCTTCCGCAACGATTCCTTCGGCAGCCCGTTGGGAGGTTTCAACGACCTGACCGCGGCGGGAGATTCCGATGGCATCTCCTCCAACAATAACAACCCGCGTCCCGAGACGCAGCAATGGGAAGAGTTCTCCATGGGGGGCCCCCTCATCCGGGACAAGGTCTGGTACTTCACTTCGTTCCAGTACTGGCAAGAGGACATCGGGTCCATCTTCAACGACAGCGTCCGGCAAGGGGATCGTTACAATTTCCAGTTCAAGACCACGTGGCAGGTTTCACCGGACAACACCCTGGTCTTCAACCTGGCTTCTGACCCGGCGCGCTTCCAGCACCTCATCACGGACGCCCGATACGCCCCCGAGACCAACTACGACCAGACACAGGGGGGGTTCTTCTTTCAGGTGCGGGACACCCAAGTTTTTAGCGCGAAGGCTTTCCTGGAGAGCCAGCTTTTCTTGCACCATCAGTACCTTACGGCGCGCCCCACGGATCCCACGGCCGGCGCTTTCGTGATTGGCCTTTCCGACGGCGATCCCTCCGACGGGATCGGCGGCACCAGCACCGCCCAGTCGTTCTCCGGAGCCTATCCCAACGACCAGGACCGGACCACGTACCGCTCCCGCCTGAGCGAATCGCTGACCTTCAAGCTGGGCGAGAGGAACACCATGAAGACGGGCCTCGATTACAGCTTCCTGGATTTCACGGGAGTCAGCCGTTCGGCGCCCGTGTACTTGGATATCACGGACTACGCTGGCCCGGCCTTCGAGCCAGGCGGCGTCTATGACGGCGAACGGTATTTCGTGAAGTACGACTACCTGGCTCCCGAGAGAACAAATCGGAAGGACCGGGAGGCGGCCCTCTACGCCCAGGACACCTGGAATCCGGATGCGCACTGGACCGTGGACGCCGGAATCCGGATGGACTACCAGTCCATCGTCGGTGACAAGAACTTGGCCCCGCGGCTGGGACTCTCCTGGGATCCCGGGGGAAAAGGGAGGACCAAGATTTACGGGAACTGGGGCCGGTTCTACGACAGCATCTTTACCGATTTCGTCGACTTCGCCCGAGCGGACGGCTTCCAGACCACTTACGTCCGTGCCATCGACCCCAACAATCCGATCTACGAGACTGCTCCCTCCTACGTGTATGACTACGTGATCGAGGGCGAGCTGAAGTCCCCTCGACGCGATTCCTATACACTAGGCTTTGAACGCGCGCTGCCCTGGGATATGTCCGTGGGTGTGTCCCAAACGCGCTGGCGAGGCCGGGACCAACTGCGGACGACGTTGACCACCGACGTGACGGGGCTCGCAGTGCGGCCGGGCGCCAACGCCGCGGTGATTTTCGACAGCCAGGGTAGCTCCCGCTACCATGGAACCGAGCTTATTCTGAAGAAGGCGTTCAGCCGCAATGTCGAGATGCTGGCCTCCTACACCCGCTCCCGGGTCGAAGGAGACACCTCGGAGGACTTTGGTTTCGAGAAGAGACAGGATGCGCGCTCCCTGGACTTCACGCGGCTCCGCTACGATCGCCCCGACGTGATCAACCTTTCCGCCTTCTGGCGGATGCCCGCCGATTTCGAGCTAACCGTGATCAACCGGTACCAGTCCGGCTCTCTCTTCAGTCCCACCCTGTTCGTTCCGGGCTCGGGTATTCGGATTGATCCGGCCCAGGGCAAGAACTCCCGCCGTCAGCCGCCGCTGAGGAGCCTCGACCTTTCTCTGGGCAAAAACTTCCAGGTGGGGCGGAGCCAGATGAAGGCCGTGGTCCAGGTGTTCAACCTGCTCAACAACCTGAACGTCACGGCCGTGGACAACTTCGGGAGCTCGGCGGGCAGGCCCGTGGATGTGGATTTTGGACGGATGTTTCAGGTGGGGTTTGAGCTGAAATTCTAGGAGGCGGGCGCCGATTATCCGATCAGCATCCCTGTGGGACTGGTTGAGGATGCATGGAGCTTCTTGGGGATGCGCCCCGCCTCGAAGGCGAGCCTTCCGGCCTCCACGGCGAGCCGCATGGCTCTGGCCATCTTAAGCGGGTCCCTTGCTCCCGCGATGCCGGTGTTCATCAGCACCCCGTCACATCCCAGTTCCATCGCTATCGCTGCGTCCGAAGCCGTGCCGACTCCCGCGTCGACGATGATTGGAATGTCCCGAACGGTCTCCAGCAAGATCCGGAGATTGTTGGGATTTTGGATCCCGAGTCCCGATCCGATGGGTGCGCCCAGGGGCATGATGGCGGCGGCACCGAGGTCGCGCAGCTTCCGAGCGGTCACCACGTCGTCCGTCGTGTACGGAAGAACCGTAAAGCCTTCCTTCACCAGGATTCGGGTGGCCACCATCAGCTCTTGCACATCCGGGAAGAGGGTCCCCGGATCTCCGATGACTTCAAGCTTGATCAGGGAAGACATGCCTGCCTCGCGAGCAAGGTGGGAGGTTCGTACCGCGTCTTCCGCCGTCGTGCAGCCTGCCGTGTTCGGGAGCAGAATGTGTCGCTCCGGGTCGACGAAGTCGAGAAGGGAGCCACGGCCTTTGGCGCCAAGCTCCACTCGTCGAACCGCCACCGTGACCAACTGGGCGCCTGAAGCGTCCAGCGCCTCCCTCATAAGCTCGAACGAGGTGTATTTCCCCGTCCCCACGATGAGGCGCGAGCCATAGCTGACTCCCGCGAGGACGAGAGAAGAGTTCGTCACGACTCCACCTTCTCAATGCCCCCCGCCGACGAAACGAACCACCTCGACTCGGTCCCCCTCGAC
>Ga0066710_100000478_pt1 | contig 24355 bp, 32 predicted proteins | sample GraSoiAngelo_159_FD_79666 | JGI IMG/M metagenome (GOLD analysis project Ga0066710, IMG submission 79666) | Grasslands soil microbial communities from the Angelo Coastal Reserve, California, USA - 14_1009_16_40cm | ecosystem: Environmental > Terrestrial > Soil > Grasslands | place: USA...
AGAACGTAGAGTTTTAGAAAGATTTCCTAACATGAAACTTCTTGGTTCATACTATCTTTACCAGGATGGTCTATACCTTTGGTATGAGGTAATTCTGGCAGACCCATCACATCCAAGAATAGTGAAAGACAAAGAAATACGTGGTAAACTTTCTGGTCTGAAGAATTGAAATCTGTTGTAATATTATCTTCTATCCTAATCTTAGGACTGTTATTGGGACATGCTTTTGGTGAACAGACAATAACCCCTAAGAATCTCACTCTTGATTACCCAGGCATCAAATGGAACTGGAAGATAAAGGCAGATAACTACACATTTGTCGTGGACACTATCTCAAATTACGATGTGAAAAATGTAACCTTAAACAAGAGTAACAAGGAATTGATTTTTACAGGAATTAGTGATCACACTGGAAATATAGCTGAAATCGAAATACCGCGTGACCTCATTGGCGGAAATCTAACAGTTTTCCAAAATTCAAAACAGATCTTCCCTCTTATAATAAACAGCGGAAGCAACTCACTTGTAGTTCTCAAATTCAACGAGACTGGCGACAGCACAACAAATATCATTGGGACAACCTATCTGCCTGAATTTGCAAATATTGCGCCAGTGGTCATGATGATCTCTTTTATAATCGTGTTTTTGACATTAAGAATACGTAAATTTTAGTACCCATTCATGTAGTCTTCCCACATGTTGGCATGGGTAGTAAGCTTGTTCATCTCATAAAATATGCCACCAACGATTCCTGCTTGATAAAAAGCATAAAGATACACTTGGGAATGTGTGGGATCGCTATGCGTGAAGCTTAATGCTATCATTGAAAAGAAGATGAATGTCCCTATGAACGTGAAAAATTTGCTGAAAAATCCTTCCATTCCTACTATTCGTCTTGTGGCAGCTGCCATTATGGTGATACTTGATATTATGAGAAAAGTGAGCCCACCATTTGCCTGAATAAATTCAGTCAACCAAGGAATTAATCCGTCAGTGAAAATTGATTTATGCGGAGAATGGGCTCCACCATGTAATGCAAATGAAACAGATGTGAAAATTGCTCCCATCATGAAGAAGAACAAGAATGCTTTGAATATTGCTCTTTTTAGCGGGGTCCTTGGTCCTGAGGGCTCCATAACTCTATCAGTCATTTTGATTCCGTAAATTAACCCAATTGAAAATGATGGTATGAACATCAAGTCAATTATGATAGGAGATTGTTTTGTTATCTTATCGATATCTGGGCCAAAAATCAAATAGACTATTAGCGCAAGAGCGGCTGCTCCAGCAAATATGCTGATGTCCACCCAACTTCTGGTATGTCTAATCTCAAATAGGTCAGGTCCCCATTCGTCCAATCTGATTTGCTTTTCAAAAATGAATTAAAGATGGAAATCCAAATGATTTTGCCTAATTTATCAACTCATTTTGCCTTTTATGTTCAGTTTGTTGTAATTAGGGCATGAGAGGAGGATTCGTAATGATAGCTATTGGACTAGCTGTTATTGTATTTGGCATAGTTTTCTTTCTACAAGGAAATTCTATAGTTGGGCCTACTACGTCATTTATGTACTCAAACCCACAATGGATTGTAAACGGAGAGTGGATTGCTATATCTGGTGTAATAATTTTGGTAGTCGGAACAGGAATTAGTTTACGACACCCAAGGTCATAGTAGACCTGACCTTCTCTATTTTACGAATTTTCTTAGTAATCAAATTATCCATTTGAGCTTCTGTGTCAGTTTCTGCTTCTACCACAATATCATAATCACCATATACAACTTTTGCATTTTTTACCTTATCCAGTCGCAAAAGCTTTCCAACAATTTCATTCTCTGCTCCAAGCTCACAACCAATCAAAATGTAAGCCTTTTCCATGTTATGCTAACTAGGAACGATCTTAAATCCTTATTCTAATTTGAAGATTATTGAAGCCTAGACTTTACTTTTTGATAATTATTACATTTTAGCGAGCTCGATATGTTAGTTTACTTGTATCGAAACCAAAGCCAGAAATCAGTCTTATTCTTGAGATTTGGAATTCTTAAATGACGGTCCAGATAAGAATGGACATGGGCCTATTTGGTAAAACAAAACAAAAGGATGAGGCGGTAGAACAAATCAAGATACTGCTTGATAGGTTCGAGTTCACTGATCTTCTTAATCTTTGTTCCGAAGTTATTGGTAGAGAACTCGCTTCTACTGATAAAAAAGAACGTCTTGAGAGAATCGAGGTTTTAGATTTTATCTGGGAAAATTATCACAAAGGCAGTGTTAACTTTTCACAGGTCAAAGATTTTGCAATTAAGCGTGGAATAGTAACGCAGGCCTTTTTTGATTAAGTACCATTTAGAGCTTTAAATTCTTGGTTCTGAAAGACTAGAAGCCAGCAGTAACAGGATTTGCTGGTTTGATAATCTCTCTTAAGAGAACTGTTGCATAAGAACCCCTTGAGAGTGTGAAACTTAGGTAAGGTTCGTTAATCGAAAAATTACTGCATTGCATCACAGCTTGTCTGAAGCCACCTTCGTTGCTTACTTCCTGCATTTCTTTGATAAAAAAATCTTTTGCACTAATTTGTTCTTCGTCTAGGATTTGTGAGATCTCATGATCGAACCTGTTCTTTTTTGAATAAGAATAACCTACAAACGGAATTGCTAATTTTTGTTCAGGATCATTTTGGTATCTCCCTAAATCATCATTTTTATCAAAGCAGACATCCCCATCTGTAGGTCGTAGTAATTCTTCATCAATTTCGTATGCCATAGAAACAGTTCGATTGAAGATAAATGATTGAAACGCTTGAACAAAAAATCTTCGTAAAGGAAGAGGTATTACATGCAAAGCCTTTAATGCATTTCCATGGTCGATGATCTCTTTGATAACAAGTCTTTCAATATCCATTTGTGGGGGAATTTCGTTGAAAACTCTTGAATAATTCGATTTACTTTTGAGGGTCTCTCTTACTTGGTTATTCTCAGGCAAGTCATATTCAGAAGTAAAAGAGAGAAGAGTTTCTATGGCAAAATCAAAATTTTTTTGTAGGATGGCCTTTCCTATGAGATGAGAGAGTGGTCTTTTGCTGCCAAATCTCTGGTAGCCGTAGAAATTAAGAATCTTATCTTGTTCCTTGAAATCTGAGATTTTTGTAAAGTCGGCATAATCTATTTTTACTCTAAAATTATTTCCAATCATATCTTTTTTTGTAAATGGTTTTTGAATAAATCCAATTTTTTCGATAGTATATCTGTTTGTGGCTATGTTTTGAATTCCTTTACCAGTACTAGTATCACAGACATATTGTTCCGAAATAGCATTTGCATCCTTTAATCCCAATGCCTTGAGTCTAAGACCATATCTTTTGAAAATCTCAGATAATGCATGATTTGTATCAATTCCGGATTTTTTCAATTTGTATACTGCGTAACTTCCCGAGCTAGATATGTTAGAAAGGGCGCTTTCGCGAAGTATTTCCGAAACGAAGAAATGCTCAGGTAAAGATCTTATTTTGCCGCCAGTTCCCTCTGTTCTGGTGCAGTAGATGGAAATTCCAATTAAACTGTCTAATTTAGGAACCACTTCTTACATTATGGTTACAGTAACGAATTTTGATATTGTAACGTCTTGATATCGTATACTGACTAGAACCTTGTAGGAGTCTGAAAGAGCAAAGTTATCGGCTGCGATGTTGATATTTATAGACTTTGGCTTGTCCAACGTGATTTCATGATCGGAAGAGGTAACTGAGATGTTATGTAGACCAGCTGTATGTGTAGTGAGAATGTCTACTGTTGAGCTTAGCTGTTCGTTTGGAGTGAGTGTTAACAAAATAGTTGCGTTTTGACCACGGTGCAATGTAATTGAGGATGAAGATGTACTTATGTCAAATGGTAAACTTGCAGAAGGATCTAAAAGACCTATGTTGTTCTCAACCCACTCAGTAAACCATACTTTGTCATGATCAACTGTGAAATCTAATATCTGCGCTACTCCACAATCTTGCAAGGTTCCACAGTCTGACCAGTTGGGGTTCTTTGAGGGCACTAAATATTCTACAAGAGATTCTTTCGTTGGATCAAAAACTCCTAGTGAATTTGCTACTTGTTCGTTAATCCAGAGTCTTCCCTTATCATCAAAGTGGTTCCAATATGGCCTAGATATTGGCGTCTTTATCAGACCTGATGAGTTACCATAGGTAGATGCCGGGGGAGGAGATGTTACAAACTTTGAAAATTGCTTTGATTGAGGATCAAAATTGAGGAAGAAATTGCTTGCTGTATCTGTTATCCATATCTTGCCACTAGAATCGACTGAAATTCCGTTCGGAGCATCAATGCCTGGAGGCAAAGTAAATTCGGTAGAATTGCCTGTCTTAGGGTCATAACTTACAAGAGAGCCGCCCTGCTGGTATATCCAAACAGTATACCAGATCTTGCCGTTGGCATCTGCAACCATTGTACTTGTAAAGTTATAGTTGCCCGGAGAGGGTATCTTTGTGGTCTGTAACGAAGGACCAGTTTGATCAGTACCAAAAACAGCTATCTTTCTTCCCGTAAAGTCGTTTACAAGTATGTTACTGCCATCTGTTACAAGCATCTGAGGAAATACATCTTGTCCAGCAGTTTTTGGAAAGACAAAACTTGAATAGTCTTTCTGTTGAGGATTGAATTTCCATATCAAACTGTGCTGCGAATCGCTAAACCAGAGATTTCCATCAGCTGCAAAATCAATTCCCCACATCATTGACTTTTCTCCCTTCTGCCACTGTGGGTTTTTAAACTCTTCAAATGTCTCTGTTGAAGAATCAAACTTGCCTATATTTCCCGTATTGGACTCTGTAAACCAAACAATTCCAGACGAATCTATCGTGATTGCTAGTGGTTGGGTACAAGCAGTAGTAATCTTAAATTCCGTTACGTATCTGCTTGATTTTGCTCCTCCACTTTCACAAAAGGTGGTTCGTTTGTCATCGGGATAATTGTCTGCAGGAGTACCAGTAATTGTTAAACCGGGTTTATTTTGCTCATTTTGTTGCTTATTTCCTCCAATAGGAAATAGAGCAGCTGTTGAACTTGCAACCATGATTATACCAAACAACGCCGCCATGGAAATTTTCAAAATCTTCTTCGTCTTTTGCTTCACAAAGACAGGCTGGCTTTCCCTCGTTATATCTTATACGCAGTATCAGTGTAGATCCATTCGTAATTTAAAAAAATTGAAACTGAAAGATGTGGGAGATGATTCTAGATATTTTATAAGTAAAAGCCCTGTAAGTAAATAGAATAGCAGATCAACCTTTTATTCCGTGTGATAAAAATACTGAATAGCAACCTAATCCACAGTCCTCGCATATTGGCTTCATGGAATCATTTTCGGCACTTCCAATACAGCATGGTTGCTTTTCTCGGCCTAAGTGATCAACTGCAAGTATGGCCCATGTGGGGCAATCAACTGGGATTGTTCCCCTGCCTCCCCAATTTCGCTTCATAAGCTCAAGCTGCTTTTTTGGATTTATTATATAGTCATCCTCATAGTTGTTCTTAAGTGCAATCATGTCATCTACAAGCTTTGTTCTGTCAGGACCAAATGGGAACCAGAGTGGATCCCCTTTCATAAACGGAGTATGGAATTGAAATCCTATCTTGTTGACATGAGGATACCATTCCTCGATAACATCCTTGACTGTTTTGTAGTTAACTGAATTTATGGTCATTGAAATCCAAATATCTTTCCACGCCTTTTTTCCATTTTTTTCGATGTAATCTAGAATATTTTTTCTAGTCTTTTCATGCGCTCCCTTGCCTCTAATAGTATCATGAACTTGTTGCGTACCATCGATGGAGATCCAGTAAAAATAAACACCAGGAGTTTTTTTTAACGGAAAAGTACCATTTGAGACAACACAAACTCTGTTTGGGTATTCTTTTGCGAATAATTCTATAACATCAGGCCTTAGGGTTGGTTCGCCACCAACTAGAGTAACTATGAATACATGTCTCTTTTTGAATTTGTTCTCAATTACTTGCTTCCACTGTTCTACTGAAAGCTCTTCCTGGTCTTTTCTATTTAACCACCAGTAGCAGTGAGTACAATGTAAATTGCAGACATTTATGATATCGGCAGAACCATAAATTGGGCTTCGTTTGTTAAACAGTTTGTAACCTGCAATTTTCATACCTACGCGGAAATATGCGGGGGCTTCTTGCATTATTTGACGAAACCCCCTACCCATTATCTCCATTTATTTACAGATAGTAATACAACATCCTCCTCTAAAACAATTTACATCCATTCTTATTACGGCATGAACCGCAAAAAGATAAGAAAGGAGGTGCAAGGATGAGTTATAGCGGAGGTTTTGGTCGTGGTAACAGAGGATACGGCGGCAGTCGATTTGGCGGCGGTAGACGATTTAACGATGGACCAAAACCAGTAGAAACCGGAAAGGAATACGATGTTTCCATAACGGAAATTAGTAGAAAAGGAGACGGTATCGCAAGAGTAGAAGGCTTTGTGATATTTGTTAAAAACGGAAAGGTTGGCCAGAATGCAAAAGTGAAAATTCTTGAAGTTGGTCAACGATTTGCTTCTGCCGAAGTAGTGGAAAGTTCTTCACAACCGGCAACTGAGTAAGTTTTCGCGCCTGAAAGACTAGTTTTCTTCAATTTTTTCTATTTTTTTACCTTTGAATATTAGTAGTTCTTCTTAATCGATAGCGTCTTTTGCACTTCATTCATGCTGCTTAGAAACTTCTGTTTTGCCTCATATTCATCTGTTACCTTTATGAGAATTTCAGAAGCAGAAAACATCACATCTTTTACCAGAATTGGGGCGCTAAGGCCCAGCAGTTCGCTTAAAATCTCAAATATGCTGGTAAAGACTGTTCCATTTTTGTATTTGAAAGTAGTATTGCCATCAACAATCTTTGGATTTGGGTCCAAAGGTATGACGAGCTCAGGCGATGTAAATTCTGTTATGAAAGTTGTTATGTCTTCCTTTATTTTGTTAGCAAGGTTTTCTTTTTCAACAGTAAGCTTTTGCTTTGCATTCTCTAATTCTGATGTAGCATCATTGTATTGTTCTCCTATCATTTTTGCAAAAGTTGATTCTGTAGAAATCTTGAGAGGAATCTCGTGAATTCTGAAATTTATTGTGGCAAGCTCATCCTCAACATCGGCTAACTGTTGCCTGTTTCTCTTAATGCGAGTAGCGACTTGTTCTAGGTAATTAAAGTCGGCCATGCTCAACTGAATTGGTGTACGACATCCATAAGACTTTGCTTGAACTCTTCAGTTGTAAGCCCCCACTTGCCATATTCTTCCTTGTACGCATCCCATGATGCCTCTGCTTCACTTGCAATCTCTAGGATCTTTGGTCCTATAGCTTTTGTATTTACAAGAATTGTGACATTTGCTTGCTCACTCTCTAAGATTGGGATTTTAATAAATATCATTCTTGATTCCTCAATATGGAACCTGTCTTTTATCATATTTTTTAGAATCTCTCTTTCCCTTACATCAAACTCTCCTTTGACTTTGACTAGTGCACAGCATGAATCCTTAGGTCCGCCCTTATCTCGAATATCATTTTCATCTATATCAAATAATACGGCATCTTCTCGCTTGTGTATGTGTTCAACAATGGCTTCCATCATGTTGGCCTTGCCGCCGGGAATAAAGTCGCTTCCCCACGGTCTATCTTCTGGAATAATTGGAATTACCCACGGTATGGCAAATCTTGGTCTCTTTGTTGCAAGCCATGTTCTATAATTTGACATATCCCATTCGGTCTCCCTAGCAAACGAAGCGATGAACATAGCAATGGCATTTGCCGCAATCAAATTCATACCTCTATATTCTTTCCAACCTATTTCGTGTTCTTTTGGAAGATCGTCAATTATTGATTGCAGTTTTTCCAATCTTTTCTCGTGTTTATGAGATAGATATCTTAGAGTCTTGTTTGAAAATAGAATTGAACAATCACTGTACTTTATTTGGTGTTCCAGATTCATTACGATATTGATTGCAGATGCCTCCAGGATTACTGGGTCCCATCCAAATTCTGGAAGTAATCCAAACGACGCTATAGTTGCATGCTCTTTCGTGTCCTTTTTGATATACTGCATAAACGCACTAGCAAACGAGCTTCCAGTTCCTCCTCCCATCGCAAATGGTATGGTAAAACCTCTGACTGGTTCTGGTGAAAGACCTGCTAGCTGTTTTTGCATGTCAAACTTTGAGCTTACCTCTTTCATGAATCTGGTACGTCCTTCTGCCCAGTTTCTTGCTGCACCGCCAGCTCCGTGAATTACATGCTTGTCTCTTAGAGCAAACAGATCGGGATATGATTGTAATATGAGATTAGCTGCTCTTGGGTCCAAATCTATCAATAAAGCTCTTGGTATCAATGGAATTTCGCTACCCCCATAAGAATTTGGAAATCTTAGAATAGTACTGCCATAGCGCTTCAGAACTCGCGCTTCTTCCTTTTCACCCTTGAGAGTTGGCTTGAGTGGGTTGGCTCCTACGTCAAGTAATAATCTTCTATATGCTTCTGCTCCAAGTCCTATACCACAATGACCAAAACATGTCATCAATACAGGCGCTGGTGGTAAGGGGGCAAGCTTTGACAAATCTAATCACTATATGGACAGATTACTTCTCTCTTTAACCAAGCAGTGCAAGATTGTGAAGTCCGAACTTGATTGTTATAGACATGAAATTGTATGCTTGATTGCAATAGCTTTGCACTTAGATCATCTTTTGCTTTTTTGAATTTAAGATTTAAGAAGAAATTGTTCTTTTTAGTCTTCAGTTAACGCTTTTTTCAATTCCCTAAATTCATCGATTGTTATCTGGCCTTCTGCAAGTCTGATTCTGAGAAGATTTAGGGATTCGTCGCTTGGTTTAGGTTTCTCTTTCTTAGAAGATCTATCCTCATATTTGTCTTCTACCACTTGTTGTTCTGAATCATCTGATGTAAGACTTTGGATGTATCTATAGTCTGACAAAAGAAGAGGGTTTCCTTGCTTTATCGTGTCAATTATCACTCGTAACCGTTTGGCGTCGCCCTTGCGAGAAGCTATTAAGTCTCTAACAGTCTTTAGAAGGTCTTCTGACATCTTATTTCACAATTGCCTTAAACCGAGGATCCTCTTTTAGTTTATTGAACGTCGCATCCTTTATGGCCCAGTTTTTTATTGTCCTACCGTAATACGATATCGCCTGGGCAAGAAGAACAAGTGCATCATCATCTCTGCCAACTTTAGCTATGCTTCTTGCCTTTGCATAGATTACAGTACCGTTCTTTGGATGTTCCTTGAGAATTTTATCAAATACTGAAATGGCTTCGTTATGTTGTCCAAGCTCTGAAAGCTCATTGGCTTTGTAAAATAATGCCTCGTAATTTTCAGGTTCTTTTTCTAGGACCTTATCAAAGCATAATGCTGCCTCATCATGCTTTTTCAGCTTCCCTAGGACAAGTCCTTTGTAGTATATCATGGATGTATTTTCTGGTTCTATCTTTAGGGCATCATTGAAACAACCAAGAGATTCATCATATTTTCCAAGTTTTATTTTGGCTAAACCTTTGTTGTACAGAGCTGGTGCATAGTGAGGATCAATATTCAGGGCTCTGTCATAGAAACTAAGTGCCTTTTCAAATTGGTTCAATTCTGCAAAAGAATTTCCAAGGTTGTTTAATCCAGAAATATGATTTTGATCTTTTTCAAGAATTTGCTCAAAGCAAGATATGGCTTCCTTGTGTTTGCCTAATTTAGTTAACGATAATCCTTTGTTGTACAGGGCTTCAACATTGCATTGTTCGCCTTTTAACACTTTATCAAAAAATGAAATGGCCTCCTTATGCTTACCTAACTTGGCATAAGACATTCCTTCAGAAATTGTCATATCAACCTCGCCTCTGGTTAGATTCATTTGGTATGGATTCTAATCAATCTCGATATATTACTTGATAATTTATTGAGAAATAGTTGTCTGTGGAAAAGCTTTTTTGATGTATCGCGATAGTGCAGGATACTGAATTATTAGTGATGAAAGAACAACACCGAATGTAATTGCCTTTAGAATTTCCTTAATTTCACTTTCAGGAAGTGTTGCTACTAGCGCAACAGAGATCGCTCCTCTCATCCCTCCTATCATGACCACGTGCCTCCATGCGGTTGGATACTTTTCCTTTGTGAACCTGCTCATCATTGCAAGTATTGGATAGGTGGAGGCTGCTCTTGCTGCCAAAACTACAGCAAAGGCCATGCCTATCATTGGTAAGTTCTGTCCTATTCTTACCACATCCATGCTCAATCCAAGGTACAAGAATGCCACCGAATTTGCAAAAAATGCAGTCATTTCCCAGAATTGAGACGTGTATGTTCTAGTTTTATCACTTATGATGTCTTTAGCTTTCATTGTCGCATTACCAAAATACAATCCTGCTGCTGCAGCAGCGACCAAACCAGATAACCCTAATGAATTTGCAACGACTACCGAGCCCAATAAGACAGCTAGTGAAAGAGCTGTTTCAGAGAATGGTTCATCCATCAACTTGTGAAGTATCCTTGCCCCAGCTGAGAATCCAAGTCCCACAGCTATGCCACCAAAAAATACTATGGCAAAGTGAATTATCTGTTCAATGATATTTACGTTAATCTGTGCTTGAACTCCTGGTGATTCTAGTACCGATCCTTGTGCAAATGCTATGGCAATAATTGACGAAAATATGATTACGCCAGTTGCATCATTGAAACTTGCTTCCGCTTCCATAAGCGTAGAAAGATTTGCCGGTACTCTTACTCTTTTGAAGACTTCAATTACAATTGCTGCGTCAGTAGGGGCAATTAATGCAGCAAAGGCAAATGCAATTATTGTTGGTAAACCTGCGACATATGACAACAAGAATCCTCCAACTATTGTGGCAAGAGCTACTCCTGCAGTAGCAAGTAAAAGAGAAGAAATTCTTATTGCCTTGAAGTGTTCATTGTCTATTCGCATCATTGCTTCATAGATAAGAGGTGGAACTATGAAATACAGAATCAGCTTAGGGTCTACTTTTAATTGACCAATGTTTAGTGGAACCACGCCAGCCAAATGGGAAACTGAAATAGCAATACCTATTCCTACTAAGATCATGGTATACGGAATTTTTATTTTGAAGGCAAGTAGGGACGCAAGAAAAATCGTTCCAAGAAATATCGGTACCAGATATTCGGTACTAAGCACACTACCTAAGCCTATTTCCGCCATCTTTGAATTTCATACATCTAAATTATAAAAATGGTTGCAAAACCTGAAAATTGCATCGTTTTTTCTTACTTAATTGAGTATTGTCGTTTTTCATGAGCCAAAATCCTTTCTAGCATTCTCGAGGAATCTTGCATTTATTCTAATTCTCTCTAGTGTCTGTGTAATCTTCATTTCGGTGCCTGGTACGTGATGCTTTGCAAAGAAACGCTTCACTTCCCCCTCTTTTTCCATATCTGATGCGACTGATATGCTTCCAATTATCCTGTTAAGTAATGGATTACCAACGCCGAACCTTGAAACAATTCTCTTCCAGTTCTTTTTAATCCACGGCCATATGAGGTCCTTACCGTATGGATTTGCAACCATCTTTGATATTGGTACAAAAAGATTCTGCGTTCTAACTTCTTTTGAAAGTGAGAAATCTAATGTTTTTGCAAGAAGTTTTTTGTCTTGGAAATTGGAAAGTGATCCCAAGAATCTCACCTTCTCTTCCTGAGTTTGTGCTTTGCGGTACATCCAAAGAAACTGTCTGTATGTTTTCAAATCTCCCCGCCATGCTATTATTGAATAAACAGCATTTCGCAAGTCTGGATTTAATGAGCCTGATTTGATAAAACTTGAAAATCTTGAATCTGACTCTTTCATAATTTCTTCATCGTCAAGCTTGCCAAGTGAGCTAATCACCGCACTTCGTAATAATGCATAGGTAGATTTTTCACCTTTAGCTGGGTCCCATCCGAGTCTTTCGAATGTCTTTCTGAAGAAATACTGATTGAATTCCTTAACCTCATTCCAAAACTTTTCTTCTAACATAAGAACATAGAAAAAATTCAAGCTGCTAACTATGTCAGACAACACTGCATAGTCGTCTTCTTCTTCGTAATGTCGGACAAAGTCAAGGTACTGTGCAAACGATACCTGACCTGAAAGGCATAATGCGTAAAGATCATGGTGAATGCTCCAACGATCCACATTTGATATTCTCTTTTCTTCAACAAGTATGCCAAGTGAATCTAAAGTACTTTCATCATACTTGACACGATAGAATCCCTTTTGGCCGTCATTTACTTTAAACCATTCAAAAGTCTTGGGAATAGAAACTGGTCCTATCATTAATTTGGTAATGACTTTGTGCCCTGTTCTTACAGACAGTGGTATTATCCAATTTCCAGGTCTTAATTTACCATTTCCCTCAAGTAGGAATCTTTTTTGAACCATCTTTATCTTGGAATCTGTTACTGTTGCCTCAACTATTGGATAACCTGCCTGCCTTACCCACGTATTCATCATTTGTCTCACTGGTTGCCGTGATACAGTACCAAGTGAATTCCAAAGATCCTCTGTGGTTGCATTTGCGTACTTGTACTTCTTTAGATAGTTGTGGAGTGCCTTACGGAAGTTTTCTTCACCTATGAAATTTTCCAGCATCATTAACACACTTCCTCCCTTGTTGTAGCTTATCTCATCGAAGATTTGACGAACATCAGATGGGCTTTTTACATTGATATCTATTGGATGAGATGACTTTAATGAATCAAGACTAAGACCACCAGTCATCTCTGATATGAGAAACTGATCCCAAAAGTCCCACTCTGGATATAATCTGTCTACTGCCTTTGTTGCCATGAATGTTGCAAAACTTTCGTTAAGCCAGAGATCATTCCACCATTTCATAGTAACCAAATTACCGAACCATTGATGAGCAATCTCATGTGCAGTTACTTCGGCAATGTGTTGCTTTGTTTCTGTTGAGGATATTTTTGGATCATAAAGTAAAACTGTCTCCCGAAAAGTGATGGCACCCCAGTTTTCCATGGCACCTGACGCAAAATCTGGAATTGCAATCATGTCAAGCTTTGGAAGCGGATATGCGATCTTGAAATAATTTTGAAAATAGGCAAGGAACTGCTTTGTGAACTCTAATGAAAGTCTTCCCTGTTCTTTCTTTCCTCGTGTTGTAACAATCCTTACAGTTGTTCTTCCTTGCTTGCTTTGTGTGAACTCAAAGTCACCAACACCAAGATATAGAAGATATGTAGACATTACAGGAGTACGGTCGAATCTATATCGAATCTTGTTGCCAACCCTTTTCTTGTATATGACTGGCATGTTTGAAATTGCGCTAAGATTCTTTTCTACTATGAGGGAGACATCAAAGGTTGCCTTAGCCTCAGGCTCGTCCCAACAAGGAAAGGCTCGTCTTGCGTCTGCAGCTTCAAACTGTGTGGTGGCAAGATATCTCTGTTTTCCCTTGTACTCGTATTTGCTTCTGTAAAAGCCTACTAGCTTGTCGTTCAGTATGCCAACAAAATCTATCAAAAGATATGCTTTCCCAGATATTTTCTGCGGTAGCCTAATTGTTAGCTTTTCGTTCTTAGCGTCTAATTTTATCTGCGCTGTAATGGTTTTTTCATTCCATAATACCTTGCAATCTCTTATCACAAGTTGTGCAGCATTGAGAACTATCTTATCTGTGGGCTTCGATGTTCTGATCACGATCTTCTCTTTTCCTCTAAACGTGAACTTCTTAAGATCGGGTTCAAATTCTAAATCATAGCTTACCGGAAAAACAGTTTTCACAAGAATCAGGTTCTAAAAGACAAGTAATATACCTTAAGACTTTTAGGTGCCTTCAGTTTTATCATCGTAATCTATGGAATTCAAGGAATTGTATTGTTATTCATGTAAAAAGTCCTTGGGCAGGTACAATACTAGATATTTCACCGATGCGTATCTGAATGACATAATAATGAAAAACCACATTTTGTGTGTCCGTCAAGGACACGGAATCATGATTCGAAGGCATTCAGGCAAATCATAATCATACCGTAACCTATTTGCATCTTTTTTGTCTATAAACTCTTGAAACCTATGGAAGAATGTGAAGTAAAGACTGGAGAACCCAACTACTGAGAAAGACTATGGCAATTGCCTTTATCGTCTTTCCTGCGACCATTGCAATTGTGAACTTTCTTATGTCATACCTCTGTGTCCCTGCTACAATTGATGCAACGTCTCCAATAATTGGCATCCATGGGGAGAAGAAAATTACTACCGCCCAACCATATTTGTTCATCATGGATACACTTTTTCTTTCGTACTTTTTTTCCGGCGTTTTGCGTAGTCTCTTTAATAATTTTACGTTATAACCGATGTAATATGCGATAAAACCACCTATGATTGAACCTATGTTTAACACAAGAAAGACATCGAAGGGGTTTATGCCACCCAAGAGCAGGGCTGAAGTTGTTGCTTCTGTGGGTATAGGAATAAATGAAGAAAACATTCCGTTGAAAAAGAGACCTATCAAACCATATTTTATAAAAAAAGTATTGTGAACTATTGCATCTATGGTCGGACTTAACATTGTTTCAGATTCCTACAAGCTTGTTTTAAATGAATTGCCATATTTTACATCGTAATCATAAATTGCAATGGAAATCTGTTTGAGCAGCTTTGTTTTCGACTTTTGCGCCTTTGTATCATGGCTATAGTCCTTTTGTTCAAGGAGATATTGTAGACGTTCAAGCTCTATTCTGGACAATGTCTTGATGCCTTTTTGAGAAACAATATTCAAAAGTCTAAGCCTCTCAAGATCATCGCTTTTGTCTGACACCAAGAGAAATCTCCAATGTTTAATATTTATCTTGTATGAAAAGTGTATAGTGTTATACAAGGTTTCTGTTTCGTTTCATAGAGACTTTATTAAAATCAAAGATGATCATATTGAAATTGGTGTAATGGCAAAGCCACTAAAAGGCAAGGCAAACTCTGAGATAATTAAAAGAATTGCAAAGCATTTTGGCATCTCGCGCTCAAGCGTTAGAATAGTGAGAGGCGAAAAATCAAGAAACAAGGTGGTAGAGGTAATATAGTGCCCCAAAAACCCTAAAAAATGGGATAAACCAAAATTATTTTGTTGAAAAATTTTGTGACCGTGGTAATTCTGGCAGGAATTGTATTATCATACATTCCACCTGTAGCTTACTCAGATCTTTCCGACAAAAATTCAGTCACCCTGAAAAATGGTGTCTGGGAAACCAACGTTGGTAAGCAGGTGCAAATCGAGGCCGATGTTACAAATGGACAGGATAGGACACAGCCCTTTGCATATATTGTCCAGGTCCAGAACCAGGATGGTGTGGTGGTATCATTATCATGGCTTACAGGTACGCTTGATGCTGGTCAGTCTCTTAGTCCAGCTCAATCCTGGATTCCAACATCTTCTGGAGTATATACCGCACAAATCTTTGTCTGGGCTGGAATAGATAATCCCGATGCATTATCTCCACCACTTGCAATGAAAATCACAGTAACATAGTTCAGCATCCATTATAATTTAGAAAAATAGCCAAAGTTCGTGAATCGAAGAAAAGTAATAATGACTGGTATTTTTCTTGCCGCAGCCTCGGCTTTGGCATTCTACTTTGTCGGTTCTCCGTTTCTTAATCAAAATGACCAAGCAGAAAATCCTTTTTCCAATCTTAGTCAAAGCCCAGAATCAGTCAGTACAACGCAAAACGACATAGACACATGCATATCAAATCCTACATCTGATTGTGATCAGGAAATGCAGCAGATATCAAAATTCTGTGAACAAAATAAAGATCAAAATATTCCATATTGCTCAGACCCGCGAGTACAAATGTATCTTGATCAAAGAGGTCTGTCTAGGGCAACAATCAACGAAGGTAAATGATTATTTTTCAGCTTCTTTTAGAAAGTCTGTCATATTTTTACGCACAAGAGGAATTACTTTTTTCGTTATAATTTCATGAAAATTATCTGCATCCGAATCAAATGAAAGCAACAATACATGAGAAAGCCTGCTGTTTTCATCGGCAATAGGTATTGTAGCTCTTATCAACTTGGTATAGTGGGAGCTTGCGTACGAGATTTTGCCAAGCAGATATTCCCATCTTAATCTAGTGTATTGTCTTGTAGCTGCGGTTATGGCATATTGTGCCCTTTCTTCTGGAGTTAACAGCGGCTTGAGGCCAGTTCTTTCGGCTGTACCTTCAAGCTTACCGTCCCCATCAGCTATTCCTGCGAACCTTATCTTAGGGTCTAAGGCGGTGACACTTTTACAAAAGTCTTCAAAGAACTTTTTCATTCAATAGGGGTAAAATTCGAAGCTATATTTGTTTTCTGGATATGTGAGTCATTTGCAAACTATTTTGATTATATGGTTATCTATTGATGCGACATAACGATCTTTAAGTGTCCTGAGATGCACGTCGTGGTTTTGTCTTTTGAAATAGAAAATTGCATAACAACATGAAGGCAACCCATATTCCGAGAAATAAAACGGGAGTCAAGTAGCCAAAACATTCATGGCATATGAATTTGTTAACAAGAAATACTATAACTCCTCCAACAAAAACTCCTATAGCGTATTCAAGAAACCTCCACCAAAAATATTTCATTGAGTGGGTTTACCATGTCCGAAATATAAGACTGATTCTTATCTGTACTAGACTTAAAGCTGGAGATTCATAAAACAAGATTCAATGAACAGAGAAAAAACAACTCATAAATGCACGTTTGAATTGATGACAAGATTATGGTTCTAAAACCAAAGAGTCCAGAGGAATCAAAGGCAGAGATGACAGTCAGAATGTTTCCGTCTGAGGCCAACCCTGCTGGCAACGTATTTGGTGGGGAGATTCTAAAGCAAATTGACCTCATTTCAGGACTCGTGGCACAAAGACATGCAAGAACCAATACAGTAACAGCTTCCATTGACAGAGTTAACTTCCTCAAGCCCGTTTATGTCGGAAATGCTTTGATTCTCAGCGCAAGGCTAACCTATGTTCATAGGTCATCGATGGAGATTGAGATTCGAGTAGAAGCAGAGGACCTGATTACTGGGATTAAAACTCTCACAAATACTGCGTATGTGACAGCAGTAGCACTTGATAATGACGGAAAAACTGCCGGAGTACCACCACTGCTTATTGAAACAGAAGACGACAAAGCAAGATTTACGGAAGGAGAGCAGCGAATGATCCAAAGACTGAAAGAACGAAAAAAGAATTAGTGATTTTTATCTGCAGTCGTAAGAACCAGGAGGACCTTCTTTTACAATTCGTTGGAAATCTTGTACTGAATATTCTTTGTTAACTGAATAGGGAATGATTCCAAAGATTGGTGCATTTACTTTCGTGGCTATGCTAGCTTGAGTTGGGTCAAACGTAGTATTCTCATTGCGAAACTTGGCAAGGGCATCTCTGTTTAGGCTAAAGACTCCATCTAGTATCATAGATGACTTTGGAGAGATAGTGCTGCCGGAAATGGTAGCCTTTTCTATAGTGTCAGACTTGTAAAACGCAGTTATTTCGTATGTGTTAAAACTTACAGGAAAATATGATGGGTTACATGCGTCAGCTTTGATGCCAAGCTCGGTATCAGAAATTATAGTTTGACTACCACTGTGAGGTCTGAACTGGAGCGCATTTACTGCGTACACATCCAGTCCCAAATATGCTACTACTACCACTGCAACAACGATTGCAGCTATGGCAATTCTCTTAGATTTGGCTCTTGTTTCTGGGTAGGTTTCTGACTTGTTTTGTGAATTATCAAAACTTGGGCTGGTTGGTAAAATGGAATTGTCTGCAGACTCTGCAATAATGGCATCTATCCGTTCTGTGTTAGCTGGAGTAAGGCTACCAATATACTCCTGGTCAGAGGAATCAAGTGGATTTCCACTTTGTAATCTCTCAAGAATTTGCCTAAGTCTTCCCTCATCGCCTTTTCCAGAATTAATAAGATCCTGTATCTGTTTTATTAGATCCTCTGACATTCTCTTGAAGACAGTCTAACTTAATTTAAAGTAACTCTAGCATGATACAATTTTAATCCTTGAGAGATACCAAAAAATCTGGAAAGCGAAAACTTATGGGATTTATGGCAACGGGAAAGATAGGAAAGAGAATATAGATGAAGTAAAGGAGTTTGCCAAAGTAGTAGAGAGCTCTTGATTAAGTTCTAACCAATCCATATTTAGCTCTATGCAGTTAGTTACCATATGACCTCAATCAAATCTATTGTCAAAGCATTTGCTCTTGTAGTAAGTGGTGTGGCAATAGTAGTAGTAGGAGGTTTTATGATGGGCGCCATAGCAAGATTGTGGTTGCCAAAAGAGCAAAAAAATCAGGGAAAGCTCAGATCTGAAGATGACGCAGACGATAGCGGAAAAACAGATTAATATAAAACTCGTAAGTTTTGTATAATGAAAAATGTCTCATTCAAATGAAACGTTTTCTGTATTGGATCCCCATGCAAAACTAAAGTCAATCAAGTATTTTACGCCTGCAAGAACCATTGAAGAAGCAAACTCCTTGATTTCCAAAGTCGATGAAATTATTGAAAACTATATCAAAACTCTTATTCCATGGAAAAAAGAAAATGATACAATTCAACATGCAAGCGATTCTCTCTGGGATCTGGCAAGAATTGCTGCAACAAAGGAAGGTAAGAACAATACTTGGGATTTTGCATGGGATCTTGCTTGGAAAGAAGCAAGCAATTCTACTCGTGATAACTATGGTTGGTACGGTGGAAGTTACATATCAGGAGAGAGCGCACGGGATGCTGCAAGGGACGCGGCAAAATATGCGGCAAGATACATGGCATTTGAGAGCGCAAAGAACAAGCTTAACAATATCAATCCGTTTGAGCATGTCATAGAACTTTATTGGATGGGACTCAAACCAACATATTTTAGAAAGGTAGACGAACAAGAAAAATTCGTGATAGACTTTCCAATTAAAATGGGAGCCAAATTGTCACTTGGCTGTTATGTTCATGGTGATAAACAGATTTTATTCACGCATGAATGGAAGGAATACTGCACGAATCTAAAGCCAGTTACAGAGAAAGAAACACAGTCAAGAACTCTAGGATAATCTGCACAGAACTTAAGTATCAGAATTTGCTATTGATTAGCCATGTGCGAAATGATTGATGAGATAGAAATTGAGCATCTTCGAATGGCATTGGCTAGAGCAAGAAAAGAACAGCGAGAAGAGCCAGTAAAAGAAGAAGAACCGCTAGTCACCGCAGCTCAATGATCTAGTACTTCCACTCATCAGTAACGTTGTTCCACCAGGAACGATAAGATTTGGCGTCCTTCTGAATTTCTTCTCTTATCCTATTTTCTATAGAAAAATACATGTTTTCCATCGCATCTACTCCACCGTCAGAGTAAAGTTCCCTGCCTATCTCAGCAACTCTTTGTCTCTGGCTCTCATAATCTTGAGAGTTTGGTCCATTTTGGATACAATATGTCAACAGATCATACAATTCTTCTTCAAGATATGCGTCCAATCTATCGTAGAAAATATTTAGAAGCTATAAAAATATTCAACTACATTTTACAAAATCTGGATGTAAACTAGTACAAAAACCAGTCTATTCTGGGAGTAGACAAGAAATTGGGCATTTTTCTATTTTAATGCTTGGTAAATTAGTTTGTGTCTTATCTGCACACATTGAATTCCTTAACCTACAGTCTAGTCCCTCCTTAACGTGTTATTCTAAGAAATCTTTCTTCAACTTCGGACCAATTAACCACATTCCACCACGCGCTCACATAATCAACTCGTCTGTTTTGGTATTTGAGATAATATGCATGCTCCCAGACATCGAGCCCTAACAACGGTATCAGTCTTTGAGTCAATGGACTTGTCTGATTTTGAGTTGTAGTAAATTCCAATCTAGCATATGTGTGGTTATACACAAGCCAGGCCCAGCCACTTCCCTGTATTGAAATAGCTCCTTTTGCAAATTTTTCCTTGAGCTCGTTGAAGCTTCCAAAATAAACTCCAATCTCATCTGCCAATCTTCCACCAGGTTCTCCTCCGCCATTTGGTTTCATGCTTTCCCAAAACATTCTGTGATTCTCGTATCCTCCACCATAGAAATTGATTGCGTCTCTTGCGATTTCTGGAACAGAATTTAGATCAGATAAAATGCCAATAATGTAGTTTTTGTGTGATAACGCGTTTATCTGGATGAGAGTTTCGTTTAATCCATCTGTGTAGGCTTGATGATGCTTTTCATGATGTATCTTCATTGTAGTTTCGTCAATGTATGGCTCCAGCGCATCATACGAGTACGGCAAAGGTGGAAGCACGTATTTTCCCATGTTACATTTCAAAAAATTCTCTTTATATCCTATAGGAATGGTCACTACAACAGAAAAAGGGGTGTGATATTATTTATCAAGAAGTCTCTTCAAGTTGAGATATTCATTTGATGTAATTTCTCCCTTGGCAAGTCTTTCTTGTAGGATCTCAATGGAGCGGTTATTTGTTTGGGTTTCCTCATCAACAATTACCTCCTGTCCCTTTATTTCCATGGATGGCTCAAACGTTGTGTTATTTTCTTGCTGGATAGTTGCAACCTGTTTTGCTTTTGGTTTGCCCTTTTTGCCTAATATGCCAAAGACTATAGCTCCCAATCCGCCCAACATCAATGCTAGGGAGGAATATTGTGTCATCTTGCCCATTTCCTCAGGTGTCGGTATGCCCATCATTCTATAGGGATCTATGCTAGGGCCTGTGTTATGCGCCACAACCCCGCCCGTGAAAGAGTCCATCATCTGGCTTATCGCAGCTGGTCCTGCCATGTAGCCGATAAGAGAAATGACGAATACGAACAGTCCAATAGCTAAAACTTTGCCTTTCATTAGATGAATGTAAAAAGAGCATGTAATTAGGATCTGTTTGTACTTTTCAAAGACAGACCCTACTATTCTTCCTTCATTCTCATTCACATAATGTGTTTTTATCCCTTGAATTAACGTCGATTCCTTTTCCTAATGTATATAGCAAAATGCCACTTTTTGAGACATATTTTGATCTGTTTATCTAATAATTTCGAACACCCAAATTAAACTCGTAAAGAGGCAATTAAACGAGTGGCGTTATAGTTGCAACAGGGGATTGTATGGAAGTGATGGTGCACATTGGATGACAATCTGATAGCAAAGATACAAAGAGAAATCGACTTGGGATATGGTGATAGCAGACTGCGATTCATATTAAATTGGGTCAAGTCTGGAAGACCTCTTTTTGAATGTGACAAAAGATATCTTGCACGGCATCTTGTTCATTACGCTGAAAATGAAACAAAACGTTATGAAAAATTTGACGCGCCACTAACAAAGGTAGAACACCACGTAAAAAATATACAAGAAAGCATGGAAGACAGCGACGTCAGTCGAGTTCCCAAACCTCAGAGGTCCTTAATTTCCGACGTGCCAGAATCTGACGATACTGCAATACGTCAGGTTAACGTAATAGTGGAGATGAGAAAAGATCTACATCACATCTTGGTAAGACTTGATCAGCTTGAAGAAAAGTTTCGAGAAGAAGCTCAACGTGAGAAACCAAAATATGAAGTAGCACATCGCGAAAGACCAACATATGAAGTAGCACAGCGCGAAAGACCAACACATTCCTATGATACACCACGAGAAAGACACTCTACCGTTTTGGAAAGACCAAGAGAAAAACCCAAAGAAAAAAAAGAGGAAGTATTTCAGAGTGCCAGAGAAATTCCAAAGGATAAACCAGGACTTGTCGCATTTGCCATTGTTCTATCTGTTATAACAGTAGTTACAATCGGATTTTTGTTTGCAGCCATGGTAATTTTTAGTATCCCCGCATTGAGCGAAAAATTCCAAGGATACGGAATAACTTATGATAAAGCCAAACAAATGCTTAACTGGTTTATGCCCGTACTGATCATTTATTTGGGCGCATGGGCCTCGTTTGGATTGCTTTATCTTCAGTCAACCAAGAAAGCAAAAAAGCGTTGATAAGATATCATTTATTGACTGACTTGTAGTCAAGTAATTAGAAAAATCTAATGCTTTATCAGGTCCGAATCAAAGAATTATAATGACTCTGCAAACAATACAGAAAGCATCGTGAAATTTACTCAATTAAAGGAGCCAAGCATAGGCAAGCCACTCATGATCGCTGCAATGCAAGATATGGGCGATGTTGGCAGTATCGTTATCGATTTTATTAACACAAATCTGAATACCGCAGTCTTCCGAGAAGTTCTTCCATCGTATCCTGCTTATGTAATAGATAACGGCGGATACATCGACCTTCCTGAGGAAAAGTGGGAATACAGGTATGCCAAAGACATGATAGTTTTCGGCGGCGGATCTGGCCAACCATCTTCAACTGAAGAACTAAACATCTTGTGCCAAGATGTCATCAGTACTGCAAAAAAATACTCGACCAGATTCATTTACACTCTAGGCGGGTTTCACACAGCAAGACCAACTGAGAGAAACCCAAAGACCTTTGTCACTACGACTTCAATGGAATTAACAGATCAGGTGAGAAAACTTGGAATTGAGACCACCCCTGAAGCATCTTTAATCACAGGCTTTAACGGACTCATACTTGGATTTGCTAAAATGAATGGCATTCAGGGAATTGGTCTGTATGCGGAGCTTAACGAACCGAAGATACCTCAATATCGCTCAGCCAAAAGTATCATCAAGACTCTTGAAAAACTAACATATCAAAAGTTTGGTAATACCTCAGAGCTTGACTTGATGGCAGAACAGGTGGAGTCAAAGACCCAGAGTGGAAATTTAGATTAATATTATAATTATTTTTTAATCAGATTGGTTGTCTTGAAGTATGAAAGATCATGATTTTTCAGGCAAAGTGGTATTGGTAACGGGTGGTACCGGAGCGCTGGGAAGAGAAGTTTGTCACGCCTTTCTAAAGGCAGGTGCCTTGGTTGCCACCACCTATGTTATTGATGAAGAGATTCCAGCGCTAGAGTCCAAGATTGGGGATCTCAAGAAAAACATTTTCTTGATAAAAAAAGATTTGGGCAACGAAAAGGATGTCCAGGCTCTTGTATCAGAGATTGTTAAAAAATATGGAAGAATCGATGTATTGGCAAATGTAGTAGGAGGTTACATGGCAGGAAAGCCAGTAACAGAAATTGACGAAAAGGATTGGGATACCATGATGAATCTCAACCTCAAAACAGCCTTTCTTTTAAGCAAACATGTTGTTGCACAAATGATTCGTCAGTCCAGCGGAAAAGTGATTCATACTGCTGCAAGGCCTGGACTTAAGGGAGGAGGAAACGATGCGGCATATGTTGCCTCAAAAAGCGGAGTGATAAGACTGGTTGAATCTCTAGCAGAAGAAGTAAAATCAAAAGGCATCAATGTTAACTGCATTCTTCCTAGCATTATAGATACAGAACCAAACAGAAGGGCGATGCCTAATGCAGATTTTTCAAAGTGGGTAAAACCATCGGAGATTGCAAGAATTATTCTTTTCTTAGCGACTGAAGACTCTAGACCAATTAACGGCGCAGCTATCCCAGTCTTTGGATTGGCCTAAATCTTGCAAAGACCACTATTACAATTATTGAGATTGCAAGAACTATACCAGCAACCGGCCCAAACTCAGGCACTACTCGTGCTCCCGCAATACCGACTTTTTCAGTGAGTGGTGCGATAGTAATCTTGACTTCGTTAACCTCAGCTTCTTCAGTTATGGTAAAGTTTCTTGTCTGTTGATTGTCAACCCATACTCCAAGAAATGGTCCGCTAATGAGAGCTTTGGGTAATCTTAACACAAGCTCACTATCAGTGTCAGCCTTTCCCACCAAGACAAAATTAACAGACCTGTCCTTTGTATTTACTGAAGAGCTAACGATGTCTTTCACAGATGAATACTGCACATTATAAGTCGTCTTTCCATCACCGGCGTCTTGACCAACATTAGATACGACTTTGTATCCTGGAAGAGACGCTTGAACAAAGACCTTTCCTGTCATCCAAGGATAGTCTTTGTCATAGTAATGTAACACACCAATATCGGCCTGCCTTAGAGTATATGTAAAATATTGTCCAACAGCAAGTGGACCGCTATCGAACTTTCCGTCAGGGCCGTTGTCGGGAGTTCCAGAAGTGACAGAGTGTTCAACGGTATCGCTGTTGCCTATCTGAAGTTTATCGCCAACATATCCAGTGATAGTGGGTGGATAGAATGTAAGAGAGGCATATGGACTAGTAGAACCTGTGTGGATTCTAACATC
>Ga0066710_100000479_pt1 | contig 24324 bp, 19 predicted proteins | sample GraSoiAngelo_159_FD_79666 | JGI IMG/M metagenome (GOLD analysis project Ga0066710, IMG submission 79666) | Grasslands soil microbial communities from the Angelo Coastal Reserve, California, USA - 14_1009_16_40cm | ecosystem: Environmental > Terrestrial > Soil > Grasslands | place: USA...
GGGTTGGGTTCTGTGGATGCTGCGGTAAAGGCGCTGAAGCATGGGGCTTATGACTATATCTTGAAACCCTTCGATCTTGATAGCTTTAAAGTCTCGATCCGTCGTGCCATTGAAAAGCGTCAACTAGAAACAATGCAGCGAATTCAGAACCGGAGGATTAGCGCGGTGGCGTCCATCGCCAAAGCGGTCTCTTCAACCCTCAAGCTCGATGAAATCTTTCAAATTATCATCAACCAGACTCGCGAATTTGTAGACTTTGATAATGCAGCTCTGGCGCTGGTCGACCGTCAAGAACTTTTTGTGGACCTCTTTGCGGTTGTGGTGGACCACAAACTAAGTCCGCACAATCGGGAAAGATTTTCCTTGGAACAACCTCCCTTTTCAAGCTTGGCATTAAAGCGGATTCCCATCATTGTCTCGGATGTTTACAATGATCCAGAGATGAAGGTGATAGATTCTAATCTATTGCACGGAATTCGCTCCTGTAGTTTAGTTCCTTTGATTAGTAAAGATCAGTTGGTAGGTATTCTTTTTTTTGGAAGTCGGGTTCCTTTTGCATACAACCAACAGGATCTGGAGTTTTTGAGCCCAATCGCGGACCAGACTGCGGTTGCGGTCGACAACGCTCGCCTCCTTGAGTTGGAACTCCGGCGTTCCCGACAATTAGAAATAATTAATCACATCGGAAAGCAATTGAATTCCTCTCTGCTCGCAGAAAAGCTCTTGACCAAGGCGATCTACTTGCTAAGGGACTACTTCAAATACAAGTATATTGACATCTTTTGCTTTGATGAAAGCAGGAGTTCCTTGGTTCGCACGAAATACCACGAATACGATCTTTTCAGTGATTTCAAACCTGTAAGTCTCCGCGTGGAGGAAGGAATTGTGGGACGAGTGGCACGCACGGGTCAGACGATTTTACTTAACAATGTCAGAAGCGATCCGGACTATGTCAAGGTCTTCGAGGACACCTGGGTAGAACTTGCGGTCCCATTGAAATCGGAGGGCGAAATTTACGGAGTGCTTAACATCGAAGAAACCGTATCTCACAAATTCACTGAAGATGAAAGAATCGTCATTGAAGCGGTAGCTTCCCAAATTTCTTTGGCTTTGAAAAATGCCACGCTCTTCGAGCAAATCCGCAAATCGAAAATCTATCTTGAGCTTGTGCTGAATTCAGCCGAGGATACTTCCATCATTTCAATTGACCAGAACGGGAAGATCATCACTTTCAATTCAGGTTCTGAGCGGTTATTGGGGCTCTCTGCCACAGAAGCGGCGGGAAAGGAAATTAGCGAGGTTATTCAGAGCAAGCGAACTCGCTCCGTTTTTAAAACGCTGAACAAAAGAAATAAGCGAGAGGGATGGGAAGATGAATTGAAAATTTCCCGGCCCGACAAAAAATCATTTTGGGCTCACATCATAATTCGTCCCATTGAGCCGGCAGCCGACCTGTTTGTGGGGTTTCTCATCATCTTAACTGACGTTACTCCGCGAGTTGAATTGGAAAGCAAGTTAAAGCAGCTCACCGTGACGGACGATCTCACCGGCTTGTATAACCAGAGATATCTTTTTGAGCAGCTGAAAAGAGAAATCGAACGAGCCAGTCGGCGGGTCACATGTTTTTCCCTGTGCATTTTTGATTTGGATAAATTTAAGACCTACAACGACAGTCATGGCCACCTGATGGGTGATAAGATCTTAAAGTCGGTGGGTGTCATTGTTTCAAAAACCATTCGTGCCAGAATTGATACGGCTTTCCGTTATGGGGGGGATGAATTCATCCTTCTTTTGCCTGACACCCGTTTGGAACAGGCTGCGTCTCTGGTCGAACGACTGCGCAAGACCATCCGCGAGGAATTCAGCGGCGAAATCAGCATTAGTGCAGGTATCGTGGAATATGCCCACGGTATAGAGGACAAAGAGTTCATCGAATCTGCGGACAAACTGATGTACTTGGCGAAGCGCAAAGGCGGAGACCGGGTAGTATTCGAAATGGAGAGGAAGTTTTCTCGCTCCTAGCTTGTCGAAGAGAGGAAAGGGGATTTCCCGTAATGAAAGGAGGAAAGTTTGCTGAATTGGTTGCTCTGGTGGATCGATTGAGAGGGCCGGAGGGTTGTCCATGGGATCGCGAGCAGACATTCGATACGCTTAAACCCATGCTTTTGGAAGAGGCTTATGAAGTACTCGAGGCCTTGGATTCGGGGACTCGCCAGGAACTTTGTAGGGAGTTGGGAGATCTATTATTCCAAATTGTTTTTCTGGCAAAGGTGGCAGAGTCAGAGGGTGAATTTCAAATTGATGACGTTGTTGAAGAAATTGTTGCAAAAATGATCCGCCGCCATCCGCATGTTTTTAGCCAGGCTAAAGTATCCAGTTCAGCAGAGGTCCTCAAGAACTGGGAAATCATAAAACAAGAGGAACGGGCAGAAGGATCTCAAGGTCTGGTCAAATCTTCAACTCGGTCCATCTTGGAAGGTGTCCCCACCATGCCTGCCTTGCTGGCTGCCCACAAATTGACCAGCAAAGCCGCACGGGTTGGCTTCGATTGGTCCCACTTAGATGAAATTGTCCTAAAGCTTCAGGAAGAAATTGAGGAACTCAGAGAAGCCCTGGAATTGAAACCACCAGAATCCTTCGATTCCAAAATAGAGCAAGAAGTGGGAGACTTGCTCTTTGTGGCGGTAAATATCGCTCGATTCTTGAAGATAGATCCTGAAACGGCCTTGCGCAAAACCAATCGCAAGTTTGCCCAAAGGTTTCAATATATCGAGTCGAGTCTAAGGAAGGCGGGAAAGCATTTTGGGGATAGTAATATCGAGGAAATGGAAGGTCTTTGGCAAGAGGCAAAGAAAGTGATCTAGGGAAGAGAAAGAGCGGATGGGTTCGTGCCAGCCTTATGCTGCTTCGGGCTTAAGAGTTGTTGATCAAATGGAGGAGGTGCAATGGGGAAATTTTCTGGGGAGGAAATTGTCGAAAGACTGAAAAGCCTTGCGGGTTGGAAACTGCAAGGCAAGTCGATCCGCAAGGAATATGAATTACCTTCGTTCGTCGACGCCATAAGGTTCGTTAACAAAGTTGCAGACCTGGCTGAGGAGGCCGATCATCACCCGGACATACTTATTAATTATCGCAGGGTGATCCTGACGCTCTCAACCCACAGCGAGGATGGAATAACTCAAAAAGATTTTGACTTGGCCAAAAAGATTGACCAGGAGGGAAAGCTGCATGGATAAACCATGCCCAGGCAATAGCAGAGCAAATCTTTAAGCCCAACCAGCCGAGCCTTAGAACGAGGCTGGAGCATTTATCCTGAGGCATGTTTGTTAAGGCGAAAATACTCAACAAGTTTGGTTATACCAAGAACGATGAGTATCAAAGGCCAGTAGCGCCCGATCACACGGAAAATATTAAAACCGGTGAGATTGTGAATCAAAAACAAAACTCCAACGGCGATGAGAACGAACGGGCCTACGATGGACCTTGACTTAGGATGATTAATACTCATCTTGATCTCCTGTTGGAAATGCTGCATTATAGTGTACCTACCTTACTTTTCAAGCATAAAGAACGAGAGTTGGCTGAAGAAAGTTCAAAATTCCGCAAGATTCCTATGATTCAAGGGGGCCGAAGTTTTTGTATCGCCCGTTCTTGGGCTTTGATATAATCGGCAGCTTCAGTCTAAACCCTGTGATCTTTTGAACGTCTCAATACCGTCAAGGACATATGGCTTGTGCATGAAAAGGCTCTTTATTTGCCTCGGCTTGGCTTTGCTAGTGAACCTTCATTTGCTTGGTGCCATGCAGACTGTGGCGGTGTTGCCTTTTGCTAATTTGTCCAGGAACCACAGTCTTCGATGGATTAGTGAAAGCTTTCCTGAGCTATTACAAGATCGTTTGCGATGGCCGAGTCTGAATGTGTTGGGGCGGGAAGAACGCCTCATTGCTTTTGAGCGCATAGGAATCCCTTATTCGAATCTACTGTCTAAGGCCTCTTTGATTAAAATTGGTCAGGAGTTGGACTCAGATCTCCTGGTATTAGGAGATTTTAATTCTGATGGAAACAGGCTTTGGACATCTGCCTCGGTTTTGGATTTGCACAAAAACACACTCAGCACTCCCCTTGGAGAGGAGGGCGGCTTGGTGGATTTACAGCAAATCTGCAGTCGGCTGGCCTGGCAGATAGTCAAATCCACAGATCCGTCCTTTCCATTGAGCCGCGATTCCTTTACTGCCCGCTTTTCGGCAATTCCCAATATTGCCCTGGAGAATTACATCCGAGGGCTCCTCGAACCAGACAGACCTAAGCAAATCCGCTTTTTTCGCCAGGCGGATAAGGCTCATCCGAACTATTCGAAGGCAATATTTCAACTCGGTAAGATTTATCACCAGGACAAAGACTACGCCACTTCTTCACTCTGGCTACAAAAATTGGTCAAGCTCGACAAGGAATTCCCAGAGGCCCGTTTCATGTTAGGGCTCAATTACCTTTACCTCAAAGATTATGAGAAGGCAGCGATTGAATTTGAGCAGTTGAGCCAAGACATGCCCCTCAATGAGGTTTACACCAACTTGGGCGTGGCCATGAGCCTTCGTGGTATGAACGATAAAGCCACGCGTGCTTTTGAGAAGGCACTGGAAAGTGATCCCGCCGTGGCAGATTACTACTTCAATCTGGCCTATCACCTTTGGAAGACAGGGAACTTTGCCGGAGCAGTTAAGAACCTCAAAGAAGCCCTTCTCAGAGATGAAAGAGATGCAGAAGCTCACTACCTGCTTCACAAGTGCCTCCAAGCCATTGGGAAATTCACAGAAGCCAATACTGCCTGGACGCTTGCCAGACAGTTGAACTCGAAAGTTGAAGGCTGGGAGACTCGAAAGCAGATTCCGGACCTATTTCGAATTCAGTCCAACTGTGACGAGTCTAGCTTCCGTCAACTCCAGCTGAAGGTCCATGCAGTTCACGGCAACAAACTGAGCGCCCGGCAATAAAAGAATCGGGTTATGAAGCACATCGTTAGATTAGCATCTGTTATTTCTGTCTTTTTATCTGCCCAGACCTTGTCTGGAGCGATCATCACCGTTCAAATCAATGATGTTATTCAGCCAATTGTTGCGGAATATGCCATCAAAGGAATTTCTCAGGCGGAAGCAGAGAAAGCAAATGCCGTGATCTTACGGCTGAGTACGCCCGGCGGATTAGATCAGTCGATGAGGCAAATCATCGAGAAGATTCTAGTGTCCAAAGTTCCAGTTATCGCCTTTGTCGGACCCAGTGGTGCCCGCGCTGCCTCGGCGGGGTTCTTTATCTTATTGTCGGCGGACCTGGCAGTGATGGCTCCAGGCACAAATACGGGCGCGGCCCATCCAGTTTCGATTACGGGCGGCAGGTTCGATGAAATCATGGCCAAGAAAATTGAAAACGATGCAGCCGCTTACATACGCAGTATCGTGACCAAACGCGGCCGCAATTTTCAATTGGCTGAGAAAGGGGTGATCGAAAGCAAGTCATTCACTGAAGTAGAAGCTCTCAACAACAATTTGGTTGACGGGATTGCCAAGGATTACGACGAGATTATTTCCCAATTCGACAACAAGGAGTTGGTGCGATTTAACGGGGATAAACAGGTTTTGAAACTGAAAGGCCAAGGTCTTCGAGATTTTGAAATGTCTTTCCGACAAAGAATACTCACTGAGGTTCTCAACCCCAACATCGCTTTGGTTCTGGGACTGATTGGCCTTCTGGGACTTTACATCGAATTCACTAGCCCTGGTGTGGTCCTGCCTGGAGTTATTGGTGGTGTTTGCCTGTTTCTCGCTCTCATAGCGTTTAATCTCTTACCCGTAAACCTTCTCGGTATCGTTCTGCTCATCAGCGCCATTGTTCTATTTGTTGTGGAAGCGAAAGTGGCAAGCTTCGGGGTATTTGCCGCTTTAGGCATCCTTTCAATGGTTTTGGGCTCTCTTATCCTGATCGATTCTCCATTGCCGGAAATGAGGGTTCATCTTACAACAGCTTTGGGGGTGACATTACCCTTTGCTGCGATTACCGTCTTTCTGTTGCGACTCGTCATCCTGTCTCATAAGACAAAGGCATTGACGGGGACCGAAGGTATGGTTGGGGAGATTGGTATTGCTCTATCGGATATCGAATCAGAGGGGAAAGTTCAAGTGCATGGGGAAATTTGGCAAGCCAAGGGTGTCCATCCGATTCACTCAGGCGAGAAAGTGAGAGTCCTCTCTGTCGAAGGCTTGAGAGTCACGGTTGGAAGGGTTTGAGCTGCCTGTTTCTTAAATTATCGCTGCAAATAGGAAGTAAAGAGGAGTGGTTATGGAAGCTTTCAGCCCGGTTGTTCTTTTTGGAATCTTGGTTATCATTATCTGGCTCTTTAATTCAATCAATGTTCTCCGAGAGTACGAGCGAGGCGTTATCTTTCGGCTAGGACGTTTGCTGCCAGAGCCGAAGGGCCCTGGGCTTATCTTTGTGTTTTGGCCAATTGACAAGATCGTGAAAGTCCCTCTCCGTACAGTAGCCTTGGATGTACCCCCCCAAGATATTATTACGAGGGACAACGTTTCGGTAAAGGTTAATGCCGTTGTTTATTTTCGGGTTATCAATGCCATCAAAGCCATTGTGGAAGTCGAGAATTATTTATATGCAACCTCCCAGTTATCCCAGACAACTTTGCGTTCGGTTTTGGGAGAAGTGGCGCTGGATGATTTACTCAGCCGGCGAGAAACCTTGAATGTAAAGCTGCAAAATATCCTAGATCAGCATACAGATCCCTGGGGAATTAAAGTGGCCCTGGTCGAGGTTAAGCAGGTGGATCTCCCTCAAGAAATGCAGCGGGCCATGGCTAAGCAAGCAGAAGCGGAACGTGAGAAACGGGCCAAAATCATCCATGCAGATGGAGAGTTTCAAGCGGCCGAAAAGCTGGCGGAGGCGGCCGCAGTTATCACGCAGCAACCTGTGGCGATACAACTACGTTATTTGCAGACCCTGACCGAAATTGGTGTTGAAAAGAATACAACGGTGATCTTTCCGGTTCCTATTGACATCTTCGAAGCCTTTCTCAAGAAATAGTGAGAGCAGACAATGGATGAGAGTAATGAAATGAAACAGCTCAGATTAGACTTTCGACACTTGGCCTTTTTCTTTCTCGGTGCAGTCGTCGTGTGCGCCATTTTCTTCTCTCTCGGGTTCTTGGTCGGAAGAGGGCAGGCCTATGAAGCTTCCGTCAAGGATCCGCCCTCTGCTACCAAGGCAAGAGAATTGAAGTCATCTAATGATCTTGGTGCTGAATCCAACTCTGCGCCAGAGCCTTCTGGCTACGAAGACGTTTCCACCAGCGCAGGCAAATCTGAAAGAAAGGAAGCTCAGATAGGAGACTATAGGCGTGAATTGGACTTCTACAGTGCCGTTAAAGGTAAGAACGTGGATGAAAATTTTCATCCTGGCGTGAGTAGGGTAGACAGGCTCACACCCGGCCAGAAAAAGATATCGAAGACGCAGGCTGTTGCGCTTGGGTCTCGTCTGGCAAGGATATCGCCACCAGGAAGCTTGGTAAGTCTTCAAATAGCGGCCTTGAGAAACGGAACGGATGCAGATAAGTTGGTCAAAAGTCTTCGCTCCAAAGGTTATTCAGTTTCTATCGTCACCGCCCGGAGCGACGATATCCGGAAGCTGATTCGAGTTCAAGTCGGTCCTTTTACCAGTCTTGATGAAGCAGCTAAAGTCAAAGCGCGACTTGAAAGGGATGGATATCAGATCATAACCAAGCGGTAGACGAATTCTAAGGGCTTCAACCTGTCGAAAGTCTAACCGAACGGAGAACCATCCCGGAAGGTTTCCACAGCATCGTAACTCAAGGTTGACCGATTGCGTGACCACTCTTTCGTAAAGGTTCATCTAGTACACTTGACGGAAGTCTGTGCCACATTCTTTTGTTGTGCACCCACCGCTTAGATACTTAACGAGTCTCAATTTCTGGCAAAAGTTCCTTCTCTCCATTGCTTCAGGAATACTGAACGTTCTCATTTTTCCCAAGGCTGAGTTATCTTTGCTGGCGTGGTTCTGCTTAGTGCCCCTACTGATTTGCATTTACCAGGAACGAAAGAGTTGGCAAGCATTTTTGTTCGGTTTCATCACCGGGTTCGTATTCTTTATTGGCATTTGCTATTGGATTACCGACGTCTTGAAAAGCTACGGAGGCTTAGGATGGACTGGCGCTTTCGCGTTGTTTCTGGTCTTGGTGGCTTATCTCTCTTTTTTTTATGCTGGATTTGCACTGTCATTTTCTAGACTGTCGCTTTTCCTGCCCATCCACTGTTTCTATTTGAGTCCGTTTTTCTGGGTCGCAGCGGAATACCTTCGTGGGCATTTGCTAACAGGCTTCCCATGGTGTTTACTTGGCTACGCCTTGGTCGATAATGTCAATCTGGCTCAGCTCTCGACGATTACCGGTGTCTATGGGCTTTCTTTTGCCGCGGCCATTGTTAACTCCATGGTTGCTTCGCTGTTTCTCACTCCAACAAAGACTGCTATTTATCGATTGGCAATGGTCTGTCTTTTCCTTGGTGGAACAAGCGCTTTTTTTTCCTGGAAAAAGGAAGAGTCATCCAGAGCTGAGCAGCAAGTGCGGATTGTACAGACAAATATCTCTCCGGAACAGAGTTGGGACAAAGAGTCCAAGGCTGCACTGCTAAGTGAACTGTCTGCCCTTTCGACTCAGGGCAGCGGCGAGAGGAAACCCTTAGCTGAACCCAAAAGAATGCAGGTCACTATTTGGCCTGAAACTCCGGCTCCTTTTTATTTTAACCACGACCCCGAATTCAGCCAGCACATGCGAAATCTGGCAAAGATTTCTCCTGGATATCTGCTCTTTGGTTTCGTGGATTTTAAATCCTCTGATATTCAGCCCAATCAGCGTGATCCTTATAACAGTGTGGCCCTCCTTTCTCCCGCAGGACTGGTCATATCTCAGTACGACAAAACACATCTTGTCCCTTTCGGAGAATACGTTCCTTACGCTGGCTTTTTTTTCTTTATTGACAAGATTTCTACGGATGCTGGAAATTTTAATGCAGGAACTCGTCTCACAGTTCCTTTTGTCAGTGGGAACCCCAGGTTGGGTAGTTTTGTCTGCTATGAAGCCATATTCCCCAGTCTTGTTAGATGTTTTGCCTTCGAGGGCGCCAACGTTTTTGTCAATGTGACCAACGATGGCTGGTTTGGAAATTCTGCTGCGCCTTTTCAGCATTTGAATATGGCCAGATTCCGTGCCATAGAAAACCACCGGTATCTGTTAAGAGCTGCCAATAGTGGGATTAGTGCGATCATAGATCCCTATGGCCGCATCCGCCAAAAAACACCGTTAAATGTCAGAACAGTCGTAGACTCGACATTTGAATGGGAAGACAAATTGACCCCGTACACTAGATACGGGGATGTCTTTGCCTGGGCGTGCCTCGGAGTAACACTTCTTTCCACCGGATTCCTCGTTCGATATCCTCTTTGACAGATTTCAATGCGACGAACATGCTTGACCTGTTCCGGTCGAAATTGTTGTCCGATGAATTTCTCTTAAGTCAGTGGGGAGGAACTAAAGAGTTTTGCAATCTAACTAAAAATGGGAGGGGATCAAACCAAAGGGAGCGGCAAGCGTCTTTCCCAGCCTTCTGGAATTGCCAAAGTCACCAGGGCTGATTTCCGTGATAGTTCAGAAACACCAAAGACTCTTGTTCGAAAATGATGATGTGTCTCTGAATCAATAGGTTCCAGAAGAGAGAAATATTGGGGCTGTTGAGCACGCGAACAGGACTGGAGTATTCGTTCTGATTGCTATAGAAGAAAGGAACTAACAAGGCTTCTGAATGTGCTGCCGGCATTTCTGATTCCGGAATGTTTTCCTGAAAGTCGCAGTAAGCTAAACGTAACAACTCTCTGATGGATTGATCGTCAAGAGTTACAGGTTGCTTGACCGACTCTATTTCCAGGATAGGATTTACTTTCTCTGAGGCCGACTTTCGTATCACAGTTTCTTTCCTCCTGAACTTAACGCAGCACTTGCTGATAGGCAATTTCTGCACCAGATAAATTTGATATTCATTCTGTTGGAGTTAGATACACCACCAGGGAAGGACATATGGCAAATCGTCCCCAAAGTGACGATTTTCGGTACGAAAGCCCTAGGCCCATCTACCAATTTGCGTCATGCTCATTGGCTGACCTTCAGCTCGTTGTCGTCCTACAGTCACCCTATACAAAACGAAGCAGGATCGCTTAAGGGTGTTCTCGATCGGCGCCCACATTGAAATGCGCACCGGAGAGCAGGCTTCAAAAAAGCAAGCTTAAAAGTTTTTGTGAAAAAAGGAGCACCTCTAGATGTGCAAGCTGAACTGATTTAACCTTCAGAAAGTAAAGGGTTGCCTTTGAAAATCTCATACAGTCCTCTCAGAAAGGCCCTTTCTGTCTCTTCGGCTGATAAGGTTTGAGTAGCCCATTTTTTTTGCCCGAGAAAGTGCAGCCAGGCAGGCTGGAGGTGAGGTAAGCCACTTAAAATGACTTTCTCCTTGTTGGTCTTCCTCATGAACGATTCCAAACAACGAAACTCTTCACTCAGCATGGCTCCCAGGAAAAAAGAATAGATCAATTCCTGGGAATAGTTCGAACTTAAATCAAAAACTCGGATCAAGTACAAAGTGCGAAAGAGACCATGCTTTCTGCTATAGATCCAACCTTGCTCAAGAAAGTCCTGATTAATGGAAGAGACAAGTTTTTCAGGGAGGGACTGTCTGAGGACAGTTTGCTGTTGAACAGACCGTAGCACTTCCCCGGCAAGAGTGCTGGAGCCTCCCGTGATGCGATTTGCGGCATCTACTTTGATAAATTTGGTATGGGAACCAAGATGGATATAAAGTAGAGGTCCTTGCAACTCAAGATTTCGTAAAGAGCCCATTACCTCGGTTTCTTCTCCCCTAACAACATCAATGTCATTCGCATTGTTTAGATCAGCCTTGGGAGGACCGGAACGTACCCCGGGAATAAAATAAAAAGAAATCCCCTCGATTTCGGGAAAGGTTCTTCTTTCGATCTTAGAGGACAATTCTTCTACTCCGGCTGGTGCCAGAGCATGATCTAGTTCATGGAGCCCAAGATTGGAAGTGATCATTCCGGCAGCAACCACCAAACGAGGTGAGATACTAGAATTCACATGTCTCAATTCTAAGACGGCTTGACGGATTCCTTCCATCAGAGCTCGATTATTTCCATCCATTGCTGTATTTCTCACCCCGACAGGGAGATTTCTCTTGGCCATGATTTCCATGTCCCTCATTAACCAAATTCGGCTATTAGTTGTACCCGAGTCAACGGCCAGGTAGTCCATTCGATCAAGTTCCTCCTTTTTGGACAAATGACGTCACTTAGCTCATGCGGCTTTCGAGAGGTATTGGAATAATGCCAGATTGAAGCGGAAAGGGCCAGTGTGCGCTATTAGGCGGCACGTAGGTGGCGACTGCTTGGGAAATGAAGCTTCACCGGTCCTGTAGCTTTTGTGGTCGTTGATGCTTCTCTGCATAGTGTGTGGTGTGGTCACGAACCTGACAAAGTCAACCAAATTTGCTATGTTTACTAACTTGCAAGGCACCATAACTCGTTGTTGGCACCTTTTAAGGAGAAAACTTCAGTGACCAATACATTGGACAGCAGCGATTCTTTAGCCACGACCCTTGAGAAAATTCTGGATTCTGGAAATAAGGGCATTTATGACATCCAAAGCAAGGCTGTGGGCCCTCAAGGCAGTGTACCTCTAACGAAAGAGATGTTGCTCAATTCTCCTAGTGGCGATCTTTTTGCCAATAGTCAAAATGCTGGTATGGGATGGAATCCGACCGAATTGGGGCGAAAAGAGTTCTTGATCCTGAGCACACAGGGTGGAATTCGTGCGCCCGATGGAAAGCCTATTGCCTTGGGTTATCACACTGGCCACTGGGAAGTAGGTTTGTTGATGCAGGCTGCGGCTCAAGAGTTGAAAAACCGTGGTTGCATTCCATTTGCGGCGTTTTGCACTGATCCGTGCGACGGGAGAACTCAGGGGACCAAAGGCATGATGGACAGCCTGCCGTATCGTAATGACGCTGCTCAAATCTTTCGCCGTCAGATACGCTCGTTGCCGACGCGACACGGGGTCATGGGCGTAGCCACCTGTGACAAAGGACTGCCAGCAATGATGATGGCGTTGGCTTCGATGCATGATCTGCCCTGTGTGCTGGTTCCTGGCGGGGTGACGCTGCCGGCGGCTCAAGGCGAAGATGCCGGGACGGTCCAGTCAATCGGAGCTCGTTTCGCTCATGGCGAGGCCACATTGGAAATGGCTGCGGAGATGTTATGCAAAGCCTGCGCTTCCCCTGGAGGTGGGTGTCAATTCCTCGGGACGGCGGCTACCTCGCAAGTAGTTGGCGAGGCTCTGGGAATGTCGTTGATCCACACTGCTCTGGCTCCTTCCGGACAAATGGTCTGGTTGGACATGGCCCGCCGATCGGCTCTGGCCTTGGTCAATCTGGAGAGCAAAGGAATTCGAATGCGAGACATCCTGACACAAAAGTCGGTTGACAACGCAATGATAGTTCATGCTGCCTTTGGAGGTTCCACCAACCTTCTCTTACATATTCCTGCTATTGCTCACGCAGCTGGCGTGAGGAGACCCACCATTGACAATTGGGTCGAGATCAACCGTCGAGTACCCCGCATTGTGGATGTTCTCCCCAACGGACCAAAATATCATCCCACCGTTCGGGCATTTATGGCGGGAGGAGTTCCAGAAGTAATGCTGCATCTGCGGCGGTTAGGCTTACTCCACCTCGACGCTCTGACCGTTTCAGGAGAAACTGTAGGTCAAATGTTGGATTGGTGGGAGCAGAGTGAGCGACGCATCCGCCTGCGCCATAAGTTGATGGAGCTGGATGGTGTGGATCCCGAAGATGTGATCATGAGTCCGGAGCTAGCTAGAAGACGAGGTTTGACCAGCACTGTGACTTTCCCCCACGGCAATCTGATGCCTGAAGGCGCGGTGATCAAAAGCACCTCCATTGATCCGACGGTTGTTGATCCAGACGGAGTCTATCGCAAGATCGGGCCGGCACGGGTCTTCATTCGAGAGAAGGATGCAATTGCAGCCATCAAAAGCCGCGGCCTAGATCAGGTTAAGCCTGGGGACATTTTGGTCCTCATTTGCCGGGGTCCTGCTGGAGCGGGAATGGAAGAAATTTATCAAATTACCTCGGCACTCAAACATCTTTCCTTTGGCAAGCACATTGCTGTTCTGACGGATGCGCGATTCTCCGGGGTTTCCACGGGAGCATGCATTGGTCATATTAGCCCTGAGGCTCTTGCTGGTGGACCTATCGGCAAGGTCACCGAAGGCGACATCATTCAAATCATTGTCGACCGCAATAAGCTTGAGGGAAGCGTTGACCTGGTAGGGCACAAAGACAAAATGTTTGGTCCAGAGGAAGGAACTCGAATTCTGGCAAGACGCACATCCAGGCCGGATTTATCGCCCGATCCTGACCTCCCGGCCGATTCCCGGCTTTGGGCAGCACTTCAAAATGCCAGCGGTGGTACTTGGGGAGGCTGTGTTTATGATGTAGAGGCCATTATCAAGCTGCTGGACGCCGGCAAAAAGGTTCTCTGCAGATCCTAGACTTTCTTGTGATGAAGCGACGCCAATTCCTTAAGAATAGCGGGATGGCTGGAGGACTCATCGGCTCGAGTCCTTTGCTCAGTTTTTTTCGATCGGAGAAAATCATGACCAGCCAGCAACAAGAGATACGTCGCAAGCAGCTTTATGAACTTATGGGCGATTTGCCCCCGCGAAACAGAAGGATCTCTGCCAAGAAAGTGTCTGCGCAAGAGCAGCCGGGATACATGCTTGAAAAACTAACACTCGATCTCAATGGCATAGAGCCCGTTCCGGCTTACTTTGTCCGACCCAAGAAATTGAATGGAAAAGTCCCGGTCATTCTCTATAACCATGCTCACGGCGGTGATTATAAACTGGGCAAGGACGAGCTGTTAACAGGACGAGAAGCTTTACAGAAGCCTCCCTACGCCGAATTGCTCACCAGCATGGGCTATTGCGCCCTCTGCCTAGATACGTGGGTTTTTGGTGAACGTTCTACCCGGACAGAAATGGATACGTTCAAAGAGATGTTGTGGAAAGGACAGGTGCTGTGGGGCATGATGGTTTATGACAGTCTTCGTGGCCTAGACTACTTATTGTCCCGACCGGAAGCCGATTTCAGACGTGTTGGCACGCTTGGGCTTTCCATGGGTAGCACCATGGCTTGGTGGGTGGCAGCCCTGGACACGCGCGTGAAAGTCTGCATCGATATTTGCTGCTTGACGGATTTCGATGCTCTAATTGCTTCCAACGGTCTGGGCGGCCACGGTATTTATTACTACGTCCCCAAACTCCTCAAATACTTCACTACCTCTCAAATTAACGCGCTCGTCGTACCTCGTGCCCATCTCAGCTTGGCAGGAACTCTTGACAAGTTGACGCCACCTGAGGGACTCGATCGGGTTGAAAGAGAGCTAACCAGGATTTATCGCGAAGCAGGTCACCCCGAGACCTGGAAGCTCTTGCGCTATGATGTGGGCCACCAGGAAACACCGGAGATGCGAAAAGAAATAGTAAGGTTCTTGCAAATGTACTTGGAGTAACCGACTTCTACCCGACTTGCCGCAGGCCTGGGCCCTTTTGTTTTTTCAGGAACTTCATTCTACCTTTTCAACTGTGACATTTGCATTGGTGAGCGTTTTCAGCAGCGAAAGATCGCTGGTGATTTCTCCAATTACATTAACTGGACTTGCAGGACGACATTCTTTCCCGTGACTCATCGGAGTGGTTCCCCAAAAAATACACATAGCATTGCCCGGTGGCCAATAGGCCAAGGTTCCCTTGTCAACGACCTCCAGTGGGTTCTCAGGTGGCTCTTTGACTGGAATTGAGAAATAGATCTCCTCACCCCAGAATTGACCACGCTCTGTCAATGGAAGTTTCTTCCAGACAGCCCGAGCGGTCTTTGAATCGTTCAACTGAGCTTGAAATTCAAGACCGCCTATTATGAGTTTTATCTTATGGGTCAGCGACTGTGCCATAATCGAAGCGTCTCTCCATTCGAAGATGAGAATTTAGATGCTACATGGTGAAGAAGTTTCCGAAACTAATTGCTCGATTGGCGGACGGATTACCAATCTATTACCTTCCAGCGATTATTTTCAACCCTTTGTAGTATCGTAGCATCATTTCGGGATTCCTCGTTTTTCAACTACAACTTTTTATTGCAACATGTATTTTTTGGGGGTATATTTCCTACACTTATTTTTTGCAGTTCGCCCGTTCTCGTATTCAATTGAATTTGGGATCGTGGTCTATTCATCGCAGCGTCAGTCTTTTTGTATTTATTTGAGATTACATTTAGAATGGAGTGACAGGCCTTGGAGTTTGCTTGTCTCTGAATTTTTGAGCCAGAGTGATTGGAGATGACCCAATCTGGGGCTAAGGAGAAACAGTTATGAATCGGCCAAATGATAGAGTGTGGGTGGTGAAGGTTTTTCTGGGATTGGTTTGTCTTGGCCCACTCTGTGGTGAAAACTTGGTTGGGCAGGCCTTTCGCGACAGTCCCTCGACGACGGAGGTCTCCAACCCGAGCACTGCCGCGGATGTTTTGAAAAGGCCCCAAGACAGTTTGATTCTGGGCGTGAATGTCGATACGGTGTCAATTTTGGTCACCGCCCGAAACAAAAAAGGGGATTACATTTCGAATTTGAAGGCCAATGATTTTTTGGTGCTGGAAGATGGGGACGAACAGCCCATCAGCTATTTCAAGCAAGATACCGTCCCTGTAAATGTCGTGTTTCTAGTTGATGCCAGCTACAGTGTCAATGATGTGCTGCAAAATATTATTGATGCCGCCATTACGTTTGCTGGCCATCTCCGGAGCGGGGACAAATATTCTGCCGTAATCTTTGCTCATAAACCCATCAAGATCTTGGATTGGACCGACGATTTGAAGTCCTTTCAAAATATCTTAAGGAACGTCAAGACCTTCGGCAAAACTGCCCTCTATGACTCGATGGAGTATGTGATCGACAATATGTTCGAAAAAGTGCAGGGCAAAAAGGCCATCATTATTTTGAGCGACGGAGTAGACAACTCCAGCAGCAAATCTCTGGCGCGAGTCATGCGCCTGGCAGCGGAGCGAGAAGTGACAGTCTATCCCATCATTCATTCCTTCCCGCAATCTCAGCATTTCCGAGAAATGGCCAAGAACAGTCGAGAAAAGCTGCAAAATGTCAGCAAGTATTTCTTATCTTATATTGATGCCCAGAATGAGTTTCTGGATCTAGTGGCTCGTAATGGTGGACGCATCATTTTCTCCACCGGCTATACCGACCTGAAGAATATCTATGATGTGTTGGTTGAAGAGCTGAAAAATCAGTATTCGTTGTCTTATGTCCCCCAAGTTAAGAAAAGTACCGAAAAGGATTTCAAAGAAGTGACCGTCAAATTGCGAAACAAGCCCGGAGAAGTCTTCGTGCGGTTAGGCTATTTCCAGGAACAATGACTTCAGGTGGTTCAACATCTCTACCTAACCAAGCAGAGGATAAGGGTCGTTTTTGCCTTCTCTTCTTCTAAGGATCCCCTAACTCTCGTCCTAATCATTTCTCCCCATTAATTGATTGGCTCTCCAGTCTGAAAAGAGCAGCCTATAATTTTTTCATCATTAGCTGTCAGAAGCGTAAATTTTTCATGTGGCTTCCAACCTGTCAATCACTGACCCTAACTACAACTCTCTGAAATGAGGAGGATTAATTTCAATTGGGAGAAACTCGATCTATGGAATATCTCTTGCTGTACTAAAAAAAGTTAGCCGATCATTTTCTGAGTAGTATTTCTGGACTCTCAACCGAACACTGAGACGAGTATTACTTTTATTGAAGGAATTAATTAAGTAATTTCGGATGACATGAGCTCTAAAGTTTCCTTGACTTCGACCTGGGACCAATTTCCTTCCTTAAATGTAGTTCCTGCCTTTAACAAATCCCTCCATATTGATTGGAAAAGAAACTAACTCCATCTACGTTCCGTTTGGATGAGACCCTGGGTCGAAGTCAGGGAAGTAATTTGGGAGATTAAGAACCCTCAGCAACCTTCCGCTGCCGGTTTCTTCACGCCTTTAGTTCATTGGAACGGATTTTGGAAGTGATTGAAATTCTACAGAGTTCAGACACCCCGCTCCGCTCGGCTCTGGGTAAATAATCTTGCCTTTTCCGATCAACATAATAAAATAAATCCAAGAGGCTCCTTCTTTCTACTCCTGCTATCAGACGGGAATAGAGGAGAGCCAGCCTTAAAACCCGGAGTGATAAGCATGAAAGCTTCTAACCCATTTTGGAAAGAAAGACTTGTCCATAACATGCCTGAAGCTTTGTCTCGGGAAATTGATATTTATGAGACTGAGATTGATTTGAGGAAACAAGGCAAGGTTGAGGAACGACTATTTGCTGAAACTCGGCTGCGACGAGGTGTTTATGGCCAGCGTTATGATAATGGTCAAAGGCATGATGGGAAAAAGGTTCAGCGGCTAGCTTACCCTTCAGACCAAACCAAAGGGCCTCATACGTTGTGGGATGCTCCGGGGATGCAACGCATCAAAATTCCTTATGGTGGACTAAATGCCAAACAGCTTGAGGTCTTAGCTGACTTGGCGGAAGAATACTCAGACGGCATTGCTCACGTGACTACCCGCCAGGACATTCAGCTTCATTATGTTCATATCGAAGATACGCCAACATTAATGCGTCGGTTGGCATCAGTTGGAATCACCACTCGGGAGGCTTGTGGGAACTCCGTTCGTAATGTCACTGCCTGTCCTTATGCGGGGGTTTGCCCTGACGAGGCCTTTGATGTTACGCCTTATGCGGGCGCTTTGTCAAAGTTCTTGTTGGGCCATCCTGATTGTCAGAACTTTGGTAGAAAGTTTAAACCTGCTTTTAGTGGATGCGTGGAGCATGCCTGCGGCCTCACCAATATACACGATTTGGGAGCGATCGCCGTCACTCGAAGCGAAGACGGCAGGAAAAAACGTGGTTTCCAATTGTATGTTGGTGGTGGACTGGGAGCTGTTCCTTACCAAGCCAAATTGTTCGACCCGTTTCTTGCTCCAGAAGAACTTCTGCCCACAGCCCAAGCGATAGCCAGAGTTTTTGCTCGGCTAGGCGAGAAGAAAAACCGCAACCGAGCCCGAATCAAGTTCTTGGTCCATGACTTAGGAATCGAAAAATTCAGGGCACTAGTCCTGGAGGAACGCCAAATTCTGCCGTTTGATCCGAGGTGGACGGAATACCTGAAAGAGGTCGATCACCATCAGGAACAGCCCCTGAAGCCAGCCGGGAAACTGCTTGAGACTGATCTTGAGGGCTTTCAGCAGTGGCTAGAGACCAACGTCCAGTCGCAGAAACAAGAAGGATATGCCGTAGCGACCGTTGCTCTGCCCTTAGGAGACATAACCCCTTATCAACTTCGAGCTCTAGCTGATATTGTTCGCCGTTTTACCAAGGAATCGGTGCGCACGACCGTCGAGCAAAATTTTGTCATACGCTGGATAAGTCAAGGTGACTTGCCTGAGTTGTATGCAGCTCTAAGGGCTGTGGGCCTGGGGCAACCAGGCGCAGGCAACATTGTGGACATTGTCGCCTGTCCTGGAACTGACACCTGCAAGCTTGGTATATCCTCTTCACGTGGGTTGGCTGCGGAATTGCGCTCACGGTTAGCTGAAAAGAGTCTGGAACTCGATGAGTCCATACGGAACTTACACATCAAGATCAGTGGATGCTTTAATAGTTGCGGTCAGCACCATATAGCAGATCTGGGTTTTTATGGGGTAAGCCGGAAAGTCGGCGGCTACACAGTGCCCCATTTTCAGATCGTCTTGGGCGGAGAATGGACCCACAACGCTGGATCGTACGGACTCCCTATAGTCGCCATTCCTTCCAAGCATGTTCCCGAAGTTGTCATCCGCCTTAGTGAACGTTATATATCGGACCGAAATAAGGGCGAAAATTTTCAAGGGTTTATCAAACGTATCGGCAAAGCTGAGGTGAAAAAAATGCTTGAGGATCTGGCAAGGGTACCAGATTACCAGCAGGATCACTCTTTCTACAGTGATTGGGGAGACCCTCGGGAGTACAGCATCGACGACATCGGCAAAGGCGAATGTGCCGGGGAAGTCGTATCTGCGGTTGAGTTTGGCTTGGCCGCGGCGGAAAGGGAGGTCTTCGAAGCTCAGGTTTTGCTTGAAAATGGAGAGATCGAAAAAGCAGGCAAGACGGCCTATTTATCCATGATCCAGGCCGCCAAGACTCTCGTCAGAACGGAATATCTGGATGTGCCGGACGATAGCGAGCGGGTCGTAAGTGAATTCCGGACACGCTTCTATGATACTCAAAAATTCTTTGATCCTTTTGCAGGCGGTATCTTTGCTAATTATCTTTTCGCAGCCCACCAAAGAGTGAGGCCGCATACCCAAGAGTCGGCGCATCATCTGATAGAAGAAGCGCAGCTTTTTGTTGATGCCGCGCACAGTTGTTACAACCGAATGGGGACCATGAGAAGTTCCTTAGTCAAAGCTTAGCGAGTTGGGGAAATGGAACTTCAACACGTCAACGTGAAGCTCTACCTCGAAAATTCTAGGCATGTAGATCTTGAGGCGTTAATACCTGTCTTTCACAATTGGATACAAGATCAGATTTGCGAAGAGTTATTAATTGATGTGGCGGACTACCGTCATGTCCATGCGGGCCCTGGCGTGGTTCTGATCGGTCATGAAGCCGACTACAGTGTGGACAATACCGATAGCCGCTTAGGCATTCGTTATAATCGCAAAGCGATTTTGGTGGGCAGTAATCAAAGTCGCCTCAAGCAGCCTCTACGTGCAGCTCTCGTTGCCTGCCAACGTCTCGAGTCCGATCCCAGCCTGGAAGGAAAAATCCGTTTTGACCGCCGGGAGATAGAGCTATTTATCAACGACCGTCTAATTGCTCCTAACCTGGAGGATACTTACACGGTCCTTAAACCTGCATTAGAGGTTTTCTTCCAAGAGCTGTTTGAAGGCAACGGCTTTTCCTTAAGACATAATAGTAATCCCCGCAGCCTTTTCTCGGTGGCAGTCAAATCAACGAAACCGCTCGATCCTGAGTCGCTCCTTAAGAAACTTTCGTCGTGAATAGTGATGGGGGCTGTCTTTTTCCTGGTAAAAACAAAAAGCCAAGGCTTTGGCCTTGGCTCTTTGTTCAAATGGAAGTCCAAATCTATGGCACTGGTTTCTTCAGAGCCTCACCCGCTTGACTGATCAAAGCATCCAGCCCGTCAAGAGAATTGTTATTCTTGGTCTTATAGAGCCTCTCCAATTCTGCTCGAGCCTGTTGTTCAGTGAAACCCTTCAAGAAAACCGATTTGGCAAGAGCATCTATGGCCTTGTCGCGCATTTCAGCGAATTTTTTTTCTTTCGCTTTAGCGGCTTCTGCCGCGGCTGCATCGGGGTTGGCCTGTCCCTGCAGGCTGGCAACCATGTCATTTAACTCTTTGGCCAAAGCTCTGGCTTGGACAGCGTATGCAACCCCCAGCCTGTAAAAATCAATGGGGTTGTTTCTCACCAGGCTTGTCGATTTCTCGTATTCCTCGGCAGCTTTGTCATATTCCTTCTTGTTTAGATGAACCAGGCCAATGGAAGCACGCACGCTGGCCTGGAGCCGATTTTTTTCCTCGGCCCATTGCTGGTCTGTAATCTGAGCAGGCTTTGGGCCACTGGTCAAAGCGTTGACCTGAGTCATGGCCTTCTGCGCAATTTCCATGGCCCTGTCTAATTGCTGGGCCTTTTTGTCTTCTGCTTGAGGAAGCCTCTCGGGAAGGATACTCGACAAAGTTAAGAGAGCAGGGAGGTCGTTGGGGTCCAAAGCCAAGAGCTTGTCGCCATATTCGACGGTCTTTTCAAAGTTGTTGAGTTGCTGATAAGATTGCATAACCCGTTGAAAAACGAATTTCTTGGTATTGTTGTCGGCTTGCGGAAAATCGCTTGAAAATTTTTCACCCACTTCGACAACTTTGTCGGGCTTGCCCATCGACGCATAAGTGTTGATTTGGATCTGATACACGTATGGCTTAAATTCCGTATCCGGAAAATCCGTCAAAAATTTTGTCGCCAGGTCTACTTTCTTATTAGGATCCTGCTCATTGTACATTGCCAAGTAAGCGTCGTACTCCGCTTTGTTCTTGGCCTGAGGCTGCTTTTGTTCAGCCTGAGGCTTGTTCTCAGTTTGGGCCCGAAGAGGAGTTAGCGAGGTCGCCATCATCAGGCACCCTGCAGCGCTACTCAATACCAGCATTCTAAAACGGATCATGTTGTTCAGCCTCCTTATCTCGATTAAAACCGAGACGAGATTCTTAATCAGATTGGGTGTTTCAAAAATTAGCCCTGGGCCTTTCAAACAACCGCACTGAAAACAACAAACAAGATGCACTTAGCTTTCCATAAAACCAATGCGTTGAAATTAGAGGGCAACACACAAAATACACTGGTTAAACAACTTTTAACCCACTTTTTTATTTTATGCAAGATGGATTTGACGTTCACTTATGAAGATGGGAAGTTTAAACCAACACACTTATGAACGCAAGCGTGTTTGCGGCTTTCCATGAAGCTTGGGAATCTGATAATTTCCCTATCCAAGGGGGTCGATATTGGTAGTCAGAGTAAAAAAAATGAATCTGGAGGGACAAATTACTTCAATGCTACATCCATTCAAGAAGTGGAAAAAGACGTTCGCCGACCTTTTCGTCGCGTTGGTCACGGCAGGAATCCTCTCGGCCTTCAGCCCTTCCCTTGAGGCAAAGAAGACCCAATCTGAAAGGCCGGCAAACAGACTGGTGATTCCAGGCGGAACGGACATCGAAGTTAAAATGATTGACGAACTCAACACTGGAACCAATCATGTGGGAGACCCCTTTCAAGCCTCCTTAACAAGGAACCTGCTTGTCGCGGGAAAGAAGCTTGCAGCCAAAGATGATGTGGCACACGGAAAGATTATCGAGCTCACCAGTTCAGGAAGACTTAAAGGTCCAGCGGCCATTAGCTTGAAATTGACTCATCTGACCCTTTCTGATGGCAGGCGGCTTTCCTTGGAAACTTCGCCTTATTCTCTGGATGGGAAATCCCACGCCCTACGCAATGCGAGTCTGATTGGAGGTGGAGCCGCGGCCGGTGCTGTCCTCGGTGGCATTGCCGGGCGCAAAAAGGGAGTTCTCATTGGGAGTGCCGTTGGAGCAGGGGCCGGCACAGCCACAGCTTACTTAACGGGGAAACAGGAAATTGTTATCCCGGCGGAGACCAACCTTAGTTTCACAACGGCCGATAGCGTCTCGATTCGCGCTATACCATCCGAACGCGATTCCAGCCAGTCGGAAAGCAGGATGCTCCCCAGAGATAAGGACGGCAGAATCGGTAGGGTCGACATCATTTTTAGCGATCGTGACCGCCGAATAATACGGGATTATTTCAAAGGTCGTTACAGTAACCTCCCCCCTGGATTAGCCAAGCGCGGTGGGCATCTTCCTCCAGGCTTAGAAAAGCAGCTCGAGCGCAATGGTAAGCTACCCCCAGGGCTCCAGAAGAGAGTGGAACCTTTCCCAAGAGATCTGGAAATCCGTCTTCCCAGGTTGCCTGATCGCATTGTGCGCATTGTTCTAGGTCGACGAGCCATGATTGTTGATGAGCAATACAATATCTTGGACATGATTGAAGACATCAGGGGCTAACCCCCGAAGCCTAATTACTCTCAGAAAACAGGGCATAAGAGGACTCAGACTTGAGTTTGTATCCTGCCACTCACTGGGTTATCAGTATATGCCCTGTTTCTTTATGGAATAAGGACGAATCTTCTTCTCTGAATTGTGAAGTCCCCCCGCAGGTCACTTAAGTTATACTATCTTCGCGGATCGGCAGTTCCTTATCTTTGAGAATAAAGCCTCTGCTGCCTCCCCATGAGTTTTGTCACTCTCCTTGAATGTACTTCTTGCCATAAGACCCGTTCTGGCAGGGAATTGGTTAACCTCTGTGAATGCGGCATGCCGCTGCTGGTGAAGTATGATCTGGACAGCATCCGAAAGACTTTTCGTCGGGAAGAATTGCGCTTTCGTTCCGCTTCGATGTGGCGGTATCGGGAACTGCTACCCGCTAGAAATGCAGAAGACATTGTCAGCCTGGGCGAAGGGTTCACGCCGCTCATCCGAGCCAAGCGACTGGCTTCACGCATTGGTTTGAAAAAACTTTGGATCAAAGATGAATCGGTCAATCCCACCGGTTCTTTCAAGGCGCGAGGTCTTGCGGTCGCTGTGACAATGGCCCGCACCCTCGGCGCAAAAAAGCTTGCCATCCCATCGGCGGGAAACGCCGCTGGAGCCTTGGCCGCCTATTCAGCCAAGGCAGGATTGGAGGCGCATATCTTTATGCCTCAAGATGTACCGGCGGCTAATCGGATTGAATGTGAAGCACTCGGCGCCAAGGTAACTCTGGTAGATGGGTTGATTACTGACTGCGGAAAAATTGTAGCCGAGCGGCAATCAGTTGAGGGGTGGTTTGATGTTTCAACCCTAAAGGAACCCTATCGGATTGAAGGAAAGAAAACCCTGGGTTTGGAGTTGGCCGAACAGTTGAACTGGCGGCTGCCGGAAGTTATTTTCTACCCAACCGGCGGAGGAACAGGACTAATTGGTATGTGGAAGGCCTTTGACGAAATGGAGCAAATGGGCTGGATCGATTCCAGGCGACCTAGAATGGTAACGGTGCAGGCGGCAGGTTGTGCGCCAATTGTCAGAGCTTTTGAGCAGAATGAAGCCAGGGCCCAGGAGTGGCTAGGGGCCTCGACATTGGCTGCTGGTCTACGTGTTCCCAAGGCTATCGGAGATTTCATGGTGCTTAACATCTTGCGCGAAAGCGGCGGTTGCGCAGTGGCCGTAACGGATGAAGAAATGATGGAAGATATTCGAGTAGTTGGCCGCTCAGAAGGTCTTTTTATGTCACCCGAAGGGTCTGCCACTTTTTCGGCGTTAAAGAAATTATTGGCCTCTGGCTTAGTCGCTCCCGATGAGGAGGTGGTTCTTTTTAATACCGCATCCGGGTTAAAGTACTTGCATTGTTTTCAAGGGAACAGACCAGGATAAAAACCGGGCTGAAGGCAGGAGTTTGCACCTTGACACAGGAA